>Ga0209256_1002273_pt1 | contig 16266 bp, 14 predicted proteins | sample AraplaCol_mCL_r2_2_FD_184270 | JGI IMG/M metagenome (GOLD analysis project Ga0209256, IMG submission 184270) | Arabidopsis root microbial communities from North Carolina, USA - plate scrape MF_Col_mCL_r2 (SPAdes) (version 3) | ecosystem: Host-associated > Plants > Roots > Endosphere | place...
TGGACCGTCGCGGCCAGAAGAACGGCAAGGGCTTCTACGACTACGACGAGAACCGCGTCGCCAAGCCGTCGAAGGAGGTCGAGCAGGTGATCCTCGACTTCGCCGAGAAGCGCCAGATCCAGCGCCGGGCGATCAGCGACCAGGAGATCCTGGAGCGCTGCCTGTACCCGATGGTCAACGAGGGGGCCAAGATCCTGGAAGAGGGCAAGGCCATCCGCTCGTCCGACATCGATACGGTGTGGGTCAACGGCTACGGCTGGCCGGTCTACACCGGCGGCCCGATGTTCTGGGGCGAACTGGTGGGGCTGGATAAGATCCTGGCCAAGATGCAGGAGTTCCAGGCCAAGCTTGGCGACGACTTCAAGCCTTCGGCCCTGCTGGAGCGGCTGGTGGCGGAGGGGAAGGGGTTCAAGGACGCCTGACGCCTCGGCGCAAAACCCTCGTCCTTCGACAGGCTCAGGATGAGGGTTTTGACTGCCGACGCCGAGTTTTGAATTGAGCTTACAGTAGTCCTCATCCTGAGCCTGTCGAAGGACGAGGACGGTCCCTCGGAGCGTCCCATGACCACCATCGCCGCCATGATGACCGCCGACTACGGCGTGATGGGCGACATCCTGCGGCAGCGGGCCGCCGAGGCTCCGCAGCATCCGGCCGTGATCATGGAGACCGGCGAGGCCGTCACCTACGGAGAGTTCGACGCCCTGGCCGACCGGGTCGCCGCCGCCCTACAGCGCGACGGGATCAAACAGGGCGAGGCGGTCGCCGTGTGCGCCCTGTCGTCCATACCCTATGCGGCCCTGTTCCTGGGCGCGCTGAGGGCGGGCGTGGCGGTCGCGCCGCTGGCGCCGTCGTCGACGCCCGATGCCATCGCCGGCATGGTCGCTGATTGCGGGGCGCGGCTGTTCTTCCTGGACGCCGGCGTGGCGCAGGCCCAGAAGGCCGCGCCGATCGCCGTGCGCTGTATCGCGTTGGACGGCTCGGACTTCAGCCAGACCTTCGAGTCCTGGCTGGCCCCCGTGGGCGCGATCCCGGCCGCCGTGGCGATCGGCCCGGACGACCCGTTCAACATCATCTATTCCAGCGGCACCACCGGCGCGCCCAAGGGCATCGTCCAGTCGCACGGCATGCGCTGGAAGCACGTGTTCCGGGGCGATGCGGTCGGCTACGGGCCCGACGCCGTGACCCTGCTGTCGACGCCGCTCTATTCGAACACGACCCTGGTCTGCTTCTTCCCCACCCTGGCGGGCGGCGGGACCGTGGTGCTGATGAAGAAGTTCGACGCCGGCCGCTATCTGGAACTGGCCCAGGCCCATCGCATGACGCACACCATGCTGGTGCCCGTGCAGTACCGCCGCTTGATGGACCGGCCGGATTTCGGCCAGTTCGACCTGTCGTCGACCCATCTGAAGTTCTGCACCAGCGCCCCGTTCTCGGCAGAGCTGAAGGCCCAGGTCCTGGCGCGCTGGCCTGGCGGCCTCGTTGAGTATTTCGGCATGACCGAGGGCGGCGGCACCTGCATCCTGATGGCCCACGAGCATCCCGACAAACTTCACACCGTGGGCAAGCCCGCGCCCGGCCACGACATCCGTCTGATCGACGAGGACGGCGTCCAAGTCGGACCCGGCGTGGTGGGCGAGATCGTCGGCCGCTCGGGCGGCATGATGAACGGCTATCACGGCCAGCCGGGCAAGACCGCCGAAGCGACCTGGATCTCGCCCGAAGGCTGGAACTTCATCCGCACCGGCGACGTCGGCCGGTTCGACGAGGAGGGCTTCCTCACCCTGATGGATCGCAAGAAGGACATGATCATCAGCGGCGGCTTCAACATCTATCCCAGCGATATCGAAGCCGAGATCGTCCAGCACCCCGAGGTGGTCGAGGCGGCGGTGGTCGGCGTGCCGTCCGACGCGTGGGGCGAATCGCCGGTGGCTTTCGTGGCGGTAAAGCCTGATGCGCGAATTGACGCGGAGTCGCTGAAGGCCTGGGCCAACGCCCGCCTGGGCAAGACCCAGCGGCTGGTGGACCTGCGGCTGGTCGAATCCCTGCCGCGCAGCCATATTGGCAAGGTGTTGAAGCGTGAGTTGCGTGACGGCTGGACGGCTTCTGCCTAGGCGGAAGATTCCGGCCCTATTTTTGCCGCGACCGCGCGCCGCATCGGGGCCGTGCGAGTCACTCGATAGGTTTTCTTAACCATAACGGCGCTGTCGTGGGACGGAGCCGGATTGTTCGGAAACGATCTCGATGCAAGCCCTTCCCAAAGCCGCCCTTTCGCCCGAAGCCCGCAAGCAGGCCAAGGCCGCGGCGGCGCTCGCGGCCTCCGGCGCGCCGCTGGATTTCTCGGCGGTGGAGAAGGTGCTGCGCCAGGGCCTGACGCCCGGCCTCGACGCCAAGCTGGCCGATCGCTTCGACCGTCCCACCGCCGTCCGCGCCGTCGCCGACCGCGTGTCGGCCCTGACCGCCGCCCTCGTCGCCTCGGGCGTCCGCCGCGGTGGTGTCTGCATCGTTCCCGCCCTGGCCTCGGCCGCCACCCTGGAGGCGGTCGCCGCCGCCGGCCTGCGGCCGTGGCTGGTGGACGTGGACCCCTACAGCTGGATGTTCGACCCGGCCCACCTGCGCGAGCGCCTCGGCGAGGCCCCGCCGCCGATCGAGGCCATCGTCCCCACCAGCGCCTTCGGCCGCGCCCCCGACATGACCGCCTGGGCCGCCTTCCAGCGCGAGACCGGCCTGCCGATCGTGGTCGACGCCACCGACGGCTTCGACGTGGTCATGGACGCCCCGGTACCGGTGGTCGTCGGCCTGCCCAGCGGCCATGGCGTGTTCGTGGCCAGCCAGGACGCCAGCTTCATCGCTCGCCTCGATGCGCCGGACTTCGAAGGCGACGCCGGGCTCGAGGGCTGGTCCGGCCAGCGCCTGCGCCTGGCCACCGCCGCCCAGCGCCTGCGAATGCTGCTGCTGGGCGCCCGCGTCGGCTTCCAGCCGGGCTGGGGCATGAGCTGGGTGTCCGACGCCTGGGTGGTCAGCGTGACGGAAGGCGCCGCCCCGGTCGTGGCCGAGAAGCTGGCCGAGATGGGCTATGCGACCAATCCCGTCGGCCCGGGCATCGTGATCCGGGACCAGACGCCGGTGGCGGATCGGTTGGCCAATTCGGTGCTGAGCCTGCCGTTCCACGCGGGCCTTGGGATCGCGGAGCTGGACGAACTGGCCGAGGCGGTTCGGAAGGCGCTGTAGGATCACCTTCTCCCATAGGGAGAAGGAGGGGCCCGCCGCGAAGCGGTGGGAGGATGAGGGGTTTCGCCCTCAACCGGCGTACCGGCACGCCGTCAACCGCTTCAACCCCTCACCCTCCCATGCTTCGCATGGGTCCCTCCCTCTCCCTCCAGGAGAGGGTTCTTAGTTGGCCGCCGCGTAGGCCTCGACCTGCGCCACCCGCCGCGCCTTCTCCGCCTCATCCAGGAACGACCCCGTGAAGCTGTTCTTGGCCAGGGTCACCAGCTCGTCCCGGGTCAGGCCGACGGCCTGCGCCGTCTGGACATAGTTCTCCAGCAGGTACCCCCCGAAATAGGCCGGGTCGTCGGAATTGACCGTGGCCTTCAGGCCCAGCTTCAGCATGCGCTTCAGCGGATGCTCCTTGAGGTCCGACACCCCGCACAGCTTCAGGTTCGACAGCGGACACACCGTCAGGGTGGTCCCGTCCTGTACGAGCCGCGCGGTCAGGCAATCGTCCTCCAGGGCGCGGTTGCCGTGGTCGATGCGGTCGACATTGATGACGTCCACCGCCTCCCAGACATAGGCCGGCGGGCCTTCCTCGCCGGCGTGGGCCACGACCTTGAGGCCGAGGTCCCGGGCCGCCTGCATGACGCGGGCGAACTTGGCGGGCGGGTGGCCGACCTCCGAGGAGTCCAGGCCCACGCCGGCGATCTTGTCGAGGTGCGGCTTGGCCTGTTCCAGAGTGGCGAAGGCCGAGGCCTCGTCCAGGTGGCGCAGGAAGCAGAGGATCAGCTTGGAGGTCACGCCCAGCTCGCGCTCGGCCTGCTCCATCCCCTCGACCAGCCCGTCGACCACGGTCTCGAACGCCACGCCGCGATCGGTGTGGGTCTGGGGATCGAAGAAGATCTCGGCATGGGTCCCGCCGTCGGCCTTCAGCCGGCGGAAATAGGCCAGGGCCAGGTCCTTGAAGTCGGCCTTGGTCAGCAACACGCCAGCGCCCTGGTAATAGATGTCCAGGAAGTCCTGCAGGTTGGAGAAGGCGTAGGCGGCGCGGATCTCGTCCACCGTCCTGAACGGCAGGGTCACGCCGTTGCGCGCGGCCAGCTCGAACATCAGCTCGGGCTCGAGGCTGCCCTCGATGTGCATGTGCAGCTCGGCCTTGGGCAGGCCACGGACGAAGGTTTCGAGGGCGAGATCGGTCATGCCGGGATTATGGGCGTCGGGGGTGGGGGTGTTCAACAGGGATCGTGCGGCTCACCCACTTGCCCCCACCTGACCGCTTCGCGGTCTTTCCGCCCCCATAGGGGGCGGAGGGCGCGCGTTATGCCCTCTTCCCCCTATGGGGGAAGACGATCGCGAAGCGATCCGTAGGGGGCAAGTGGGTGCGCCTCTGACGTGATAGAAGCAACCTCGTGACCTCAGACCTCCCCGTCCCCCAAGAAGACCTCGGCCCCGACATCGGTTTCGTCGAAACCCAGGCGGCCGGCCTCTACGGCCGCGACTACCGCAAGGCGCTGGCCAGCGACGACGGCTTTCAGCGGCTGGACGCGGTGGAGCGGTTGGCCGGCGCGCGGGCGGCGCTGTCGGCCCAGGAGGTCGCGGTGATGGACATGGCCGCCGGGCGAGGCCACGCCCTGGCCGAAATCGTCCGGCTGACCGGGCGCGAGACCGCCTTCGTCGAGACGCTGCTTATGGGCGCCTGCGCCAAGCTGGTGGCGCACTATGAGGCGGTGGGCGAGGCCGACGACGAGGTCGGTCCCGGGCCGCTGCGCCTGCCGGGACCGTTCCTCTAAGCCTACGACATCGGCTGGGCCGGCGGCGGCGGCTCGGGCAGGGGGGTGAATTCCTGGTCGTCCAGGTCCGGCAGCTTCATGCGCTGGGCGCGCCAGTCGGCCTTGGCCTGCTCGATCCGCTCCTTGGACGAGTGGACGAAGTTCCACTCGATGAAGCGCGGGCCCACCGGCTCGCCGCCCAGCAGCATGACGGTCGAGGGCTCCAGCGCCTCGAAGGTGATCGTCTCGCCCGGCTTGAACACCGCCATCTGGCCCGCGTGCAGCACCTGTCCGGCGGCCTCGACCTTGCCGACGGCCACGTAGGCGGCGCGCTCGGGATACTCGGCCGGCAGCCCGGCCTTGGCGCCGGCGGCCATCTCCCAGTGCACATAGAAGAGCGGCGAGAACACCGGCACCTTGGCCTCGGCCCCGAACGCCTTGCCGGCCACCAGGGCGGCCTTCAAGCCGTTGGCCTCATAGACCGGCATCTCGTCACGGCTGTGGTGCGAGAAGCGCGGGGCGATCTCCTCCTGGCCGTCGGGCAGGGCCACCCAGGCCTGGATGCCGTGCATCGGGCCGCCGAACTCGCGCAGATGCTCGAAGCGCTCGGAGTGAGTGATGCCGCTGCCCGCGGTCATCCAGTTCACTTCGCCCGGTCGGATCGACAGGTTGGAGCCGACGCTGTCCTTGTGGGTGATCTCGCCCTCGAACAGGTAGGTCAGGGTCGACAGGCCGATGTGCGGGTGCGGGCGCACGTCGACATTGCGCGGGAAGCCGGGCTCGAACTCCACCGGGCCCATGTGGTCGAAGAAGGTGAAGGGGCCCACCATCCGCCGGCTGTGGAACGGCAGCACGCGGCCGACCTCGAAGCCGCCGAGGTCCTTGCGGCGCTGGTCAATGACGAGGTCGATCATGGGGAGGCTCCGAAGCGGTGGAGCCGGCAATGTGACGGTTGCGGGGAGGGGATTCTAGAAGAAAACGGCCGCCCGTTCCTCCCCCTGTGGGGGAGGTGTCGGCGAAGCCGACGGAGGGGGGAGTGGTCGGCGGCCGATCACTCCCCGGATCGATCAACCCTAAACTCCCCCACCGATCGCTGCGCGATCGCCTCCCCCATAGGGGGAGGGCTGAAGGTGTCAGCTCAGCGGGCTGACGTACGGGCTGACCAGGCCCAGCGGCACGGCCGTCGAGTTCTTCACGCCTCGGATGACGATCCGGCTCTCGATGTTCGACACCAGGCCCAGCGACAGCAGCTTGTCGCGCAGGAACTCGTCGAAGGCGCGCATGTCGCGGGTGACGATGCGCAGTTCGTAGTCGGCGGCGCCGGTCACGGTGGCGCACTGGACGACCTCGGCCCACTTGCCGACGGCCTGCTCGAACGTGTCGAGGTTTTCCTTGGTCGGCAGCGACAGCTTGGCGGTGCAATAGACCTCGAAGCCCAGGCCCAGCTTCTCGCGATCCAGGATGGTCACGCGGCGCTGGATGACGCCCGCATCCTCCAGTCTCTTGATCCGCCGCCAGCACGGGCTGGACGACAGGCCGACACGTTCGGCGATCTCCGCGACGGACAGTCCGGCGTCGTGTTGAATGAGATCCAGGATCTTGGCATCCACGGCGTCGAGTTGTTCGGACAAGATTTCCTCCCCCCAGAGGGTGATTGGCGCTTGGATCGTGCGCAAAGCGGCCTCGAGTCGGGCACACCTTGGGCAAACAATTTCCCCGTTTCTATAAGATATTGCTGCGTGGGCAGGAAGACCCCGGAGGAAAATTTTTGCTATGCGGCACTCGGAAGTCACGCTCGACGACAAATATCTGCTCGAAGATGGTCGTGCGTTCATCACCGGCGTGCAGGCGCTGATCCGGGTCCTCCTCGACAGAAAGCGTCTGGATAGGCGCGTTGGGCTCAGTTCTGCGGGCTTCCTTTCCGGCTATCGCGGCTCTCCCCTGGGCGGCCTGGACCAGCAGGCGGCGCGGATGTCCAAGCTGCTCACCGCCCACGACGTGGTCTTCAAGGAAGGCCTGAACGAAGACCTGGCCGCCACCGCGGTCTGGGGCAGCCAGCAGGCGAACCTCTTCCCGGGCGCGACCCACGACGGCGTTTTCGGCATGTGGTACGGCAAGGCTCCGGGCGTGGACCGCACGGGCGACGTCTTCAAGCACGCCAATTTCGCCGGCAGCTTCCCCACCGGCGGCGTTCTGGCGGTGGCCGGCGACGACCACGGCTGCAAGAGCTCGACCCTGCCGTCGCAATCGGAATTCGCCTTCCAGGACTTCGAGATGCCGGTGCTGTCGCCGGCCGACGTGCAGGAAGTGCTCGACTACGGCCTGCTGGGCATCTCCATGTCGCGCTTCAGCGGCTTGTGGACGGGCATGATCGCCCTGGCCGACACCATGGACTCCGGCGTCACCATCGACGTCTCGCTGGACCGCCACAAGCTGGTGATCCCCGAGTTCCCCATGCCGCCCGGCGGTTTGGGCATCCGGCTGAAGGACCAGCCGATGGAGAAGGAGCGTCGGCTCCGCCTGCACAAGATTCCCGCCGCCCTGGCCTTCGCCCGCGCCAACGGCGTCGACCGGGTGGTGCTGGGCGCCCATCACGTGCGTGTCGGCAAGGCGCGCCTGGGCATCGTCTGCCAGGGGCAGGCCTACAAGGACGTGCTGGAAGCCTTCACCGCCATGGGCATGACCCTGGAGGAGGCGTCCGACCTGGGGGTGTCGATCTACAAGGTCGGCATGCCCTGGCCGCTGGAGCCCCTGGGCCTGCGCGCCTTCGCCGCCGGTCTCGAGACCCTGATGGTGATCGAGCACAAGCGCGGCCTGATCGAGCCCCAGGCGCGCGCCGCGCTTTACGACCTGCCAGCCCAGGCCCGCCCGCGCATCATCGGCAAGGTCGACGAAAAGGGCGCGCCGCTGCTGTCGGAGCTGGGCTCGCTGTCGGTGGCCGAAATCGCCCTGGCCGTCTTCGACCGCCTGCCGCCGGGTCCGCACATCGAGCGGGCTCAGGCCTATCTCAACCGCGTTTCGGCCGCCGGCGTCGCCGCCGTCAGCCTGGCCGCCGACCAGGCCCGCAAGCCGTTCTTCTGCTCGGGCTGCCCGCACAACACCTCGACCAAGCTGCCCGAGGGCAGCCGGGCCCTGGCCGGCATCGGCTGCCACTACATGGCCGGTTTCAACGATCCGATGACGGACCTCAACACCCACATGGGCGGCGAGGGGCTGACCTGGGTGGGCGCGTCGCCGTTCACCACCGAGAAGCACGTCTTCCAGAACCTGGGCGACGGCACCTACAACCACTCCGGCTCTCTCGCCATCCGAGGCGCGGTCGCGGCCGGGACCAACATCACCTACAAGCTGCTGTTCAACGACGCCGTCGCCATGACCGGCGGCCAGCGCGCCGAGAGCGGCTTCACCCCCGCCCAGATCACTCGCCAACTGGCGTCCGAGGGCGTGGCCAAGACGGTGATCGTGGTCGACGACCTTGAACGCTATCAGGGCGTCACCGACCTGGCGCCCGGCGTCGAGGTCTTCCCGCGCTCCGAGCTGATGAGCGTGCAGAAGATGCTGCGCGACACGGCCGGCACCACGGTGCTGCTCTACGACCAGACCTGCGCCACCGAGAAGCGCCGCCGCCGCAAGCGCGGGACGATGGCCAAGGCCACCAAGCGCGTCTTCATCAACCCGCTGGTCTGCGAAGGCTGCGGCGACTGCTCGATCAAGTCCAACTGCGTGTCGGTGGAGCCGCTGAACACCGAGTTCGGCCGCAAACGCAAGATCAACCAGTCGTCCTGTAACCAGGACTACAGCTGCGTGGACGGCTTCTGCCCGTCGTTCATCACCCTGGAGGGAGCCGAGAGCACGAAGGCCAAGAAGGCCCCGGCGCTCACGGCGGACTCGACGCCCCTGCCGGTGTTCGAAGACTTCCACGGCGTGCGGAAGATCATCTTCACGGGCGTGGGCGGCACGGGCGTGACCACCGTAGCCTCGATTCTGGCCATGGCGGCTCACGTCGACGGCCGCTCGGGCAGCGTGGTCGACATGACTGGCCTGGCCCAGAAGGGCGGCTCGGTGTTCAGCCACGTCAAGATCGGCGAGACCGAGGAGACGGTGGTCGGCGGCCGCGTGCCCGCCGCCAGCGCCGACGTGCTGATCGCCTGCGACATGCTGGTGGCCGCCTCGCCCGAAGGCCTGTCGCTGTACGCCAAGGACCGCACCGCCGCCTTCGGCAACAGCGACTTCGCCCCGACGGCCGACTTCGTGACCAGCCGCGACATCCGCTTCGACAGCGGGGCCATGGCGCGTCGGATCAAGGGCGCGACCAAGAGCTTCGACGCCTGCCCGGCCCAGCACCTGGCCGAGACCCAGTTCGGCGACGCCATCTTCGCCAACATGATCATGGTCGGCTTCGCCTGGCAGCGCGGCGTCATCCCGCTGTCCAGCCGCGCGGTCTACCGGGCGATCAAGCTGAACGGCGTGGACTACGAGTCCAACCTCGCCGCCTTCGAACTGGGCCGCCGGGTGGCGCACGACCCATCTTCGATGGGCCCGCGCGACGCGGACGTGCCGACGCCGGAGACCATGCCGCTGGACGCCCTGATCGCCCAGCGCTCTGCCGACCTAGTAGGCTATCAGAGCCAGGCCTATGCCGACCGCTACAACGCCAAGGTGGCCAAGGTCCGCGCGGCCGAAGTCGCCGCCGGCGGCGAGGATAAGGGTCTGCCGCTGACCCGCGCGGCGGCGGTGAACCTCTACAAGCTGATGGCCTACAAGGACGAGTACGAGGTCGCCCGGCTCTATACCGACGGCCGCTTCAAGGCCGAGCTGGCCGGCACCTTCAAGGGCGGCAAGGCCAAGGTCTGGCTGGCCCCGCCGATCATCGGCGCCAAGAACAAGGACGGCTCGCCCCGCAAGATGGCCTTCGGCGGCTGGATGCTGGATGTCGCCTTCCCGATGATGGCCAGGATGAAGGGCCTGCGCGGCGGCGCGCTGGACATCTTCGGCTACACCGAGGAGCGTCGCATGGAGCGCGGCCTGATCGCCGACTACGAGGTGACCCTGGACCGCCTGGCCGCCGGCCTCACCGCCGAACGCCTGCCGCTGGCGGCCCGGATCGCCTCGGTCCCGCAGGAGATCCGCGGCTACGGCCACGTCAAGGACGCCTCGGTGGTCAAGGCCAAGGCCGAGGCGGCGACGCTGTGGAGCCAGTGGGAGGGGTGACTCTCGACCGGGGACATGCCCTCGCGGCGGGTCCCCAAGACTAGCTCCGTGCCTGCTGATGGGGACACGCCGCAAGGGCATGTCCCCGGCGCCGCCTACTTCTGCGAAGTCCCGTCCGCGCGGTCCGGCTTGACGCCCGTCGCGCGGATGTTGGTCACCGACTGCAGGGTGCCGAACCAGAACGGCGAGCCCAGCGAGACGGCCAGGCCCGTGATCGCCAGGCCCAGCAGACTGAGGAAGACCTTCACGGTGACGCCGAACCCGTCGCGCTTGAGGGCGCGGCACGACTTGCTCCAGTCCTGAGGACGCTGCTGCAGTTGGCCCGGCGTCGGCTTGGCCCGGCGGTCGGTCCAGAGATCGCAGATCGCCTCGTGGGTCCAGCCGATCGGCAGGGCCAGCTGCTGGCCGATGTCGGTGGTGTCCTGGGGCGTGTCGCAGGCGCATTCGGCGTCCGCGCCGGCGGACTGAGCGGGCGCGTCGGTCTGGTCGGGGCTCGCGGCCGGCGCCGCCGGCGCGGCCTGTTGCGCCGCCAGCTTGGCCTGGACGGCCTGGGCGGTCTCGGCGTCCTTGGCCGCTTGCGAGGCCTGGGCCACCAGCCCCGCCCGGGCCACGGGATCGCGCCACAGGTTGTCGATCAACTGCAGCGAATTGACGTTGAAGGCGATCGCCACCGCGAAGCCCGCCCAGAAGGTCAGGCGATGAATCCAGCGCTTGTAAGCGCCGCTGGTGCGGTCCATGGCCCCGTCGAACCAGGTGGCCACGTTCTTCTGGAACACATCGACCTTGCCCTCGGCCTCGTCGATCATCGGCAGGAGGGCGTTCTTCAGGGCGTCGTTGTTCTGGATGCCCGAGACGGCGGTCTTCAACTGCGTGAAGCTGAGGTGGGTGGCGTCCGACGGCTTCAGCGTCTCGGTCAGGGCCACGGCGAAGGTCTTGCCCGGGATGTAGGAGGGCGCGTTCTTCAGCAGGGCGCCGCGCTTGGTGCAGTGGTCCTCGGTGGTCTGGTGCGACTTCAGGGCGCTGATCAGCGGGTGGTTCCAGACCGAGCACATCTCGGGCGACCACTCGCCGGTCTTCCGCTCGCTGCCGTCGCCGCCCAGCAGGCTCTGCACCCGACCCAGCAGGAACTCGCTGCGCTTGTTGAGGAAGCTGGAGATGTATTCGTTGAGGGCGGTGACGAACAGGCTGACCAGCAGGTAGACGAAGATCAGGCCGATCGCGACGTCCAGCGCAGCGCCAAAGTTCATGGTGCCCTTCCCTGAGGCGCCGCCCCCGAAGTGGGGATGGAGGCGGCGCGCCCTCAACCTTGTCGGGTAAGGTTTCACAGCTCTCGAAAAAGGGCAATGAAGGTCGGTGGCGGTCGCGCGTGGCGGCGTGTAGGCTGGCCCCATGAACAAGCAGGTTCAGCCCAAGTTCGTCACGGTCACCCTCAATCCCGAGGATGCCTTCGACCTCGAAGCCCGCGTCGAGCGCGGCGAGTTCGCGTCGCTGGACGAGGCCGTGGCCGCCGAATTGGCCGAGCTGAACTACCGCCGGGCCGCCGAGATCATGGGCGGATCGGAGAAGCTGAAACGCTTCCTCGACGAGTTGGAGGCCGAGACAGTCGATCCCAAAGATTATTTGGATGCCGGGATCGCCTTTGACGAATTGCTGGCGGATCTCGAGGCGCGCGCCGAGGCTGCCGGAGAGTGAGCCGAAGACTCGTCGTAACGCGGCGCGCGTTGCGCGATCTGAAACGCATTGGTGACTATATCGCCGAGGATAGTCCTCGCGCCGCCGTGCGATTCGTTGCGGCGCTCCGCGCGGATTTGGACAAGCTGACGCTCTTTCCCTTCATGGCCGAGGCGGTCGGCAGCCATCCTCGCTTTCGCCGGTTTCCCCATGGGGCCTATGTCATCTTCTACGAGGTGACGGATGGCGAGATTTTGATCCGATCTATCGATCACTCAGCGACCCTCAAATGACCCAAGAGTTCGATTTCGACGCCGTCGTGGTGGGCGCCGGGGCCGTGGGCCTGGCCTGCGGTTACGCCCTGTCCCAGCGGGGGCTGGTCGTGGCGGTGCTGGAGGCCGAGGGTCACATCGGCCAGGGCGTGTCGTCGCGCAATTCCGAGGTGATCCACGGCGGGCTCTACTATCCGTCCGGCTCGCTGAAGGCGCGGTTCTGCGTCCAAGGGCGGCGGCGGCTGTACGCGTTCCTCGACAAACATCACATCGACTACAAGAAGTGCGGCAAGCTGGTGGTGGCTACGAGCGAGTCAGAAATCCCGCAGCTGGAGGCGATCTTTCAGCAGGCCCTCGATAACGACGTCGAGGGGATGGAGCACCTGACCGGCGCCCAGGCCCGGGCGCTGGAGCCCGGCCTCAACGCCCATACCGCCCTGCTGTCGCCCGAGAGCGGCGTCTTCGCCAGCCACGACTACATGCTGGCCCTGCAGGGCGAGATCGAGGCGGCCGGCGGGGCGGTGGTGATCAACACGCCGTTCGAGGGCGCGACGCCCCTGGCCGGCGGCGGCTTCACGGTGCGGATCGGCGGGGCAGAGGCGGCCAGCCTCTCCTGCCGCCTCCTGGTCACCGCGCCGGGACTGTCGGCGCAGGCCGTGGCCGCGACCATCGAGGGTTTCCCGGCCGACCACATTCCCAAGGCGCACTACGGCAAGGGCGTCTATTTCCGCCTCGCGGCCAAGGCACCGTTCCAGCGCCTGATCTATCCGCCGCCGATCCACGGAGCCCTGGGCACCCATTACCGCAACGACCTGGGCGGCCAGGCGGTGTTCGGGCCGGACCTGGAGTATGTGCCGGGCCCCGACTATTCGGTCGACCCCGCCCGCGCCGCCGACTTCGCGGCCTATATCCGCAAGTTCTGGCCCGATGTGCCGGAAGACCTGCTGGTCCCCGACTATGCAGGCGTGCGGCCCAAGATCCACGGGCCCGACGAGCCGCAGCCCGACTTCATGCTCAGCGGCGCCGAGACCCACGGCCTGGCCGGCCTGATGGCCCTGTTCGGCATCGAAAGCCCCGGCCTGACCAGCTCGCTGGCGATCGGCGAAGAGGTCGCCGATCGCCTGACCGAATAAGGCTTCTTGCCACCAACCGCCGCTTCGCGCGTTGCCATCTTGGCTTTTCAGGAGGGCGCGATGCTTGACGACTTCATCGACAGACTGATTTCGCGGCTGATGGCCGGAGCGGGCTTGATCATGGCGGCGGCGATCGCCGCGGTGGCCGGGGCGATGGCTGTGTTCGCCTTCCTCGCGCAATGGGTCGGCTCGGCCTGGGCCTACGCCATCGTGGCCATCGCGGCGTCGGTCGTGGTCGCGGTCTGGTCGCTGCTGCACAAGCAGCACCTGGCCAAGACCCGCCAGCCGCCGCTGGACAAGCGCGTCCTGGCCATGATGCAGGAGCACCCCACCGCCTCGTTCCTGGCCGGCATGGCCGCTGCGACCCTGCTGAAGGGCAAGCCTTCGCTCGCGGCCAGCCTGTGGGAAGCCCGCAAGGGCAAGCCGAAGTAAGGAGGATCCTCCCCGGCGGGGGCTGGGCCCTATTTCTTCGGAACCACCCTCAGCACCCGCCCGTCATCCTCGTCCGTCACCAGATACAGCGCCCCGTCCGGGCCCACCCGCACGTCGCGGATGCGCTGGTTCAACTCCGACAGCAGGCGCTCCTCGCCGACGACCTTGTTGTCCTTCAGCGTCAACCGCACCAGGTAGCCCTTGAGGCCGCCGACGAACAGGCTGCCCTTCCAGGCCGGGAACAGGCTCGCGTCGTAGAAGGCCATGCCCGACGGGGCGATCACCGGGTCCCAGTAGTAGACCGGCTGCTCCAGGCCCGCCTTCTGGGTGATGCCGTCGCCAATCGGCTTGCCCGAATAGTCCTCGCCATAGGTGATGGTCGGCCAGCCGTAGTCCTTGCCGGCCTTGGGAATATTCAGCTCGTCGCCGCCCTTTGCGCCGTGCTCGACGGTCCATAGCTCGCCGGTCCAGGGGTTGATCGTCGCGCTCTGGACGTTGCGGTGGCCGCTGGACCAGATCTCGGGCTTGGCCTGGGGATTGCCGACATAGGGATTGTCGGCGGGGATCGAGCCGTCCGGCCGGATGCGGACAACCTTGCCCAGGGCCGCGTCCAGTTTCTGGGCCTGCATCCGACCCTCGGGGAAGGAGCGTTCGCCGGTGGTCACGAAAAGCGCCCCGTCGCGCGCGAAGGCCAGGCGGCCGCCGAAGTGCAGGGGCGAGTCGAAGGTCGGCAGCTGACGCCAGATCACCTGGACGTTCTCCAGCTTCGGCGCGAGGCCTGGCGTCAGCTTGCCGCGCGCGACCGTCGTGCCGTTGCCGCCGTCGCGGGGCTCGGCATAGGTCCAGTAGATCAGGCCGTTGCTGGCGTAGCCGGGGTCCAGGGCGACGTCGAGGAGGCCGCCCTGGCCGTCGGCGGAGACCGCCGGCAGCCCGGCGACGGCGGGCGACAGCTTGCCGTCGGCTCCCAGAATGCGCAGGCGACCGGCGCGCTCGGTGACCAGTTTCGAGCCGTCGGGCAGGAAGGCCAGGCTCCAGGGATGCTCCAGGCCGGTCGCCAGGGTCTCGACCTGGTAGGCGACGCCCAGCTTCTGCTCGGGGGCTCGGGTCTGCTCGGGGAAGGCCGGCTTCTGGTCGGGGGCGTTGGGACGCCCGGTCTCGACCGGAGGATTGGCCGGCGCATTGGACTGGGCCTCGACCGTGTTGGCCGGAGCACATGCCGACAGGACCAGCGCGGCGAGGGCGAGGTGGCGAAAACGCATGGGAACTGTCCGCTTTGAAAAGGGGGGCGACGGGGCGGCGGTCAGGTTGTCATCGCAAGCCCGGGTTGTCATCCCCGGCCTGCCGGGACGGGCGTCGTTGACTTGCGGGACGTCGCCGACGAATGTCCGGCCTCGCCAGCGCCTGGCATTTCTGGGAGCCCGCCTTGACCGCCATCCTGCACGCCATGTTGGGCAAGGGCCTTGGCGGTCTGGAGCAGGTGTTCCTCGACTATCAGCCGATCCTGGAGGCCTACGCCGCCGCGCGGGGCGGGGCCGCGAGGGGCGTGGTGCGGGCGGGGGGCAAGGTCGCGGTCCAGCAGGCCGGGCGCATTCCGCCGCTGGCGACCATGCCGGCCTATACCGACTGGGATCCGATCACTGTCGGCGCCGCGCGTCGGATCGTGGCGGCCACGGCGCCCGACCTGATCCTCAGCCACGGCCAGCGGCCCGCGCGCCTGATGGCCAAGGTGGCGCCGCCCAAGACCGTGCTGGCGATCTGCGTGCACAAGCCGGTGTTCGACGTCGAGACCACGCGCACCCACTATGTATGCGTCGGCCAGCATCTGGCCGAGCTGGCGGTCGAGCGCGGCGTGCCGGCCGAGCGCGTGCACTTCGTGCCCAACGCCGTGAAGCCGGCCGCCGTCCTGGCCGCGCCTTATCGCGACGGAATCTGTTCGCCGCGCATCGTCGCCGCCGGTCGGCTGCATCCCAAGAAGGGCTTCGACGTTCTGATCGCCGCCCTGGCGCTGCTGCGCGACCGGGGCCAGGCCTTCGACTGCGAGATCGCGGGCGAGGGCGACGAACGGCCGAAACTGGAGGGCTTGATCGCCGAGCACGGCCTGGTTGGCAAGGTGCGCCTGGTCGGCTGGCGCGACGCCTCGGCGTTCCTGGCCACCGGCGACGTCTTCGCCTTCCCTTCGTACCAGGAGGGTTTCCCGCTGGTGCTGCTGGAGGCCATGGCCGTCGGCCTGCCGGTGGCGGCCAGCGCGATTCCCGGACCGGTCGAGATGATCGCCGAGGGCGTCGACGGAACCCTTGTCCCGCCTGGCGACCCAGCCGCCTTGGCGAACGCTCTGGCCCGCCTGATCGCCGCGCCGGAAGAGGCCCGGGCCCTGGGCGCAGCGGCGCGCGAGAAGGTCCTGGCCGACTATGGCCCGGAGAGCCTGAAGCGGCGTCTCGACGCGGTGCTCGATCTGATGCTCGGACGGGGTTGAAGCCGCCCCCGCTTTGCGCTTATAAGCCCGCCTCCGCTTCGTGCGGCTGGGTAGCTCAGATGGTTAGAGCGGTGGATTCATAACCCACAGGTCGG
>Ga0209256_1002277_pt1 | contig 16219 bp, 17 predicted proteins | sample AraplaCol_mCL_r2_2_FD_184270 | JGI IMG/M metagenome (GOLD analysis project Ga0209256, IMG submission 184270) | Arabidopsis root microbial communities from North Carolina, USA - plate scrape MF_Col_mCL_r2 (SPAdes) (version 3) | ecosystem: Host-associated > Plants > Roots > Endosphere | place...
GAGCTTTACCCTCCTGATCAATGCCCGCTCGGAGACGATTCTCGAGAAGCCCGCGTTCAAGCGAGCGATTCGCCGGCGGCGCGGCCTGATCCCGGCCGACGGCTATTACGAATGGAAGGTGGAGGACGGCCGCAAGCAGCCCTGCTTCATCCACCGTGCAGACGGCGCGCCGCTTGGCTTCGCTGCGGTGTTCGAGACCTGGGCCGGCCCGAACGGCGAGGAGCTCGACACGGTCGCGATCGTCACGGCGGCGGCAGGCGGGGATCTCGCCGCGCTGCATGACCGCGTGCCCGTCACCATCAGCGAGCGCGATTTCGAGCGCTGGCTCGACATCAAAGGCGACGAGGTCGATGCGATCCTGCCGCTGATGATGGCTCCGCGTATCGGAGAGTTCGCCTGGCACCCGGTCTCCATCCGCGTCAATCGCGTCGCGAATGACGACGAGCAGCTGCTGCTGCCGATGAGTGCGGAGGAGATGGAAGCCGAGGCCGAGGCGGCGAAGCCGAAGAAGGCGGTGCGGAAGGCCGCGGCGTCGTCATCAGACGACGGGCAGGGCTCGTTGTTCTAAGCACCGGTGCGTAGGATGGGTTTCGCTTCGCTCTACTACGGCAGCTGAGCGCATGGCGCTCTACACAACTTCCTTTGCCCGCAACGCCGCGATCTCCGCCGCATCGAACCCCATCTCGCCGAGCACCGCGTCCGTATCCATCCCGAGCTCCGGCGCCATCCGGTCGAGCTTGCCGCCGCCATGCGCGAGCTTGAACCCGCTGCCGGCAAAGCGCAGCCGGCCGTAGGGCGTATCCAGTTCCTGGATCGCCCCGCGTGCCTTGATTTGCGGATGATCGATGACCTCCTCGACCTTCCAGATGCTGGCGCAGGGCGCGCCGGCATCTTCCAAAATCGTCTCCCATTCGCGGGCAGGCCTGGCGGCCAGCGCCTCCTCGATGATGGCGCGCAAGGCCGGCTCGTTCTCGTTGCGCGCGAACCAGTCGGCAAAGCGCGGATCGGACAGCGTGTCCTCGCGGCCGAGCGCCGCCATCAGCGCGCGGTATTGCTTCTCGTTGTTGACCGCGAGCAGGATGTGGCCGTCGCCGCATTTGAACAAATTCGCCGTGGTCCTGCGGCTCACCGCCTGGTTGCCCGACAGCGTCTGGCGATGGCCGGCAACCGACCAGTCCGCGATCTGCCCGGACAGGAACGCCAGCGTCGCCTCCAGCATGGAGACGTCGATGAGCTGGCCCTTGCCGGTGCGGTCGCGCTGATACAGCGCGCTCGACACGCCGAACGCAGCGGTGGCGCCCGAGAGCACGTCGCACACTGCAAAGCCCGCGCGCGTCGGCCCGGTCTCGGGATGGCCTGATATCGCCATGATGCCGGACAGCGCCTGCATCTTGCCGTCATAGCCGGGCCGCAGGCGGTCCGGGCCGGTCTGGCCAAAACCCGAGACCGCGCAATAGATCAGTTTTGGATTGATCGCCGACAGCGCCTCGTAGCCGATGCCGAGCTTGTCCATCACGCCCGGCCGGAAATTCTCCATGACGACGTCGACGCTCGCCGCGAGCTTCTTCACGATCGCGATCGCCTCAGGCTTCTGCAGATCGAGCGTCAGGCTGCGCTTGTTGCCGTTGATGGCCTGGAACGCGGGTGCGAGGCCACGTTCCGCCCATTCGCGTGACAGCGGCGTGCGGCGCATGTCCTCGCCTTCGCGCCGCTCGACCTTGATGACGTCGGCCCCCAGCAGCGCAAGCTGGTAGCTGGCGTAAGGGCCGGCCAGCACTTGCGTGAAATCCAGGATCTTCACGCCCTCGAACGGTCGCGTCACGTCGCTCTCCCGATGGTTATTGTTCCTGGAGCCGTCAGGCGGCGCGGTTGCCGCGCGCGATCTCCTTCTGCTTGTCGAATTCGGCGCGGCGGCGCGCCAGCTCCTCCGGAGAGAGCTGCGCGACGTTGTTGTAGTCGAGCTTCCAGGAGGCGTCCTCGCTCCAGCGCAGCGGCGATTGCATCGTCGTCTGCGGTCCGCTTGCGCTCTCCAGCAGCTGAAGCGCGAGCTCCAGCGTCTGCGCCTGCGAGGCGACGTCGTGCGGCTTGCCGGCGGAATTGCCGAGCGGGAAGTCCGAGAACAGGAAGCGCGGCACGGCGGCGTGCTCGATGATGTCCTTGGCGCAGCCCATGATCACGGTCGGAATGCCATGGGCTTCCAGATGCCGCGCCACCAGCGCGGTGGTCTGATGGCAGACCGGGCAGTTCGGCACCAGCACGGCGACATCGACCTTGTCCGCAAGGCAGCGTGCCAGAATCTCCGGCGCGTCGGTGTCGAGCGTGACGCGATGGCTGCGGTTGGTCGGCGCGCCGAAGAAGCGCGGGGCGACCTCGCCGATCCGTCCCGCCGCTGATGCCTTCAACAGCTGCGGCAGCGGAAACCAGGTGCCGTTGTCGGTCGCGCTGGTGTGCTTGCGGTCGTAGCCGATATGCGAGATGCGCAGGTCGTGCTCTTTCGACGTGTCGCCGTCATAGACCTGGTAAAACTTCGCGCCGCCGTTATAGGCCGCGCCCGGCCCCTGGTCGCCCTTGGCGGGATCGTAGGGCGCCGCGGTGGTGATGATGGTCACGCGCGACTTCGCCAGCGGCTTCTTCAGCGGCTGGAACGGCGCTTCGGTGTAATGCGCCCAGCGATACGCGGTGGTGTAGCCGATCGCCGCGTAATAATCCCGCGTGCGCTGCATGTAGGGAACGGGGGCATCGTAGTCGGGCGCAAAGCCGAATTCGTCGTCGCGCGGCGCGGACATGGGCGCGTCTCCTGGTTCTTGGTTGGCGACAGACTAGAGATAGTTTCCGCGTTGCTCAACGGGGGGAGGGGCAGCGCAGGGCTGAATTGCATATGAGGATGCTGCGGTATCGGTGCTGCCACTTACCCTCCCCTGGAGGGGCCCCTCCAGGGGAGGGTAAGAAGCTCACCTGAACACGTGCAGCGCCGCGTATTGCAGCAGCATGATCGCCTTGGCGTCGATGATGCGACCGTCAGTGATCATCGCCAGGGCCTCGTCGATCCCGACCTCCAGCACCTCGATGTCCTCGCCTTCGTGTTCCAGGCCGCCGCCGTCGCTGACGCGCATCTCGGGCTCGTATTCGGCGACGAAGAAATGCAGCTTCTCGGTGATGGCGCCCGGGCTCATGAAGGCCTCGAACACCTTGTGGACGTGGTGCAGGCGATAGCCGGTTTCCTCCTCGGCTTCGGCGCGGATGCGCTCTTCCGGCGAAGCATTGTCCAGCACGCCGGCCGCGGCCTCGATCAGCAGATCGTCGTAGCCGCGGATGAAGGCCGGCAGGCGGAATTGCTTCACCAGTATCAAGGTGCGCCGCGCGAGATTATACGGCAGCACGGCGGCGGCGTTGTCGCGCTCATAGGTCTCGCGGTGCTGCGTCTGCCATTCGCCGCTGGCGCGGCGATACTCGAACGTGGTGTTTTTCAGGGTGGTCCAGCCGTCCGAGAGCACGCGGACGTCCTTGATGCGGACGCGGTCGGAAATGGTCATGACTGTCTTTCAGCTAATGCGCGCGGCCGTCGAGCCACTTCTGGAACATCACGGACGTGGATTCCTCGAAGCCGAGCGACTGATAGAACGCATTCGCCGGCGCGTTCTCGCGGCGGACCAGCAGCTGCAGCTTCGCAATGCCGGCCGCGCGCAGCCAGTCCTCGGCCGCCGCCATGATGGCGCGGCCATGGCCGCGCTTCTGGCTATCAGGGTCGACGGCAACGTAATACACCCAGCCGCGGTGGCCGTCATGGCCGACCATGACGGTCGCGGCGATCGCGCCGGCCTCGCGGCCGAGCAGGATCGTCGAATTGTCGCGCCGCCGCGCCAGCGCGATGTCGGCATGCGGATCGTTCCAGGGACGCGTCAGGCCGCAGCGCTGCCACAGCGCCACCACCGGCTCGACATCGGCATCATTGATGGCGTCGATCGTCAGGGGACTCACAGCACTTTACCCGGATTCATGATGCCCTGCGGATCGAGCATCGCCTTGATCGCGCGCATCAGCTCGATCGCGGTCCTGTCCTTGACGTCGGGCAACTCGTCGCGCTTGAGCACGCCGATGCCGTGCTCGGCCGAGATCGAACCGCCCATGCGCAGCACGATCTCGAACACTACGGCGTTCACATCGTGCCAGCGCGCCAAATAATCGGCGGTGTCGGCGCCGATCGGCTGGCTGACATTGTAGTGCAGATTGCCGTCGCCGAGATGACCGAACGGAACGGGGCGCGCGCCCGGGATCAGCTTCACCACGGCGGCATCGGCCTCGGCGATGAATTCCGGCACGGCCGCAACCGGCACGGAGATATCGTGCTTGATCGAGCCGCCCTCGGGCTTCTGCGCCGCCGACATCTCGTCGCGCAGCTTCCAGAAGCCGGCGCGCTGGGAAAGGCTCGCCGCGATCACGGCGTCGTCGACGATCTCCTTCTCCATGGCACGGGTCAGGATCGTCTCCAGCGGCGTGCGGGCGTCGTCGCCCGGCGACGACAATTCCATCAGCACGTACCAGGGATGCTTCGCTTCGAGCGGATCGCGCACGTCGATGCCGTGCTTGACCGAGAACGCCACCGCCATCTCCGACAGCAGCTCGAAGCTCGTCAGCGCGTTGGCGGCTTCGCCTTGCGCGATCGTGAGCAGCTTCAGCGCCGCCGCCGGCGATTTCAGCCCGACGAACGCGGTCTCGACCGAGCGCGGCTTCGGAAACAGCTTGAGCGTCGCCGCCGTGATGATGCCGAGCGTGCCCTCGGCGCCGATGAAGAGGTTGTGCAGATTATAGCCGGTGTTGTCCTTCTTCAGCTTCGACAGCGTGTTGAGCACGCGGCCGTCGGCCAGCACCACCTCCAGGCCCAGTGCCATCTCGCGCGCCACGCCATAGGCGAGCGCGGCGGTGCCGCCGGCATTGGTCGAGAGATTGCCGCCGATGGTGCAGCTGCCCTCGGCGCCGAGCGACAGCGGAAACAGCCGGTCCACTTCGGCGGCCTTCGTCTGCGCGACCTGCAGCACCACGCCGGCTTCGACCGTCATCGTGTTGGAGGCGGTGTCGACCTCGCGGATCTTGTCGAGCCGGCGCAGCGACACCACCACCTCGCCATTATGCGGCGTCTGGCCGCCGACCAGCCCGGTGTTGCCGCCCTGCGGCACCAGCGCGATGTTGTGCGCGGAGGCGAGCTTGCAGATCGCGGAGACTTCGGCGGTCGAGCCCGGGCGCAGCACCAGCGGCGAGCGGCCGTGGAACAGATTGCGCTCCTCGGTGAGATAGGGCGCGATGTCGTTGGCATCGGTGATGGCGTGACGCTCGCCGACGATCGCACGGAATTGCGCGATCAGCTCGGGCGCAAGCGGGGGGACGGCAGGTGTGTTGACGTTCATTCTCGTTGTCTCTTCTCAAGCTTCTTATCGCGCAACCGCCGCCCGGCGCAGCCGGTCGTTGATCGCTTCACCCAGATCTTCCTCGGGGATCGCCATCACCGCAATCGCCCGCGGGCTCTTCGCATCGAGCTCGCGAAGATAGCCGAACAGATTGGCGGCGGCTTCATCGAGATCAGCTGTGGGCGACAAATTCATGACGGCGCTGGCGGCCTCAATGCCGGGCAGCCGCGCAGGACCGAACGCCAGCAGCGCCTCGCCCGGCGCCACCTCGCGCGCATTGAGCCGCACAGGAGCGCGCGGCGCGTAGTGCGAGGCCAGCATGCCCGGCGCCAGCGGCTGGCTGTCGTCGCTTTCGGCGTCCAGCGGCGGCCGCGCCAGGGGCGCGCCCAGCACCGCCTCGATCCGCTCGCGCGACAGCCCGCCGGGCCGCAGCAGCATCGGCGCGTTGAGGCAGCCGACAATCGTCGATTCGACGCCGACCTCGACCGGCCCGCCGTCGATGATGAGGTCGATCCGGCCCGACAGGTCGCTCTCGACATGGGCCGCCAGTGTCGGCGAGACGTGGCCGGAGATGTTGGCCGACGGCGCCACCACGGCCCCGCCAAAGGCGCGCAGGATCGCCTGCGCGACCGGGTGGGCGGGAATGCGGATCGCGACCGTGTCGAGGCCGGCGGTGGCGAGATCCGCCACCGGGCAGCCCTCAATCTTCGGCACCACCAGCGTCAGCGGTCCCGGCCAGAACGCCTCCGCCAGCTGCAACGCCCGCGCGTCGAACCGCCCGATTCGCCGTGCGGCCGAGATATCGGGCACATGGGCAATCAGCGGATTGAACGCCGGCCGCCCCTTGGCGGCGTAGAGATGGGCGATCGCGGTCGGATTGGCGGCGTCCGCCCCGAGCCCATAGACCGTCTCGGTCGGAAACGCGACCAGCCCGCCGGCGGTCAGGGTCCGGGCGGCAGCCTCCGCGCCGGCCGCGCCGGCCGGTAAAATCAGCGTTCTAAGACCCGTTTTCACAGGGACAAAATTCCTCAATCCGGCCGCTTGCGGTGCGCCAAACCCGACGCTATAAGCCGGCCTCTTGTCGGAGTGTGGCTCAGCCCGGTAGAGCACTGCGTTCGGGACGCAGGGGTCGCAGGTTCGAATCCTGCCACTCCGACCAAGAATTTCAGATACTTACCGGACACGTGTTTTTTACGTCCCGCAATATGTCCCGTACACGCAGAGGTGCGCGGGTTACATAAGTTTTTTGCGCACCACAACCAATATCCGCTCTTCACTGGGGTACCCCCATCCCTTTGGGGGTTCGAAGTGGAGACTCCGGCTATGGGCATGTAAGCAGTAGCGATTCGCGCTTTGCGCGATCTGTCGTGGATGCTCGCTCGTTGGCTGCATCATGTTCAAGAATCGGATTTGATGCCGGAAGCGCGGGTTTCGGTAAGGATCTGCTATGGGGTCGATGATCCAGCTTTCGGTCGGCAATCTGCAAGTTGATTGGGGGAAAAATAGCGGGTTCACGGACCATAGCGCCTTCTTCCAAACGTCGGATGTGACCCTTGTGCCGTACTACTATGTGGTTGAGGGCAGCGAGTACACTGACGGAGCGGGTGAAACCCAATGGAAGATAACCGTCGAGTACAAAGAAGGACTGTCGAAGCCGCTCTTCGAGGTTAAAGATCGCATTACGCTGCTTGGGCATACGATCGAACACTGCCGCCAGGAATTTATGTATCTGGCAAACCTAAACGACTTTGATAGCGAACTGTTTGAGTTCGAAGCCCTGAGAGCAGCTCTTGCTACCGTCGATGTCAGTTCGATTGCGCTGCCGGTTTCGCAGGGAGACGAAGATTTCGGAGAATTTTTCCGGGAACAGGTATTTCCGAAACTCGGAATGAGATTGCCTGAGGGCGATACTCGGCGCGTTCTTTTCAGCGCTGCTGAGGGGATGGAAAATCTGAGCAGTCACTCTGTTCTTCGCCTGCTGGCCGAAAATCCTGCTGCTGCAATGTTGCCAGTCATATGGGCGTACAAGGATCTTGAGGATGGAGGATGGGCTTCGCGCGATGAATTTGTTCATCGTCTGCAGCCCTCAGAGCGCTTTCTAATTGTCACCGAAGGCAGCTCAGATGCAGTTATTTTGAAGCACGCTCTCAAAATTCTGAGGCCCCACATCGTTGATTTTTTTGATTTCATTGATATGGAGGAAGGCTATCCATTCTCGGGCACCGGCAACCTGTACAAATTCATCCAGGGCCTGATCAGCATATCAATCCAGAATAATGTTATTGTGCTCTTCGATAACGATGCGGAGGGGCTTTTCAGTTTTAATCGCTGCAGTCAGCTAAACGCGCCTGCAAATATGAAGGTCCTTAAATTGCCCGACCTTAAGGACTTTCGGTCCTTTCAGACGGTAGGGCCTAGTGGTCAACACAGGCTTGATATCAACGGACAGGCAGCCGCGCTCGAATGTTATCTGCAACTGGATGATGATGCCTGCATTAGATGGAGCAGCTTCAACGCGAATCTTGGCACTTATCAGGGCGCGTTAATTGATAAGGACAGCTACAAGAATAGCTTTCTAAGCCAGAAATTTCGTGTCGGAGACTACGATTATACAAAGATCGAGGCTGTGCTCGACATGATCTTTCAAGCTTGCGCCACTCTGAAAGAGCGCCAGCTGACCGAGGAGCTTGAGCGACGGCCCTGAGAGCTTCCTCCGCTCTAAAAAACTGAGATCACTGCAGCCCAGGCGGCGACCCAGAAATTAAGGAGATTTTGAGTATGCCTCGCCAGCCTTTCCTGTCCTTCTACCAAACGGGCATGAGCTACGCTGTCGGTCCTGGCGAACTCGCTAAGAGGCCGGAACTCGCGGGCTTGATCGCGCAATGTATTGCCATGTGGAACGATGCTGAGCTTCAGATGGCGTTGTCGCTCGGTGCGATACTTAAGACCAACAGCGACGCTGCCGTTGCACTCTATCTCGCTATCAAAACATCCAGAACCCAGAGAGATGCTCTGTCAAACGTTGCCCGCGTTCTGTTGACTGGCCTTGATCTCGCGGCTTTCGAAGCGCTGCTGTCGGTATATGGCAGCTTGGAAAAGCAACGCAATGCACTGGCCCATGGGTTGTTTGGGGCAATGGACGGTTTGCCAGAGTCCATCTTGTGGACCGATATTCAGGATCACGCCAATTTTCTGATCAATGTCTATACGAAGGAATATCAGAATATTTCTGTTGCCGATCCTCATGAAAAGTTACGTCGTGATATGTACGTCTATCATCGAGACGACCTGCGCCAATTGTTGGATCAACTTACGGAGCTCCAACGCGCGGTGTTCTGTTTTCACTGCCACCATCAGCCGCGACAGAACAAGAGCCATAACTACTTGGCCGATCTTGTTTCGTTGCCAATGATCAAAGCCGAGTTGGCTAAACAAGGGGCACCAGCGAAACCGTAGAGCGAGCCCGATCCCGAAAACAAGTTATTATGGCTTTGGAAAACGCTCTCGGAGCTGGGGCCATCCATCAGCCGTTTCGGAACGTTGCACCAGCCGATCAGATAGTCGTTCGACCACAGTAAATTTCGGTGCAACCGCTTCCCAGGCGGGATCCGCTGAAGCTTTGCCAGACCAATAGTTGCGGCAATGCTCTTCAACCATCGAATCGGACCAATCTGGGCCAGCCAGTTTTTTGCTGGTTTTCAGTGATGGATGTTTCTCGCGCAAGAGCGCTGCCTGCATAGGCGCCAGCCACGAGAGATCGTGAAGTTCTGGTTGTTGAAGGTCGACCAAGTATATGTAGCCATCGGACGTTACCCCAGTCCGCGTAAAGTCATGCCAGATAGCGCAATAAACTGAAGATAGCCGTGAGAGCTTATCCTTCGGACGGAATTTCTCTAGCGCTGCTTCGATCCGAGTATCAATTTGTTCGAACCCTGAACTGCTACGCACATCGCCCGTCTTCAGCTCGGTCGGGGTCATATGGAAATAGTTGTTGGGCATCTTCGAACGCTGCTCTCCACGGGCTGCGGTTACGTCCCGCAAAGGTCCCGCACTACCTCGTGAACAAAACGCGAAGATTGTGCGCAATTGCAAACAGAAATGTATGATAAATCAATAACCTACTAGCAGGATTTCTCGTTCGGGACGCAGGGGTCGCAGGTTCGAATCCTGCCACTCCGACCAGAAATCATTAGGTTTTCCCTTCTGATCTTTGGTCTTTCCCGAGTCAACCACCGAAACGTACAGGCCTTTTTGGCCGATGGCTGAGGCCGCCCCCCCTGCAGAAAGTCTAAGTGGTGGCGGCCGTAGGTGTCCTGCAGAACTTCTGGCGACATGCCCAGGAACCTTGCGGCCTCCCAGGTTGGCACGCCGCCCTGCATGAGCCACGTCGCAGCAGTTATGGCGATGGGTGTGGGGTGTTACCTTTCTCGACAGGCTGGCAAGTCTCACAGCGGTCTTGAAGCCCTTCTTGACCGAGGCGAGGGGCTTGCCGTTAAATTCAACGAAGAACTCCGCCGTCAGCTTGCGCTTCCACCAGCGACGAAGGTGGGCCTTGGAGGTATCGGCGCCGGCGTCTGACGGTCCCTCAGAACGCAAATGACCGATCGAGGGATGGGGTAGGGAATGCCTGCCAGAGCTGCGGCGGACTTCTGACCGCACCGGTGAGGCTCGCTGTCGTCGCCACGGCAAAGTTGATCGCTTTCGGGCGCATCAATCCCCATAAACGGATCCGTGTGCCGTGGATCTCGATTGTGTCGCCATCGATCACGGTGGCGCGGCCAGCAATGTCCCCGATGGCGGCGGGGGATCCGGAAATGAGCATTAGGGCACTTAGGGGCTCCAGTAATCGAGTCATGGTGGAGGCCCCCGGGGATCGATGCTGAATGCGTGTGAGTGAAGCTTGGTCCGATCTCCGGTCAGCTAGGCCACATAGTCGTCGATAGCGCTCTGCAGCTTCTCGGCGTCCGCACCGCGGCGATTGAAGATCAGGTAGCGCCGAAGCCGATTGAGCTCCGCAAGATCCGCAGCAATGTCCGCGATGCGCTCGGGATCACAGCGCTGTTGCTCGCGATACTCGGGCCAAGCCTTCGCGGCCGCTCGTTTCTCTGCTTTAGTCATGAGGTGAGGATAGAAGAGAGTTGAGCGAGCGGCTAGCCGCTATGAAAGGTCGACCGCAACGAGTTGGTCAATGACTATTGGATTCGCTTGGCCGTCACTGCGTCAGCAGGGATCAGCGTATTATCTGGGGGGCCGATGGCACGAAATCTTTTCTCAGGGTTGGCTCGCTCTTGACGGGAACTTTGAAGTCGCGACAAGCTACGAGACCTGCAACCACCCAGAGTATATTTCCATGGAAGGGTGCGTATTCATCAACTATCGCCGGCAATTAAACGGCGCGGCCGCCGGCCGGCTTGCGGACCGTCTCGCTCAACATTTCGATCACAAACATCTGTTCATGGACGTAGACGGCATCGAGCCCGGTGTTGATTTCGTCCAGGCGTTGGACGAGCAAGTTTCTCGATGCAGCGCGTTCATTGCTGTCATTGGTCCAGGGTGGGCAGACGTGAGGGATGCAGATGGCAGGCGCCGTTTGGAACAGCCCGGTGACCACGTCCGAGTGGAAATTGAGTCGGCGCTTAAGCGTGACATTCGTGTGATTCCAGTCTTGGTTGAAGGCGCAAATATGCCGACGATCCAAGATCTGCCTGATTCACTCCAGGCATTGTCGCGGCGGAACGCGGTTACACTCAGTCACAACCGTTTCGGCGCCGAGGTAGACGAACTGGCGGCAGCACTGAAGCGCGCTTTAGGTATCCATCCCGAGGCCGCGGTTCTCGGCCTAACTCCACCACCGCTTTCGCCTCCATCCTGGATAGACTTACTGTTCTCATTCGAGGGACGAATTTCCCGGAAGTCGTTCTGGCTCTCCGGCTTGGCTCTCACGGGCGTTTGCCTTCTCGTGATGATAGGACTTGCTGCTGTGATGGGAATGGACTCGTTGGATTCTAAGAAGGGAGTGTCGAGCAAGCTTTTGAATGTCTACAATGTTGCTACGCTTCCTTTCTATTGGCCAACCCTTGCGCTATATTTGAAGCGGCTGCACGATTTCGGGCAAGGGAGCGGTTGGCTCTGGCCATTGGCAATTCTCAGCGCTCTGTTGTTCGGTCTATCATTGATCGATAGTCTCGATCTTATGTATCAGATCGTGAGTGTGGTTTTGCTCGTCTTCCTCTTAATCGTCGGGTGTCTCAAAGGCACGGATGGACCTAATCAATACGGTCCGGATCCTTTAGCGATGCCGAAGAAAGCGAAATAGATACTGAGGTAAGCGACGGCGATTAGAGACGAACGATGGTGCTGAGGGCGCGCTTCGGGCGCTCTACGCAGGATCGAAGGCGAACGGATGCGGACATGCCCACATCCCGCAGGACGTCAAAACTGCCGGTACTCAACGCCGCCTCTAGGCGCCGGATGGCTTCCGCTGTCGGTTCATGGGCGCACTTGTAGCTGATGAAGACTGTCGGCTTTAGCATCGGCCACCCCTATAGCTTGAGGCGAGCAGTGAGGCCGGCCGCCGGATCATAATAATGGATTTTACCAAAAGTAGAAATGCGGTCACGTGCAATCGCGGCGGCCCTATTCGAGCGAGGAAAGCCCGATGCATGCGGTAGTGGTAAGACAAATCGTAGGGGCCCCCGCCGTCAACATTCCCTAGGGCGGCATCACCTTCGCGCCACCAGCATCCCCACCAGAAACGCCACCATCAGCGCCGGCAACGGCGCCTCGCGCACCATGCCGCGCACGACATCCGGCCAGTGCTGCTCGGGGACCAGTCCCGGCGATCGCACCTTTGGTGCGGGCGCGATGTCCCAGTTCGATGCGAGCTCGGCGATCTCGCTGTCCGCCAGCCGTACGCCGTCGCGGACGCGGAAGATCGCGGCCTCGGATCGCTCGCGCGGTGCGAGCTGCATCAGCGTCGCGACGGCGGTGCGCAACGTCATCTCGCCAAAGCCTTGCAGCCGCACCTGCTCCTCGGGGTCGGAGGTCATGCCAAGTCCCTCACAGCGCAAAATGGCGCGCGAGGGCGAAGGCCGCCGTCGCGCACAGGACGAGCGCCGACACCGCGCCGGCCACGCCGCGCGCGAGATGCGCTCGCGTCAGGTGTCTGGTCATGATCGTGCTCCATGCACTCATGGAAATGGCGGCGAGCGAGCTTGGTTCCTCGCACCACACTCATCGTCGCGTTCGTAGGATGGGTAGAGCCCCTGCGAAACCCATCACCTTTGTCCCCGCGATAGGGGGTGATGGGTTTCGCTTCGCTCTACCCATCCTACGTGCTGACGCACCGCCGAATCGCCGCTTGCTGACTATTTCCGCAGCAACTCGCTCAACGCCGCCGTTGCCTCGGCGCAGCGGATGTCGTCGATCTCGCGCGACAGGCTGAGCGCGCTCGCTCTCAGCTCTTCGAGCTTCCAGCTGTCCGGATGCTGGCTTTCGAGTTGACCCAAACGCTTGTTCAGATCGTCCAGTCTCGATTGGAGATGCCCGATGCTGGCATCCCCATTCACTTTCCAAACGCGTTGTGCACGCATCGTCGTTCCCCTGATCGTCTCACGGTCTTGTGAGAGGGGTTCGTGGCCGGAATGGGAGTTTGTTTTGTCCGGCTTCGGACGGTGGGGAACCGTTGCAAATTCGCAACGAAGTTCCCGGATCTTTTCCAGGCGATTGCGCCAGCCCACATGATGTTACCCGCAGGCACGGAATTTGATTGTGTCCCGTCACGATGATGGGCGAGCCGGCCTGTGCGCGCGGTGCGCCGCTCGATAGGCTCATGCCCGTCGCACTCCCGGACATGAAGGAATGACACGTGGCGAGATTTGTGACTGTTGCGGCCGGCCAGCTTGGCCCGATCGCCAGGGCCGAGACCAGGACCGACGTGGTGGCCCGGCTGATGGCCTTGTTGCGCGAGGCGAAGGCTTGCGGCTGCGACCTGATCGTCTATCCCGAGCTCGCGTTGACGACGTTTTTCCCGCGCTGGTATTTCGAGGACCAGGCCGAGATCGACAGCTTCTTCGAGCGCGAGATGCCGGGCACCGAGACGCAGGCGCTGTTCGATCTGGCGCGCGAGCTCGCGATCGGCTTTAGCCTCGGCTATGCCGAGCTGACGCTCGAGGCCGGACTTGTCAGGCGCTACAACACGTCCATTCTCGTCGACAAGAGCGGTGAGATCATCCTGAAGTATCGCAAGGTGCATCTGCCCGGTCACGCCGAGCACGAGCCGTGGCGGAAATTTCAGCATCTGGAGAAGCGCTATTTCGAGCCGGGTAGCGGCTTCGGCGTCGCCAGTGCCTTCGGCGGCGTGATGGGCATGGCGATCTGCAATGACCGCCGCTGGAGCGAGACCTATCGCGTCATGGGCTTGCAGGGCGTCGAGATGGTGATGATCGGCTACAACACGCCGGTGCACAATCCGCCCGCGCCGGAGCATGACGATCTCTCGCTGTTCCACAACCACTTGGTGATGCAGGCCGGCGCCTATCAGAACGGCACCTTCGTGGTCGGCGTCGCCAAGGCCGGCGTCGAGGAGGGTGTCGACCACATCGGCGGCAGCTGCATCATCGCGCCCTCCGGCGAGATCATCGCGCGCTGCGCGACCAAGGGCGACGAGCTCGCGCTCGCCCGCTGCGATCTCGACCTCTGCAACTCCTACAAGCGCACCACGTTCAATTTCGACGTCCACCGCCAGCCGCAGGCTTACGGGATGATCGTCGAACGAAAGGGCGTGACGACGATGGCGGATGGAACGGCAGTGTCAAGGAAGGGGTGAGCGCTTCTCGCGCTCGTAGCCCGGATGGAGCGCAGCGTAATCCGGGGCCGCTCGCCCGGCATCTGGCACCGTCCCGGATTGCGCTGCGCTCCATCCGGGCTACGGGACCTTGCCTGTGTCGCACTCTGTCAACCCATCTCCGCAAAAATATTCCACTTTACCGAAATTCGGTTTCGGCGTATGTGTCGTCCATCCCGGCTCACCAAGAGGGGCGATCTCGATGTCGTCTTGATCGCGAGCCGGGCTTGCGGTGGACGCGGCAGCGTCGGCACGAGAGGCGCGGGCAGGGCGGGTAGTCCCTGTGAGCCCGAGGCTTCGTGCGGACGACGGCGCTGCTAGGTTCGTCTCGTCTGTAAGTTTCCGGCTTTGTCGACAGGGCCGGAAATACTGCGGGCGACATGGCGGGCCGTGCGTACGGCAAAACCGTGTGGTCCTGGCCGTCGTTGCTACGGTCAAGCCGGATCGAAGATGTGCGCGAGCCCAACCGGGTGGACGGCATCATCCAATTCGAACGGCGAGGGAGGCCAAAGGAAAGTTCGGCTCCCGGGAGAGCACGGCATAAGCCGTCCGACCATCGCGCAGGGAAGGCCGAGTGATCGGCGCCACCTGTATGCTGCTGTGCGGTTCTTCCTGCGTGTGAATTTCGCGCAGCGGACCGCGGGTGCCAGTCGGCACCCGGCCTTCCCTGTGCCCTCTTGGATTTGAGGGTGCGAAGATGAAGCAAAGCTCGGGTGATTTCAGCCGCGAGGCCGAAAAGGCATGTCTGCAAGCGCGATGCTCGCGGCAAGAGCGATGCCCTTACATCATACTCCGTCATTGCGAGGAGCTCAGCGACAAAATTGCGTAAGCAATTTTGCGCAGATGCGACGAAGCAATCCAGAGTCCCTCCGCGGAAGCAGTCTGGATTGCTTCGCTGCGCTCGCAATGACGTGGAGAGAACATGCCCCACACTCCACTCTCGTGCCCCGGACGCAGCGCAGCGGCCCGGCGATGCGGAGCATCGTCCGGGGTGGTGTGCTGCAGAGCCGGGGCCCATCCTGGCCGCATGCCGTGTCGCTTCTGGGTCCCGGCTCTGCGCCGCATCGCTTGCGCGCTGCAGCTTGTCCGGGACACGAGGGAGGTCCCGGGGGCTCATCCAGGCTTCCGATTGTCCCATTCACAACTCCGTGCCTTGATTAGGAAACGATCATTCCCTATCATCCCGCAATGCAAAAGACCGCCCGCAGATCGCAAGCCCCCCCCCGTCCGCCCGGCCGTCCCCGCGAGTTCGACATGGATACCGCGCTCGACCGCGCCGTGCGGGTGTTTTGCGAGCGCGGCTATCACGCGACCTCGATCGGCGATCTCACGGCCGCGATGCGGCTCGCCACCGGCAGCGTCTACAAGGCGTTTCGCGACAAGCAGGCCGTGTTCCTGGCGGCGTTCGACCGCTACGCCGCGGTGCGCCGGGAAGAGACGCGCGGCGCGGCCGCGCGCGGCAGCAACGGCCGGGAGCGGCTGCGCCACATGCTGCTGTCCTATGTCGAGCACTCCCAGGGCATCGAGGGCCGCCGCGGCTGCATCGTGGTCGGCGGCACGGTCGAGCTCGCCGCGCTCGACCCGGAGGTCCGCGCCCGCGTCAATGCGCAGATCGAGGCCAACGAAGCCTTCATCGCCGGCCTCATTCGCGAGGGCCAGGCCGACGGCTCGATCCCGCGCCATGTCGCGGTCGACGACACCGCACGGCTGATGATCTGCATCACGCAAGGCCTGCGCGTCGTCGGCAAGGCGCGCCTGCCGCTCGACGGCGACCGTCTGGTCGGCGTCGCCATGAAACTGCTCGCCTGAATTCATGCCTTATTAGGGAATGATCGTTCCCCATCCTTGGAGTCCGTTGGAATGACGATGAACGCCACGATCGAGACCGCGCCCGAACCGGATGCGGTGTCGCAGCGCCTGACCTTCGTGCTTGCCGCGGCCTGTGGCATGGTCGCCGCCAACATCTATTACG
>Ga0209256_1002280_pt1 | contig 16208 bp, 18 predicted proteins | sample AraplaCol_mCL_r2_2_FD_184270 | JGI IMG/M metagenome (GOLD analysis project Ga0209256, IMG submission 184270) | Arabidopsis root microbial communities from North Carolina, USA - plate scrape MF_Col_mCL_r2 (SPAdes) (version 3) | ecosystem: Host-associated > Plants > Roots > Endosphere | place...
GCGCCGTCGCCGCCATCCAGGACATGGGCGCGGCGGGCCTGACCTCGTCGTCGGTCGAGATGGCCGGCAAGGGCGGCGTCGGCATCGAGCTGGACATGGACATGGTGCCCCAGCGCGAAGAGGGCATGACCGCCTACGAGATGATGCTGTCGGAAAGCCAGGAGCGCATGCTGGCGGTCCTGAAGCCCGGTCGCGAGAAGGACGGCCACGCCATCTTCGAGAAGTGGGGCCTGGACGCCGCCGTTATCGGCCACACCACCGACACCGGCCACCTGGTGCTCAAGCACCACGGCGAGATCGTCTGCGACGTGCCCCTGGCCCCGCTGTTCGACGACGCACCGCTGTATGACCGCCCGTGGGTCCAGCCGACGCTGCATCCGCGCCTGGACCCGGCCAAGGTCCCCGCCCCTACCGACTGGAACCAGGCGGTGCTCAAGGTCGTCGGCAGCCCCGACATGGCCTCCAAGCGCTGGCTGTGGGAACAGTACGACCGCCACGTGATGGCCGACACCCTGGAAGACAGCGCCACCGGCTGCGACGCTGGCATCGTGCGCATCCACGGCAAGGGCAAGGCCATCGCCGTGACCAGCGACGTCACGCCTCGCTACGTGTTCAACGACCCCTACGAAGGCGGCAAGCAGGCCGTGGCCGAGGCCTGGCGCAACCTGACGGCCGCCGGCTCGACCCCGATCGCCATCACCGACAACCTCAATTTCGGCAGTCCCGAAAAGCCCGAGACAATGGGCCAGATCGTGCGCGCCACCGACGGCATGGCCGAGGCCTGCCGCGCCCTGGACTTCCCGGTCGTGAGCGGCAACGTCAGCCTCTACAACGAGACCAACGGCGTCGCCATTCCGCCCACCCCGACCGTCGGCGCCGTGGGCCTGATCGAGGACTACGACCTGCGCATGGGCTTCGGCAACGTGGCCGAGGGCGACACGCTGGTGATCATCGGCGAGACCCACGGCGAGCTGGGCGCCTCGATCTATCTGCGCGAGATCCTGGGCCGCGAGGACGGCGCTCCGCCGCCGGTCGACCTGGCGCTGGAGCGCAAGAACGGCGACTTCGTGCGCGGCCTGATCCGCACCGGCCTGGTCGCGGGCCTGCACGACCTGTCGGACGGCGGCCTGCTGATCGCCGCGGCCGACATCGCCCTGGCCAGCAAGGTCGGCGTCACCCTGAACGCCACCAGCCACGCCCACGCCCACCCATACCTGTTCGGCGAGGACCAGGCCCGCTACCTGGTGGCCACGCCCGATCCGGACGCGGTGCTGGCGGCGGCCAAGGAAGCCGGCGTGCACGCCAACCTGGCCGGTGTGGCCGGCGGCGACGCCTTCGCCTCGACCGACCTATTCAGTATCCCGCTGGAGACCCTGCGCACCGCCCACGAAGCCTGGCTGCCGGGCTTCATGGGAGCGGCCGGCTAAGGTTCGACCTCCAAGCGCCTTGCGTGGTCCTCGTCCTTCGACAAGCCCAGGATGAGGACCATTGCAGGCGACGGCGTTCGAAAACCTTATCCTGCGCCTGCCGAAGGACGAGGTTATCGCCCCCAAAGGGCGGCTAAAGTTCAAGACAGCCCGTCATCACCCGGACACAGACGCACCGCACTGACCGCAACCAAGGAGTCGCGTCGCGCGATGGGGCTCCATCCCGCCTTCTCGGAGTTTAGCATGCGTAAGATCTCGATCCTGGCCGCCGCCAGCCTGACCCTGTCGCTGCTGGCCGCCTGCGCGCCGTCCGCCCAGACGCCGGCTCCGGTCGCCCAGAGCGAGGACGCCACCTGCGCCGCGCGCGGCGGCTCGATGCAGCCCGTCGGCCGCCTGCAGCGCCCGACCTGCGTCGTCCCCTATGCCGACGCCGGGAAGGCCTGTTCGGACAAGGCCGACTGCCAGGGCGCCTGCATCGCCGAGGGCAATCTCGAAGCCCAGGGCGCCACGACCGGCCAATGCCAGAAGACCAATGTCCAGTTCGGCTGCTTCGCCAAGATCGTGAACGGCAAGGCCACGGGCGCGATCTGCATCGACTAGGACGTCCTGCGGCGTCCGGTCGCGGCGCCGTGCCTAACCGGGCCTTTACCCCTTCTGACTAGCCTCGTCGGCTCGCCGACCATGGCGATTGTCGGATGGCGTGATGACCAATCCCAACCAGGACCTCGACGTCGCCGCGCTCCACGCGCGCCTGGCGCGCATGGAGCAACTGGTTCTGACCCAGACGGCCCTGGCCGAAGCCGAGCTGGATCTGGACGCCTTCATGGCGGCCGTCGTCGAGCGTCTGGCCGCCCTGATCGGCGCGCGCGGGTCGATCGTGGAACTGGTCGACGGCGACGACATGGTGTATCGCGCCGCCAACGCCCCGTTCGCGCACCATGTCGGCGCACGGCTCAAGCGCGCCGGCAGCCTTTCGGGCCTCTGCGTCGAGAAGGCCGAGGTGATGCTGTGCGACGAGACCCGGACCGATCCGCGCGTCGACGCCGAGGCGTGCGAACGGATCGGCGTCCGCTCGATGGTCTGCGCGCCGCTGTTCCATGGCGACAATCCGATCGGGGCGCTGAAGGTGTTCTCGGACGAGCCCGCCGCCTTCGACGCCGACGACATCGACGCGCTGCGCCTGCTGGCCGTCATGCTGGGCGCGGAGCTGTCGCGACAGATCGAGTTCGAGCGCCACGAAGCCCTGCAGGCCGAGCGCCGGGTGCAGGAAGAGCTGTTCGAGACCGCCTTCCTCCACGCACCAATCGGCATGGCCCTGGTCAGCCTGGACGGCCGCCTGGTCAAGCTGAACGAGATCTACTGCTCGGTGATCGGCTATTCGGCGGAGGAAGCCGCCGACCTGACCTTCCAGGAAATCACCCACCCCGAGGACCTCACCGCCGACCTGGAGCTCCTGGGGCAACTGCTGGCCGGTGAAATCCAGACCTACCAGCTGGAAAAGCGCTACATCCGCAAGGACGGCGCGACGATCTGGGTGAGGTTGTCGGTGTCCCTGGTCCACGCCGCCGACGGCGCGCCCCAGCACTTCATCGCCCAGATCCAGGACCTTTCGGCCGAGCGTCACGCCGAGCACCGCTACCGCCTGATGGCCGAGAACGCCACCGACATCATCGTCACCAGCGACCTGCTGGGCCGCACTACCTTCCTGTCGCCCGCGTCGGAAGCCGTCACCGGCTACACCGCCGAGGACATGATGGGCCGCTCGCCCCTGGAGCACATCCATGAGGACGACGCCCCGGAGGTCAGCAAGACCTTCAGCGCCCTGCTGGCCGGCGCGGCGGTGGGCCGCGTGCGCTGGCGGGCGCGTCACAAGAAGACCCAGGACTGGATCTGGCTGGAATCCCAGCCCGCCCTGCTGCGCGACCCGACCACGGACGAGCCGACCGGCTTCCTGGACGTCATCCGCGACGTCACCTCCCAGAAGGCCCAGGAAGACGCGCTGGCCCAGGCACGCCTGGACGCCGAGGCCGCCACCCGCTCCAAGGCCGACTTCCTGGCCAATATGAGCCACGAGCTGCGCACGCCGCTCAACAGCATCATCGGCTTCTCGCGCCTGCTGACCGAAAGCCGGGGTCTGGACGCCGAGGACCAGCGCCGCGTTGGTCTGGTGCACAGCGCAGGTCAGGCTCTGCACGCCGTCATCGACAACGTGCTGGACTTCTCCAAGCTGGAGGCCGCGGCCCTGGAGCTTCACTGCGCGCCCTTCGACCTGGGCGGGCTGGTCTCCCAGACCGTCTCGATGATGGAACCGCAGGCGGCGGCGAAAGACGTGCGCCTGCGCGCCCTGATCGATTCCGCCGCGCCGGCTAAGGTGGTGGGTGACCAAGGGCGCCTGCGGCAGGTCCTGTTGAACCTGCTGTCCAACGCCGTGAAGTTCACCGCCGGCGGCAGCGTCACCGTCAGCCTGATGTTGATCGACCGGGACGCCACGCGCCCCCGCGTTCGCATCGAAGTGGTCGACACCGGCGCCGGGATCACCTTGGAAAAGCAGGACGCGCTGTTCACGCGCTTCGTCCAGGCCGGCTCGTCGATTTCCGCGCACTACGGCGGCACGGGCCTGGGCCTGGCCATCTCCAAGCAGCTGATCAACCTGATGGGCGGCGAGATCGGCGTCGTCAGCACGCCAGGCATGGGCTCGACCTTCTGGCTCGAGCTGGCCCTGCCCGTCAGCGACGCGGACGCCGTCGTGCCTGACGAGGTCGAGACGCACGCGCTCAGCCTGGCCGGCAAGCGTATCCTCGTGGTCGACGACGTAGAGCTCAATCGCGAACTGATGCTAGCCTTGCTGCGCAAGTACGGGTGCGGGGTCGAGTTGGCGCACAACGGCGCCGAGGCCCTGGCCGCCCTGGCGCGCGAAAGCTTCGACCTGGTGCTGATGGACTGCCAGATGCCCGTGATGGACGGCTTCGTGGCGACCCAGACCCTACGGGCGACGGACGCCGTCTATCGCGACATTCCGATCATCGCCCTGACGGCCAGCGGCCAGCCCGAACATCTGGCGCGCTGCGATGCGGCCGGCATGAACGGGCATCTGACCAAGCCTCTCGACCCGGGGGCGCTGGAACGCGTGCTGACCCTCCACTTGGGTTCCGCCAAGGCCTGGAGCCGGGTCGAGACGCCCGAGGACGATGAAGAACAGGCGCGCCGGGAGCTGGTGAGCGCCCTGGGCGTCGGCGCCGTGCTCAGCCTGTTGGGCATTCTGCGCGGACAATTCCGCGCCTGTGACGGCTGGTCCCAAGCCGCCGACGACACCATCCGCCACGACGCGCACGCCTTGGCCGGAGCCGCCGGCATGATGGGCTTCACGCGGCTGTCCCAGTCGTGTCGCGCGCTGGAGGCCGCAATCGAGGAAGGACGAGCCTCTTCCGAGGCGGTAAAACTGACTCGCGACCTGATGGACCAGGCGGCGGCCGTCGCGGCGCGATGGGAGACCGATCTCACCGCACGTATGGCCCGGCGGCAGGTCGCCTGAACGTCGTAAAGATCCTAGAGACCCGAGAGCGTGATGGCCGCTGCTGTTCTGATCATCGAAGACGATCCCTTGGTGCGCCAGTTCGTGGAGCTGGTGCTGGGCCAGGCCGGCTACAACGTCTCGTCGGTGGCCACCGGCGAGCTGGGCATTCGCGCTCTCCAGCAATCGCGCTGGGACCTGGTCCTGCTGGACATCCAGTTGCCCGACATGACAGGCGTGGCGCTCCTGCGGCTCCTCCGCCGCTACCAGAAGGTCAAGGCCACGGTGATGATGATGACGGCCAAGGGCGACCTGGGCACCGTCCGCGAGGCCATGGACGCGGGCGCGGACGGCTATCTGGTCAAGCCCTTCACGCCTGAAGACCTGACGCGGCGGGTCGACGCCATGCTCAATCCCAAGCCGAAGGTCGAGCCCGCCGGGAAGCCGGAGCAGTCCAGCTTCGAGATCGACTAGGTCGCCGCGCTCAAGCGTAGACCACATTGGTCAGCGTGAACACGAACGGCGTGGCGTTCGGCCCGGCCCCGCCGCCTGTCATCACGATATCCGCGCTGCGGACGCCGAATAGCGACAGCTCGGTGTTGATCGACGAGACGATGGCCGAGTTCATCACATCGCCCTCCTCGACCTGTGACGCCACGCCGATCCAGAGGGAGGGCTTGAACGCGAACACCGCCTTCTGTTGCGGCGCGATGCTGGTCACCTGGGCGTACAGCTTGCTGCTCTTGTAGATGCCGGCGTCGATCGCCCCGACCTGCAGGGCGTTGACCACCTCGATCTCGTCCGCGCTGGACGCCTGGCCGCTGTACTGCAGCACGTCGCCCGAAGGGTCGCGCACCATCGAGAATTGTTGACCGTTATTGGCTTGCAAAAGGGGCGTGTAGTTGCCCCAGCTGTCGCTGGCGGCGACCTGCGACGACATCGGATAGGTGAAGGGATGGTTGTCGCCGTGGCCGCAGTTGCGGATCACCAGCCAGGCGATCGCCGTCTCCGCGAAATCCGTCGCCACGTTCTTGGCGAAGACGACGACCTCGCTGTTGTTCACATCGTTGGAGTCGTTGATGAAATTCAGCTTCACGTCCATGTGGCTCGCCCCAGTGGCCCGCCTAGCGCGAAGCCTTGGCGAAAAATACACTCAAAGATCGAGCATAGGCCACACTCTATCTAAGGCGGCGCGTCATGAACGCCGCCGCGTCACCTGGGCCACCCGTTCCAGCACCACCGGCCCGGCCGCGGGACCTGCTGCGTAGACGAAGTCGGGACTATCCATCGGCTTGCCCGACCGGCGATCCACCAGAACCGGCTCGGCCGGCAAGCCCGTCGTTCCGTCGACCATATGGCTGGCCACACCCTCGGCCGCGAAGTGGCGATTGCCGAACGCCATCAGGGCCGTCAGCACTCCCGCGAAATCTCGCGCTCGATCGGTCGGCACGTACTCATGGCGCACCGGACGCTCCTGATAGGGCCTGCGCTCCAGGAAGCCCGCCTCGACCAGCGCCGCGAGCCGCTGGGTCAGGATATTGGGCGCGATGCCCAAACTCTTCTCGAACTGATCGAATTTGGACAAGCCCTGCAGGGCGTCGCGCAGGATCATCAGGCTCCAGGTGTCGCCCACCCGCTCCAGCGTGCGGCCCACCGGGCATTGTCCAGGATCGAAGGCGCGTCGCGTCATGAGGGGAATATAGGCATCCGGTAGCAAATCGAAAGTAAGTCACTTGCATTTAGAAAGTTACCTACCATCTCAGCCGCACGACGGACCACGGGGCCCGCCGACAAAGGACGACAAGACGATGAGCAAGCAAGACATTCGCGGCGCGGCCCTGATCACCGGCGCCTCCACCGGTATCGGGGCGACCTATGCCGACCGCCTGGCCCGCGCGGGTCACGACCTAGTGCTGGTGGCTCGCGACGCCACGCGACTGGAAGCCCTGGCCGCCAAGCTGGCGGCGAACACTGGCGTGAAGATCGACATCCTGCCCGCCGACCTGACCAACAAGGCCGACCTGGCCCGCGTCGAGGCCCGGCTAGCCGAGGACGCCTCGATCGACATGCTGATCAACAACGCCGGCGTCGCCCTGGCCGGGCCGTTCGTCAACCAGGACGTCGAGCGGATCGAGCAGATGATCCAGCTGAACGTGGTCTCGGCCACCCGCCTGGCCCACGCCGCCGCCAAGGCTTTCGTGGCCCGCGACCGCGGCGCGATCGTCAACATCTCGTCGGTGGTTGGCCTGGCCCCGGAACTGCAATCGGTCGTCTACGGCGCCACCAAGGCCTATGTGACCTACTTTACCCAGGCCCTGCGGCTGCAACTGTCGCCCAGCATCCAGCTCCAGGCCGTGCTGCCGGGGGCCACCCGCACCGAGATCTGGGACCGCTCGGGCAACGGCGGCGCGGACAAGCTGGACCCGAACATGCTGATGGAGGTCGACGACCTGGTGGACGCCGCCCTGGCCGGCTTCGCCCAGGGCGAGCTGATCACCATCCCGTCCCTGCCCGACCCGGCCGACTTCGCGGCCTACGACGCGGCCCGGACCAAGCTGCTGCCCAACCTGTCGCGCAACCGTTCGGCCCAGCGCTACGGCGTCGCCGTCCCCGCCTAGGCGACAACGCGTCGGCCGTCACGACATTGGCGCATGGCGACCCTATCTATCGCGTGACGACGGGACACGACCCGGAACGAAAGCCGCTCCGGGTCGCTTGTCCGTCACCAGAGGAGACCGACATGGCCGTGATCGCGAACCTGGACGAGTTCATTCTCGAGGAAACCGACGAGGGCATCTTCCTGACCGTCACCGGCGACGACGAGCAGACCCTGAAGCTGCGCGTCACGCTGGACGATCTGGAAGAGATCGTCGAAGTCATAGACGAGGTGTTCGGCCTCGAGGAAGACGACGAGGCCGAAGAGGTAGACGAGAGCGCGGGGTAACGCAGGGCGAGCGACGCCCCGTCGGTCTACCGCCCCGCCGCCCTGTTGATCCCGTCCAGGTCGTCGTCCAGCGCCCGCGTCGCGGTGATCACGGTGGCCACGGCGTTCTTGAAGAATGCTTGAGGCATCGTGGCGAAATCGTCCGTGGGCTGGTGGTATTCGGGGTGGTCCTCCACGCCGAAATAGACCCAGGGCACGCCGGCGGTGGCGAAGGGGCCTTGGTCCGACTGCTGGGTCCAGTTGTTCTCCTTGCCGTGCGCGTCGGTGTCGTGGCCCAGCCGCAGCTTGAGCGGCGCGGTCTTGGCCACGCCCTCCAGAACGGGCTTCAGATACGGTTGAGGGCCCGCGCCGCCGACATAGAGCTCATTTCGCTTGTTCTTGCTGATCATGTCGAAATTGACGTTCAGCCCGATCTTCTCCAGCGGCACGGGCGGCGCGGCGACGAAGGCCTTGGCGCCTTTCAGCCCGCTCTCCTCGCCGTCAAAGGCGACGATCAGCACGGTATGGCGCGGCGGCCGAGCCTTGAACGCCTCGGCCACGGCCAGCAGGCCCGCCACGCCCGAGGCGTTGTCATCGGCGCCGTTATAGACCTGCCCCTTGCGGACCCCGAGGTGGTCGTAGTGAGCCGAGACCACCAGCACCTTGTCCGAGCTGGACGTACCCTCGATCCGCGCCACCAGGTTCACTCCCTGGGTCTCGCGTCCGAATCCGACCTTGAAGCTGAACGGCGCCTCGAAGGTCTCGCCCAGCGGCCGCAGCCCGATCTCATTGAAACGCTTGACGATATAGGCTCGCGCCTTGGCCCCGCCCGGCGTGCCGATCGCCCGCCCCTCCATGTCGTCGGCGGACAGGATGCGAACATCCTCCAGCGCATGGGCGCCGGGCCGGGGCGCGGCGTGAGCCGAAGCGGTGAGCATCAGCCCGAGGGCGACGGGGGCGAGGAGAAGGCGCATGGGAGAACCTTGTTGATCCTCGCCTTCATGGCGTGCGTCGCCCAGATTTCGCAATGAAATCATCGTCACGTCCGGTAGACGCCGCCACGCCGCACGCAACGCTTCCTCCAGCGGCGGCATTTCTTCGTATGCCCGTTCTTAAGGTTTACGGGGCATACCCAGGGTCGAGAGATTCGGAGTCCGTCACCGTGCCCATGTCCTTCGCCGACCTTGAAGCGCGCCTCCACGAAGCATTCCCCGACGCCGAGATCGTACTGACCGACCTGGCGGGCGACGGCGACCACTACAAGGCGCGCATCGTCTCGCCGGCCTTTCGCGGCCTGAACCGGGTCAAGCAGCACCAGATGGTCAACCGCGCCCTGGCCGACGTGCTGGGCGGCGCGCTGCATGCCCTGGCGCTCGAAACCGCCGCCCCTACGGAGTAGCCGCCATGCGCTATCGCCCCTTCGGAAGCGCGGGCGTGGCCGTCTCCGCGATCACGCTGAGGCTGGAGGACCAACCCCGCCTGCGCGGCGCCGACTGGCGCAAGCTGATCTTCGCGGCGCTGGAAAACGGCATCAACAGCTTCGAGATCGACGGCGTCTCGCCGGCCCTGATCGAGGGCGCGACCGAAGCTTTCTCGACCGTCGAGCGGCGGCTGCTGTTCATCGCCTGGCGGCTGCGCGGCTCGCTTGACCGCGCCCTGCGCGCCCAGGCCGTGCACGACATGATCGAGCAGGCTCTGGACCGCACGGGCCTTGGCCATCTGGACCTGGCCACCCTGGACGATCCGGACGCCAACGCCTTTCCCGCCGAAACCCTGGAGCAGCTGAAGGCCCTGCGCGGCTCGCGACTGATCCGTCTGCTGGGCGTGGCCGGCGCCGGCGAGAAGTTCGACACCTATGTCGCCTCGGGCCAGTTCGAGGCCATGGCCACGCCGTTCAACCTGGCCTCGGGCTGGGTGGAGCGTAATCGCGTGCGCGCCGCCACGAGCCGCGAGATGGCGGTGATCGGGCTGGACTACTGGCCCGATGTGCTGCGCGAGGAAACCAAGCACAGCTTCCTGCCCAAGCCGTCACTATGGCGGCGCAAGACCGATCCGCTGGCCGACATCGGCGGCTACGACTTCCTGCGCAACACGCCCGGCTGGAACGCCCAGCAGATCTGCCTGGCCTACGCCCTTACCGAGCCCTCGCTGGCGACCGTGCAGGTCACGGCGGGCACGCCCGCCGAGGTGGAGGGCCTGGCCGCGATCGTCGAGCGCGACCTGCCCACCGCTTGCGCCGCCCAGATCGAGATGGCGCGCTTCTCGGCCCAACAGGCCGAGCGGTCAAAGCGTCGCGCCTGAGGCCGCCAAGGGTTGACCCGACGGGTCGCGGCGCCTAGCTGAGAGCCTACGCCCAAGGATTTCCTTTAATGACCGACGTCGCCTCCTCCCCCGCCCTGGACTTTATCGCCAAGACCGTGGCCGAAAATCCCGTGGTCCTGTTCATGAAGGGCGTTCCGGACCAGCCGCGCTGCGGCTTCTCGTCGATCGCCGTGCAGATCCTCGACCATCTGGGCGTGTCGTTCGTCGGCGTCGACGTGCTGCAGGACGACGAGCTGCGCCAAGGCATCAAGACCTTCACCGACTGGCCGACCATCCCGCAGCTCTACGTGAAGGGCGAGTTCGTCGGCGGCAGCGACATCGTCCGCGAGATGTTCCAGTCGGGCGAACTGAAGACCCTCTTCGCCGATCAGGGCCTGATCGAAGCTTGAGCCGGCTCTTCGTCCCGCCGGGCGACGCCTACTGCCTGACCTTCGAACCAAAGGCGTCGGACATCGACGCCAACGGCCACGTCAACAACGTGGTCTACCTGGCCTGGGCGCAGGACTTGGCCATCGCCCATTGGGACGCCTGGGCCACGCCCGAGGAACGCGCGCCCTGGAGCTGGGTCGCCCGTCGCCACGAAATCGACTATCGCCGCGAACTGCTGCCCCACGAGATCGCCACCGGCTACACCTGGGTGGGAGAGCTGAAGGGGCCGCGCTTCGAACGCTACATCCGCATCGATGGTCCGGACGGCGAGATGTGCGCCCAGTGCCGCACCGACTGGGTGCTGATCGACATAGCCGCCAAGCGCCCCGCGCGCGTGCTGCCGTGGATGGTCGAACGGTTCACGCCGAAGGGGTAAAGCCGCGCATGACGCGGCTTTAACTTGCCCGAACCTCGTTCCGCCGCCATCAGCGGAGCGAGAGTTGGGAAAACGTCATGCTGAAACTGTCGGCCGCCGTGATGGCGAGCTTGCTCATGGTCGGCGTCGCGTCGGCGCAGACGTCGTCGCGCTCGTATGATGTGGAGGGCTGGCGCGCGGACGCCCGGCAAGTGCGCGAAGCGTTCTCGACCCGCTACGCCAATCTGGACTGGGCGCTGAACGTGCGGGAGGCCGATCTCGACCGCGCGTTCAAGGGCGTTGACGCCAAGCTGGGAACGCTGAGCAGCGACGCCGAGGCGCGCGAACTCTTTGACAGCTTTAGTCGCTGGCTCGGCGACGGCCACGTGCGCTTCGAATGGCCCCAGCCTCAGTCGGCCGGCGGCGGCGCGCCCGCCGCCCGTACGCCCTGCCAGAGCCTTGGCGCCAGCGGGGGCAAGCCATCGGAAGGCGTCGCGGCCGCCATTCCCGGCTACCAGTCGACAAGCGGGCCGGACGCGGCCTTTCCCGCCGGACTGCTGGCGGTGGGCGAAGACAAGCTGGGCGTGATCCGCATCGGGCAGTTCAGCCTGGCCCAGGCGCCCGCCCTATGCGCGAGCGCGGCGGAGGCGTTGAAGCTTTCATCGACCGAGCCCTGCGACGAGACCTGCCGGGATAGACTTTACGGAGCCGCTTCCACCCGGATGACCGAAGCCTTCATCGCCCAGCTCCGGGCCCTGAAGGCCGCCGGGGCCACGGTGTTGATGGTCGACCTGACCGGCAACGGCGGCGGCGACGATTGGGCCGAGGCCGCCGTGCGCATGGTGACGCCAGTGCGCCTGACCTCGGCGAGGGTGGCCGTGGTCCGGGGCGAACACTGGGGAGCCCAGTTCGAACGGCAGGCCAGGGACCTGAGGGCCGCCGCCGCCCGCGCCAAGGGGGAGGATCGCAAACTGCTCCTGAGCCTGGCCGACAAGGCTCAGGCCCACGCCGCCGAGGTGGCCCAGCCGTGCGCCCCCTCCCCTGTCCTGAAGGGCGTGGCCTGCTCGCCGACAGCGTCCGGCGATTTCGCCACCGGGCCGCTGGCTTCGGCCGACCCCGCCGCGCTCAAGGGCAAGGCCTGGGCGACCGACGTCTTCACGCCGATGCTCTACCCCTATGAGGAAGGCGCCTGGAACGGCCCGCTGCTGGTGCTGGTGGACGAGAAAACCGCTTCGGCCTCCGAGGAATTCGCGGCCGAACTGCAGGACAATCGGGCCGCCATCGTCGTCGGCGCCCCTACCTTCGGGTCGGGCTGTGGTCATACCGCGGGCGGCTGGCCGGTGACGCTGGCCCACAGCGGCGCCACGCTGCGGCTCCCCGACTGCGCCCGCCTGCGGGCCAACGGCGAGAACGAAGTAGGCGGGATCCATCCCGATGTGCTGACCGGCTTCCATGACAATGAAGGGCCACGACGCCGCGCCGGCCGCCTGCCCGCCTTGCTGCCGGGGGCCATCGCCCAGGCCAAGGCGCAGGCGGCGTCCCGCTAATCGGTCGGGTTCAGGAGGCGAAGCCGGCCGCTCGGCGCCAGCCCCAGTTCCGCGTAGGCGAACGTCAGGGCGATGGTCGAAGCCGGATCGTGGCAGGCGTCGAGGCGCTTGCGGGCGAAGGCGATGGCCGGCTCGGCGCCGCTACGGTCGATATAGAAGGCGAAATCCTCCTTGCGCGTGCAGCCGGTGGATATCACTCCGATCGTCACTCCGTCGCGGTCGGCGGAAACCTGCTTGAGCGGCTCCAGAGCCGCCGTCTCGCTCCGTGTTCCAGCCACCAGTGTGATCCCGCGCGGCGTCGTGCAGCCTCCGAGGGCCAGCAGCAGGCCGGTCGCCAGCAGTCGGCGTCGGTCGAGTCGCATGTACAACCTTGGCAGGAACGAGAAACTAGGCCCTAGTTTGCCCACGGCTTGGCCCCGCGCAACCGACGAGGACTTGAGTGCTCCGTAAATTCGCTTCGATCGCCGTTCCCGCTTTCCTGGGCGCGGCGACCGCCCTCTCCGCCGCCCCCGCCTTCACCGCCGACTACAAGGCCCTCGACACCGAAGCCGCGCGGCTGACGGCTCTCGGCAAGATCCCCGGCCTGGCCTACGCGGTGATCGAAAACGGCAAGGTCGCCCATGTCGGCGTCCAGGGCTGGGCCAATGTCGAGCAGAAGCGCCCGCTGAAGACCGACACGGTCATGTACGCGGCCTCAATCACCAAGGCGGCCTTTGGCCAGTACGTCCTGATGCTCGTCGACGACGGCAAGCTGAACCTGGACACGCCGATCAAGGCCTACCTGTCCAAACCCCTGCCCGAGTACGAGGCCTACAAGGATCTGGCCGCCGATCCGCGGTGGGAGAAGATCACCCCGCGCATGCTGATGACCCACACGGCGGGCTTTCCCAACTTCCGCTGGCTGAACGCCGACGAGAAGCTGGACATCAAGGCCGATCCCGGCACGCGCTATGTCTATTCCGGCGAAGGCATCAACCTGATGCAGTTCGTCATCGAGCAGGGCCTTGGGCTGAAGGTCGGCGACGAGATGAACCGCCGGATCTTCCAGCCCCTGGGCATGACCCGAACCGCCATGAGCTGGCGGCCCGACTTCCGCCCCAACCTGGCCGACGGCTACAACGCCAAGGGCGAGTTCGAGGAGCATGACGAGCGCAGCAGCGTGAAGGCGGCCGGCTCGCTGGACACCACGATCGACGACCTGGGCAAGCTGGCGGCGGCCATGGTGTCGGGCCAGGGCCTGTCAGCCAGGTCTTCGGCAGAACGCACCAGGGCCAACTTCCCGATCGTCAATGTCAGCCAATTTCCGCCGACCCTGACGGGCGGCAACCCCGACAACGCCAGGATCGGCCTGGCCGCCGGGATCGGCGTGGTCGTCTATGACGGGCCGCAGGGCCACGCCTTCTTCAAGGGCGGCCACAACGACATCACCGACAACATGCTGGTCTGCGTGGAGCGCGGTCGACGCTGCATCGTGATGCTGACCAACAGCGAGGTGGGGCAGCGGATCTTCCCGCCGCTGGCCAACGCGGCGCTGGGCGAAACCGGCATGCCGTGGGCGTGGGAATACGGCCGCGCCCTGCCGGTGGAAGCGCCTTAGGCGGCCCCTAGGCGGCGGCTTTGGTCGTCAGGGTTTCGCGCAGCCGGGCCGCCACATCGCCCAGAGTGATGCGCGAGAGCGCCGCGTCGACGTCCGGCGCGCCCTCGGCGGCCATCGACGACGCGATGCCGGCGGTGAAGTCGGTGATGGCCGTGATGTGCTGGGCCAGCATGTCGACCATGTGCAGTTCCTGCATGACCTTCAGCCGGCTTTCGGCGGGCACGGTCTCCAGGATCTGGCCCAACGCGCTGTCCAGGTGGCCGCACGAGACGGCGGCGATCGACATTTCGGCCGACAGGGCCTCCAGCAGGCCGACGATGCCGGCGGCGTTCTGAACTTGCGACGTGGTCATGGCTTTCCCCCAAGCGTTTCAAACGGATAGCGCTTGGGCGTTGCCGCAGGGTTAAGGCCGGCGGAAACCATGGCCGCGACGAGGCGACGGATTGTCGCGACGGCTCAGCTCCAGGGACCGATCTTGCGCCCGTCCCCTACCGGCACGGCCGTGCCTACCTTCGCTCGCGTCGCCTGGCTGACGCCCAGCCGCAGCAGGGCCTCGACCCGGTTGTGGGTGGCCGGGTGGGTCGAGAACAGGTTGTCGCCGCCCTTGCCGGCGAGCGGGTTGATGATGAACAGGTGCGCCGTGGCGGGATTGCGCTCTGCCCCGTGGTTCACCGCCCCGCCGCGGGCGTAGGCCTCGATCTTCTCCAGAGCCCGGGCCAGACCTCGGCCGTCGCCGGCGATCTCCGCGCCCACGCGGTCGGCCTCGTATTCGCGCGAGCGGCTGATGGCCATCTGCACCAGCATGGCCGCGATCGGCGCCAGAATGGCTAGGGCGATGGTCCCGATCAGGCCGCCCGGCCGATCGTCGTCCTCGCGAGAACCACCGAAGAAGAACGCGAAATTGGCCAGGGCCGAGATCGCGCCGGCGATGGTGGCCGTCACGGTCATGGTCAGGGTGTCGCGGTTCTTCACGTGGGCCAGTTCGTGGGCCATCACGCCCTGGATTTCCTCGCGATCCAGCAGGCCCAAAAGGCCGGTGCTGGCGGCGACGGCGGCGTGGGCCGGGTCGCGGCCGGTGGCGAAGGCGTTGGGCTGTTCGCTGTCGATCACCGTGATGCGCGGACGCGGCAGGCCGGCCTTGCGGGCTAGATCCTCGACGTCGGCGACGTACTGGCGGACCATCGGCACCGGATGCGTGGCGTCAACCTCGACCGCGCCGTACATGCGCAGCACGATCTTGTCGGCGTTCAAGTACGAAAACAGGTTCATGCCCACGGCGAACACCAGGGCGATCAGCATGCCGGTCGGGCCGCCGATCATGTAGCCGGCGCCGACGAACAACGCCGTCAGGCCAGCCAGCAGAGCGAAGGTCTTGAAGTGGTTCATGGCTTTCGTGATCAGTCGAAGATGTCGAACAGGTCGAAGCGTTTCTTCTTGTGCCCGTAATGGCCTTGGCCGTGGTGGCGGCGCTCGTCGTCGTGGCGATAGTCGCCGCGATGGTCAGAGCGCTCGCGGGGGCGTTCGTAATCGGGCAGACGCGGGGTGGCGGCCTGCGGCTCGCCGCGCTCCATGGCCATCAGCTTTTCAAGCTCGCCGCGATCAAGCCAGACGCCCCTGCACTGCGGGCACATGTCGAATTCGACGCTGGCGCGGCGCACGGCTTGCATCGACGCATCGCAATTGGGGCACATCAGAAGCGGCATACGGTGGTCCCTGTCCAGTTGCTGGATGGGTGTTCCCGATGCAGAGCCGGCGGTGGAGGGAGGGGGACAACCGGACCCAATGCATCGAGAACACCCGATGCGGTCCGACATCACGAGTGCTTGCATCACTCGCCAGAGGGGCCCGGCCCGCTCCTGAGACTTAGGCGCCCACTATGGCGGTTCAAGGGCGGCGCGCGGAAATTCTTCTCGCGGGCGGCGCGCGCCCCCTCCGGCCCTTCGGGCCACCTCCCCCAGAGGGGGAGGAATAAACGAAAAAGGCCCCGGATTTCTCCGGGGCCCTTCCGTTCGTCTTCGAGGTCGACGCTTACGAAGCGTAGAATTCGACGACGAGGTTCGGTTCCATCTTCACCGGATACGGCACTTCGGCCAGTTC
>Ga0209256_1002292_pt1 | contig 16094 bp, 14 predicted proteins | sample AraplaCol_mCL_r2_2_FD_184270 | JGI IMG/M metagenome (GOLD analysis project Ga0209256, IMG submission 184270) | Arabidopsis root microbial communities from North Carolina, USA - plate scrape MF_Col_mCL_r2 (SPAdes) (version 3) | ecosystem: Host-associated > Plants > Roots > Endosphere | place...
ACTCGGCCCGCCGTGCGTGCCGCACCTCGGTCGGTGGTGCTTGTGGTGCAAATGCTGCAATCACTTACAGCAGTGTTGTTCGGTGTGGTGCCCAAGGGGGGACTCGAACCCCCACGACTTACGTCGCTACCACCTCAAGGTAGTGCGTCTACCAATTCCGCCACCTGGGCAATCAAACCCACGCCATCGCTGGCATGTTGTCGTCCCTGACGCGATCTGTGCCGTGTGGGCATTGATCGCTCCGGTCATCGCTGACCGTACCCGGCAATCCGTGCCGGGCCGATGAAAACAAAGTTTACCGCGTTAAGTCAGCCGCCCGCAGCGGGTTGCGGCTTTGCCGGTTCCGGCGACTGCTCGACGGGCGCCTGCGGGGCGGGCGCCGGAGCGGCCGGAACCGCGTCCTGCGCGGCCGGAGCCTGCGGGACGGTGGTCGCCGGAGCCGTGGTCGCGGGAGCGGTCGTCGGCGCGGTCGGAACCGCGGCGTTGCCCGTAGCCGGCGCCGTTGCGCCCGGAGCCGCCGGAACTTCGGCCATCACGCCGCTCGGGGCGACGCTGGTGGTGCCGGTGGCCTTGCGGGTCGCCTGCCATGCCATGAAGAGGCTGATCGCGAAGAACGCGATCGCAAGCCACTTCGTCGCCTTGGACAGGAAGTTCGCCGAACCGCGCGCACCGAACACGGTGCCCGAAGCGCCGCCGCCGAAGCCGGAACCGGCCTGGGCGCCTGCGCCGCGCTGCATCAGGATCAGCGCAACCATCGCGATCGCGATCAGCACATAGATGACGTTGAGCAGCAACAGCATCGTTAGGTTCTATCTTCGAATGGATTCGACGAATCGGGGGTGTATCAGGGTGCCGCCGCGACTGCGATGGCGTGGAAGTCGGCGGCCACCAGGGAGGCGCCTCCGACCAGGCCGCCATCGACGTCCGGCTGCGCAAACAGCGCGGCGGCATTGTCGGCCTTCACGCTTCCGCCGTACAGGATCGGTAGCGAGCCAGCGATTCTAGCATCGCGTCCAGCAATTTCGCTACGGATGAATGCATGGACTTCCTGGGCCTGCTCCGGCGTCGCGGTCCGGCCGGTGCCGATGGCCCAGACGGGCTCGTACGCGACGATGGCGCCGTCGAACACGTCCTTGCCGCCCAAGTCGAACAACGGCGCGAGCTGCTGCTCGATGCGCCACTGCGTCTTGTCGTCCTCGCGCTCGGCCAGGCTCTCGCCCACGCACAGGATCGGCGTGAGGCCAGCGGCCTTGCAGGCCAGGAACTTGCGCGCGACCAGCTCGCTGGTTTCGCCCTGGTACTGGCGGCGTTCGGAATGCCCGACCAGGCCGTAACCCGCCCCGACATCCTTGAGCATCGTCGCCGAGACCTCGCCGGTGTAGGCGCCCTTCTGGTTCTCGCTGACGTCCTGCGCGCCGAAGGTGAGGCCCTTTTCGCCATAGCGCACGATCAGGCCGGCCAGGTACGGGAGCGGCGGAAGGATCAGGCGTTCCACGCCCTGCGGCGCCGGCATTGCGACAAGCGCGTCCAGCAGCTCCAGCGCGAAACTGCGATCGCCGTGCAGCTTCCAGTTTCCGGCAACGATTTTGCGGCGCATGGCCACTCCTTCAGTCCTTCGGGGTTGCGCGATGGCACGGCGTGCCGCGAGCGGCGGCAAGTTTACTCCACGTCGGCGAGAATCCATCCATGGACACGCAACCGCGCGCGGATGCGCCACTGCTGCAAGGTTTCCCGCCCGTCGCCGCGCACGATGCGCGCGTGCTCGTGCTGGGCAGCATGCCGGGCGTGGCTTCACTGGAAGCGAACCGCTATTACGCGCATCCACGCAACGCCTTCTGGCCGATCATGGGCGCGCTGGTCGGCGCCGATCCCGCCCTGCCCTACGCGCGTCGGCTTGCGCGACTGAAAGATGCCGGCATCGCGCTGTGGGACGTGCTCGATCGCTGCGAGCGTGCGGGCAGCCTGGATTCGGCGATCGTCGATGCGACCGCGCAGGCCAACGATTTCGCGACATTCTTCCAGCGTCATTCGAAACTGACGACCGTGCTTTTCAACGGCGCGAAGGCGGAAGCGGCTTATCGGCGTTTCGGGCCACCGCTGGAATCGTTCGGCCTGCGCGGATGCCGGCTGCCTTCGACGAGTCCGGCGAACGCGTCGGTCGCGTCCGCAAACAAAAAGGCCGCCTGGCGCGAAGCGCTGCAGGCGGCCGGTATTGCGACGTCCGAATGAGGCAGCGGGTTACTTCAGCTTGATCTCGCGCAGGCGTTCTTCGAGGTATCCGTGCGCGGTGATGGCTTCCGGATAGCGGCTCGGATTCTCGTCGGTGATGCACGACGGCAGCACGTCGATCAGGAAATCCGGGTTCGGATGCAGGAAGAACGGCGTGGAGTAACGCGGCTGGCGCGCCTTGTCGCCCTTCGGGTTCACCACGCGGTGCGTCGTGGACGGATACACGTGGTTGGTCAGGCGCTGCAGCATGTCGCCGATGTTGACCACGATGGTGTCGGCGTTCGCGGTGAACGGCACCCACTCGCCCTTGCGCGAAAGCACTTCCAGGCCCTCGGCGCTGGCGCCGACCAGCAGCGTGATGAGGTTGATGTCCTCATGCGCGCCGGCGCGAACGTTGGGAACGTCGTCGGCGGTGATCGGCGGATAGTGGATCGGACGCAGGATCGAATTGCCCGAGTTGGTCTTGTCAGCGAAATACGACTCCGGCAGGCCGATGTGCAGCGCGAGCGCGCTCAGCACGCGCGAACCCAGCTGGTCCAGCGACTGGTACAGGCCGTAGGCGATCTCGCGGAACTCGGGGATTTCCTCCGGCCACAGGTTCGGCGGCATGACGTCGGCGTACTTCGAATCGCGCGGGATCTCGCGGCCGACGTGCCAGAACTCCTTCAGGTCGAAGTGCTTGGAATCCTTCGCCGTTTCCACGCCGAAGGGCGTGTAGCCGCGCGCGCCACCGCTTCCGGGCACGTTGTACTTGCGCTTGACCTCGTCGGGCAGCGCGAAGAAGCGCTTGAACACGTCGTAGGCGGTGTCGATCTGCGCGTCGGAGATGTCGTGGCCGCGGATGCCGCAGAAACCCCACTCACGGTACGCCGCGCCGAGTTCGGCGACGAAGGCCTCGCGATCGGCCGGGCTGGACGGCTCGCTGAAGCGGCGGATGTCGAGGGTCGGGATGCGATTCACGGCGGTTCCTGTGCGGCGGGTCGATGGGGGGCGCACATGATAGCGCTCGCGGGCGGGGCCCCGCCGCGGCGGGCCAGCCGCTGCGACAGTTTCAGCCGGGATGCCTTTTCGCATGGGGCCGGGCCCACGGGCTCCGCGATAATGGCGGGCTTTTTCCCCCAACCCCCACATCCCCCTGGACGAATGGAAGACGTCACCCTCCCCCTGCGCGAGCGGGCGCTCGCGTGGCTGACCGGATTGATCCTGGTCAATGCCGCACTCGCCTGCCTCATCACCCTCGGCAACATTCCACTGACCGAAGCCGGCAGCCAATGGCATTCGGCGCTGTTCCTGCTGCTGGCCCTGCCCGGCCATTTCATCTTCTTCGGCACACTGGTCGCATTGCCGGCGTACTTGCTGGGCCGCATCGTCCGCAATCCCCGCTGGATGATCGGCGCCGCCGTGCTGTTGCAGACGCTGTGGCTGTGCCTGCTGCTGGCCGACGCAAAGGCCTTCGCGCTCTATCGCTTCCACCTCAACGCGATGGTCGCCAACATGATCTTCGGCGGCGCGCTGCAGGACCAGGTCACCTTCTCGGCGAAGATGTGGGCACTGATCGCGCTCGGCGCGGGCACATTGCTAGCGGCGGAAATCATTGTTTCGCGACTGTGGTGGCAGGCGCTGCGGCGGCGTCCGGCGCTGCTCCGGATTCGTGCGACGTGGTGGGTTGCCGTCGGCCTGTTCCTGGCGAGTCAGGGCATGGCGGCGTATTCGGATGCGCGCGGCGATCGCGCGGTGATGTCCCAGCTGACCTACATCCCGTGGGCGCAACCGATCACGCTGAAGAACGCGCTGCACCGTTTCGGCGTGCAAACCGCGCCGGACACCGGACTGCCCGAGGCTGGCGACCGTCTGGGCTATCCGCGTCGCGCCCCGCAGTGCGCCGCGTCGTCTTCGATGAACGTGCTGGTGATCCTGGTCGAATCGCTGCGCCATGACGTGCTCGATCCGGCCGTGATGCCGAACACCTGGCGTTACGCGCAGGACGCGCAGTGGTTCCAGAACCACTACAGCACCGGCAACGCGACGCGCTTCGGCCTGTTCGGGCTGATGTACGGCCTGCCCGGCGGCTACTGGCAGGCGATGCTGGCCCAGCAGCGCGGGCCGGTGATGATCGACCGCATGCTCGCCGACCACTACGCGATGCACGTCTACGGCAGCGCGCCGCTGTACAGCCCGGAGTTCGATCGCACGGTGTTCTCGAACGTGCGCGACCGCATCGTCATCGGGCCGCCGAAGGAGAAGAGCGCCGAACGCGACCGGTACGTGGTGTCGCGCATGCAGGCCGATATCCGCAACCACCCGAAGGGGCAGCCGTTCTTCGGCTTCGTCTTCCTGGATTCGCCGCACGCGCCGTATCACCTGCCGGCGGGATACCGCTCGCCGTTCCAGCCGATGGCGCAGGACGTGAACTTCCTCAACCTCGGCCCGGACCACGACCCGACGCCGGAATTCAATCGTTACCGCGCGGCCGTGCATTACAGCGACGAAATGATCGGCGAGTTGCTGCGCACGCTCGAGAAGAGCCCGCTGGCCGCCAATACCGTCGTACTCATCACCGGCGACCACGGCGAGGAGTTCAACGATCTGCACAAGAACTTCTGGGGCCACAACGGCAATTTCTCGGACTACCAGCTGCGCACGCCGTTCGTGCTGCACTGGCCGGGCCGGGCGGCGCGACGCGTGGATGCGGAGACCTCGCACCAGGATTTCGTGCCGACCGTGATGCGCCATGCGTTGGGTTGCGAAAGCGACAGCGCCGATTACTCGACCGGCGTGGACCTGTTCGGCGAGCTGCCGCGCAAGCGTCCGCTACTGGTGGAAAGCTGGTCGCGGCGCGGCATCCGCGATGGCGCGCTGATCTATCTGTTCGACAACTTCGGTACGGCGACCGTGGTGGATCGCAGCTACGAACCGGTTCCGGATGCCGAAGTGTCGGCCGACGCGGTGCGTGAGTCGTGGGAGATGCTGACGCGGTTCCAGAAGCGGTAACGGCACGTCGCGCGCTTCGACCCTCTCCCGCGTAACGGGAGAGGGTTTTGCCGGTTCGAAGAACTCGAATTACGCTGCGGCGGTGACCGCGGCGGCGAGCTTGTCGAGGGTGTCCTGCATCAGCGTGGCGTCATCGGCTTCGACGGTGACGCGCACGACCGGTTCCGTGCCCGACGGACGCAGGAACGCGCGCCCGCGGCCGGCAACGGCCTGTTCCGCCTGTGCGAGGGCCGCCTTTACCGAGTCGGCTTCGGCCGGCTTCGAACCCGCTGCGAAGCGCACGTTCACCGTCTTCTGCGGCACCTTGCGGAAATCGCCGAGCGCCTCGCGCAGCGAGATGCCGCGACGCTTCATCACTTCCAGCACCTGCAGCGCGCTGACGATGCCGTCGCCCGTGTTGGCGCGATCCAGGCACAGCATGTGGCCCGACGTTTCGCCGCCGAGCACGCCGCCGTTGCTGACGAGTTGCTGGTGCACGTAGCGATCGCCCACTTTCGCGCGGATGAAGCCGATGCCGCGCTCGGCGAAGGCGCGCTCCAGCGCGTAATTGGTCATCAGCGTGCCGACGACCGGACCGCGCAGACGGCCGGACTGCTGCCAGTCGGTCGCCATCACGTACAGCAGGTCGTCGCCGTCGCAGACGACCCCGTTGCCGTCGACGAACAACACGCGGTCGCCGTCGCCGTCGAACGCGATGCCGATGTCGGCGCCAGTCGCGCGCAGGTGCTGTACGAGCGTTTCCGGATGCGTCGAACCGACACCGTCGTTGATGTTGATGCCGTTGGGATCGACGCCGATGGCATCGACGCGCGCGCCGAGTTCGCGCAACACCAGCGGACCGAGCTGGTACGTCGCGCCGTTCGCGCAATCCATCGCGATGCGCAGGCCGCCAAGGTCGAAGCCTTTCGGCACCGATCCCTTGCAGTGCTCGATGTAGCGGCCCAGCGCGTCGCGCGTGCGCACGGCCTTGCCGAGCTGTTCGGACGGCACGGTGCGGAACGGGTGATCGAGTGCGGCTTCGATCGCCAGTTCGGTGGCGTCGTCGAGCTTCTCGCCTTCGGCGGAGAAGAACTTGATGCCGTTGTCGTGGTGCGGGTTGTGCGAGGCGGAAATGACGATGCCGCCGTCGGCTCGCATGGAATGCGTGAGGTGCGCGACAGCGGGCGTCGGCATCGGGCCCATCAGCTGCACGTCCACGCCGGCGGCGACCAGGCCGGCTTCCAGCGCGGCTTCGAACATGTAGTTCGAGATGCGCGTGTCCTTGCCGATGATCACGACCGGATTGCGCCAGTCACGGCGCGGCAACGCGTGGCCGTAGGCATTGCCCAGGCGCAGGACGAAGTCGGCCGAGATCGGCCCGTCGCCCACACGTCCGCGGATGCCGTCGGTGCCGAAGTACCGCCGGCTCATGCATTGCCTCCGTTGACTACCGGCTCGTCGGCCGGCGGCTGCGGCTGTTTCATCATCAGCGCGAACAGCGTGGAGAGACGGTCGCGCAGTTCGCGACGGTCGCAGATCTGGTCGAGCGCGCCGTGGTCGAGCAGGAATTCCGAGCGCTGGAAGCCTTCCGGCAGCGTTTCGCGCACGGTCTGTTCGATCACGCGCGGGCCGGCGAAGCCGATGAGCGCTTCGGGTTCGGCGAGGTTGAGGTCGCCCAGCATCGCGAAGGACGCCGACACACCGCCGGTGGTCGGGTGCGTCATGACCGAGATGAAAGGCAGGCCGCGCGCGCGCATGCGGGCGAGCGCCGCCGACGTCTTGGCCATCTGCATCAGCGAGAACAGGCTTTCCTGCATGCGCGCACCGCCCGTGGCGGTGAAGCAGACCATCGGGCAGCCGAGTTCGACGGCGCGTTCGGCTGCGCGGGTGAAGCGCTCGCCGACGACCGACCCCATCGAGCCGCCCATGAAGGCGAAATCGAACGCGGCGGCGACCAGAGGACGCTGCTTGAGCGTGCCTTCCATCGCGATCAGCGCGTCGCGCTCGCCGGTCGACTTCTGCGCGGCCTTGATGCGGTCGCCGTAACGCTTCTGGTCCTTGAACTTGAGCACGTCGGTCGGGCCGAGTTCGGCAGCGATCTCACGCGTGCTGCCTTCATCCAGCAGCGCGGTCAGACGGACGCGGGCGCGGATGGCCATGTGGAAGTTGCACTTCGGACACACCTCGAGGTTTTCCTCGAGTTCGGGGCGGTACAGCACCGCGCCGCATCGGTCGCACTTTTCCCACAGGCCTTCGGGCACGCTGCGGCGCTTGGCGGCGCCGGTTTCGGTGCGGATGCCCGAGGGCATGAGTTTCTTGAGCCAGGACATGCGTTGAGAGTATTCCCGTTCAGGCGTGAAGAATGCCGGAGCGGGCCCCGGCCGAAGCGGGGCAGTGTAGCGCAGCGGACGTCAGCCTCCGCCGCCCCGCTCACGCCGGATCTGCAGCGCCAGGAAGCCCGTCCAGCGCGGCTCGCAGCGGGGCCAGGAACATGCGGGCCTGTATGGCCGCGTCGGTCGCGTCAGGGGTATCGGCCAGCGCTCCAACCAGTGCACTGCCGACGACGACGCCTTCGGCCTCGCGCGCCATGGCTGCGGCGCTCGCCGCGTCCTTGATGCCGAAGCCGGCGACCACGGGCACGTGGCTTCGCTGCCGGATGGCGTGCAGCCGTTCGCCCGCTGCGCCGGTGTCGAGCCGGTCCGCGCCGGTGACGCCGGCGAAGCTCACGTAGTAGAGGTAGCCCTGCGCGTCGTCGCAGAGGCGCTGCATGCGTTCGTCGGTGGTGGTCGGCGAAGCCAGCAGGATCAGGGCGAAGTCGTGTGCCGCGAATGCGCGGCGGAACTCGTCGGATTCTTCCGGCGGCAGGTCCACCAGCAACACGCCGTCGACGCCGGCTTCCACCGCTTCTTGGGCGAAACGCTCGGCACCGCGGATCTCGACCGGATTGAGATAGCCCATCAACACCACGGGCGTATCCGCGTCGCGTTCGCGGAAACGGCGCACGGCGTCGAAGACGAATGACAGACCGGCCCCGCGCGACAGCGCGCGCTCGGAGCTGCGCTGGATCGTCGGGCCGTCCGCCATCGGGTCGGAGAACGGCACGCCCACTTCGATGACATCCGCGCCCGCTTCAACCAGCGCGTGCATCACCGGCACCGTGGCCTCCAGCGAAGGATCGCCGGCGGTGACGAACGGGATCAGCGCCTTGCGACGATCGGAGCGCAACTGGTTGAAGCGTCGGTCGATTCGATTCATTGCGATGCCGTGTTCGTTGCCGTGGTCATGGAACGCTGTCGTGGAGCGCGCAGCCTCTCAAGGGGAAGGTCCGGAAGGCGTGGGATGGGAGGGAGGGAGATCCCGCCGCTTTCCCGACCTTCCCCTTGAGAAGCCGCTCAAATAGGCCGGCCGTCTGCGAAGCCGGCCGCTTGAACGCTAGAGCGTTATCCCTTCGCGCGCGGCGATGGTGTGCACGTCCTTGTCGCCGCGCCCGGACAGGTTGCACAGCACCATGGCGGCGGGCGGCAGGTCGCGCGCAATCTTCATGGCCTGTGCGATGGCATGGCTGGATTCCAGCGCCGGCAGGATGCCTTCGGTGCGCGACAGCTGATGGAACGCCGACAGCGCCTCGGCATCGGTGACGCCGACGTAGTCCGCGCGACCGGTGTCCTTGAGGAAGGCGTGCTCCGGCCCGACGCCCGGATAGTCCAGGCCCGCGGAAACCGAATGCGTTTCGATGATCTGCCCGTCGTCGTCGCACAGCACGTAGGTGCGGTTGCCGTGCAGCACGCCCGGACGCCCGGCGGCGAGCGATGCCGCGTGATGGCCCGTCGCAATGCCCTCGCCCGCCGCTTCGGCGCCGACGAGCCGCACGTCGGCGTCATTGAGGAAGGCATGGAAGATGCCGATGGCATTGCTTCCGCCGCCCACACAGGCGGTGACGGCGTCCGGCAGGCGGCCGTATTCGGCCAGCATCTGCGCACGCGCCTCGCGGCCGACGATGGCGTTGAAGTCGCGCACCATGCGCGGGTACGGATCGGGACCGGCGACCGTGCCAATGATGTAGAACGTGTCGCGCACGTTGGTGACCCAGTCGCGCATCGCTTCGTTGAGCGCGTCCTTGAGCGTCGCCGAACCGCTGGTCACCGGCACGACGGTCGCGCCCAGCAGCTTCATGCGGTAGACGTTGATCTTCTGGCGCTCGATGTCGGTCGCGCCCATGTAGACCACGCACTCAAGTCCGAGCCGCGCGGCGACCGTCGCGCTGGCGACGCCGTGCTGGCCGGCGCCGGTCTCGGCGATGATCCGGGTCTTACCCATCCGGCTGGCGAGCAATGCCTGGCCGATGGTGTTGTTGATCTTGTGCGCGCCGGTGTGGTTCAGGTCCTCGCGCTTGAGCAGGATGCGCGCCCCGCCGACTTCGCGACTCAGGCGCTCGGCGAAATAGATCGGGCTCGGTCGGCCGACGTAATGCGCCAGGTCGTCATCGAAGGCGGCGTTGAAGGCCGGATCGACGCGTGCGGCGTCATAGGCGGCGGCCAGTTCCTCCAGCGGGCCCATGAGGGTCTCGGCGACGAAACGTCCGCCGTATCGGCCGAAGTGGCCGGCGGCGTCGGGGAAGGCGTGGAAGTCGGGACGGGACATGCCGTGACTTTAGCGAACGACATCCGCCGCGAACATGCATAAAATCGGATCGTTCTGTCAGAAAACCTCACAGATTTGCATGAGCCGAGACCTACCCCCGCTCAACGCCCTGCGCGCCTTCGAGGCCGTGGCCCGGCTGGACAGCGTCAGCCGCGCGGCCGACGAACTGCACGTCACCCACGGCGCGGTGAGCCGGCACCTGAAATCCTTGGAAGAGGCGCTGGGCGCGGCGCTTTTCGTCCGCGAAGGCCGCGGCCTGGCGCTCACGCCCGCCGGCCGGCGGCTGCACGAATCCGCCGATGGCGCCTTCGCCCTGCTCCGCCAGGGTTGGAGCGACCTGCGCCGCCGCCCGCAGCAGGCGCCGCTGGTGCTCGGCTGCCCGGGCAGCGTGCTGGCGCGATGGATGATTCCGCGCCTCGACCGCCTCGCCCGCGAGCGGCCCGACCTGACTCTGCACCTCGCCGCCAGCGAGAACACGCCCGACGCCGCGCTCACCGGGCTCGATGCCGCCCTGCTCATCGACCAGGCGCCGTGGCCAGGCGACTGGCAGGTGCGCGAGCTGGCGCCGGAGCGCATCGGCCCGGTCGTCAGTCCGCGCTTCGCCGGCTTCGAGCGCCTTCACGACGCCGCGCCGGACGCACTCGGACACGAAGCGCTGCTGCACACGCAATCGCGCCCGCAGGCGTGGGCGGACTGGGCGCGCCGGAACGGGCTGGACGCCGAGGCCATGCGCATGGGCACCGGCTTTCCGCACCTGTACTACCTGCTGGAAGCGGCGAACGCGGGTCTCGGCGTGGCGATCGCGCCGGAGCCGCTGGTCGCGGAAGACCTTGCCGCCGGAAGGCTCGTCGCGCCGTGGGGGTTCGTCGAAACCCAAGCGCGATGGGTGCTGGTTACGCGACGGCGCACGGACGATCCGCGGGTCGCGGCGTTGGCGACGTGGTTGCGTGGGGAGCTTGCCGTCGTTTGATGCGATGCGCCGCGGCTGACATCCGGGCTTCGCCGGGATGACGGCTTAAGTCGCCGAATCCGCCCGCCGCACTTCCTCGACGAAGCGTCGCATCTTCGCGGCATCCTTCTCGCCCGGCGCCGATTCGATGCCGCTGGAGACGTCCACGCCCCACGGGCGCACGGCGCGCACGGCCTCGAAAACGTTGTCCGGATGCAGCCCGCCTGCCAGCAGGAACGATCGGCCCGAATCGCGCGGAATTCGCGACCAGTCGAAACGATGCCCGGTGCCGCCGGCGCCACCGGCCGCGTGGCTGTCGAGCAGCAGCGCGAACGCATCGGGATGATGCGACAACGCATCCAGCGCCACATCCCCGCCCATCGCGATCGCCTTGAGGTACGGCACGCCGAACGAACGGCAGAACGCCTCATCCTCGTCGCCGTGGAATTGCAGCAGCGTCGGCCGCACGTCGTCGATCACGCGCCGCACCAGCGCCGCATCGTTGTCCATGAAGAGCGCGACGACGTCGATTCCTTCCGCTACCGACACACGCAACGCGCGCGCCTGCTCGACGTCCAGCCGTCGCGAACTGCGCTGCGCGAACACCAGGCCGATCGCATCCACGCGCAGTTCGCACGCCAGCGCGATGTCCTGCGCCCGCGTCATGCCGCAGAACTTGATGCGCGTGTGCGCGGGCGCGCGGTTCGCCGACGTGCTCACAGCGTGACTTCCGCAGGCAGGTTCCATTCGGCGGGATAGCGCGGCCCGAGAAAGACCAGTCCCGTCGGCGGCGCCGTCGGTCCGGCCACGGTGCGGTCGCGCGTTTCCAGCAGTTCGGCGATCCAGCGTTCCGGTTTCTCGCCGCTGCCCACCATCAGCAGGCTGCCGACGATGTTGCGCACCATGTGGTGCAGGAACGCGTTCGCCTGCACTTCCACTTCGACGATGTCGCCGGTGCGCGTCACGCGGATGTCCTGCATCTCGCGCCACGCGTGCGGCGACTGGCAGTGCACGGTGCGGAACGAGGAGAAGTCGTTCTCGCCGAGCAAGGCCTGCGCGGCGCGGTGCATGGCGTCGGCATCGAGCGGGCGGCGTTCCCAGCTCAGGTACTGCCGGCCGAGCGCGGCGCGCACGGGACGGTTGAGGATGCGATAGCGATAGCGGCGCGCACGCGCGGAAAAGCGCGCGTGGAAATCGTGCGCGACCGGGCGGCACCAGCGGATCGCGAGCGACGGCGGCAGTCGGCTCGTGATGCCGAGCATCCAGCTGCGCGGATCGCGCACGGCGTGGCTGTCGAAATGCACGACCTGGCATTCGGCGTGCACGCCGGCATCGGTGCGACCGGCGCAGATCGTTTCCACCGGATGACCGGCGACGAAGGAGATCGCGAATTCCAGCGCGGCCTGCAACGTTTGTTCGCCCTCGCGCTCGGGTTCGCCGTGCTTGCTCAGCCGCTGCCAGCCGCTGAAGCCGTTGCCGTCGTATTCGACGCCGAGGGCGAAGCGGTTCGTCGGGGCGATGTCGGCGGAATCGGCGGGTGTGTTCACGGAAAATAGGTTTGCGTTCCGGCGTGGGCCGGAATCGTGGGGGCGTGGGGCATCGTGCTTGGCGGGGTGGGCGAAGGCAATCGCGCTTGATAACAACAGCGCCGTGCGGGTGCCGCGGGCTCCGCCGCTTCGTTGCCCCCGCCCGGCCCGAACGCATAGCGTTCGGGCGTTCGAAGGGGCGCGAACCAGTGGTTCGCAAGCAGCGCCTTCTCACCCCCAACCCCTCTCCCGCCGGGAGAGGGGCTAAAACCTCAGGCTTAACCCAGGTCTTGAAGCATCCGCGACGCCGCCTGGCGCGCGGCGAGGTCGCCATTGATGACGACTTCGCTCAGCAGCTGGCGCGCGCTTTCGCGGTCGCCCAGGTCGATGTAGGCGCGGGCGAGTTCCAGCCGCTCCTGGCCGGGCTGCGTGGCGAGCGTCGGTTCGACGTGGCTGCGGCGACCGTTGCCGTTGGCGGCGATGTGCCAGGCCGGGGCGATGGGCGCCGCCGGGGCGGGCGGCGTCGCGGGGCGCGCGGGCGCCTGCGGCTTGGCCGTCAGCTCGAATGCGGGCTCCTCGCGCACGGGCGCTTCCCGCGCCAACTCCTCCCGCACGGTCTCTTCCTGCGCGGGCGGCTCGACGAGGGTTTCCGGCTCTTCGTACGCTTCGATGTCCGGGCCGGCCGCGAATGCATCCGCGATGGACGGCGTCGTGGCGACGGAGTCGGACGGCGCGCGGAATGCCGCCTTGCCCGGCCGACGTCCCCACCACCAGCCACCGAGCAGCGCCAGCAGCAGCGCGCCGCCACCGATGACCCACGGCAGCGCGGAACCGGACTGCGCGGCATCGGCCTGATCGTTGCTCTTGGCCATGCGCTGCTGCGCGGCGGCCAGCTCGCTGTCCTTCATCGCGATGAGCTGTTGCTGCTGCTTCTGCAGCTGTTCCAGTTCCGCGACGCGGCCCTTGAGTTCCTGGACCTCGGCCTCGCGGGCGGCGACCGTTTCCTGGGTCTGTTGAAGTTCCTGACGCAGCATCTGACCCTCGCCACCGGACTGGATGCCGGACTGGTTGCCCGCCTGGGCGCCGCGCGCGGCCTCCGGCGGAACGATTTCGAGACGGGCATCGGCTGTTGCCGTGCTGCCCGCCGTTGCGTTGCTGCCCTGCGCACCGCCGACAGGCACCGCCGCGGCCGAAGCAGCCGCGCCTTCCAGCGCCGGCTGCGGAACCGCACGGCGCGCATTGCGCCACTGCTGCACGTGCTGCGCGACCAGACGCCGCGCTTCGCCCGAATCGACGCTGGCCAGCTCGTCGCCCTGCGGGACGTCGAGCACCGCGCCGGCCTTCAGCAGGTTGATGTTGCCGTCGATGAAGGCGTCGGGATTGGCGCGCAGCAGCGCGATCATCGCCTGGTCCAGGCTGGCCTGGCCTTCCATCCGGCCGGCAATGGCCGACAGCGTGTCGCCGCGGCGCACGGTGTAGTCGCCCGACAGCTCGCGCGACACCGGGGCCACCGGCGCACGTGGCGGCGTGGCGACGGCGACCTGCTGCTGCGGTTCGGGCTGCGGTGCGGCGGGGATTGCGTTGTCACCCGCGGCGTCGTCGGCCGCGGCGTTCTCTTCGCGGGCGATCGATTGCTCGATCTTTTCCTCGGGCGTAGTCGCGGGCGGCGCCTCGGCGGTCGCCGGCGCGGCGGACTCGGGCTCGCGTTCGATGATGTTGGGTTCGGAGACGACCGTCTCCTCGATCGCCGGCTGCATCGGCGCCGACACGGTGCGTGGCGCGTCGACCAGCGCGGCGTACTCGCGCACCAGCCGGCCCTGGCCCCAGTCGACCGACACCAGGAAGGTCAGCAGCGGCTCGTTGACCGGCTGCGCGGTCGTGACGCGGATGACCGGCCGGCCGGCCGCGTCCAGCGCGGAGGTGAACTGGAGTTCGGCGACCACGCCCATCGGCGGCTGCAGGCCGACGCGCGCGAAGACCATCGGCGAGGCGAGCTCGGCCTGCAGGTTCTCAAGTTCGGCCGGGTCGTTCGAAATGATCGGGATCTCGGCCAGGAAAGGCTGCCCGATCCGCGACTTGACCTCGATCTGGCCCAGTCCCAGCGCGGAAGCGGCGCCGGTGGCCAATGCCAGCGCGACTCCGAGCGCGGTGCGCACGTAGCGTCTGGCTAAACTTTGTCTGGCAACTTGTTGTTTCACTTCGGATCCCTGCCCTGCCCCCGGCGCGACTCTAAGCCCTCGCCGGGGGCGGGAGCAATGAAAACCGCTGCCGGATGCGACTGGGGCGGCGGATTGGGCATTGTCGCAGGGTGGCGGGAGGCGCAGGCGGCGTTCCGCCCAGCAGTCGTAGCCCGGGTAAGCAAAGCGCACCCGGGTTTCCGCAGCGGTGCCGCATCCCCGGGTGCGCTTCGCTTACCCGGGCTACCCACGCTGCTTCGAACGCCAGTCTTCACCCCTCGCGCGCCAGTCCCGGAAACTCGAACGCCAGTCTTTCGGACTGGCGTTCGAGGCTCCAACAGTGGACGGCCAGGCGTCAGCCGCGTTCGGCCAGCACCAGCTCGGCCAGCTGCACGGCGTTCAATGCGGCGCCCTTGCGGATGTTGTCCGAGACGATCCACAGGTTGACGCCACGCGGGTGCGAGAAGTCATCACGGATGCGGCCTACGTACACCGGGTCGGTGCCCGAGGCGTGCGTCACCGGCGTCGGGTAACCACCGGCCTTCGGCTCGTCCACCACTTCCACGCCGGGCGCGGTCTGCAGCAGCGTGCGGACTTCACTGGCGCTGATCTTCTCGCGCGTCTCCACGTTCACCGCTTCGGAATGACCGAAGAACACCGGCACGCGCACCGCGGTGGGGTTCACCTGGATGCTGTCGTCGCCGAGGATCTTGCGCGTCTCCCACACCAGCTTCATTTCTTCCTTGGTGTAGCCGTTGTCCTGGAAGTCGTCGATGTGCGGGATCAGGTTGAAGGCGATCTGCACCGGGAAGCGTTCCGGCTGCGGGTCCTGGAAGCTCAGCAGCGCGGCCGTCTGGCGCCCCAGTTCCTCCAGCGCCGAACGTCCACCGCCCGACACCGACTGGTACGTCGCCACGTTGATGCGCTCGATGCCCACCTTGCGGTGGATCGGCGCCAGCGCGACCAGCATCTGCATCGTCGAGCAGTTCGGGTTGGCGATGATGCCGCGCGGGCGGTTCTTCACCTGATCGGGGTTCACTTCCGACACCACCAGCGGCACGTCGTCGTCGTAACGGAACGCCGAGGAGTTGTCGATCACCACCGCGCCCGCCGCGGCGAACTTCGGTGCGTATTGCTTCGACACGCCGCCGCCTGCGGAGAACAGCGCGATGTCGATGCCGGTCGGATCGAACGTCGCCAGGTCCTCCACCACGATTTTTTTCGCGCCGAACTCGATTTTCTCGCCGGCCGAACGCTCGCTGGCCAGCAGGTGCAATTTGCCAATGGGGAAGTTCCGCTCGGCGAGGATGCGCAGCATCGCTTCGCCCACGGCGCCGGTTGCACCGACGATGGCTACATTGCAGGAGTTCTTGGCGTTCATTGGTTCCTTCTTCGTGGCTTGGGGAGTGACGCTTTGGGATACCGCCGGAACCGTTCCGGCGGGTGGTGCGGATTCGATCGTCAGCCGGGCGTGCCCGCGGCCCCGGCGTTGCGGCGGCGCAGGTCGTTGATGGCCTCCGGAGACAGCCACAGTACCGCATCCAGGTACTGCTGGATCACCGCGAGCACCGACTCGCGCGGCCCTTGCCGCCATTCGGGCGA
>Ga0209256_1002299_pt1 | contig 16042 bp, 18 predicted proteins | sample AraplaCol_mCL_r2_2_FD_184270 | JGI IMG/M metagenome (GOLD analysis project Ga0209256, IMG submission 184270) | Arabidopsis root microbial communities from North Carolina, USA - plate scrape MF_Col_mCL_r2 (SPAdes) (version 3) | ecosystem: Host-associated > Plants > Roots > Endosphere | place...
ATGGCGCGCTCGGTCGTCGCCTCGTTGGCGCGGAACACGCCCGACTGGGCCAGGAGCTGGTCGACGAGGGTGGTCTTGCCATGATCGACGTGCGCGATGATGGCGATGTTTCGCATGGACATGGAGAGAGCGGACTTTCGGGGAGGAACAGATGAGGTTTGACGCGGGCGCGTCAGGCGCGCGGCTTTTACGCGACTGCGCGACGTTTATCCACCCCACCCCTGCGCGGGAGATTGTCACGGTAACCGGTGTCATGCTCAAACCCCTTAAAATCATAGGGTTTGCGAAAGTTGCGGACCGATGTCGTTTCTTTGGCAACTAATTGTGCAGTGCAGCATCGAGGCGAAAATCGGCCAAGCTTGGAGAGCGGCGTTCTCTGTCCCTTGTGTTACAAAGGGTTTCAGTCGGTGTCCGACATAAAAATCGACAACGTTGTCGAAGATTTTGCTTGATGCATTTCGCACCGCACCCTATAAGCAACCTGTGAGGCGGCGCTGCCACCTCTGCCCTTCCTGGGCGTTTCCTCCCTAATGAACTGCCCGGCTCTCGAGCCGGGCTTTTTTTTGCCCGCAACCTGGGCGAACCCAGGGCGAACGCCCGCGCAGGGCGCGATTTCCCGAAAAATCAGGATCTGAGGGCGCTAGAGCAGCTCGGCCCAGTCGGTCGACACCAGGCGCCGGGTCACCGACTCGATGTCCGCCTTCAGTCGGGCCAGGTCCTCGGTCGGCTCGCGAGTCGTCTCGTTCATATAGAGCGCGCGGTTGATCTCGACCTGGATGGCGTGGGTGCGCCGGGTCGGGCGGCCATAGTGCTCGGTGGTGTAGCCGCCGGCGTACGGGGCGTTGCGGGCGACGCGGTAGCCCAGCCCCTCCAGGGTCTTTTCCATCAGCGTGGTCAGCTTGGGGCCGCAGGCCGCGCCGAAGCGGTCGCCCAGCACGATGTCGCACGGGCCGCCGCCGCGCGCCCGATGACCGCGGGCCGCGGCCGCCGGCATCGAGTGCCAGTCGACCAGGACCGCCAGGCCGTGGGCGTTACGCGCCTGGGCCAGCAGGCGATCCAGCGCGTCGTGATAAGGCCGGTGGGCGGTCTCGATGCGGGCCTTGGCCTCGGCGAAGGTCAGCTTGCGGGCGTAGATCGGGCGACCTTCGCCGGCCAGGCGGGCGATCGCGCCCAGGCCCGCCGCCACGCGCGCGGTGCGCGCCTGGGCGAAGTCGGGCAGGGCGTCCTCGAACATCGCCGGGTCCAGTTCCCAGGCGTCGCGGTTCAGGTCGATATAGGCTCGGGCCAGCCTGGCGCGGATCACGCAGGCCCCCAGGGCGGGCGCGCCGGCGATCAGGTCGTCGACGAAGGCGTCTTCGGATCCGCGCAGGTCCTGGGCGGTCAGCCGGGCGGCGGCCATCATGTCGGGCGGATAGAGCCTTCCCGAGTGAGGCGAGGCGAAGACCAGCGGGGTCGGTGGCGGCGCGCCGTCTTCTTGCGGGCGCGTGATCTCGAAAGACGGCGAGACACCGTGCTCCGCCGTCGCCGGCGTTTCCGAAGCGATCGGCTCCCATGCGGTCATGGGCTTATTGTCGCGGCCTCGCGGTTCTGGGTCAAACGGCAAGCTCCGGCGTTATAAGGAGAGGAAGCGGGCGACCGGGCTTTAGCTGTGGACAGCGCGGGCCCGGTTCATTCGCGATTTACCGTCCCTCTCTAGATTCTCGCTTTCCAATTCCGACTATCGCCTGGAACCTATCGCATGGCCCGCATCCTCCTCGCCGAAGACGATGACTCCCTTCGCGGTTTCCTCGCGCGGGCGCTCGAGCGCGCCGGCTTCGAGGTCACGGCCTGCGCCGACGGCGAAGAGGCGGTCCAGCACCTGGACACCACCTGGGACCTGCTGCTGACCGACATCGTCATGCCTGGCATGGACGGCATCGAAGTGGCCCGTCAGGCCGCCGCCCGTGATCCGGACCTGCGCATCATGTTCATCACCGGCTTCGCCGCCGTGGCCCTCTCGGCCCAGGACCGCGCCCCGGCCGGCGCCAAGGTGCTGTCCAAGCCCGTCCACCTGCGCGACCTCGTCTCCGAGGTCGAAAAGATGATGGCCGCCTAATTTTTTCGAAGCCCGCCGAAAGGCGGGTTGCGCGACGGCCAAGCCGCCGCTATACCCCCACACCTTCCCGCCCGGGACGCTTTTCACAAGCGCTTCCAGGCCGCTTTGGCGGACGCGTAGCTCAGCGGGAGAGCACTACGTTGACATCGTAGGGGTCACAGGTTCAATCCCTGTCGCGTCCACCATTCCCTCTCCCCATCCAATCGAGTTGACGCCCCATCGGGTGTGTCGTCGCGCGTGATCGTCACTGCGGCCGATTTCACCTGACATCTTCCGATGCCGGAAGGTCCGGGCGTGGCGCTGCTATTTTCATCGCCCATTGCCCAGGTTCCCGGCGAGTTGCGTCGGTCTGTCGACGAAATGGCGCGAATGTGGCGCCTTGGCCACACCTGATTTTCGTCCTGACGCGTTGTCGTCGTGAGGTCGCTCTTAGAGCCGCCTCGAAGACATTCACGTAGAGGGTTCACATCATGAAAATCCGGTTGCTGGCTGGGGTTGCGACGCTTGCGCTCTGCGCCGCGTCGGGCGCCTCCGCCCAAAGCATCTTGAGCGGATGGTACGTCGCCGGCGACGTCGGGTACCATTGGCCAGACAGCGTCGACGCCACCTCGTCCACGACCTCTTCGGAGTGGACGTTCTCGGCCGATGACGATTGGGCGGCCTTTGGTCGTCTCGGCTACAAGCTGACGCCGAACTGGCGCGTCGAAGGCGAGTACGGCTATCGCCCCGGCGATCTGACCAACGTTCGCGGCAACGGCGTTCCGGCGGGTCTTTGCACCCCCGGCGTCCTGCGCACCGCCGCCGCCCCGACCTGCGGCGACGTCGACGGCGAACTGAAGGCCAGCACGCTGATGGCCAACGTCATCTATGACTTCATGCCGGAGTCGAGCTGGCGTCCGTTCATCGGCGCGGGCCTGGGCGCGGCCTGGGTGCATAACAAGGCCTACGGCCAACTGGCCAGCGTGCCGGCCGGCGCCGCGTACTTCCAGAACACCAGCATCGACGATGTCGACCAGGCCCTGGCCTGGCAAGGCATCCTGGGCGTGTCCTGGGACTTCGCGCCGAACTGGTCGCTGGACCTAACCGGTCGCTATTTGCAGACGGACGATCTGCAGTGGGGCACGGTGACCAGCAACGTCGGTGGTCCGGGTCAGTTCGGCGCCGTGACCGACGTCGGCACCTTCGAAGGCAAGTACAAGGACACCTCGCTGACGCTCGGTATCCGTTACACCTTCGGCTCGCCGCCGCCGCCCCCGCCGCCCCCGCCGCCCCCGCCGCCTCCGCCCCCGCCGCCGGAGCCGCCGCCCCCGCCGCCCCCGCCGCCGGCTCCGGCCTACGAGGCGCGTGAGTTCGTGGTCTACTTCCCGTTCGATCAGTACGTGCTGACGCCGGAAGCCCAGGCCGTGGTCTCGCAAGCGGCTGACTACGCCAAGGGCGGTAACGCGACGAAGATCACCGTGGTCGGCAACACCGACACCTCGGGTTCTCCGAAGTACAACGCCAAGCTCTCCGAGCGCCGCGCCAAGGCCGTCGCCGACGGTCTGGTCGGAGCCGGTGTCGCGGCCACCACCCTGGCCGTGGACTGGAAGGGCGAAAGCGAACCGGCCGTCGCCACCGGCGACGGTGTGAAGGAACCGCTGAACCGCCGTTCCACGATCTCGATCAACTTCTAAGATCGCGATCCGGCACTAGAGTTGAGGGCTCGGCCGAAAGGCCGGGCCCTTTTCTTGTTCCTCGCCGGGAAGGTGGCGGCCAATGGGGCTGAGCGGCGGCGCCGTGTTGCAGTCCCAAAAAGAAAGACGCCCCCGATCGAACCGGGAGCGTCATCATCCGGAAACCCGAGAGGGCGTCGGGGCCGGTCAGGCCGACATTCTGGGGGAGTCGGCTCTCGTGGCGGACACTGTCGTCAGCACGGGCGCTGCTTGTCCGGAAGGGCCTTGGCCTCCTCGGGCGAGAGGGCGCGAACCGATTTCACCGCGCAATGCAAGAGTCCCGCGCCGCTGCGCGTAATGATGGTGGCCGGCCGTTGCAGATCTCGTCGCTGAAGTTGGTGTCGAAGGCCAGCGTCCGACAGGTGGTCAGGCCGGCGTTCGGAGCGGAAGCACTGGGCGGGATCGATCGTCGTGGAGGCCGCCTCGACGGCCGGGCTTGCAAGGCTGGTCAGGGCGGCGGCCGACGCGGCCAGGACGAAGAACATGCGCTGCATGGCGTTCTCCAGTTTCCCCGTTCCGAGGCCGATTATAGCGTTCCAGGGTCAGGGCGCGACGAAAAACGCGCCGGCTCCACCAATACAGACAGGGGGCGGGGCAGGGGGGAGGGAGCGGCCAGGATCCGAGCCATCAGATGCTCGGCCAACAGCGGGGCCAGGCAAAAGCCCCGGCCGCCCAGGCCGCCCAGCACGAACAGGCCTTCGGGCCCATCGGGAATCGCGCCGGCCAGCGGCAGGTGGTCGGCGGTGGTCGCGCGGATCGCGGCCCGACCTTTCAACGGCGCGTCGGCCAGCGTCGCGGCCAAGGCCGGCAATCCCTTGGCGAGGGTCCGAAGGTTACGGTGGTCGTCGCCGTCACGGGCATCGGTCTCGACGTCTCCGCGATCGTGGGTGGCGCCGAACAGGACGCCGTCCCGGGTCGGGATCACATAGCCTCCGAAGGCGGCGGGCGAGGGGGCCGGACGCTCGGTCCACGTCGCCTGGCCGCGCACGGGCCTCACCGGCGCCGAGGGCCATAGCCTCGCCTGTTCGGCCCCGCCCGCCAGCACGACGGCGTCGACTTGGGCTAGCAGGTGGCCGTCCGCGCCGTAGAGGCTCCAGCCGCCCTTTTCGTGGGACAGGCGCGCGACGCCCGCTGCGACCACGGGGCCGCGCCAGGCCTCCAGCACCCGCGCCGGTTCCACGACCAGCGCCTGGGCCATGTCCAGGGCGGCGTCCACGGGCTCGCCGGTCCTCGCGGCGGCGGCGCCGGCGTCGAGCACGCTCATCGTGTCGGGCTCGAACAGATCCTGGGCCGCGACGGCGGCATGGCGCTCGCTGTCGCGGGGCGCGACCGCCAGCTTCAGCACGCCCCGGGCGATCACCGCCTCGGGCAGGCTGGCGTAGAGGTCCACGGCGCGGGCGAAGGCCTGGGCGGGAAGGGCGGCGCGCGGACCGCCGCCGGCGTCCAGGGCCGGCGTGACCAGGGCGGCGGGATTGCCCGAGGCCGGCGCCTCGCTCGCGTCGAACACCGTGACTTCCAGGCCCTCGGCCCGGGCGGCGCGGGCCATGGCCGCTCCAGCGATACCGCCGCCGATCACCGCCAGGCTGCGAGAGCGAGCAGGGTCGTCTGGTTGGCCGGGCATCACCGCCTCGAGCCGCTCCTTCTTGCGACCGAAGCCGGGGCGTTTGTCGACCTGGAAACCGGCGGCGGCCAGGCCGCGCCGCACCGCGCCGGCGACGGTGAAGGTGGCGGCCCGCGCCCCTGGAGCGCAGCGGGCGGCGACGCCGGCCAGGATTTCCTCGCGCCACATGGCCGGGTTCAGGGCGGGCGAGAAACCGTCCAGGAACCAGGCGTCGGCCACGCCGTCCCAGGCGGCCAGTGCGTCCTCCACATCCATCACCGCCAGGTCGAAGGTCGCGTCGAAGCCCGGCAGGTCGACGCGATGGAAGCCTCGCGCCCGTCCCGGCCAGTGATCCAGCAGAACCTGGGCGGCCTCGCCCAGCTCCGGCCAGACCGCCAGGGCGCGGGCCGCCTCTTCGCGGGTGATCGGATGCGCCTCGATCGAGAAGACGTGCAGGCGTTGTCCGGAAGCCTTTTCCCGTCGCCAAAGGTCCAGCAGGGCGGCGATGTTCAGACCGGTGCCGAAGCCCAGCTCGCCGACGACGAAGCGGTCGCGGTCCCGCCAGGCGGCCGGCAGGTCGCAGCCGGCCAGGAACACCGCCCGCGTCTCGGCCAAGCCGTCGGTGCTGGAGAAGTAGACGTCGCCATACAGCGCCGACTGCGGCAGGCCGTCGGCGCGCCAGACGAGCGGCGACGCGGGCGCGGCGGTGGAGGAAGGGGCGGCGGGGTCGCTCATGCGCCGCTTATAGGACGCGGCATCCCCATAGAAGAAGGGCCGCCCTCGCGGACGGCCCTCCAGGTCGTTTCGAAGCGAACCGGGCTTAGTGAGCGGCCGGCTCGGTCTTCTTTTCGGTGGTGGTGGTCGTGGTGGTGGTCGTGCCGGGCGCTTCGGCGGCGGTCGTGGCGTCGGGGGCGGCCGGAGCCGCGGCGGCGTCGGCGGCGGCCTTATTGGCGTCGGCGGCGGCGGTCGCGGCGTTCGACGCCGCGTCCGTGGCGGTGCTAGCCGAGGCGGCGGCGTCCTGGGCGGCCTTCGACGAGGCGTCGGCGGCGGTGTCGGACTTCTGGCCGCACGCGGCCAGCGACAGAGCCGAAACGGCCACGCCGGCGATCAGGACCGAGCGGAGAATCTTGGTGGTCATAGGGACTTCCCTTGCGACTGCTTTTTGGGCGGGCGCGACCCGTTTGGGCCGCGTCGCAAGGTCACAGAACATCAGTTCGTCGGTCGACGCAAGACAAGTATTCACAGATCCGTGATCGTTCCGTGATCGTACGATCAGGCCTCGGCGGGGATCTGCTGCAGGGCCTCTTCCAGCTCCAGGAAGCTGGGTTGCGAGGGGCTGGGCACGTTGCCGCGGCCGATCTCGACGCTGATCTGGGCGGCGTTGCCGTGCAGGTGGGCGACGAGAACGGCTTGGATGATCTTGTAGAACGCGGCGTCTTCGTCGATCACCGCGGCGAGGCGGGTGGCGAAGGGGCCGACCAGGCCATAGGCCAGGAACACGCCGAGGAAGGTGCCCACGAGGGCGCCGCCGATCATGCCGCCCAGAACGGCCGGCGGTTCGGTGATCGAGCCCATCGTCTTGATGACGCCCAGCACGGCGGCGACGATGCCCAGGGCGGGCAGGCCGTCCGATAGGTTGGTCAGGGCGTGGGCCGGCGCCAGGGCCTCGTGGTGGTGCTTCTCGAGCTGCTTCTCCATCGCATCCTCGACCTGGTGGGGATCCTCCAGGTTCATGGTCATCATCCGCAGGGTGTCGCAGATGAAGTCGACGGCGAAGTGGTCCTTGATGATCTTCGGATAGCGCAGGAAGATTCCGCTCTCATGCGGCTTTTCGATGTGGCTTTCCAGGGCGATGACGCCCTTGGACTTCATCGTCTTGGTCAGCAGGAACAGCAGGCTGAGCAGGTCGCGGTAGTCGGCGGTCTTCCACTTGGGGCCGGCGAAGATCTTTCCGAAGCCGCTCGCCGTCGCCTTGATCGTGGTCATCGAGTTGGAAATCAGGAACGCGGCGATGCCCGCGCCGCCGATCGCCATCATCTCGTGGGGGGCGGCGTGCAGGATCACGTCCATCTTGCCACCGGAAATGATGTAGCTGCCGAACACGAGGCCGAACAGCAGAACGATGCCGATGATCTGGAACATGACGAAGGGGCCCCGGGAAACTTCCGCCGGGATCATCGCCGTTAATGCTTAATCCAAGGTGAGCGCGCTTTTCCGGCCCTGTTGCGCCTTTCGCCGCACCCGCCTAACACGTGTTTGACATCGCTGCTTCGCGGGACAGGCCGGAATACCGGCGGCCGCGCGTGATCGTCAGGCCCGCGGGCTGGAGGGAAGCAAAAGCATGGCCAACCCGGACATCCGCCTCGATGACCGCGCCAGGGGCCGCGCCTTCGCCATCCTGTTCGCCGTGCTGTTGTCCAGCGCCGCCGGCAACACCGCCCTGCAGACTGTCCTGCCGGCCATTGGGCGCGAAGTCGGGATCCCCGACGTTCTGATCAGCTCGATCTTCTCGCTGTCGGCCCTGCTGTGGGGCGTGATGTCTCCGGTCTGGGCGCGGATGTCGGACAAGCGCGGCCGCAAGCCGATGGTCGTGCTGGGCATGGCCGGCTTCGCGGTGTCGATGCTGGGCTTCGGCTTCTTCATCTTCCTGGGTCTGAAGGGACTGATGGTCCCGCTGGCGGTGTTCGCCGGAGCGGCCCTGTCGCGGGCCATCTTCGGCCTGGTCGGCAGCGCTTCGAACCCTGCGGCCCAGGCCTATGTCGCCGACCGCACTTCGCCAGCCGATCGGACCAACGCCTTGTCGACCATGGCCTCGGCCAGCGGCCTGGGCACGATCCTGGGCCCGGCCATCGCGCCGTTCCTGGTGTTTCCGCTGCTGACCCTCTCAGGCCCGATGTTCGCCTTCGCGGTCATCGCCGGGATCGTGCTGCTGCTCGTGATGCGCGGCCTGCCGGAAAGCCCCGACGAAATCCCCGAGCGCGCGGGCGGGACGGCCGACAAGCCCCGGGCCCGGGTCCGCTGGAACGATCGGCGGATTCTACCCTTCATCGTCTACGGCTTCCTGCTGGCCAGCGCCCAGACCGTGAACCAGCAGACCCTGGGCTTCATGGTCATCGACAAGCTGAACATCTCGCCGGCCAAGGCGGCGGCCTTCGCGGGGGTGGCGATGATGGCCGGGGCCGTGGCCAGCCTGCTGGCCCAGTGGGGGCTGATCCGCATGCTGCGCCTGACGCCGCGCCAGCTGCTGTGGCTGGGCGCGGGCTGCGCGGTCTTGGGCAACCTGATCGTCGCCTTCTCGCCGGACTATCACACCCTGGTCGTCGGCTTCGCCCTGTGCAGCCTGGGCTACGGCTTCGCGCGGCCGGGCTTCACGGCCGGCGCCTCGCTGTCGGTGGGCCACGAGGAGCAGGGCGCGGTGGCCGGCGCGATCAGCGCCATCAACGGCGCCTCGGTGATCATCGCGCCGGTGCTGGGCGTGGCGCTCTACAAGTGGTCGCATCCCTCGCCGTATCTGATGAACGTGGTGGTCCTGGCGGGGCTGGTCGCCTACGCCCTGATCGATCCGGTCATGCGCCGGGTGGGCGACGCCACGGCCCCGCGCGAAGCTCGTGACGAGGCTCAGGTGGTGGACGCCAGCTCGATCGACGCGACGGGGCCGCACTAAGGGTCAGTGCGGCGCTCCCGTGGGCATCTTCAGGCTCAGCGGCACGGCCAGTTCCAGCCAGAACGAGTCGCCTTCCATACGGTTGCTGGCGTTGAATTCGGTGAGCGCCTTGGCCCGCAGGGTGGCGGGCATCTTGCCCATCTTGAAATTGTAGGCCGCCGTGGCCCCCACGCCGGTGACCTCGCCCTGGAACGGGCCCAGGGTCGCGCCCGGACCGCGGTCGGCGCTGACCTGCTTGAAGTAGTAGGCCTGCAGGCCCGCGGACCATTTGGGCGAGAAGGTCTTCTCGACGGCCGCCTCCAGGTGCATCTCGGCGCCGGTGACGTAGTCGGTGTAGCGGTTCTCGCCGTTCCAGGTCAGGCCGGCCTTGCCGCTGACGTCCCAGCCGCTCTTGGGGTCGTGCCACGTCACGGCGAACGAGGAGTCGAACGCCCAGCGGTGGAAGGCCAGGTTCGCCAGCTCGTCCTTGCGATAGTCGCCGATCGGGACGTTGAGCGTGGTCGACACCTGGTAATGCATGTTGCCCTTCTCCCAGCCCAGCATGCCGGTGAGGATCGGGTCGCCGATCACGGTGGCGGAGTCGCTGGCCGAGCCGCTGACCTGATTGCCGCGCGGACCGGTCAGGCGCACGTCGACATCGACGTCGGCGTTGCCGACGGGCAGAGCCGCGCCAAAGCCCACGGTCACGCCGCCAGGGTTGGCCGTGGGAACCCAGAGTACGGTGGCGAAGTCGGCCAGGATCTTGGCGTCCAGCCCGCCCACGACGCTACCGCCCAGGGGGAGCTGCTTCCCCTCGCCCATGCCGCCTTTGTAGTAGTAGGCCACGTTGTCGAAGAACACGCCCCGCAGCGGGGGCATGATGGCCGCGCCGGGACCGCCGGAGCCCAACAGGTAAAGACTGGCTCCGCCCTCGGAGGCCTGGGCCTGGTGCGCGCCCGCCGCCAGGGCGACGACGAGACCGGCGCTCAGGCCTTGGACGAGCCGTCGCGCGGCTCGGAAGTTCGGCTCCAGGCCCATGATCCAGGTCTCCGTGGCGTAGGCCTCGAAGAGTGGTCGGGCGCGATGCCTGCGGCCATAGGGCGGATTGCTGAGTCGTCCTTGCGGCGCGACGGTAATGCCTGCCCGGGAACGGCCCAGAGGCGCGACGGGCGGCCCTAGCTGATCCCGGCCTGGGCCTTCAATCGCGCCACGATGTCGGACGACAGGTAGCCGTCGGCGGGCAGCTTGCGGTCGGCTTGCCAGGCGCGCAGGGCCTTGCGGGTGCCCGCGCCGATCACCCCATCCGCCGGACCTGGGTCGAAGCCCAGGCGCGAAAGCGCGATTTGAGCGGCCATTCGGTCGGCCAGGCTCAGCGGCGTTTCCACCGGCCAGGAGGCCACCAGCGGTCCGCCGCCGGCGAAGCGGTCGGCCAGCAAGCCGATGCCCAGGGCGTAGGAGGTGGAGTTGTTGTAGGTGCGGATCGCGAAGTGATTGGGCAGGGCCAGGAAGGCTGGGCCCGACCAGCCAGCCGGCAGGATCAGCCCGGCCGGCGAGGCGGCGTCGGCGGCGGTCCAGGGCAGGCCGTCGGCGCGCTTGACGCCCTTGGCCTCCCACCACGACGGGATTTCGCGAGGCCCTTCGGCCAGGCCGTAGTCGAAACCGGCGGGCAGGATCACTTCCTTGGCCCAGCCGACGCCCGGCTTCCAATTGCCCTTCTTCAGCAGGTTGGCGGCCGAAGCCAGGCTGTCGGCGTCGCTGCCCCAGATGTCGCGGCGGCCGTCGCCGTCGAAATCGACGGCGGTCGACAGGTAGTTCGACGGCAGGAACTGGGTCTGGCCCATGGCGCCGGCCCAGGAGCCCTTCAGCTGTTCGCGGGTGTCCTCGCCGGAGGCGATGATCTTCAGGGCGGCGATCAGCTCGCCTTCGGCCCAGTTGCGTCGACGGCCGTCGAACGCAAGGCTGGCCATGGAGCGGACCACGTCAAAGTCGCCCTGAATCTTGCCGAACGCCGATTCCATGGCCCAGACGGCCAGCAGGATATCGCGGGGCACGCCATAGCGGCGCTCGACTTCAGGCAGGAAGGCCAGGGTGTCGCGCTTGCTCCGGCCCACGGCCACGCGGTCCTCGCTGATCACGCCCTTGATATAATCGCCGACCGGCTTGGAGAACTCCGGCTGGCGACCGTCCAGTGAGATCACCTTCGGATTGGGCGTCACGCCGTTCAGCTCGCGGTCGAGCAGTTGCTGGGTCAGGCCGGCGGCCAGGGCCTTCTGCTTGAAGGCGGCCAGCCAGGTGTCGAAACCGACCGACTGGCCCGAGGCGCCGGGATCGGCGCTCGGCGCGGCGGGCGCGGGCGGCGGCACGGCCGGCGGAGCAGGCGGGGTCACCGACGGCGCCAGGGGCGCGTTGGCCGAGGTGTCGGCGCAACCGGCCAGCAGCAGAACGAGGAAAACGCGTCTATCCATAAGGGCAGGCTACCGGCGTTTGGTTGAAGGCTTCAATCACAAGGGCGACAGAGCCGTGAAGTTCCCGGCAATGCGCGTCTAAACTGTGGAGCTTTTGGCCTTCTGAAAGACCAGAATGGTCCAGGTCACGCCGGCCAGGCGGTTGGCGGCCTGGATCGAGCCGCGTTCTTCCTGAAGCTGGAGGCCCAGTCCCTGGGCTCTAGCCAGAGCGATGGTCTCCTCCGCCGAGACCTCGAACATCCGCCGGCCGAACGGCACGGGGCCGTGGCGCAGCGACAGAATCACCGTGCCGCCCTCCGCCAGCAGAGAGGCGATGTTCGGCATGGCGCGGCGGCGCTGGTCCTCGTCCAGATGCATCCAGACCGCCGAGAGCAGGATCAGGTCGAAGGCCTCGCCCCGCGTCCGCGTCGCCCGCAGGTCGGGCAGGCCGTCGTCCAGCCAGGCGATGGCGGGATGGGCGTGGCGGGCGATGGCCTTGGCCAGCAGGACCGGCGTGGGCTCGACGGCCAACACGCTGTGGCCCAGGGCGGCGAGATCGGCCGCATCGCGACCCGATCCGGCCCCGATATCGAGGATCCGGGCCGGGGCGGCGGAGATCAGATGCGAGACGCCGGCGAACTTTTCGGCGAATGGAATGGCGTCGGCGCGGGCGAAGAAGGCCTCGACGTCCTGGTCGTAGCCCTGTGTTCCGTCGAGCTTAGCGGTGGTCATGACGATACTCTAAAGGCAAGGGGCGGGCGCGAAACCCCGCCGTCCCGTGCTTTTGGGACCAAGCCGCGCATTGACTCCGGCCATCGTCCTGCTTATACGCACGCCCTCCGAAACATCCCGGATGTTCCTTTCGCCCTCATGGCGGCCGCGAACCTCTCCGCTGAGTATAGAGACGGTCATGAAGGTTCGTAGCTCGCTGAAGTCGCTGAAGTCGCGTCACCGCGACTGCAAGATGGTCCGCCGTAAGGGCGTGATCTACATCATCAACAAGACCGACCCGCGCTTCAAAGCCAAGCAAGGCTAATGACGCCTGCGCGGCCTCCCAAGGCGCTGCTTTGGGATGTCGGCAACGTCATCGTGCGCTGGAACCCGCGCACGCTCTACGCGAAGATTTTCAAGGAACCGGCCGATCTCGACCGGTTCCTTTCGCATGTCGGGACCTTGGAATGGCACGCCGCCACCGACCGCGGCGTGACCTTCGCCGACAATATCGCCGCCCGTAGCGCCCAGCATCCCGAACACGCCGAGCATCTGGCCGCCTGGTGGGACCGCTGGGACGAGATGTTCTCCGGGCCGATCGCCGAAACTGAATCCGTCATCGAGGACCTGGCCGCGCGGGACGTGCCGCAGTTCGGCCTGACCAACATGTCCCACGAGACCTGGGACGGCGTTCGCGCCATGAGCCCGGCCTTCCGCCATTTCCGCGACACCGTGGTGTCGGGCCACGAGCGGGTGATGAAGCCCGAGCCGCGCATCTTCGAGATCGTGGTGGAACGCACCGGCCTGGATCCCGCCGACCTGTTGTTCGTCGACGATAGCGCCGCCAACATCGCCGCAGCGGACGCCTTGGGCTTCCACACTCACCATTTCACCGACCCGGCGGCCCTGCGGCCTACGATCGAGCGGCTCGGGCTTCTCTGAGCGCCGGAAGCACCTAAGTAGCGCTTCACCCATCAGCAGGAGAGGCGGGACATGCGCATCGGTTTCATCGGCCTCGGGGCCATGGGCAAGGCCATGGTCGAGAACCTGCTGGAGAAGGGCCACGCCGTGACGGTGTGGAACCGTTCGCCCGGCCCCGCCGCCGAGCTGGGCGCCCTGGGCGCGACCGTGGCCAGCGGGATCGAGGACGCGCTGCAGGGCGACCTGGTGCTGTCGATCCTGGCCCACGACCAGGCGATCCGCGACGCTGTGCTGGACGCCCTGCCCAGCGCCCGGCCGGGCCTGGTGCATGTGAACCTGGCCACCATCTCCACCGCCTTCGCCCGCGAGCTGGCCGACCGGCATGCGGAGCTCGGCTTGGGCTATGTGGCCGCGCCGGTGTTCGGCCGTCCGCCCGTGGCCCGCGCGGGCGGGCTGAATGTCCTGGCGGCGGGCGCGCATGACGCCGTGGCCGCCGCGACGCCGGCGCTGGAGGCCCTTGCCGCTAAGGTCTGGCCGCTGGGCGAGGACCCGGTCCGCGCCAACGCCGTCAAGATCGCCGGCAACCTGATGATTGTCTCGGCCGTCGAGGCCATGGGCGAGGCCACGGCCCTGGGCGCGGCCCACGGCGTGCCGGCCGCCGACCTGCTGGACGTGCTGACCAGCACCATCTTCGCCTCGCCGATCTACAAGATCTACGGCGGCATGATCGCCGATAGCCGCTACCACCCGCCGGGCTTCGCCGCCGACCTGGCGCTGAAGGACGTTCGCCTGGCCCAGGCCGCCGGCGACGAGAAGGGTCTGGCCCTGCCGCTGGCCGACCTGGTCGAGGGTGGGCTGGAGACCCTGCTGTCGGGCGAGGGCGACATGCCCGACCTGGCCGCCCTGGCCGAAGTCTCGCGCGGACGTGTGGAAGGGCGCTGAATCGGCCTTCCACTCCGGCGCTGTTGCCACTAGGTTCCGCGCCTCTCTTTTCCCGCCTTTTCGCGAGCATTCTCCATGGCCGACGACGCCGCCCCGCACGCCGATGTGCTGAACTCCACCGCTCAGGGCCAGCTCAAGAGCATCATCGACCGGGTCGAGCGCCTGGAGGTCGAGAAGACCGAGATCATGGAGCAGATCAAGGAAGTCTACGCCGAGGCCAAGGGCAACGGCTTCGACGTCAAGGTGCTCAAGAAGGTGGTCCGCCTGCGCAAGACCGACCGCGCCAAGCGCCAGGAAGAGGACGCGATCCTGGACCTGTACCTGTCGGCCATCGGCGAGATCTAAGACGCGTTGTCGATTGGGGACGCCCGCGTGCGGGGGTCCCCAACTGCAACCGTGATTTTTCCGCGTGCGCCTGACCGCCGGCGCCCGCTAGTCTACGCGCATGCGCGCCAAGAAGCCGCCCGATCTCCGAGCCCAAGCGCGCAAGGCCGCCCTCAACGCCCTCAAGCGCGCCAAGCGCACGGCCGACAAGGCCGGGATCGAGCTGTCGGAGTGGGAGAACGAGTTCCTGGGCTCGGTCGCCCAGCGCATCGAGACCTATGGCCGGGCGTTCGCCGATCCTGAAAAGGGCGGGGCGGGCCAGGCGATGTCGGGCAACCAGACCATCAAGCTCAAGGAAATCGCCGCGAAAGCGAAAGGCGAGCGCAAACCCATGTCGCGCGGCAAGGGCTTCGGTCGGCGCGACTCGTTCCGGCGCGGCCGCGAACCCGAGCCGTCGGCGAGCGAGACCGACGATGAATGATCGTTCAAGGCCGGCTCGGGCCTAGGGTAAATCCCCGGAAACCCGTGCGGCGAACCCCCAAGCCGTCGGAATTGGTCACCGTTTCTCACCAAACACGCGCCTTCAGAGAACGGCGTTAGGTTTTCGGTAACGAAACGGGCGGACAGTCTGTCTTCGCTAAGGCTTTGCTTTTAATCGATTTTGCCGTCTGTCCGCGCCGTAGAAAATGGCTGCGACGACGCCCGCGACAGCGTGACCGCGGTGAACAGTCTCACGCCTTCATGGGCAGCCCGAAGATGGCGACCACGATCTACGACTATCTCCTGCGAAGGAAGGCCGACCTGGAGGCGCGGATGCTGGAGGCCCAGCGTCGCGCCCAGGCGCCGTTCGAGGACGAGCTGCGGGCGCTGAGCCTGGCCCTGGGCGCCATCGAACGCGGCGGCCTGGCGGACGGCGCCCACGGTCATGGCGCGCTCGAGGGCGAACCGGCCACCTTCGCCACGGGCGCATCCCGGCGGGGCCGCAAGCCGCGTTCGGCCCGTGAGATGATCCTGCTGGTGCTGGGCAACGGCGACGCGGCGATCGCGGCGTCCGAGATTTCGCGCAAGCTGACCCGGCGCTGGGGGCGCGCCATCCCGCTGGCGGCGGTGATGCTGGAGCTTCAGGGCCTGGAGCAGGCGGGCCTGGTTCGCCGGTCCGACGCCGGCTGGGTGCGGGCCGACGTGGCTGAAGCCGAGGCTGAGGCCGAGGCTGAAGCCTCGCCGCCGCTGGCGATCAGCGCCTGAGTCTTACGAGGCTTCCTTGAAGTCGACGTCGATGCCCTGCTCGCGAACCTTGCGATAGAGGGTCGAACGGCCGATGCCCAGCCGTCGGGCGACTTCCGACATGTGGCCGGCATAGACCTCGATGGCGTGCTGGATCAGGTCACGCTCGATCTCTTCCAGGGTCCGCAGGTGGCCGCGGTCGTCGAGGATGCGCACGGGCGCGTCCTGGGCCGGGGCGCGGGCCATGGCCGCGTGGGCGGCCTGGAGGGCGGCCGACAGGTCGGGCTGAGCGGCGGGCGCCGGGGCGACAGCCTCCGGCGGCGGCGCCATGATCCCCGAGATCGCCGGGAAGTCGTAGGGCTGCAGATAGGGCGCGTCGGCCAGGATGATGGCGCGATAGACCGCGTTCTCCAGCTGGCGCACGTT
>Ga0209256_1002322_pt1 | contig 15924 bp, 19 predicted proteins | sample AraplaCol_mCL_r2_2_FD_184270 | JGI IMG/M metagenome (GOLD analysis project Ga0209256, IMG submission 184270) | Arabidopsis root microbial communities from North Carolina, USA - plate scrape MF_Col_mCL_r2 (SPAdes) (version 3) | ecosystem: Host-associated > Plants > Roots > Endosphere | place...
GACGATCAAGCCACCGAGCCAGGCGCCGACGGCAATGCCGAGGTTGAAGGCGGCGATATTCAGCGCCGAGGCGACATCGACGGCGCCCGGGCGGTACTGCTTGGCAAGCTGAACGACATAGAGCTGCAGGCCGGGAACATTGGCGAAGGACAGGAAGCCGAGCGCGGCGAGCGTCACCAGCGTCAGGACCGGCGAGGGGGCCGTGAAGGTGAAGAGCACCAGCACGGCCGCCTGGGCCAGAAACAGGCCGATAAGCGCCTTGACCGGATCGCGGTTGGCGATCTTGCCGCCGGCAATGTTGCCGATAGCGATCGCGATGCCATAGAGCACGAGGATCAGGCTGACGGCGCCTTCCGAGAAACCGGTGATGTCCTGCAGGATCGGCGCCAGGAAAGTGAAGGCGACGAAGGTGCCGCCGTAGCCGAGCGCGGTCATGGCAAAGACGATCAGCAGGCGGCCGGACCCGAGCACGCGCACCTGGTCGATAAGCTTGGCCGGCGGGGCCTTGGAGAGCGTGTTCGGCAGCAGGGCGACGATCGCGGTGAGCGCGACGACACCGAGACCGGTCACGGCCCAGAAGGTGGCACGCCAGCCGAAGGTCTGGCCGACCCAGGTACCGAGCGGCACGCCGGTGACGATCGCGACGGTGAGGCCCATGAACATCATGGCGATGGCCGATGCGCGCCGGTCTTCCGGAACGAGGTCGGCGGCGATGGTCGAGCCGACCGAGAAGAACACTCCATGGGCAAAGGCGGAGATGACCCGCGCAATGAGAAGCGGTTCGTAGCTCGGCGACAGGGCGGCCGCAGCATTGCCGACGATGAACAGCGCCATCAGGCCGATCAGGAGCGGCTTACGCTCGATCCGGCCGGTGAGTGCCGTCAGCACCGGCGCGCCGAAGGTGACGCCGAGCGCATAGACGCTGACGATCAGGCCGGCGAGCGGCAGGGTGACATTGAGGTCGGTGGCGACCGTCGGCAGCAGACCGACGATCACGAATTCCGTTGTTCCGATCGCATAGGCCGCGATCGTCAGCGCAAGGATAGCAATAGGCACGACGAGACCTTTCCCACCCGGCTGGGAGGAACCGGGCGCGTTGGTTGTTGATGAAATCGAAGCGGAATATGAGCCTTGGCACTCCTCATGATAATGAGCATAATGGTACAAAGGACTGTGAACTGATTTCAAAGGTTACGCATGGACAATCGGGCGGGTGAAATGGAGGTCTTCGTTGCCGTTTCGGAGACCCGCAGCTTTTCGGCCGCTGCGCGGCGCCTGAAGCTGTCACCGTCTGCCGTCAGCAAACTGGTGACCCGCATAGAGGACCGGTTAGGGACGCGCCTGCTCGTGCGCTCAACCAGGACCCTGCAGCTGACGCCGGAGGGGGAAGTCTATCTGCAACGTGCCCAGCGGATTCTCACAGAAATCGCAGAGACCGAGCAACTGGTCGCTGCCGGGGGCCGCATGACGCCGCGCGGGCTGTTGCGGGTGAACGCCGCTGTCGGCTTTGGCGAGCGCTACATCATGCCGCTCGCGCCGGAGTTCCTGGCCCGCTATCCGGAGGTGCAGCTTGATCTGACGCTGACCGACAGCATGATCGACGTCGTCGGCGAACGCGCCGACGTGGCGATCCGCACCGGTCCGTTGCGCGATTCATCCCTCAAGGCACGCAAGCTCATGGAAAGCCGTCCGGTCGTGATCGCATCGCCCGCCTATCTGGAAAGGCACGGGACACCGAATACGCCCGATGAACTCGACAGTCACAATTGCATCCGCTTCAATTTCCGTCGCAGCGTCGACGAATGGGCGTTCCGCATGCCGGGGCAGCCGGCTGCGGAATTGCGCTCGGTCTTCGGCAACATGCAGGTCTCGAGCGGTTCGATCGTCCGCCAGCTTTGCCTTGCCGGCATTGGCATTGGGCGTATCGGCCGTTTCCATGTCGAGCCGGACTTCGAAGCCGGAACGCTCGTTCCGCTGCTCGAAGATTATCAGTCGGGCGAGATCGAGACGGTCTACGCCGTCTATGCCGGACATGAGCATCTCGCCGCCCGTATCCGTGCCTTCATCGATTTCCTGGTCGAACGCATGTAGCGTCGCCCGGCGCTACGCCTTCACCGCAACGATGAAAAATCTCGGGAAGCGCAGAAGGACCTTGCCGTCGCTCATGGCCGGATAGGCAGCGCGGATCCGGTCCGTGTAGTCGGCAGCAAAGGCGTCGCGTTTATCTTCCGGCAAGGCATCGAGATAGGGTCTGAGGCCGGTCCCCTTTACCCATTCGACGATCGCTTCGGCATTGGCGAGCCGGTGGTAGTAGATCGTGTGCCAGACCTCGATGCTGGCGGCCTGTGGCGCCAGGCATTCGACATAGGTTGCCGGTCCCGGCATGGGATTGCGGCGGACGGTCTCGCCGGCAAAGGCGTCAGTGAAAGCCGAGCTGCGCGCTGTCTCCTCCATCAGCAAATGGCTCGGCTCCCCGAGATTGTCCGGCATCTGGACCGCAAGCGTGCCGCCTGATGCGAGCGCTCCCATCAGTCTTTCGAAGATGGTGAGGTGGTTCGGAAGCCATTGGAACACAGCGTTGCCGCAAAACAGCGAAGCGCCGGCAGGGGGGACCCAGTTTGCGAGATCCGCCTTTTCGAAGGTGATGCCCGGCAGCCGCTTCGCCGCCGCAACGAGCATGTTCTCGTCGCTGTCGAGGCCTGAAAGTGTGGCCTCGGGAAACCGGTCGCGGATGAGCTCGGTGGAGTTGCCCGGGCCGCAGCCGAGGTCGAAGGCGATGCCTTCGGGCAGCTCGGGCACTTGGGCGAGGAGATCTCTGGCTGGGCGCGTGCGTTCGTCTTCGAACTTCAGATACTGCGCAGGCGACCAGACCATGGGGAGATCCTTCAGATACCGAATTGCAGACTTTCGAGGGAGGGCAAGATCAGCGCCGGCCCGTGATCACGATATTCGTCCGGCATGTCCGCGCGGTTGATCCATACGGTGCGGAACCCGAATTTCGTCGCCCCGGCGATATCCCAGCGGTTCGACGACTGGAAGGAAACGGCATGCGGGTAAAGCCGGTAGCCGGTTGTGACGATGTCGTAGACGGCAGGCGCGGTCTTGAAGGCCTTCACCGCGTCGACGGAAAACACGTCGTCGATGACTATGTCGAGTGCCGCGTTGCGGACCGCAGAGGCGAGCATGGCCGGTGAGCCGTTGGAGAGGATGGCGATCCGTGCGCCGCGTTCCTTGAGCCCTTTCAGAACTGCCGGCACTTCCGGATAGCAGTCGAGCGTCCAATAGGCGTCGAGCAATCGCTTGCGAAGTTTCGGGTCGGCGGAGGGAAACCGTGCGAAGGCGTAGTCAAGCGACTGTTCGGTCAGTTGCCAGAAATCCTGATAGCTGCCCATCAGCGAGCGCACCCAGGAATATTCGAGTTGCTTGGCCCGCCAGAGTTCGGAAAAAGCCTGCCCGTCCGGGCCGATCTCCTGCGCGTGGCGCCTGACAGCCGCATGCACGTCGAAGAGCGTGCCGTAGGCGTCAAACACATAGGCCGCGTGGGACATCTTTTCCTCCCGTCTTTTGTCTTCGGCGCTGGCGGGGCAAGGTCGAATCTTCCCGTCAAAGCCCGTCCGAAAACAAAGGCTTACAGCATCATGCCTGATCAGGCAGCCAACTGTCACTGTTCTTTCGTGGGATCATGTCAAATCTTTGTGCGATGCACAACGGCTGGCGGCAAAGCTGCAGATTTCTACAGCGCCGCGCGTCTTATCAGACGCGCAAAGGTCGCTGTAGCACTTTGATTTTCTGCATGTCTTTGTCCTTAAATCGAAGTCGATTTAAGGGGACATGCAGTAGCTTCAGCTTTTGGCTGGTTTCCAGACTTTCGCCGGGAAGCGCAGTGCCTGCTTGGCGAGCTTGCCCTTGAGCCCGAGCGCCGTGTCGCAAAGGTTGACGACATGCCTGTTCGGCTTGGCCTCCGGGCGCAGCGCATGGAGTGCGGCGGCGGCGTCCTCCGGTGGCATGTAGCGCGCCAGAATGCCGAGGGTGAGCGCGGTCGCGCGCCCAATGCCCCGAAGGCAATGGACGAGCAGATGGGCGTCTTCGGGCAGGCGGTCGACAAAGGCGAAAGTGGCTTCGATGGCTTGCGGGCGCGCCGCATCCGGCTCGTCCGGATCGGTGGTGTCGCCGAAAAAGAGTTCCAGATGCTTTTCCGGCGGCAGCTCGATCATCGAGAGCAGTCGGCTGCCGGGAGCGCGGATCGAGATCAGGTGCGTTGGCGCCCAGAGCGCGCGATTGTGTCGCGCTTCGGTCTGTGAGCTGACGATTGCCCGGATCGGCCATCCGGCCGGATGCGCCGGATTGGTCTTGAGGATGGGATGATAGAGTTCATCCGTGGTGACGGCTGCCGCAAGCGCCATGGCAGGACCTCGCTCGTGATTCTTCTTTGCAGATTTTGCCCTGAAACCCGGCCGGGCTTAAGGGCAAAATCTTGGGAGGGGTGAAAAGCTGCCGTTGGAGCTGAGGCTCACCCCGAATGGATATAGCGCCGCGACCAGCGAGACGGCACGAGAACAGTGGCAAGCGCAAGCCCAGCGGCGAGCGCAAAGGACGCCCAGAGCGAGGCCGCGCCGAAGTGGCCCTGCAAGAGAGCGCCGGCGACCGCGCCGGAGAACATGCCGAGCCAGGGCACGATCTGCACCACCCACTGACGGTTCTTGTTGCCGAGCAGCCAGCGGCCGAGACCGCGCCCAAAACGGGAAAGTGCCCCCGTCACGTACGTAAGCCCGATCGGCAACCCCTCGATATGTTCGACCGCCGCATTGACCAGGCCCATGGCGAGCACGACGCCGTAGAAATAGAAGGGCCGCGGCATAAAGGCCCCGAAACCGGCGCAGAGCATCAGCACGAGGCTGACCGTCGAGAGCACGCCGACGACGCCGAGGCGCGCGGCCACGATCACGCCAAGTGCGTTGCCGATGATGAACGCCCCGAGCGCGCCGACGAGCAGCAAGGCGCCGATAAAATCGCCATCGCCGAGGGCGATCGCTGCCCGGGTCGTGTTGCCGCTCATGAAGGAGACGAAGTCGCCAATGCTCAAGAGCCCGATCGCGTCGGTCATGCCGGCGAGGAAAGAGATCGTCGCGGCAATGGCAAGCGCCGTGCCGGTGCGCTGACGTTTGATCAACCTTCGCCGTCTCCCAATGGTCATCTGCCTTGCCCCCGATCCGGAACAAGGTTTAGCGCATTGAGGCCGTGAGTCGGAATGGGCATTGCCGGCACCCTCTCGTAGACGGCGCTTTTCCGGCCGCCCATGGCTCTATCAGAACCGCGTGATGACGCTGATGCCGAGGTCGGTTGCGCGGTCCATGGCGGTCAGCGCAGGGATCGCCTCTGTTAGCGAGATCTCCCGGCCGATCAATTGTTGCGGCCTCAGCTTGCCGTCGGCGATCATCGTCAGCATGGCGTCGTAGCGCCAGGCCTGCATGCCGTGGCTGCCGTAGATCTCGAGCTCATGGCCGATCACCTGCGCCATCGGGATCTGCGGCGTCGCCTGGTCGCCGAGCATCAACCCGACCTGCACGTGGCGGCCACGCCGGCGCAGGTTCTTGATCGAGTTGAAGCAGGTGACCGGGTTGCCGAGCGCGTCGATCGAGACGTGCGCGCCGCCACCGGTGATGTCTTTCACCGCCGCAGCCACATCCTGCACTTCTCGGCCGTTGATCGTCGCGACCGCGCCGAGCGTCTTCGCGAAGGCGAGCTTGTCCTCGGCAATGTCGATCGCGATCGGCTGGGCGCCGAGCGCGGCTGCGATCATGATCGCCGACAGGCCCACACCGCCACAGCCGTGTACAGCGACCCATTCGCCGCCCTTCACCTTCGCCTGGTCGGCGATGGCGCGAAACGAGGTGGCAAAGCGGCAACCGAGGCTCGCGGCCGTGGTGAAGTCCATGCTTTCGGGCAGATGCACGAGGTTCTGGTCGGCAAAGTCGAGCGCGACATATTCGGCAAAAGAACCCCAATGGGTAAAGCCCGGCTGGAACTGTGCCTCACAGACCTGCTGGTTGCCGGAGCGGCATTCGCCGCAGCGGCCGCAGCCGGAAACGAAGGGCACGGTGACCCGGTCGCCGACCTTGTATCGCATCACGCCGCGGCCGGCGGCGGTGACAACCCCCGCCAGCTCGTGGCCCGGTACGTGCGGCAACCGGATATCGGCGTCATGGCCCATCCAACCGTGCCAGTCGGACCGGCAAAGTCCCGTGGCCTCGACCTTGATGACGACGCCGTTTTCGGTCGGGGTCGGATCGGGAAGGGTCCGGATTTCGGGCGTCTTCTCGAACGCGTCGTAATACATGGCTTTCATCGGGGCGCTCCTTGCAACGCGGGTGCGGCGCGGCCGTCGATGTGTCGCGCCATCAGAATTTCGTCGACCTCTACGTCTCCGTCGAGCATGCCGCCGGGGACACGGCCGATTTCGTGAAAACCCTCACGTGCGTAGAAGCGGATGGCCGTCGGGTTGTCGGCGCGTACGACCAGTTCCAGCAGGCGGATGCCGGACGCGCGGGCATGGTCGGTCAGATGGGTGAGAAGGTGCCGCGCCACGCCGGATCCGCGGGCTTCGTCGCGCACATAAACCATGATGATCGTGGCGCGGTGCGCCAGCCGGCTCGCGCGCTCGCGCATCAGCCCCATGATGCCGACAGGCTGGTTCCCGTCGAGAGCGGCAAAGACGGTGTTAGTTGTAAGCCGCGCCCGCCATTCCTCCGTCGAAAGGCGCTCCCAGTCGGCCGTAGTCGAGGCGAATGCTTGTGGCTCGCGGTTGAGCGCTTCCAGCCGTATGCGGCGGAAGATATCCACGTCGTCCTCGTTCAGATGCTTGATGCGCACGGCTGTCCCTTTCCTTTGCGCATGAGACTAAGCGAGAGGCCGTCCAGGTACCAGAATGGCCGCCATGACATTTTTTGATATACCCATTCACCACGATGCTGTTTTTTCGGGTTATGCCGAGTAAGCAGAACAAAGAACCTGAAGGAGACGCCGATGGCCGTCGATACATCCCCCCGCTCAGTGACCTGGACCTATGTCGATGGCGAATGGCTCTCGGGCAACCCGCCGCTGATCGGCCCGACCTCGCACGCGATGTGGCTGGGTTCGACGGTGTTTGACGGCGCCCGCGTCTTCGATGGCATTGCGCCCGACCTTGATCTGCATTGCCAGCGCGTCAACCGCTCGGCGACGGCGCTTGGTCTGAAGCCGACGATGGCAGCGGAAGAGATCGAGGCGCTGACCTGGGAGGGTGCCAAGAAGTTCGACGGCAAGACAGCGCTTTATGTGAAGCCGATGTATTGGGCCGAGCACGGCGCTGCCGGCGTCGTCGCCATCGACCCGGAATCGACCCGTTTCGCGCTCTGCCTGTTCGAGGCGCCGATGGGCAACGGCCATGGCGGCTCGTCGCTGACGCTCTCGCCCTTCCGCCGACCGACGCTGGAATCGATGCCGACCGATGCCAAGGCCGGCTGCCTCTATCCCAACAATGCGCGCGTCCTGACCGAGGCCCGTTCGCGCGGCTTCGACAATGCGCTGGTGCGCGACATGCTCGGCAACATCGCCGAGACCGGCTCTTCCAACGTCTTCCTGGTCAAGGACGGCGTCGTCTATACGCCGGCCGCCAACCGCACCTTCCTCGCCGGCATCACCCGCTTCCGCGTGATGACGCTGCTGCGTGAAGCCGGTTTCGAAGTGGTCGAGGCGACACTGACCATGGCCGACTTCGAAACGGCCGACGAGATCTTCACCACAGGCAACTATTCCAAGGTGCTGCCGGTCACGCGCCTCGAAAGCCGAGACCTGCAGGCCGGCCCGGTCGCCGCCAAGGCGCGCGATCTCTACATGGATTGGGCGCACGCAGCACGCGACGTCTGACGCACGCTCACATGCAATGCCCCGGCGCTCGGCGCTGGGGCAAAATGGCTGTCGGTTCGGGCACTCAGTACGAGCGGGGAGCGCGCGCCCTGACCAAGGCGCGCTTGTGGATCAGGTAGGCCTGGACTGACAGGCCTGCCAGGAAGATGACCAGCCAGGCGAGCAGCGTGGTCTGCACGATCGGCGATTCCGGCCCGCTGGCAAGCGGTTGCGAGGCGGGCAGGCGCTTCAGAGTCTCGGCGATTGCCGGCACGATCAGCAGGAAATAGCTGAAGGAGAAGCCCAACGTCGTCAGGTAGGGTTTCAGGTGGCCAACGAAGGCCAACCGTTCGATCGCCAAGCTGCCGGCGATGACCGCCAGCGTCACGATGCCAAGCGCGTGACCCTCGTTGAAGCCGCCGGTGCTTGAAAGCCCGGCAGCGGTCAGGACCGCCAGGACGAGTGTGGCGAGGTAGATCTTGCCGGATCGGGTGGCGGGCACGATCGCGCCGTAACGGGCAAAGCCGTAGAGGCCGGCAACGACGGGCGCGAGACTGATTGCGGTATGAATGATGCCGAGCGTGGAAAGCGGATTTGCCATGAGCTTGCTCCTTCGGATTTCGACCGACTAGTTGGTCGGCAACTTGGCGAAAAGGAGACGCGAAGGATTTAGCTGCCCATCGCGTCCGTTGGTTTTGATCTTTAGCGCGGGTCTGTACAGTCCACCGTTCCCGCGGGAACAGCGCCCTGCACATGCTCGTTCCATCGCCGGCGCTTTCGGGTCGGCGATCAAGCTTCGACTGTCGGCTTGAGCCGGTCCAATGCGGGCCGGGCGATCGCGGAGAAAACGGCCGGATCGGAACCGGCGACGCGCGCGGCAAGCATCGCACCATGGACCGTGGCCATCAGGGTCTCGGCCTCTGCCTTCGGCCCTCGCACCGCCTTCAGATGGCCGCTGACCACGCCGTCCTCGATCACTGCGCCGAGCCAGCCTGAAAGGTCGGCAAAATGACCGCGTACCTGCTGAACGACAGCGTCCGGCAGCGAGGGTAACTCCGAGGCGAGCAGGGCGCCTATGCAGAAGGGCAAATCCTGCCTGGCGATACAGTCTTCCCAGTAGCCGACATAGGCTTCAAGCCGCGCGACCGGATCGCTGACGGCGGCAAACAATCCCTCGACGTGGCGCCGATTGCTCTTGCGGTAGCGAGCAAGCACCATAGCTGCAAGGTCAGCCTTGGTCGGGAAGTGATGGTGGATGGTCGCCTTGCCGACGCCCAGTTCGCCCGAGATGTCGGCATAGCTGAACGCATTGTAGCCCCGCGACACCATGAGGTGTTCGGCTGAGTCCAGGATCCTCTCATAGGTATCGCTCACCATGACCAAGACTTATCAACGGGTCGGTTGAAGCTCAAGCGACGAGCGGCCGTCGATTCGCAGCTCATTGTGGCGGGCGGCAGCTGGCTGCAAACGGCAGGCAGTTCGTGGTCCAGGTCGGCTCGCGGCTATTTCTTCTTTGTCGGCACGCCCACCTTCACCGCGTCGGGCGTAAGCTCGCCGCCGAGTTCGACCGTCTTCTTTTTCTTGTCGAAGACGCAGATCTGCGTGACCGCGGCCTTGGAGCCCTTTGGCGTACCGATCACCAGCGCCAGACCGAAGCTCTCGGAGCCGAAGGGATCGACGACGGCGCTGGCCTTTTGCAGGGAGGTGGCGGCCGCCAGGCAGTTCTTCGAAACCTCTGCCCGGAACGTCTCCCACGCATCGCCGGAAGAGGCCGCGGCACCGGATGCGGTGAAGGCCGCAGCAGTGGAGAGAACGAGAGCGGGGAGCAAGCGCTGTGGCATGGGTGATCCTTAGTGCATGATTGCAAGAGCGGCGAGGCTGCAGGCAAACCGTGGCGTCAATGTGCTCGAAAGTGTCATGCTTTCAAAATGATGTTGAAAGTATATTCCGTGGGTTGAGGAAAAATTGGCATTGCATCGGTTGCCTCCATGGGGGCCGGTGCCTATGTTCCCGCTCACAGATTTACCTGACGAAATCCCATGCCAAGAGGAGATGCCCACATGGCTTTCGAATTGCCGAACCTTCCCTACGATTACGATGCGCTGGCGCCCTACATGTCGCGCGAGACGCTCGAATACCACCACGACAAGCATCACCTCGCTTACGTGACCAACGGCAACAAGCTTGCTGAAGAAGCCGGCCTTGCCGACCTGTCGCTCGAGGAAGTCGTCAAGAAGTCCTATGGCACCAACCAGCCGCTGTTCAACAATGCCGGCCAGCACTACAACCACATCCACTTCTGGAAGTGGATGAAGAAGGGCGGCGGCGGCACCAGCCTGCCGGCCAAGCTCGACGCGGCCATCAAGTCCGATCTCGGCGGCTACGACAAGTTCCGCGCCGACTTCATCGCTGCCGGCACCGGCCAGTTCGGTTCGGGCTGGGCCTGGCTCTCGGTCAAGAACGGCAAGCTTGAGATCTCCAAGACCCCGAACGGCGAAAACCCGCTCGTTCACGGTGCTTCGCCGATCCTCGGCGTCGATGTCTGGGAACACTCCTATTACATCGACTACCGCAACGCCCGTCCGAAGTACCTCGAAGCCTTCGTCGACAGCCTGATCAATTGGGACTACGTGCTCGAAATGTACGAAGCCGCGGCCAAGTAAGTCGCTCGTTTTCCGTGCATGACGTTTGGACCCGGCGCTTGCGCCGGGTCTTTTCATTTGGGCTGCGCTCCGGCAATAGATGGGTCAGGCCGCGGTCGGTGGCGTTTTCCAGCCGCTGACCCAGAGTTCCCTCAGGCGGTTGCCTTCGCCCGGGAAATACGCGCCCGCCGCCTCGCAATGTTCGACGCGGTCGGCGCGGAAATTGCGGATAGCCTGCCGCAATTCGCACCAGGCAACGATGTTGGCAGTTTCGGAATAGTAGATCAGCGCCACGGGCCGGATCATCCGCTCCGTCGCGCGGCCGAGTTCGTCGCGATAGTTGAGTTCGAGCTTCTGCTCGTCGCGGATCGCCCGGCGCACCAAAGCGAGATCGATGCCGGCGGGCGAAGGGGCGATCGTTCCCCAGGCATGCAGCGCCTGGGAACGGAAGGCGAGCCGGAGCGGCTCGGGCACCGCGGCAGTGATCTTCTTGTTGACGCGGCCGGCTGCTGCCTTCAGTTCTTCGTCGCCGGTCCGTGAAAGCAGCGCCAGCGCCACGGCGATGGCTTCCGTCTCCTCGATCGAGAACATCAGCGGCGGCAGGTCGAAGCCGGGCCTGAGGATATAGCCGATGCCGCGGCCGCCCTCGATCGGCACCCGCATCGCCTGAAGTGCAGCGATGTCGCGATAGATCGAGCGCACCGTCACCTCCAGCGTCTCGGCCATCGCCGCGCCGGTCACGGGCTTTCGCGCAAGCCTGAGGATCTGGATGATCTCGAAAAGCCGTGCCGCCTTGCGCATCGAAAACCGCTCCCGTCGTCAACGCTCCTGACAATACCTTGTCAGTTGCCCGGATTTATACCATCAGCCAACGAATTGAAAAAACAGCAATTCGCTAGAGAAATGAAAAATCGGACGACGGACAACTGACATGACCTACACGGAAAATCTCTGGCTCTTCTTCACCTTGCTGTTCGGCATCATCATCGTGCCGGGCATGGACATGGTCTTCGTTCTGGCGAACTCGCTGACCGGCGGGCGGGCCTCCGGCCTGTCGGCGACGGCCGGCATCATGGCGGGCGGCGTGTTGCACACGCTCTATGCGGCGCTCGGCGTCAGCGTCATCCTGCATCTGGTGCCTGGTCTCTTCAACGTGCTGCTCGTCGCCGGGGCTGCCTATATCGCCTGGATCGGCTTCTCGCTCGTCAGGAGTTCGATCACCATCGGCGGCATCGAAGGCTCGGGGAAGCTCTCCCGCTGGGCGAGTTTCCGGCAGGGTGCGCTGACGAGCCTGATGAACCCCAAGGCCTATCTCTTCATGCTGGCGGTCTATCCGCAGTTCCTCAAACCCCAGTTTGGGCCGATCTGGTCGCAGGCTCTGGTCATGGCCGCAATGATCGCGACAACGCAGCTCGCGATCTATGGCGGCCTGGCGCTTGCCGCCGGCCGCGGTCGCGATTTCCTGGTCGGCAGCCCCGGCGCAACGGTGTGGATTGGCCGCGCCGCCGGCGTCGTGCTCATTCTGGTCGCGGCGTTCACCATCTGGCAGGGCTGGGCGAACTGATGTCCATCGTAATCGGGGGTGAAGTATAAATATGATTACAAATGTCATGTTTATACTTCTGACCGGTCGAAATCCCGGAAATACGAGGCGATCATTGGAAATTCTGCTGTCGTAACAAGGACATCAAAAAAATGTTACTTCCGCAGAATAATCAAGATGACATCATGCCGGTGCATTGGACATGAAGGCTTGCCAGGCAGATTCGCCAAACAGATTTGATTGACCGGGAGAACCTGATGAAAATACGCGCACTGATGTTGGCTGCCGCTCTTGCGGGCCTGGGGGTTACCGCCGTCACGGCAGCCGACGAGCCGCAGGTGGTTCGTCAGCAGCTGATGAAAAAGGTGGGTGCGGCGACCGGCGCGCTTGCCGGCATCGCCAAAGGTGAGAAGCCCTATGACGCCGAGGTCGTCAAAGCGTCGCTGACGACGATCAGCGAAACGATAAAGACCTTCCCTGACCATTTCCCGGCCGGTTCGGAGACGGGGCATGAGACCGAGGCGAGCCCGAAGATCTGGGAAAACATGGATGACTTCAAGGCCAAGGCCGCCAAGCTCGGCACGGATACCGCAACGGTTCTGGCACAGCTCCCGGCTGACCAGGCCGGAGTCGGCGCGGCCCTTGGCGGCATCGGCAAGGACTGCGGCAGCTGTCATGAGAGCTATCGCCTGAAGAAGGATTGACGGGCGGCGACGTCGCATCATGTTGACAAGGGAGGCACGCGACTTCGAGCCGCGTGCCTCTATCTGCATTTAGGGCCGGTCCGCCTGCGGCTAGGCATGAGGGGTGACAATGGGGCGTCGCACGAGAAAGCTGATTTCGGGTCTTGTGGTGCTGAGCGTCGTGGGCGGAGCAGCCTTCTGGTGGCTGACGAAGCCGGCGCCGTGGAGTGCGTCTCATTGGGAGGGGCTCGGGGAACCGGATCTTGCCAACGGCGAACAGGTTTTCTGGGCCGGCGGCTGCGTGAGCTGTCACGCCAAGCGGGGCGCCGAAGGTGACGCTCGTCTCGTTCTTTCCGGCGGCGCACCGTTGAAGAGCCCGTTCGGAACCTTCCATGCGCCGAACATCTCGCCTGACGAGACCGCCGGCATCGGCGGGTGGACGCTTGCGGACTTCGGCAATGCGATGACCCGCGGCGTGGGACGCAACGGCGAGCATCTCTATCCGTCCTTCCCCTATGGCTCCTATGCGCGCATGACGACCAAGGACGTCAACGATCTCTGGGGTTTCATGAAGACCCTGCCGAAGAGCGCGGACGTGGCGCCGCCGCACGAACTGCCGTTCCCCTACAACATGCGGGTGGCATTGGGCGGCTGGAAGCTGCTGTTCCTGACAGACAAGCCACGCGTCGAGGTGGACGCCAACGATCCAAAGCTTGCCCGCGGCCAGTATCTCGTCGAGGGGCCGGGCCATTGCGGCGAGTGCCATACGCCCCGTAATGCGATTGGCGGTTTCGAGCCCAATCAGTGGCTGGCCGGCGCGCCGAATCCGGAGGGCCAGGGCCGCATCCCCGACATCACGCCCGGTTCCAAGAGCATCGGCGGCTGGAGTGCATCGGATATCGCCTCCTATCTGGAAACCGGCTTCACGCCGGAATTCGATTCCGTCGGCGGCTCGATGGTCGAGGTGCAGAAGAACATGGCGAAACTGACGCCGGCCGACCGGGAGGCGATTGCCGCATATCTCAAGGCGGTCCCGGCGCTCTGACCCTTGATCTTCGCGTAGAGGCGCGCTCAACTCCTTCTGCATGCTTTCCCGATCGTCACCGGTTGAGGGGAAAACATGCAGGCATTCAAAGTGCTGCAGCGACCGTTGTGCGTCGAGAGGCGCGCGCGTTGCTGCAGGACAACGAGGAGGAGACTGAATGCGCCCACACGAAACCGTGCCCTATGACCAGTGGATCGAGCGCAGCCCCGAGGAGATGGCGACGCGTGCCGCTGACTTCTACGACGAGATCAACCGTCGGCGCACCACACGCTATTTCAGCGATCGCGCCGTGCCGCGGGGGGTGATCGAAACCTGTCTGAAGGCGGCCGGCACGGCGCCGAGTGGTGCCAATCATCAGCCCTGGCATTTCACGGTCATCGAGAGCGCCGCGATCAAGGCCGAGGTGCGCCGCGCGGCGGAAGAGGAAGAGCGCATCTTCTATCGGGATAAGGCGCCGCAGGAATGGCTCGACGCATTGGCGCCACTGGGCACGGACGAGGACAAACCTTTCCTTGAGACCGCTCCCTACCTGATCGTCATATTCTCGCAGAAGCGCGGCGGCCCCAATCCGGGCGACCTGAAGAAGAACTACTACATCAACGAAAGTGTCGGCATCGCCACGGGTATCCTGATCACGGCGCTGCATCATGCCGGGCTCGCGACACTCACCCATACACCGGCGCCAATGAGTTTCCTCAATGAGATCTGCGGCCGACCGGAAAGTGAAAAGCCGTTCCTGATCCTGGTTGTCGGTTATCCCGCCCCGGATGCGACCGTTCCGGTCGCCGGCAAGGTGAAAAAGCCGTTGGATCAGATCTCGAACTGGCTCTAGAGCATCCTGCCCTCAAGTGGAATCGCTGTGGGCAGAAAGATGCTCTAGAATCAAAGTGCTAGAGCGACCTTTTTGCGTTCATAAGAACGCACAGCGCTCTAGCGCAAGTCTCAGCCGACGCTGCCGCTTTCATTCGTCCGATGCTCGTGTCCGTAGAGCGCGAGAAAGCCGTCGAGTTCCGTCGAGCCAAGGCCAAGTCCGTGCAGGATCTCGCCGGCAAAACTGATCGGCGCGGTTCCGGCGGCAGTGACGACGTGGCCGCTGCGCAGTGCCTGCGACTGATCGCGATAGTGCGGCCCACCGCGATAGCCGGGCAGCGCTGCAAGGCTTTCGGCGCTATTGCCCGTGTGGTCGATGCCGTTGAGAAGACCGCTTGTGGCGAGCGCATTGACACCACCGCAAATGGCCGCGACCACGCGCCTGTCGCGATCGAAAGCGCGGATCGTTGCTGAGAGATCAGGAGCCTCGTGCGTGTCCCAGATCGATCCGCCGCAGATTACCAAGCCGTCGAAGCCTGCAGGATCGAGCGCGTCGACCGACAGATGCGCCGAGACGTCGAGCCCGCCCATCGACGTCACGCGTGCGCCGTCGGCGGTGGCGACCTCGACGTCGATACCGAGATGGGTGCGCGCCGCCGCCATCAACAGCGCACATTCCCAATCGGCGAAGCCTTCACAGAGCACGATTACAAGACGCATCGGTCCGTCCTCATCCAAGCTTTTGCATATAGCGCATGCCGGTCACCGGACGAGGCACGAAGCGTTCGGATTCGTAGAAATGATGCGCCTGGAAATTGCCTGTGGCGGCGCTGACCGAAAGGAAGTCGCAGCCGGCCATCTTCGCCTGCTCGCGCGCCTTGGCAACGAGGTGACGGCCGATGCCGGTGCCGCGGCTTTCAGGGCGAACGAAGAGGTGATGCAGTTCCATGCCGCGTGCACCTTCGGCTGCCCGGTAGATCGGCACCAGGATCGCGTAGCCGATCAGCCGATTGCCGGCCTCGGCAACGAGTGCCGTGATCCAGGGCGTGCGGCCGAAGAGATCGCGTTCAAGCTGTTCGGGCGTGATCGGCGCCGCGTCGCCGTGATGGGCGGAAAGTTCCGCGATCATGTCGCGCAGTTCCGGCAGGTCGCGCTGCTTGGCGCAGCGGATGGTGATCATCGGCGGTCGCGTTGCCGGTGTCGAATGTAGGGTAGGGATGGCGGTCTGTAGCATGTCTGGGCTCCTCGGGTTTTCTCGCCATCAGGAGCCGGAAAAACAAAAGCCGCCTGATGGCGGCCTTGTTGAATATGATCAGC
>Ga0209256_1002338_pt1 | contig 15816 bp, 16 predicted proteins | sample AraplaCol_mCL_r2_2_FD_184270 | JGI IMG/M metagenome (GOLD analysis project Ga0209256, IMG submission 184270) | Arabidopsis root microbial communities from North Carolina, USA - plate scrape MF_Col_mCL_r2 (SPAdes) (version 3) | ecosystem: Host-associated > Plants > Roots > Endosphere | place...
CAGCGACGACGCCCTGGCGGTGCGCGCCAACGAGATCGCCGCCGATCCGCGCGCCGGGGCCGAGCCGCTGGCCCATCCGCGCCGGGTGCTGGTCGACTACGCCGGCCCGAACGTGGCCAAGCCGATGCACGTGGGCCACCTGCGCGCCTCGATCATCGGCGAGTCGGTCAAGCGCCTGTACCGCTTCCGCGGCGACGAGGTGGTCGGCGACGCCCACTTCGGCGACTGGGGCTTCCAGATGGGGCTGCTGATCAGCGCCATCATGGAGGAGGACGCCTTCATCCGCGCCCTGCTCGAGCGCCTGGTCGAGGCCCCGCGCGGCTTCTCCAAGGCGGACGAGGAGAAGGTGATGGCCGAGTTCGCCCAGCGGGTGACGCTGGAGGACCTGGACCGCATCTATCCGGCCGCCTCGGCGCGCCAGAAGGAAGATCCCGAGTTCAAGGAACGGGCCCGCAAGGCCACCGCCGAGCTGCAGAACGGCCGCTTCGGCTATCGCCTGCTGTGGCGCCACTTCGTCAACATCAGCCGCGTGGCGCTGGAACGCGAGTTCCACGCCCTGGGCGTCGACTTCGACCTGTGGAAGGGCGAAAGCGACGTGCAGGACCTGATCGCGCCGATGGTCCGCCAGCTGGAGGTCAAGGGCCTGCTGGTCGACGACCAGGGCGCCCGGATCGTCCGCGTGGCGCGGCCTGGCGAGACCAAGAAGAAGAAGCTGCCCGACGGCTCTGTCGTCGAGGTCGAGAGCCCCGACCCGCTGCTGGTCGTCTCGTCGGAAGGCTCGGCCATGTACGGCACGACCGACCTGGCCACGATCCTGGACCGCCGCAAGTCGTTCGACCCGCACCTGATCCTCTACGCCGTGGACCAGCGCCAGGCCGACCACTTCGAGCAGGTGTTCCGCGCCTCGTACCTGGCCGGCTACGCCGAGCCGGGCGGGCTGGAGCACATCGGCTTCGGCACCATGAACGGCAGCGACGGCAAGCCGTTCAAGACCCGCGCCGGCGGCGTCCTGAAGCTGCACGACCTGATCGAGATGGCGCGCGAGAAGGCCCGCGAGCGCCTGCGCGAAGCCGGCCTGGGCGCCGACCTTTCGCCCGAGGTGTTCGAGGACATCGCCCACAAGGTGGGGATCGCGGCCCTGAAGTTCGCCGACCTGCAGAACTTCCGCGGCACGTCCTACGTCTTCGACCTGGACCGCTTCACCAGCTTCGAGGGCAAGACTGGCCCGTACCTGCTGTACCAGTCGGTGCGGATCAAGAGCATCCTGCGCAAGGCGGCCGAGCAGAAGGTCGTCTCGGGCCCGATCGTCGTCGGCGAGCCGGCCGAGCGCGACCTGACCCTGCTGCTGGACGCGTTCGAAGGCGCCCTGGGCGAGGCCTACGACAAGAAGGCCCCCAACTTCATCGCCGAACACGCCTACAAGCTGGCCCAGACTTTCTCGAAGTTCTACGCCGCCTGCCCGATCCTGGGCGCCGACGACGCCGCCGTCCGGGCCTCGCGCCTGGCCCTGGCCGAGACGACGTTGAAGCAGCTGGAACTGGCCCTGAACCTGCTGGGCATCGAGGCTCCGGAACGGATGTAACGACCTGTCGGCGACGCGACCGTGCGTCGCCGACAGCCCGAACTTCAGCTTTTCTCGGGGACGACCGACGAAAAGCACGACCCCGTGCTCTTGACCGCCAGCGCCCGCTCCCGCATCCCCGCGCCATGGCCGTCTATACCGACATCACCGACGACGAACTCGCCGCCTTCCTGGCCGACTACGACCTGGGTCAGGCCGTGGCCTTCAAGGGCATCGCGGAAGGAGTGGAGAACTCCAACTTCCTGCTGGAGACGGAGACCGGCCGGTACATTCTCACGGTCTACGAGCGGCGCGCCAAGCCCGAGGACCTGCCCTATTTCCTGAACCTGCTGACTTGGCTGGCCGATCGCGGCTATCCCAGCGCCAAGCCGATCGCCGACCGTTCGGGCGCCACGCTGAAGGCCATTCGCGGCAAGCCCGCCGCCCTGGTCGAGTTCCTGCCCGGCCTGTCGGCCCGCCGCCCCACCATCGCCCACTGCCGCGAGGCCGGCGAGGGTCTGGCCTGGCTGCATCTGGCGGGCGAAGGCTATCCGGCCCGCCGCGCCAACGACCTGGGCCAGCCGCACTGGGCGCCGCTGTTCTCCAAGCACCGCAAGGCGGCCGAGGGCCTGAAGCCCGGCCTGGCCTCCGTCATCGACAAGGACCTGGCCGAACTGGCCCTGGTGTGGCCCAAGACCCTGCCGTCGGGCGTGATCCACGCCGACTATTTTCCCGACAACGTCTTCTTCAAGCCGGACGGCAAGTTCGCCGCGGCGATCGACTTCTACTTCGCCTGCGACGACGCCTATGCCTACGACGTCGCCGTGACCCTGAACGCCTGGTGCTTCGAGGCCGACGGCAGCTTCAACATCACCGCCGCGCGCGCGCTCGTCGCCGGCTACGAGCGCCGCCGCCCGCTGAGCCCGGCCGAGCGCGACGCCATCCCGATCCTGGCGCGCGGCGCGGCCATGCGCTTCTTCCTGACCCGCCTGGCCGACTGGGGCGCCACCCCGGCCGGAGCTCTGGTCAAGCCGAAGGATCCGCTGGAATACGAGCGCAAGCTGGCCGTGCACCGCGAGGGCCTCAGCCTGTTCGGAGCCGGCGCGTGACCCCCAAGCTGGTGATCTATACCGACGGCGCCTGCCGCGGGAATCCCGGTCCGGGCGGCTGGGGCGCGCTCCTGATGTACGGCGACAAGAAGAAGGAGCTGTGCGGCGGCGAACTGGCGACGACCAACAACCGCATGGAGCTGATGGGCGCCATCCAGGCCCTGGAGGCCCTGAACAAGCCGACCAAGGCCGAGCTGCACACCGACAGCCAGTATGTGATGAAGGGCGTCACCCAGTGGATCCACGGGTGGAAGGCCCGGGGCTGGAAGACCGCCGACAAGAGCCCCGTCAAGAACGAGGACCTGTGGCGACGCCTCGACGCCGCCCGCGCCCGGCACGAGGTCGACTGGCGCTGGGTCAAGGGCCACGCCGGCCACGTCCACAACGAACGGGCCGACGAACTGGCGCGTCTGGGGATGCTGAAGGCGCTGGGAGAGCGGGCTTAGAGCCGGGGACATGCCCTCGCGGCGTGTCCCCAACCGCTGGCGCCGAGCCTGGACTTGGAGACGGAGCATGTCCCCTGTTCGCGGAACATTTCCGCCACCTCACGGATTCGCCTTCTGACAGGAGGTGAACCATGTCCAAGCGTGAACTGATCGAACCCAATCCCGGCGACAAGCGCTACGTCCGGCGCGACGACCAGGGTCGCTTCAGCGAGTCCGTCGACGTCGGCCGCTCGCTGGCCGCCGACCAGCGCCGGCACTCCAGCCACGACGCTGGTCCTGGCCAGGGCGACAAGGGCGACCGCAAGAAGAAGCACTAAAATCAACGATGCCCTCGTCGGTCATCAAGACTTGGCGGTACGATGCGGAGGACGCGGTCCTGACGATCACCTTCGTCAGCGGCCGCGCCTACGCCTACCAGGCCGTGCCCGCCGACATCGCCGAGCGCTTCCGCCTGGCCTTCGCCAAGGGCGAATATTTCAACAAGGCCATCCGCGACCGCTATCCGGCCTCGCGGCGTGTCCCCAACAGCAAGCGCTGAGCCTGGACTTGGGGACACGCCGCTAGGGCATGTCCCCGGCTGTGCGCGCCGATCCGTCGCATACCGGTGCGAGATCGGCTCCCCATTTCAACAGCATGGCCAAGACAGCGGCGCGCGTCGCCGCCGAACCCCTCGACACCGAACCCCAGACCGCCGACATCCTCGAGCTCGAAGACGTCGCCGCGCGACGTGAGCGGTTCCTGGCCTATGCCGAAGCCACCAGCCGCGTCGCCGTCTACTGGTTCGCGATCCCGGAGGGCGCCGTTGTCCCGTCCCTCGCCGATCCCGACCTCCAGCGCGACGCCGGCGACCAGCTGCACCTGGTGACCGCCATGGTCGGCGGCAGCCTGGGCAGGACACCCGGCGGAATCGTCGTGCGCACGCCCTTGTCTTCCCACGCTCGGTTCGAGGAACTGGCCCGGCCGATCCTCGACGCCTGGCTCGTCGCCTTCGATCGCGAGGCGTGCTAGAACAATCGCGGAACATCCGGAGTCGACATGGCCAGACGCGCGGGCAGCGCCGACCTACCCCTGCACGGCGGACATGTGCCGCCTTGGCTGGCCCAGCGGATGACCCGCCTGGGGGCGGTGATCAGCCAGGCCATCGTCCACCACTACGGCCGCGACGAACTTCTGAGCCGCCTGGCCCACCCGTTCTGGTTCCAGTCGTTCGGCGCGGTGATGGGCATGGACTGGCACTCGTCGGGCATCACCACCAGCGTGCTGGGCGCGCTGAAGCGGGGCCTGGCGCCGTTGTCGGGCGAGTTGGGGATCCACGTCTGCGGCGGGCGCGGCCGCCATTCGCGCCAGACGCCGGCCGAGCTGATCGGCGTCGGCGAGCGCGTCGGCCTGGACGGCGCGGCCCTGGCCCAGTCCAGCCGGCTGGTCGCCAAGGTCGACAGCGCCGCCGTCCAGGACGGCTTCGACCTCTATCTGCACGGCTTCATCGTCGCCGACGACGGCCAGTGGGTGGTGGTCCAGCAGGGCATGAACGACGAACGCCGCCAGGCGCGCCGCTACCACTGGAGCTCGCGTGAACTGAAAAGCTTCGTCGACGCCCCGCACGCAGCGATCGAAGGCCGTGGCCGGGGCGAGATCGTAAATCTGACGGACCGCCGGGCCGACGCCTCGCGCTCGGCCCAGATCGACATGCTGCGGGACCTTGGTCCCGACGGCGTGGCGCGGGAGGCCGGCAGGCTGATCGCGGCCGAGGCTCCGCCGCCCGCCCAGGCGGTCCTGCCTCACCTGATCATGCCCGACCACCACGACGTCCGGGCCGACAACGTGGTCACGCGCCGGCTGCATGGGGCCCTGGCCGCCGCCGCCGAGCAGGGCCCCAAGGACTTCTCCGACCTGCTGATGGTCCCGGGCGTCGGCGCGCGGACGGTGCGGACCCTGGCCATGGTCGCCGAGGTGGTGCACGGCGCGCCCTGCCGGTTCAGCGACCCGGCCCGGTTCTCCCTGGCGCTGGGCGGCAAGGACCGCCACCCGTTCCCGGTGCCGACCAAGGTCTATGACGAGACGATCCGTGTGCTGAAAGCCGCCGTGGAGAGCGCCAGGCTGGGCCACGAGGAGACCCTGGGCGCCATCCGCAGACTGGACGATCAAGCCCGCCGCCTGGAGCGCGTGGCCGACGGTCCGTCGGTGGAAGCCTATATCGCCCAGGAACGCGCCGCCTCGCCCGCGTACGGCGGCCGCAGCGTGTTCGGCTGGGAGAAGGACCTGGTGGACAAGGCGGGCTAGGATCGGGGGACATGCCCTTGCGGCGTGTCCCCCATGTCCAGGCGCGGCGCTAGCGGATGGGACACGCCGCGAGGGCATGTCCCCGTCACTTGAACGGCTTGCTCAGATACCTCGACCCGGCCAGGCCGAACCGCCAGGGCGTGTCGGCGGCCTTGGTGATGCCGATGCGGGGCCCCACCGCCACCTCGACGGGGGCAGGCGCGGCCTCCAGGTGGAACGGCGCTTCGGTCATCGGCAGGCCGTTCTCCGCCAGGCCGATCCCCAGCGCCTGGCATAGCCGCCCCGGTCCGGACGCCAGGAGCCGCGAGTCCATCAGGCCGCGTCGTTCGACCATCCGCTCCACGCCCATCGTCGGCTCCAGCGCCCGGAACAGCACCGCTCCGCCGGGATGCGGGCCGCAGACCAGGTTCAAGCACCAGTGCAGGCCATAGGAGCGGTAGACATAGGCCCGGCCCACCGGCCCGAACATCACCGCGTTGCGCGCCGTCTGGCCGATGAAGGCGTGCGAGGCCGGATCGTCGACGTCGTAGGCCTCTGTCTCGACCACGATCCCGCCCACCCCGTCGAAGGTCAGGGTCGCCCCGATCAGGCGGCGTGCGAGCTCGGGCGGCGGGAGGGAAAGGTCGATCATCGCCGGGCAGAACGCCCGGCGAGACAAACGGGTGTCAAGCCGCCAATGCCCCCGGCTCCGCGCCCGTCGCGAAGGGCAGGCCCTCGTCCTCCCAGCCGGTGACGCCGCCGATCATCAGCTTCACGGGGCGGCCCAGCGTGGCCAGCTTCAGCGCGGCGCGGTCGGCGCCGTTGCAGTGCGGGCCGGCGCAATAGACCACGAACAGGGTGTCGACCGGCCATTGGGCCATTCGTTCGGCGTCGATCTCGGCGTGGCGCAGGTGGATCGCCCCCGGAACGTGGCGTCGGGCATAGGCCTCCGGCGAGCCCACCACGTGCAACAGGACGAAGTCCTGATCACCGGCCTTCATCGCCGCGGCGACGTCGGAGCAGTCGGTCTCCAGGGCCAGGCGGGCGGAGAAGTGGGCGGCGGCGGCGGACGGCGGCGCGGCGGGGGTGGCGGATACAAAGCTCATGACGGCCTCCTGTGTTGGCGAGGCAGACTTGCCTTGGATGGCCGCTCGGCGTTAGCTGGCAGGATAGACATCGACCGTAAAGATCATGCCAAACGCTCCCGCCTCTCCCGGCCCCGCCAACAAGCGCGTCGTCGCCTTGGCCTATGACGGCCTGTGCACCTTCGAGTTCGGGGTGGCGGTCGAGCTGTTCGGCCTGCCCCGGCCGGAGATGGGTTCGCATTGGTACGACTTCGCCACGGCCGCGATCGAGCCGGGTCCCCTGCGCGGCCTCGGAGGGGTGCAGGTCGTGGCCGATGGAGGGCTTGAGCTGGTCGAAGCGGCCGGCACGATCATCGCCCCCGGCTGGCGGGGCGCCGAAACGCCCGTGCCGGGGCCGCTGATCGAGGCCCTCCAGGCCGCCCATCGCAACGGCGCGCGGGTGATGTCGATCTGCTCGGGCGTGTTCGTCCTCGCGGCGGCGGGCCTGCTGGCCGGCCGGCGGGCGACCACCCACTGGCGCCATGTCGACACCCTGCGCGCCCTTCATCCCGACATCGATGTGCTGCCGGACGTGCTGTATGTCGACGAGGGCGACGTCATGACCTCGGCCGGCAGCGCCGCCGGGCTGGACCTGGGCCTGCACCTGGTGCGCCGCGACTTTGGACCCGAGGCGGCCAACACCGTGGCCCGGCGGCTGGTGGTCCCGCCGCATCGCGACGGCGGCCAGGCCCAGTTCATCCAGCGCCCGGTGCCCACCGCCTTCGAGTCCTCGCGCCTGTCGCCGATCCTGGACCGCATGCGGGCCGATCTCGCGCGCGAGCATACGGTCAAGGCCCTGGCCGACGCCGCCGGCATGAGTCCCCGCACCTTCCTGCGCCGCTTCGAGGCCGCCACGGGCACGACGCCCGCCCGCTGGCTGCTGGCCGAGCGCCTGGCCCGGGCCCGCGACCTGCTGGAGAGCACCACCGCCGGCGTCGAACAGATCGCCCAGACGGTGGGCTTCGGAGCGCCGGCGTTGCGGCACCACTTTCGCAAGTCCCTGGCGACGACGCCGCAGGCCTATCGCGCGCGGTTTGGGGGATAGCCTCCTGGCCGCCCCGTCCCAACCGTTGTCATCCCGAAAAGCGCGGAGCGCTTGTCGGGGACCCAGGTGAGCCGCAAAGCGCCAGCCCAGTCCCCTAGGTCCCGGACAGCCCCTGCGGGGCTTCCGGGATGACAACAACTTAGGCTCGGCGACCCGCCCGCCGACACACCGTCACACCCCCGTAACGAACCCGCCGCGAAATGACCTTGGTCGCGCCGTTGCGAAGTCGGGTTCGGATCCCAATCTCTTCTTCGACGCGGACAACCCGGCTCCTCCCCCCGGCCGGCCCCAGCGTCCTGCAAGCGCAGCGCTCGTGCCTCCCCCCCCCGGCACGGGCGCTGTTTGCGTTTGGCCCCCTGGCCGAACCCAGCGTGGCAAGCTCGACGAACGTCGCGGTTCATTTTTCCTGGTAACGCTAACACGTCGCGTTATCCTGCGGCCGATACCTGCGCCCCCTGTCCGGAAAAGGATGGCGAGAGCGGAGGGTCGCGGGAGTGAAGCGGTCATGCGGCTTGTCGCCTACGCCCTGACGGTGCTGGTCCTGTGCGGGGTCGCGCAGGCCGCGACGCCTGTCCGGCCGCCGATCACCTCCGTCTCCCATCTGGCGGTCCACGCGGCCGATCCCGCCAAGAGCGAGGCCTTCTACGTCCATGGCCTGGGCGCGGAGAAGGGCTCCGACCCCGAGAATCCGAAGGGCGCGCGCTACTATTTCAGCCCCACCCAGTTCGTCGAGGTGCTGCCCCTGCCGCCCGGTCCGCCCCGGATCGATCGGCTTGACCACGCCGCCTTCAACACCGCCGACGCCGAGGCCCTGCGCCTCTATCTCGCCGCCAAGGGCGTGGCGGTACCGGCCAGGGTCGAGACCGGCGCCGACGGCGGCCGCTGGTTCGACGTGGTCGATCCCGAGGGCGTACGCATCCAGTTCGTCCAGCCGCCGGCCAAGCCGCCGGCCGTGGCGGTCAATCCGCTGTCCAGCCGGATCATCCATGTGGGCTTCATCGTCCACGACCGCGCCAAGGCCGACGCCTTCTACCGGGAGATCCTGGGCTTTCGACCCTACTGGTCCGGGGGCATGACCGACGACGCGGCCAGCTGGGTCTCGCTGCAGGTTCCCGAAGGCTCGGACTGGCTGGAATATATGCTGGTCGCCCCGCCCGAGGGCCGGGGTCCGCCGCCCGGCATGAGCCAGGCCACGGCCGGGGTGCTGGACCACTTCTCGCTGGGCGTGCCCGACACGCGACTGGCCTACACCCTGCTCTGGAACGAGGGCCGCCTGGAAGGCCAGGACGAGACCCCCAAGATCGGTCGTGACGCCAAGTGGCAGCTGAATCTCTATGACCCCGACGGCACGCGGGCCGAGATCATGGAGTTCAAGGCCATCGGCAAGCCCTGCTGCTCGCCCTTCACCGCCGACGATCCCAAGCCGTAGGAGCCACGATGCCCGACCGCCCCTCCCGACGCGACCTGATCGCCGCCGCCGGCGTCACCGCCGCCCTCGTCCCGGCGGCCGCCAAGGCCCAAGCCAAGGAGCCTCCCGTGCCCGAATCCGAAAAGATCGGCTTCGCCATCGTCGGCCTGGGAAAGCTGAGCCTGACCCAGCTGATCCCCGCCCTGAAGAAGACCAGGACCGCCAAGCTGGCCGCCGTGGTCAGCGGCCATCCGGAGAAGGCCAGGCGGGTCGCCGCCGAGAACGGCCTGCCGGCCGACGCCGTCTACGGCTATGACGACTACGACCGGATCGCCAAGGATCCGCGCATCCAGGTCGTCTACATCGTGCTGCCCAATTCGCTGCACGCCGAGCACACGATCAAGGCCTTCAAGGCCGGCAAGCACGTGCTGTGCGAGAAGCCTATGGCCACGACGATCGCCGACGGCGAGGCCATGATCACCGCGGCCAAGGCCGCAAAGCGCCACCTGATGGTCGCCTATCGCTGCCACTATGAGCCGATGAACCTGGACGTCATGCGTCGCCTGCGCGCCCAGTCGCTGGGCAAGGTCCGGCAGATCAACACCACCATGGGACGTCAGGCCGATCCCTCCGACCCGTCAGACGCCTGGCGGCTGGACCTGAAGCTGTCGGGCAACGGGGCCCTGGGCGACATGGGCGTCTACGGCGTCAACGCCGCCCGTTATCTGCTCAACGAAGAGCCCGTGGCGGTGCAGGCCTGGGCCTATACCGACCGCGGCGATCCTCGGTTCAAGGAGACCGAGGACCTGATCAACTGGCAGTTCCGCTTCCCCTCGGGCGTGATCGCCAACGGCTCGACCTCGTTCGCCTACGCCGCGACCATGGGCTTCGAGGTGATCTGCGAGGAGGGCCGCCTGGTGGCCGACCCGGCGGCCTTCTATGGCGGCAACCGCCTGACCGTGATCAAGGCCGGCCCGCCCCAGCCGCCGATTCCCGCCCCGGCCGGCGACCAGTTCGCCCGCGAGATGGACTGGATGGCCGACGTGGTGCGCGGCAAGGCCCCGATGGTGTCGCCCGGCGAGGAGGGCCTGCAGGACATGCGCCTGATGGAGGCGATCCTGGAGTCGGCGGCCAAGGACGGAGCGACCGTGAAGACCGACTGGGGCTATCGGCGAGCGGTGGACCCGGCGAAGGTGGTGGATGTGGGGAAGGCTTGAGCAGCTAAGGCCCATGGTTGTCATCCCGGAAGCCTCGCAGAGGCTGTCCGGGACCCAGGGGACTGGGCTGATGCAGTGCGGCTGCCCTGGGTCCCGGACAAGCGCTGCGCGCTTTCCGGGATGACAACGAGAGAGCTCGCGGCGTCACGCCCCCCGCAGCAACCGCCACCAGCTCTTCGCCAACTCATCCAACAGGGGCTCCAGTGGAGCCGACGCCCGCTGGACCACCATCACGTAGGACAGCCGCTCGAACTGGACGAGCTGCATCAGCATCCGCGTGCGCGCCGCCGGCTGGTCGGCCTGCGAGAACCGGCCCAGATAGTTGGGCATGGCGTCGATGAACAGGTTGATGAAGCGCAGATAGTCGTCGGCCAGGTCGGGGTCGGCGACGTTGGCCTCGGTGGCCACGGCCAGCAGGTTGCGGCGCTCGTCGGTCTGCTCGGCCATGACCTGGGCCAGCCAGGCGTGGACGTCCGCGAGGGTCGGATCCGCAATGGCGTCCAGCGCCGCGAAGGTGGCCTGGATGTTGGGGACCAGCCGGTCGCCAATGGCGTTGGCCACGTCCTCCTTGTTTCGGAAGTGCAGGTAGAAGGTGGCGCGGTTGGCGCCGGCCTCGGCGGCGATCTGCTCTATGGTCACGGCCCGGAAACCCCGCCGGCCGAACAGGGCGACGGCGGCGTCGATCAGCCGTTCGCGCGTCAGTTGGCGCTGGGCCTCGCGCAGACCACCGGTTCGCTCCGCCGCCGCTCTCGCCAAATCATGCCTCCGTGTCCCCGTCCGGCGATGCTGCCACGCCGCCCGATTCAACGCCAGTCGATTGACACGACAAGTGTCGTCTGAACTACTTCATTCCGACCACGCGGCGGAGTTCGCGGACGAAAAGGGAGGAATGCGCATGGCCATGCAGCTCGTCAGCGAAACCGCCGTCGACGGGATCGAGGGGCCCGGCGCCCCGACCCTGTTCCCCACCCTGGACGGGGTGGACCTGTCCAACATCGAGCAGTTCACCCGCGGCCAGCCCTATGGCGACTTCGCCAGGATGCGGGCCCAGGCGCCGGTGATGTGGCATCCCGAGCCCTATGGCGGCCCGGGCTTCTGGGCGATCACCCGCCACGCCGACATCCTGGCCGTCGAGGCCGATCCCCAGACCTTCTCTTCGCGCAAGGGCGGCATCCTGATGGCGCACGGCGATCCGGCCAAGCGCCACGCCCTGCTGTACCGCGCCTCGATGGACACCATGATCAATCTCGACGGGGCCGAGCACCTGCAGCTGCGCCGAGAGCACATGGCCTATTTCACGCCGGCCTATCTGCGCGGCGTGACCGAGAACGTGCGCGCCGAGATCAGCCGGCTGCTGGACGAGATGGCCCCGCTGGGCCGCTGCGACCTGGTCGAGACGTTCTCGTCCAAGCTGCCGCTGTTCACCCTGTGCGAGATCCTGGGCGTGCCGCCCGAGGATCGCGGCAAGTTCCTGAAGTGGATGCACTATCTCGAGCGCGCCCAGGACCTGGCCATGCAGCAGGCCCTGGCCCCGATCACCCCGACGCTGGAGCTGATGCAGTTCGTCCAGGACTTCAACACCAACGTCGAGGAGATGTTCGAGTACGGCCGGACCATGCTGCACAAGCGGCGGGCCGACCCGCAGAACGACCTGATGAGCGCCATCGCCCGCGCCCAGGTGGACGGGACCCTGCTTAGCGACGAATACCTGGACGGCTCGTGGCTGCTGATCGTGTTCGCCGGCAACGACACCACCCGCAACACCCTGTCGGGCACCATGAAGCTGCTGACGGAATTCCCCGACCAGAAGGCCCGGCTGATCGCCGATCCGTCGCTGATGCCCGGCGCGGTCAACGAGTTCATCCGCATGGTCAGCCCGGTGATCTACATGCGCCGCACCGCCGCCCGCGACGCCGAGATCGCCGGCCAGGCGATCCGCGAGGGCGAGAAGGTGGTCATGTACTACGGCGCGGCCAACCGCGACGAAGCCGTGTTCGCGAATCCCGACCAGCTGGACATCACCCGGGCCAACGCCGACAAGCACATCGCCTTCGGCTTCGGCCCGCACGTCTGCATCGGCAAGCGGGTGGCGCAGATCCAGCTGGAGGAGGCTTATCGCCAGATCCTGGCCCGCTTCCCCGAGATACGCTGGACGGGCGAGATCGACATCGCGCCCAACAACTTCGTCCACGCCATCAGCAAGCTGGAGGTCGAGTTCACGCCGGGCGGGCGGGCCTGACCATGGCCCTGACGCGCGGCGACGACTATCCGATCCACCAGACGGCCGAGCCGGTGGCCTATGCCGGCACGGACCGTAACTTCTACGACCGCTACTTCTTCAACGGCTACGAGGCGACGGGGAGCGGCGACGCGATGTTCGCCGCCGCGTTCGGGGTCTATCCGCACCTCAACATCGCCGACGCCGCCTTCTGCTGGATGAAGGACGGCCGCCAGGTGAACCTGCACGCCAGCCGCTGGCTGGAGGATCGGCTGGACCTGTCCGTCGGGCCGATCCGTATCGAAGTGCTGGAGCCGCTGCAGCGGTTGAAGGTCACGGTCGAGGCCCCCGACCAGGGCGTCCGCGCCGAGCTGGTGTTCAACGGCCGCTCGTTTCCGATCGAGGAGCCGCGCTTCACCCGCCGGATCGGGCCGCGCACCCTGCTGGACTACACCCGCCTCACCCAGAACGGCGCCTACAGCGGCTGGATCGAGTTGGGCGGCCAGCGCCACGACGTCTCCGGCTTCGTCGGCACCCGCGACCGCTCGTGGGGCGTGCGGCCCATCGGGGCGCGCGACCCGCAGGAAATGGCCCCGCAGGTCCTGCCGCAGTTCTTCTGGCTGTGGACCCCGTGCGTGTTCCCGGACGGCGACCTGTTCTTCCACACCAATGACGACGAGCACGGCCGGGCCTGGAACCGCCGGGCGGTCTGGGCGCCGTTGGGCTCCGGGCGTGACGGCGCGACCGACTTCGACGCGGTCGACTACGGCGTCGACTGGCGCTCGGGCACGCGGCACGCGGCGCGCGGCACGATCCACCTGCCGGACGGCGGCGAGATCGACATCACGCCCCAGGCCGAGTTCTTCATGCTGGGCCTGGGCTACGGCCATCCGGTCTGGGGCCACGGGCTGAACCACGGCAAGCTGAAGGTCGAGCGCGAGGACCTGGTCCTGGCCGAGCTGGATCGCGCCCTGCCCTTCCACCTGCACGTCCAGGCCCTGTCGAAGGTGACCTGGCGGCGGCCGGACGGGACGACCAGCGTCGGGCGCGGGGTGTTCGAGCAGCTGGCCCTGGGGCCGCATGCGCCGTCGGGCTTCAAGTCCGTGCTGGACATGGCGTCATGAGCGACCTGAAGGCGGGGCTGGAGGCCTATCTCACCGACCTGTGGGGCGCGCCGACCTCGGTGTCGAACCTGTCGCGCATCCCCGGCGGGGCCAGCCGCGAGACCTACCGCCTGGACGCCGATACCGGCGGGGTGACACGCGGCATGATCCTGCGCCGCGACCCGCCCGGCAGCCTGATCGAGACCGACCGCCGGCTGGAGTTCCTGGCCTACCGCACCGTCCACGGCCACGTGCCGGTTCCCCAGGCCATCGCCCTGGAGGAAGACGGCGGCCCTCTGGACCGGCCGTTCTTCCTGATGGAGCGCATCGACGGCGGGACCGTGCCTTCGCCGTTCGTGTTCGATCCCTATGCCGAGCACGCCGCGGCCCTGGGCGCGCAGTTCTTCACGACGCTGGGCAAGCTGGCGGCGCTGAACCATGAGGGCACGCCCATCCGCGAGGTCGCCGACGCCCCCGCGCCGGAGGACTGCTGGCGCATCGCGCTCGACCACTGGTCGGGCGTGATCGAGGCCGATGAGCAGCATCCCCAGCCGATCATCCGGGCCGCCATCCGCTGGCTCTACCGGCATCCGCCGCCGCCCGCCCAGCGGGTGTCGATCGTCCACGGCGACTACCGTACCGGCAACTTCATGCACGACGGGGCCGGGACGATCCTGGCGATCCTGGACTGGGAGATGGCCCATCTGGGCGATCCCATCGAGGACCTGGGCTGGGCGTTCGACCCGCTGTGGAACCACTTCGACGAGGGCAAGGTCGCCGGCCTGATTCCGCACGCCGAGGCGATCGCCATATGGGAAGCGGCCAGCGGGTTGACCCTGGATCCTGAAGCCCTGGCCTGGTGGTCGCTGTTCAACGCCGTGAAGGGCCAGGCGATCTGGACCTCGGCGGCCAAGGAATACCGCGACGGCGGCTTCGCCGACCCGATCCTGGCGATCTCGGGCTGGTACACCGCCCGGCGGCATGACGTGATCCTGGCCAGGCGACTGGCCCAGTTGGAGGGGATCTGATGACCCCGGCCCTGCCCGACATCCTGCGCGGCAATTTCATGTGCCTGGCCATCCCCGCGCCGGTCGAATCCCAGGGCGAGTTCATGACCGGCCGCGTCGGGGTGATCGCCCTGCTGTCGCTGCTGGCCGCCCAGGAGGTGGAGCGCGGAACCACCGCTCGGGTCTGGGAGAACGCCGCCATCGCCGCCGTCCTGGCCGAGGCGGCGGATGTGTACGGCGTCCAGTACGCCGAGGTGGCGTCGGTCGAAGCCGCCGACCTGTCGCTGGAGGCCCTGGACCGCGCCAACGCGGCCCTCCGCCGGGGGCTCATCGCCCTGCACGAGGCGGTGGAAACGGCCGGCGATCTGCTGCGCCACAAGATGATCGTCGGCCTGTACGGCCAGATGGCCGAGCGACGGAACCTGGAGCTGCCGCCGTTGCCGGCGCGGTAGATTTCTCCTCCCCCGTGCAACGGGGGAGGTGGACGCGAAGCGGCCGGAGGGGGCGTCCGGCCGCCGCACGACGCCCCCTCCGTCACGGCGCGCATCCGCGCCGCGCCACCTCCCCGCTTCGCGGGTGAGGAGAAACTTCCGCTCATACCCCTCATGAGCCCTAGCCAAGTTCGCACCCGCGCCCCATCTGCCACGCGCGGCTTCGCTCCGGAGGGGGGCGGACGCAGCCCAGGGTCACCATGGCGATCATTTCCGTTTCGGGTCTGACCAAGACCTATGCTTCCGGCCATCAGGCCCTGAAGACCGTCGATCTCGAGATCAGGAAGGGCGAGATCTTCGCCCTCCTGGGTCCCAACGGGGCCGGCAAGACCACGCTGATCAGCATCATCTGCGGCATCGTCAATCCCAGCACCGGCACGGTGACGGCCGACGGCCACGACGTGGTCAAGGACTACCGCGCCGCCCGCACCAAGATCGGCCTGGTGCCCCAGGAGCTGAACACCGACGCCTTCGAGACCGTCTGGGCCACCACGCGGTTCAGCCGCGGCCTGTTCGGCAAGCCCCGTAACGACGCCTATATCGAGAAGGTCCTGCGCGACCTGTCGCTCTGGGACAAGAAGGACGCCAAGATCATGACGCTGTCGGGCGGCATGAAGCGGCGGGTGATGATCGCCAAGGCCCTGAGCCACGAGCCGACCATCCTGTTCCTGGACGAGCCCACCGCCGGTGTCGACGTCGAGCTGCGCCGCGACATGTGGGAGATGGTCCGCAAGCTGCGGGAGAGCGGCGTCACGATCATCCTGACCACCCACTACATCGAGGAGGCCGAGGAGATGGCCGACCGGATCGGGGTGATCAGCAAGGGCG
>Ga0209256_1002350_pt1 | contig 15751 bp, 16 predicted proteins | sample AraplaCol_mCL_r2_2_FD_184270 | JGI IMG/M metagenome (GOLD analysis project Ga0209256, IMG submission 184270) | Arabidopsis root microbial communities from North Carolina, USA - plate scrape MF_Col_mCL_r2 (SPAdes) (version 3) | ecosystem: Host-associated > Plants > Roots > Endosphere | place...
GCCGTCGCGCGCGGCCTTGGGATCGTTGTCGGCGCTCATCAGCACCATCGCGTCCTTCGGCGCGGTCACGTGCGCGGTGTAGGTGAAGCGCACGCGCGGCGTGTCCTGCAGCGGCACCCACGAACGCGCGTGGATCTGCTGCGACTGGCTGAACATGAAGGGCGTCTCCTTGCCCTGCGTCATTTCCGGCGTGAGCCACTGCAGGCCCGAAGCGTCCGGCGAGGTGTGGTACGTGACGCGGATGCGCGGGTTGCGCGTCGGCGTTTCGATGGTGAGCTTGCTGCCGAGCACCTTGTCCTTGTCGGCGAGCGCGAACTTCAGGTCTTCCCACTTTCCGTCTGCGCGTTCGCCGACGACCTTCTCGATGGTGAGGTCGCGAGTGTCCAGCACCAGCTGCGTGGCCTTCGGATCGAGCCACTCCAGCGTGTAGGTCGCGCTGCCGCCGAGCTGCTTGTTGTCGAAGTCGACCTTCAGCTCAAGCGCGAGGTCGTTGATGCGGACCTTGTCGGGTTGCGCGAAGGAGTATTCGTCGACGTCGGCGACGGCTTTCTGGTCGGCGGCTTCAGTCTGGTTTGCAGTCACGGCGGCGGTGTCCTTGGCCGTGTCGGCGGGCGGCGCGGCGTCGCGCGAACAGCCGGCGGCGAGGGCGGCGGCGAGGCACAGGGTCAGCATCGAATAACGCATGGGAGAACCGGTTCTGGCGGGTGAGCGGCCGAGTTTAGCGCCTCCGGGGCGCCTCTACGGGCCTTCCGCGGCTTGATGCCGGTTCAGATCAGTCCCCGCTGGGCCGCACGCGCGGCGCCCATCAGCCGTCACTCCCGCGCAGGCTGGAATCCCAGTATCCAAGCCGGATCCGCCTTCCGGAAAGTTGCCGCGTCTGGCCGTCGGATGGTCGGCTCCGCCGAAGCAAAGCGGAGCCCGTCGGCGCGGGAACGACGGCTTCAAGGCCCGTGGTCATGCACGGGCTGCGTGCGGCTTACACCTTGTAGCCGGTATGGATCGCCACGATCCCCGCCGACAGGTTGCGATAGTCGCAACGCGAGAAACCGGCGGCCTGCATCATCGACTTCAGCTCGTCCTGCGGCGGATGCTTGCGGATGCTTTCGGCGAGGTACTGGTAGCTGTCGGCGTCGTTGGCGAAAAGCTTGCCCAGGCGCGGCAGGATCTGGAACGAATGGAAGTCGTAGATCGGCTTGAACCAGTCGGCCTTCACTTCCGAAAATTCGAGCACGCGCGCCTGTCCGCCCACTTTCAACACGCGATGCATTTCGCGCAGCGCGGCGTCCTTGTCGGTGACGTTGCGCAGGCCGAAGGCAATCGTCACCAGATCGAAACTCGCATCCGGGAACGGCAGCTTCTCGGCGTTCATCTGCACGTATTCGAAGCCGGCGACCTTGCCCATGTCGGTCATGCGGTCGCGGCCGACGCGCAACATCGATCCGTTGATGTCGCCCAGCACGATGCTGCCGGTGTCGCCGACGCGATCGCGCAACAGCAGCGCGATGTCGCCCGTGCCGCCGGCGAGGTCGAGCACGCGGTCGCCGCGCTTGACCTGGCAGGTTCCGACGAAATAGCGCTTCCACACGCGGTGGACGCCCATCGACATCAGGTCGTTCATCAGGTCGTAGTTACGCGCGACGGATGAAAAGACCTCGCCGACGAGCTTCTGCTTTTCGCCCGTGGGGACGTCGCGGAAACCGAAGTGGGTCGTGCCGGGTTTGGCGTCTGGCTTCTGGCGGGGATCGTTCATCTGGCGATTATCGCACCCCGTGCGAGAATTCACGCCGCTGGCCGGGCTTCGCCTTCCCCCGGGCCGCACCGGAGGAGGACGATCGCGCAATGAGCTCGTACGCGCCGCGCGAATGGCTGCCTCACGAGCGGCCGACCCTCCCCGGGTCGCCTTCCACGCCGCTGCATACGCCGTCGCGCCGGGCGGCTTTCGCCCTGGTGGGAGTCCTGGTGGCGATCACCGGCGGCCTCGGCAATGCATTGGTCACGGTGAACCTGCAGAACCTCCAGGGCGCGCTGGGCGCGACGTTGGCCGAGATCCAGTGGCTTCCGGCGGCGTACGTGATGACCAACGTCTCGGCGAACCTGATGCTGGTGAAGTTCCGCCAGCAGTTCGGGCTGCGCTTGTTCACCGAGGTTTTCCTGGTGCTGTACGTCGTGGTGGCGTTCGCGCACCTGTTCGTGCACGGCCTGGAATCGGCAATCGCGGTGCGCGCGGCGCATGGCATCGCCGGCGCCGCGCTCAGCACGCTCGGCCTGTACTACATCATGCAGGCGTTCCCCGCGGCGTACCGGCAGCGCGGACTGGTGATCGGCATCGGCGTGTCGCAGCTGGGCACGCCGCTTGCGCGCATCTTCTCGACCGAACTGCTCGAGTTCGGCGAATGGCGCGGCCTGTATCTGTTCGAGCTGGGGCTGGCGCTGGTCGCGCTGGGCGGCGTGCTGATGCTGCGCCTGCCGCCGAGCGATCGCCTGAAGGTATTCGAGAAGAAGGACTTCCTGACGCTCGCGTTGTTCGCGCCGGGCATGGCGTTGCTGTGCGCGGTGCTGTCGCTCGGACGTGTGGACTGGTGGTTCGAGGCCGAATGGATCGGCTGGGCGCTGGCGGGTGCGATCGTGCTGCTGACCGGCGCCATCGCACTGGAGCACTTTCGCGACAACCCGCTGATCAATACGCGCTGGCTCGCCAGCGGCACGATGGTGCGCCTGGGGCTGTCGGTGCTGCTGATCCGCTTCGTGCTGTCCGAACAGAGCACCGGCGCGGTGGGCTTCATGCAGGCCCTGGGCCTGACCAACGACCAGATGCACCGGCTGTTCTCGATCGTGGCGCTGGGCTGCGTGACCGGCATCGTCGCCAGCGCGCTCACCGTGCGCCCCAACCGGATGATCATCCCCTCCTCGATCGCGCTGGCATGCATCGCCATCGGATCGCTGCTGGACGCGCAGTCCACCAGCCTCACGCGACCGCAGGACCTCTACGTCAGCCAGTTCCTGATCGGCTTCGGCAGCACCTATTTCCTCGGGCCGACGATGCTGCTGGGCATGGGCCGGGTGATCGGCGAGCCGCGCAACTTCATCAGCTGGGTGGTGCTGTTCGGCATGGCGCAGAACCTGGGCGGACTGGTCGGCACGGCGGTGCTGGGAACGTTCCAGACGGTGCGCGAGAAGTACCACTCCAGCCAGCTGGTCGAACACCTCACGCTGCAGGACCCGCTCGTCGCCGCGCGCGTGCAGGCCGGGGCGTCTGCGTACGCGCCGGCCATCGCGGATCCCGCGTTGCGAAATGCGATGGGCACGCGCGCGCTTGGCTCGGCGGCAGCACGCGAAGCCAACGTACTGGCGTACAACGATGTGTTCATGCTGATCGCCGCCGTCGCGCTGGTCACCATGGTGTGGATGCTGATCCACCGCCTGCAGCTGATGCGCCGCGACCGCGCCGCCGCGCTCGCGGCTTCTTCCCCCCTTCCCTCCCCGACGCCGGCTCCATGAACTCCCCCGCCCCCATCGACACCGCCGCATCCACCACTGCCGCATCCAGGGATGCCGACCGCCGGAAACGCCGGCGACGCTGGCAGATGGCCGCCTTCGCCGGCGTCGCGCTGGCGGGCGTGCTGGTCGTGCTGTACGCGTGGCACCTGCCGCCGTTCCGCAGTGCGATCCAGACCACCGAGAACGCGGCGGTGCATGGCCAGGTCACGATCATCGCGCCGCAGCTGGCCGGCTACGTCACGCAGGTGGCGGTGCAGGATTTCCAGCATGTGAAGAAGGGACAGCTGCTGGTGCAGATCGACGACCGAATCTATCGCCAGCGCCTCGAACAGGCCCAGGCACGGTTGCAGAGCGAACAGGCCGCGCTCGCGAATGCAACACAACAGGAGCGCAGCGCGGCGGCCGGCATCGCGCAGAACGAAGCGGCGGTACGCAACGCACAGGCGCTGCAGCACAAGGCCGAAGCCGACCTGAAACGCATTGAGCCGCTCGCGCGCCAGCAGCTGCTCTCGCAGGCCGATCGCGATCAGGCTCAAGCCGCGAGCGCGCAGGCATTGGCAGGAGTTTCGGAAGCCCAGGCGGCACTCGAGATCGCGCGCCAGAACGCACGCAGCGTCACGGTGAACATCGGCGTGCTCGAAGCGGCGGTGTCCAGCGCGCAGGCGGCGATCCGGCTGGCGGAGATCGACCTGGAGAACACCCGCATCATCGCGCCGCGCGACGGACAGCTCGGCCAGGTCGCCGTGCGCGTGGGTGCCTACGTCAATGTCGGCACGCAGCTGATGGGCCTGGTGCCCGAGCGCATGTGGATCGTGGCGAACATGAAGGAAACGCAGATGCAGTACGTGCGCATCGGCCAGCCGGCGACGTTCACCGTCGACGCGCTCGGTGGCGCGCGACTGGGCGGACGCGTCGAGGAGATCTCGCCCGCGACCGGCTCCGAATTCGCCGTGCTGCCGGCCGACAACGCCACCGGCAACTTCGTGAAGATCGCCCAGCGCATCCCGGTGAAGATCGCCATCGACGCCGACGAACCGCTCGCGCCGAGGCTGCATCCGGGCATGTCGGTGGAAGTGCGCATCGACACGTCGGGCGCGCCGCGGGATGCACGGCGCTGAGCCGCGCTGGCATCATGGCGGCATGACCGACGAGAGCATGACCGACGAAAGCCGCACGCTGCGCTGGCAAACGCGTTCGTTCGCCGAACTGGATCCGGCGACGCTGTATGCGCTGCTGAAACTTCGCTCGGAGGTGTTCGTCGTCGAGCAGCAATGCGTCTATCTCGATCCCGACGGCAAGGACGCGCATCCGGACGTGCTCCACGTCATCGGTCGCGCCGACGATGACGGCATCGCCGCCTACCTGCGCATCCTGCCGGCCGGCTTGAGCTATCCGCAGGTCAGCTTCGGTCGCGTGCTCACCGCGCCGGCGTATCGCGGACGTGGGCTGGGCGATCCGCTGGTGCGCGTGGCGATCGAGGAAATTGAACGCCGCTGGCCCGGCAGCGACGTGCAGATCGGCGCGCAGGCGCATCTTGAGCATTACTACGCGCGCCACGGATTCGTGCGCAATTCCGAAACCTACCTCGACGACGGCATCCCGCACATCGACATGCTGCGCGCCGCTGGAGCCCGACCATGATCGAAACACCCGACTACCGCGCCCTGCTCGCCACCGCCGTCGAGGAAGCCCGCAAGGGACTCTCAGAAGGCGGCATTCCGATCGGCGCGGCGCTCTACCACGACGATGGACGCCTGCTCGGTTGCGGCCACAACCGGCGCATCCAGGAGAACGATCCGTCCGTGCACGGCGAAACCGACGCCTTCCGCAAGGCCGGCCGCCAGCGTCGTTACCGCGACACGATCATGGTCACCACGCTGGCGCCGTGCTGGTACTGCAGCGGGCTGGTGCGGCAGTTCAACATCGGTACCGTGGTGGTGGGCGAATCGGTGAATTTCCGCGGCGGCATCGACTGGCTGCGCGAGAACGGCGTGAAGGTGATCGACCTGGAAGACGCCGAATGCATCGGCATGCTGGGCGATTACATCGCCGCGAATCCGGACGTGTGGAACGAGGACATCGGCGAGGATTGAACGCGCCGATGTATCGTCCGGAACAATCTTCGAAAACAAAAAGGAGGCGCCGCGCGCCTCCCACAACCAATTTATATAACGCATGGGGGCTTGCGGCAACCCGTCACGCGTGGTGCAGCATCGCCGGCCTGTCGACTCGACAGCGAACCGGAGCGATGCAATGACGGACCCGCAGACCTACTACCACGGCACCAAGGTCGACCTCGGTATTGGCGACATGATCGAACCCGGCCGCGTTTCCAACTACGGAAAACGCAATCCGGCGAAGTTCGTCTATCTGAGCGCAACGCTCGATGCGGCCATCTGGGGCGCGGAACTGGCGATTGGCGAAGGGCGCGGCCGCGTCTACATCGTCGAGCCGACGGGTTCGATCGAAGACGACCCGAACCTCACCGACAAACGCTTTCCCGGCAATCCCACGAAGTCGTACCGCTCCGCCCAGCCGTTCCGGGTGGTGGGCGAAGTCGTCGACTGGGAGGGACATTCGCCGGAACGGCTGAAGGAAATGCGCGAGCATCTGGAGACGCTCAGGCTGGCAGGGGTCGAGGCGATCGAGGAGTAAGTCCGGATGCCTGCTCTCGACCCGCAGCGGACATACGCGACGCCCTTCGCCTCAATAGTTGATGCCTGCATGGAACTTGGCCTGCATCACGCGCTCCTCGTCTTCGCTGAGTCCTGGATCACCGAGCACGATATCCACCTGGCCGATCACGCCATCGAAGGCGAACGGCGGCTTGTAGTCCTTGCACACCGGTGAGCCGGTGTCGCAGCCGACACCGAACGTATCGATGCCGAAGCGGCCGGCGACCGTGCGTTCGATACGCTGCTTGCCGACTTCCTTGCCATCGACGATCAGCACGGCCTCGCTGCCCTTGCCGGCACCACCGCCGTCGTAGCGGAACTCGAGCGAGACCGTCGACTGACCCTCTGGCAACTCGACGCTCGACTTCACCGAGGTGCGCTCCATCTCGAAGAAGTTGTAGTGGTAGACCGGCTTTCCGTCCTTCACGTACAGCACGAATCCCGCCGACTGTCCGCCCTCCGCCAGCAGCACGCCGTCTCCCTTCTTTTCGATCGTGACGTCGATACGGTGCGATCGGTTCTTCGTGTTGGGTGCGGCCGTTTCAGCGAGCCGCACAGCACCGGGAAAGTAGGTGAAACGCCGGCGTTTCGGGTCCGCGCCACCCGGCGGCGGCTTGGGCTCGGTCAGGCGGCCAGAACCGCGATCATCCAGCGGCAGGATGTGGTACGTGCGGCATGCTTCGTCGAACAGCTTCTTCAGCGCCTCCAGCTTGTCCGGGTGTTCTTTCGCAAGATCGCTGTTCTCGCTGAAGTCCTCATCGAGGTGATACAGCTCCCAGCGGTCCTTGTCCCAGTTGCCGGGCGCGAAATCCTGACGCTACGGAAACGTGTGCTGCGCGCACGCAATCCAGCCCTTTTCATAGATGGCGCGATTGCTGAAGACCTCGAAGTACTGCTGCTCGCGCACGGGACGCGCATCGGACGAAGCGAAGGTCGATGCGATCGACACGCCGTCCATAGCCTTTTGTTCGATGCCGTTCACGGTCGAAGGCGCGGGGATTCCGGCGACATCGAGCACGGTGGGAAGGATGTCGATGAGATGTGCGAACTGGCTGCGTACGCCGCCGGCGTCCTTGATCTTCGCAGGCCACGACACGACCATCGGGTTGCGCGAGCCGCCCAGGTGACTGGCCACCTGCTTCACCCACTGGAATGGCGCGTTGCCGGCCCACGCCCAGCCGAGCGGGTAATGCGGCTCGGTGTCCGGACTGCCGATCTCGTCGATCACCTTGAGGTTGTCCTCGAGGTTCGAGGGCAGGCCGTTGAGGTTCATTACTTCGTTGACGGTGCCGGTGAATCCGCCTTCGGAACTCGCGCCGTTGTCGCCCACGATGTAGAACACCAGCGTGTTGTCGGCATCCGGCAATTCACCGACGGCGTCGAGCAGGCGACCGCACTCGTGATCGGCGAACGATAGATATCCGGCGAAGTTCTCCATGAAGCGGGCATACAGGCGCTTTTCGTCCGCGCCGAGGGAATCCCAGGGTTTGACCCACTCCGGCCGTGGTGTGTTCTGCGTGCCGGGCGGGATCACGCCCAGCTTCAACTGGCGTTGGTAGGTCGCTTCGCGAACGGCGTCCCAGCCCTGGTCGAACTGGCCCTTGAACTTCTCGCGCCATTTTTTGGGCGAATGATGAGGCGCATGCGCCGCGCCGGGCGCGAAGTACAGCAGCACCGGCTTGTCGGGATTGATGGACTTGCTGTAACGCAACCAACCAATCGCGCGGTCGGTCATGTCGGTCATGAAGTGATAGCCGTCTTCGGGCGACGTTTCCGGTTCGACCGCTCGCGTGTTCTCGAACAGAACCGGGTAGTACTGGTGGGTTTCGCCGCCGATGAAACCGTAGAAGTAGTCGAAGCCAAGGCCCGTCGGCCAGCGATCGAAGGGGCCGACGACACTGGATTCCCAGTCCGGCGTGTTGTGGTTCTTGCCGAACCACGACGTGCTGTAGCCGTTGTCCTTGAGGATGCGTCCCATCGTCGCGGTGCTTTGCGGGATCATGCAGTTGTACGAGGGAAATCCCGTGGCCCACTCGGCCAGGAAGCCGGAACCGCAGTTATGGTGATTGCGTCCGGTGATGAGCGCCGCGCGCGACGGCCCGCAGATGGCGGTCGTGTGGAAGCGGTTGTAGCGAAGGCCCGCCCCGGCGAGCTTGTCCAGCGCCGGCGTCGGAACCGGCCCGCCAAACGTGGACACCTGCCCGAATCCCACGTCGTCGAGCAGGATGATGACGACGTTCGGCGCGCCCTTGGGCGCTGTCGGCAATGCGGGCCACTCCGGCGTCGATTCCTGATAGGTCGGTCCGATCTTGCCGCCGAACGGCGGGTCGGGCATGGGCAGTTGCGACCGATCGACCATGGCCATTGCGCGCCTCCACACAAACGGAAGGCGCAGTCTCGATTCCGTGGCGTCTAGAAGACGTAAAAGTCCGCTTCCGGCCGATGGCAATCATCCCGATCCACCAACCGGGCTCATCGCGAATCCTCGCGAGAAATCCCATCACCACGGATGCCGCCGGGATCTTCCCGGCGGCATCTGCATGGGGGCCGACGCAGACGCCTGCCGCCTTTCAACCCGGCGCGCCGACGCCGCATCCCAACCTCCGTCACTGGCCCGCTGCCGCCGCTTTCGTCAGGATCCGCACCATGCACGCCCATACTGGCTTCGAGACCCGCCATGACGCACGCGACGTGCTGCGCACGCACCGGCACGGCGGCGCGTACGCGGCACTGGTGATCGATGGCAGCCACGTCGAGATGAGTGCCGACGGCCCGGTCGACTGCGTACCCGGCACGCTGGTGCTGCATCCGCGGTGGCACGCGCACGGCAACCGCTTCGGCAGCGTGGGCGCGAAGGTGGTGAACCTGGACCTGGAAGGCGGTTTCGCCGGCGATGCCCTGCGCGTGTTGCGCGTGCACGACACGAAGGACGCGTTGGCGGTGTTCACGCGCGCCCCGCACCGTCTTGGCGAACTCGTCGCCTCGTGCGGCGCGGCGCCGACACCGACGCTGCAACCCTGGCAGCACGCCTTCCTGCGCGAACTCGAGGACGGCGAGGTTGAGATCGCAACGCTCGCGCAACAGGCCGGCGTGTCGCTCGCGCATGCCTCTCGCAGCTTCGTGAAGTCGCATGGCATGCCGCCGCAGTTGCTGCGTCGCGAACTTCGCTGCCGTCGCGCCCTGCGAATGCTCGCCGACGGATTGGCGCTCGTCGACATCGCGACGTTGGCCGGCTTCGCCGATCAGTCGCACCTGACACGCACCTTGCGCGCCGCCACTGGCGCCCCACCCTCGCGACTGCGCCGGCAGATCAAATCCGTTCAAGACGCCGCCACGCGATCCGCGATGCAATGAGCGCGAAGGCGGCCGTCGGCCGTCCAATGAACGGATTCCCCCACATGACCTTCCGCATCGCCCCGCTGGTGTTCGCGCTCGCCGCCGTGCTGTCGTCCGCGCAGGCCGCATCGCCAAAGCCCGAATCCACGCCGGCGGCCACCGCCGCCATCGCCGAATCGACCAACGCCATCCTGCAGGGCGACAGCCAGCGCGCGGTGAACGCATTGCGTGCCTCGCCGGCCAACGGCTTCGTCGAGAAGGACGCGGTGTATCGCGCCTGCATGCTCGCGCGACACGCCGACGCCCCCGTGTTCGCGACCGATGCCATAGGCGACGCGTTCGCCCGCCAGATCCTGCACGACTACCAGGACTACTGGTGGCACGCGATGAAGTCGCCGCAACAGCGCGCGCAGCTGGAGGCGAAATTGTTCGCGACGCTGCGCGAGCGCATCGGCGCCGACGCAGGCGACGCGAAGGACATGGATGCGCTGGAACCCATCCTGCAGGGCCAGCTGCTCGCGCATGGTTATCGCGCGCAGCTCGGCCGCACGCTGCCGCTGCGCGAGCTGATGATGTGGCGCAAGCAGGAAACGCGGCCGTGGAAGGTCGAACTTCCGGAAGGCCCTTACACGGTGAAGGTCGAGCTGCTCGACGATTGGGTGAGCCGCGGCTGGACGTCGTATGGCCGCTGCGAACGCGGCTCCGCCGGCGGCTGGGCCACGGCCGAAGCGCTGTATGCCGTCGTGCCGAGCTACAGCGAAGGCCTCGACAGCGAGGCGTTCCGCGTGGTGTTCCTCGGCCATGAAACGCAGCACTTCGCTGACCAGAACGCGTTCCCGGGCCTCGCGTCGTGGGAACTGGAATACCGCGCCAAGCTGGTCGAACTCGCGCAGGCGCGCGACGTCAGCGCCAAGCGCCTGGGCTCGTTCATTTCCGCGCAAGGCGACGACATCGACTCGCCGCACACCTACGCCAACAAGCGCGTCGTCGCCGACCTTACGAAACGCCTTGGCGCGTCGCCGGACAAAGTGAGTATCGAGCGCCTGCAGCAGGCCGCGCGCGACCAGCTCATCGAGGACACCGCACGTCGCAAGGCCGCCGCGCCGAACGCGAACGCTGTTGCGCGCTGACGCGGCTGTGGCATGGTGGCGGCCCGCCCACACGGAAGCCGCCGCCATGTCCGAACACGTCGCCTCGATCCGCTGGAACCGCAACGGCCAGCCGTTCGACTACGAACACTATCCGCGCGACCACGAAGTGCGTTTCGAACGCGGGCAGCGCATCACCGGCTCCGCGGCGCCTGCGTTTTTCGGCAGCGCGGAAGGCGTGGATCCGGAGGAAATGCTGGTGGCCGCGCTTTCGTCGTGCCACATGCTGACGCTGCTGGCGATCGCGGCGAAGAAGGGGTTCATGATCGACGCCTACGACGACGATGCGGTCGGCACGCTCGGCAAGAATGCGGACGGTCGCGCCGCGGTGACGCAGGTGACGCTGCGGCCGAAGATTGCCTTCGCCGGCGATGCGCCGGATGCGGCGGCGCTGGAGAAGCTGCACGAGTCGGCACACCGGAACTGCTTCATAGCGAGTTCGGTGAAGACGGAAGTTGTGGTGAAGCCGCGTTGAGCGAACAGGTCGCGACGTAGCCCGGGTAAGGCCGAAGGCCGCACCCGGGACAACGGCTCCGGAGACGGTAACCCAGGTGCGCTTCGCTTACCCGGGCTACGAGAATCCGCAAACGATGTGTGCGGCGAGGATTACAGGATGTACCGGCTCAGATCCGGATCCTGCACCAGCTCGCCCAGATGGCCGTCGACGTACGCGCGGTCGATCTTCACCGACTGCCCGTCGCGATCCGGTGCTTCGTAGCTCAGCACGTCGAGCAGGCGTTCCAGCACGGTGTGCAGGCGACGCGCGCCGATGTTCTCCTGGCGCTCGTTCACCTGGGCGGCGATCTCGGCCAGACGCTCCACCGCATCGGTCGTGAACTCCAGCCCCACGCCTTCGGTGCGCAGCAGTTCGACGTACTGCGTCGTCAGTGCGGCCTTGGGCTCGGTGAGGATGCGCACGAAGTCGTCCTTGCTCAGCGCCGACAGTTCCACGCGGATCGGGAAACGGCCCTGCAGTTCCGGGATCAGGTCGCTCGGCTTGGCCAGATGGAACGCGCCGGACGCGATGAACAGGATGTGGTCGGTCTTCACCGGGCCGTACTTCGTGCTCACGGTCGAACCTTCGACCAGCGGCAGCAAGTCGCGCTGCACGCCTTCGCGGCTGACGTCGCCACCGGTCATGCCCGATTCGCCGCGCTTGGCGACCTTGTCGATCTCGTCGATGAAGACGATGCCGTGCTGCTCGCAGGCTTCGATCGCCGCCTCGCGCACGTCGTCTTCGTTGACGAGCTTTCCGGCTTCCTCTTCGGTCAGCTGCGTGCGCGCGGCGCGGATCGGCAGCGTCTTCTTGTGTGTCTTCGCGCCGGCGACCTGCGAGAACATCTGGCGCAGCTGCTGGCCCATTTCCTCCATGCCGGGCGGCGCCATGATGTCGACGCCGACGTTCACGGCGGTTTCGATCTCGATCTCGCGATCGTCCAGCGCGCCGGACCGCAACTGCTTTCGCAGCTTCGCGCGCGTTTCGTTCGCTTCGGTCGAATTGGCCTGCGCGGAAGGCTCGTCCTTCGCCGCTTCGGCAGCGTTGAAACCGAACACCGTCGGTGCACCCTGGCGGCGCGGCAACAGCGCGTCGAGGATGCGCTCTTCCGCGCGTTCCTCGGCCTGCGTGCGGACGCGCTGCTTGGCCTGTTCGCGATACAGCTTGACGGCCGTGTCGGCGAGGTCGCGCACGATCTGTTCGACGTCCTTGCCGACGTAGCCGACCTCGGTGAAACGCGTGGCTTCGACCTTCACGAACGGCGCGTTGGCGAGCGTTGCCAGGCGGCGCGCGATCTCGGTCTTGCCCACGCCCGTGGGGCCGATCATCAGGATGTTCTTCGGCATCACCTCGTTGCGCAGATCGGCCGGCAGCTGCATGCGGCGCCAGCGGTTGCGAAGGGCGATGGCGACGGCGCGCTTGGCCGAATGCTGGCCGACGATGTGGCGGTCCAGCTCCTGCACGATCTCGCGCGGCGTCATGGTGGTGTTGGAGTTATCGGGCTTGATGGGCATGTCGTTGTGCTCGTCATTCCCGTGCGAACGGGAATCCAGTCTTGAGGGGGAAAGTCGCTGGGTCCCCGCTTCAGCGGGGATGACGACTCAAAGCTCTTCCACCACCACGTTGCGGTTGGTGTAGATGCACACGTCGCCGGCGATGTTGATTGCTTCGGTGGCGATGGCGCGTGCGTCCAGCTGCGTGTGCGCGATCAGCGCGCGCGCCGCGGACAGCGCGTACATGCCGCCCGAACCGATCGCGATGATGCCGTCCTCCGGCTCGATGACGTCGCCGGTGCCGCTGATGATCAGCGAGGTTTCCCGGTCGGCGACGGCGAGCAGCGCTTCGAGCTTGCCCAGGCGGCGTTCGGTGCGCCAATCCTTGGCGAGCTCGACCGCGGCGCGCGTGAGCTGGCCGTGCTTCTCGAGCTTGGCTTCGAACAGTTCGAACAGCGTGAACGCATCGGCGGCGGCACCGGCGAAACCGGCCAGCACCTGGCCGTCGCGGCCGAGGCGTCGCACCTTGCGTGCGTTGGCCTTCATCACGGTGTTGCCGAGGGTGACCTGACCGTCGCCGGCAACGGCGACGTGGCCGTCGCGACGAACCGAGACGATGGTCGTGGCGTGGAAAACGTTGGGGTTCTGACTCGGGTCCATGCAACCTCCGGGGGATGTCCCATCGGTGGGGGCATGGACGCGCCGGTTCAAGCCGGCGGCGCTTTTCGGCAGAACGGATGCGCGTGCGTGAAGACGCAAGTGCGCAACGGAATACTTACAACAACGCCATGCGCGGATTCTCCGGCGAGGGCTCGATGTCCCACTCCTCGTACCAGCGCTCGCCCTGCGTTTCGGCCGGGTGCATGACGCGCCCGGAGCCATTGCCGCAGGCCAGCGACTGGGCTGGGCAGTAGCGGTCGCAGCCCCAGCAGATGCGCTCGGGGTGCTTGGGATTCAGGGGGAAGTTCTTCGCCATGGCCGGGTCTCCACCGGATATTTGCCCGTGCAAGCAAATCTACAGGCGAGATCCCGGCGGAAATTTGAGACGAATCAGAAAATGCGCGCGACCCGCTCCAGGCGCCCCCGCGAGTGCGCCGGGTACTGGAAACGTTCAGCCTTCGCCGGTCTTTCGGCGGGCGCGCGGGTGCGCGGCGTCGTACACCTTGGCTAGGTGCTGGTAATCCAGGTGCGTGTAGATCTGGGTCGTCGCGATGTCGGCATGGCCGAGCAGTTCCTGCACACCGCGCAGGTCGCCGGACGATTCCAGGATGTGGCTGGCGAAGGAATGCCGCAGCAGGTGCGGATGGACGCGCTTGAACAGCCCCTGCTGCTGCGCGAGATGACGCATGCGCAGCTGCACCGCGCGCGGCGTGATCGACCCGCCGCCGCGGCCGGGAAAGACGTGCGCGTCGTTCGCCGCGCCGGTGGATCCGCGCCATTGCGCCAGCGCCGCACGCGCATGCGAGCCCAGCGGCACGCTGCGCTGCTTGTTGCCCTTGCCAAGCACGTTCACCAGCGCGTCGGCGAGGTCCAGATCGCGCCAGCGCAACGCGCACAGTTCCGACAGTCGCAGGCCTGAGGAATAGAACAGCTCCAGCAGCGCGCGATCGCGCAGGCCGAGCGGCGCGTCGGTGGGCACTTCGACCAGCGCTTTCGCTTCGTCGGGATCGAGCACCTGCGGCAACTTGCGCGGCGCCTTCGGCGAGCGGATCGACGCGGCGGGGCTGGCGGCGACGCGACCCTGCTTCACCAGCCACGCATAGAAGCTGCGGCACGCCGAAAGCCGGCGTTGCAGGCTCTTGGGCGACAGCCCGCGACGGTGTTCGGCGGCGACGAAGCCGCGCACCTGTTCGACGTGCAGCGCGGCGACGTCGATGCCTTCGTGTTGCGCCCACTGCGCGAGCGAGGTGAGGTCCCGGCGATAGGCATCGAGCGTGTGTGCGGACATGCGGCGCTCGACCTGCAGGTGCGCGAGATAGTCCTCGATGTCGGCGACGGGAGGCGGCGCCGGCTGTTCCTGCGCGCTCATCGCGCCCCGTCCTTTCCCTTCAAAGGGAACTGGCCCCTTCCCTTTCCCGCAAGCAGGAAGGGGATAACGCAGGGGCGCGGACGGAACATCAGCCCTCGAAACGCTTCAGCGCCGTCGCGAGCGATTCGCCCATCATGCGCAGGAACAGCGTACCCATGCCGGGGAAGAAGCGGTTCGTGTCGCGACTGCCGACCGCGACCAGGCCCACGCCGGGCAGCGGCAGCAACGCGGTGGACTGCACTTCCTCGGTGCGCATGCCGTACAGCAGCGCGTGCTTTTCCGGCTGGAGGCGGCCGCAAAGCGGCTCGCCGTCGGCGAGGCAATCGCGGAACGGTTGCAGGCGCGCATCGTCCTGCGCGATCACCTGCAGCCATTCGGTGTCGTCAAGCCCGGCAACGGGATGGAACACCACCAGCCGCACCAGGTCGCCGTTGAAATCCTCGGCGAGCGTGGCGGCCATCGCGCGCAGCGTGTCGGCGGGCGAGTTCTGGCGCATCAACGCGAGCGTGAGCTGGTGCGTGCGCACCGACAGGCGTTCGTTCTCCTGCGCGTTGCCGAACAGTTCCTGCAGGCGGCGCGAAAGTTCGCGGTTCTTGTCGCGCAGCACTTCCAGCTGGTAGCTGGCGAGCGATGCCGCCGAGCCTTCCTCGCGCGGCACGACCAGGCTTACCGCCAGATCGGGAAACTGCTGCAGGAAACGCGGGTGCCGGCGCAGGAACGCTGCGACTTCATGGGCCCCGAGCTTCTCCTGGGTTTCATTCATGGTTCCACTCCCCTTCGAACACGAATGCAGTCGGCCCCGACATCGTCAGCGGCGCGTCGTCGGCGGGCCATGTGATGCGCAGCTCGCCGCCGGGCAATGCAACGGTCACGTCGCGGTCCACGCGGCCGCGCCGCATCAGCACCGCCGCAGCCGCGCAGGCACCGCTGCCGCAGGCCAGTGTTTCGCCGACGCCGCGCTCGTACACGCGCAGCCGGATGCGGTCGCGCGATTCGACATGCGCGAAGCCCACGTTCACGGACTCCGGGAACGCCGGATGCGCCTGCAACATCGGCGCGACGGCTTCGACCGGCGC
>Ga0209256_1002352_pt1 | contig 15745 bp, 12 predicted proteins | sample AraplaCol_mCL_r2_2_FD_184270 | JGI IMG/M metagenome (GOLD analysis project Ga0209256, IMG submission 184270) | Arabidopsis root microbial communities from North Carolina, USA - plate scrape MF_Col_mCL_r2 (SPAdes) (version 3) | ecosystem: Host-associated > Plants > Roots > Endosphere | place...
CTTCTCGCTCGCCACGCCCGGTGGCACCGGCGGCACGCAGTACCTGATCCGCGAAGTCGGTCCGGGCGTCACCGTCGCGCCGGGCGCGAAGGCCGAAACCTCCGCGCGCCTGTGGGTCGGCCCGAAGCTGGTCAAGGCGATCGAAGCGCAGAACGTGCCGGGCCTGGACCGCGCGGTCGACTTCAGCAGCTACAGCATCATGGCCACCATCGCCGGCTGGCTGTTCTGGGTCCTCGAGAAGATCTACGGCCTGCTCGGCAACTGGGGCTGGTCGATCGTCGGCCTGGTGTTCCTGATCAAGCTCGCGATGTACCCGCTGTCGGCCGCGCAGTACAAGTCGATGGCGAAGATGCGCAAGTTCCAGCCGCGCATCGCGCAGCTCAAGGAGCGCTACGGGGACGACAAGCAGAAGTTCCAGATGGCGATGATGGAGCTGTACAAGAAGGAGAAGATCAACCCCGTCGGCGGCTGCCTGCCGATCCTGCTGCAGATGCCGGTGTTCCTGGCGCTGTACTGGATGCTCTCGGAGTCGGTCGAACTGCGCCACGCGCCGTGGATCGGCTGGATCACCGACCTGACCTCGCGCGATCCGTTCTTCGTGCTGCCGGTCATCAACGTCGCGATCATGTGGTTCACGCAGAAGTTGAACCCGACCACCGGCATGGACCCCATGCAGGCGAAGATGATGCAGTTCATGCCGCTGGTGTTCGGCGTGATGTTCGCCTTCTTCCCGGCCGGCCTGGTGCTGTACTGGGTCACCAACGGCGCGCTGGGCCTGCTGCAGCAGTGGTGGATGGTGAAGAAGTACAGCGAGGCACCGGCCAAGGCGTAAGCCGCCGGAGCGTCCCGCACACGAAGCCCGCCGAAAGGCGGGCTTCTCGTTTCCGGACCCGTGTCCGGCGTCCTGCCTTCTGAGAACATGACCGCATGACCGACCGCGACACCATCGCCGCCATCGCCACCGCTCCCGGCGCGGGCGGCGTCGGCATCGTGCGGCTGTCGGGGCCGCGTTCGCTCGCGATCGCGCAATCGCTCGCCGCGCGCGAACTCACGCCACGCCAGGCGCATTACGTGCATTTCCGCGACGAAAGCGGCGAGACGATCGACGACGGCATCGCGTTGTACTTCGCCGCACCGGCCAGTTACACCGGAGAAGACGTCGTCGAACTGCAGGCGCATGGCAGCCCCGCCGTGCTGAACGAACTCGTCGCGCGTTGCGTCGCGCTCGGTGCGCGCCGCGCGCGGCCGGGCGAGTTCAGCGAGCGTGCCTTCCTCGAAGGCCGCCTCGATCTCGCGCAGGCCGAAGCCGTCGCCGACCTGATCGCCGCCGCTGACATACGCGCCGCCCGCGCAGCACGACGCGCGCTCGACGGTGAGTTCTCGCGTCGCGTCGAAGCCATCGGCGACGAACTGCTCGCGATCCGCGTGCACGTCGAAGCCGCGATCGACTTCGCCGACGAGCCCATCGACACGCTCGGCGGCGCACAACTTCGCGCACGGCTTGGCGATACCGCGCTCGCGCTCGACGAACTGCTGAAAGCCGCCGAACGCGGTCGCCGTCTTCGCGACGGCCTGCACGCGGTGATCGTCGGTCCGCCGAACGCCGGCAAGAGTTCGCTGCTCAACGTGCTGGCCGGAAGCGACCGCGCCATCGTCACCGACATCGCCGGGACGACGCGCGACCTGTTGCACGAAACCATCCGCATCGACGGCGTCGAACTCACGCTGGTCGATACCGCCGGCCTTCGCGAAGGCGGCGATGTCATCGAGCGCGAAGGCATGCGTCGTGCGCGTGGTGAGCTGCAACGCGCCGACCTCGCGCTGGTCGTGCTCGATGCGCGCGATCCCGAGGGCGGCCGCACCGCGGTGAGCGATGCGATCGCCGACGTCCCGCTGCGCGTGTGGGTGCACAACAAATCCGACCTGCTCGATGGCGCTTCAACCGACACGCACGACGCGCTGCGCGTGTCAGCACGCACCGGCGCAGGCATCGAGGCGCTGCACGTCCGTTTGCGCGAACTCGCGCAGGGCAACGCCGATGCCGCTGGCGAAGGCGCCTTCACCGCGCGTGCTCGGCACGTCGACGCGCTGGAAATCGCGCGCGAACACCTGGCGCAGGCGCGCGCCGAACTCGATCGCGAAGCGCTCGACCTGGCCGCAGAATCGCTGCGCCTCGCGCACGACGCGCTCGGCGAGATCACCGGACGCGTGCGCGCCGACGATCTGCTCGGCCACATCTTCTCCAGCTTCTGCATCGGCAAGTAGCCGCCGCGCCTTTGACGTGGATCAAGGCGCCCGCGGCGGGCGGGCGGGACAGTGCGCGCAGTCCAGACGCGAGCGCCCCATGCAGACAATCGAATCCGACGTGATCGTGATCGGCGCAGGCCCCGCCGGCCTGTGCCTGGCGCGTGCACTCGACGGCAGCGGCCTGCGCGTGACCGTGCTGGAACGCGAAGCGGAATCGACGCTGCGTGCGCCGAAGTTCGACGGACGCGAAATCGCGCTGACCCAGCGCTCGGTGCGCCTGCTGCGCGAACTGGGCCTGTGGGGCCGCTTCCCTGCGGACGAACGCCATCCGCTGCGCGAGGCGCGCGTGTTCGATACCGGCGTGCGTGAGCCGTTGAAAGTCGGCGGCGGCGATGACCCGCTCGGCTGGCTCGTACCGAACCACGCGATTCGCGCGGCGGCGTTCGACGTGGCGATGGCGTCGACCGATGTGGAACTCCATGCCGGCGTGCGCATTGCCGCGGCCGAAACCGATGCAGCGCATGCGCGCGTCCGCCTCGACGACGGCCGCGTGTTCGCGGCGCGACTCATCGTGGCGGCCGACGGTCGCTTCTCCGAAACGCGGCGTTCGCTCGGCATCTCGACGCGGATGCACGATTTCGGCCGCGCGATGCTGGTGTGCCGCGTGACCCACGAGCGCCCGCACGACGACACCGCGTGGGAGTGGTTCGATCACGGCCAGACACTGGCGCGATTGCCGCTGGGTCGCGCGACCCCGACCGGGCACCGGTCCGGCGTCGTGCTGACGCTGCCCGCGACACAGATGCAGGCACTGCAGGCGATGGACGACGCGGCCTTCGCGTCGGAGATCGCGCGTCGCTTCGACGGGCGCCTGGGGGCTGTGACGGATCCCGGCGAGCGCCACGTCTACCCGCTCGTCGGCGCATGGGCGACCCGTTTCGCGGGCACGCGCGTGGCGTTGCTGGGCGATGCGGCGGTCGGCATGCACCCGGTGACCGCGCACGGCTTCAACCTCGGGCTGCTCGGGGTCGAACGACTCGCGAAGGAGCTGCGCGGCGCCGCCACCGCAGGCGCGGACCCGGGCGATCCGAGCCGGCTGGCGCGCTACGCTCGCAGGCACCAGCTCGCCACCGCGCCGCTGCACCTGGCCACGCGCGGGGTCGTCGCGTTGTTCACCGACGACCGCGCGCCGGTCCGCGCACTTCGCGCCGGTGTGCTGCGGGCGAGCGCGGGCTTTCCGCCATTCCGGCGTCTTCTTGCGTCGCTCCTGGCCGACCGCCCGAAGGCTGGCAACACGCGAAATCACCGCATTACAGGCGCCTAAGTGAGGCCTGAATGGGGCGATGGGCGGCCACCGCGCGCCGACCGGTGGTAGGCCCGATGGGCCAATCGCTTGACAAACAGGGGCCTCTCACGCGATCTAGTGCCTGTGTGCTCGTGACGGCGCACTTCAGGGGAGCTTTGCCAATGACGTTCGTTAATCCACAAGACCGGCGTTCGCGCCGACTGTCTGTCGTATCACAGCTGTCCGTCGCGCTCGCACTGTGCTGCGCGCTGGCGGCCTGCCAGAAAGAAGAAACCGCCCAGCCCACCGCCGCCGCGCCGGCCGCCACCCAGGCTGCGCCTGCGGTCACGGCGGAAACCGCGGTGTCGGCCAAGGTCACGGCGCTGACCGCCGACCAGCTGCGTGAAGCGGCCCGCAAGGCGTACGCGGAAAACCGTCTCTACGCACCGGCCGAAGACAACGCGGTGGAGTACTACCTCGCGCTGCGCGACAAGGCGCCGGGGGACGCCGCCGTGTCCAGCGCGCTCACCGACCTGCTGCCGATGACGGTCATCGCCACCGAGCAGAGCGTCAACCGTGAGGACTTCGCCGAAGCGCAGCGTCTTGCCGCGTTGCTGGAGAAGGCCGATGCCCAGCATCCGGCGCTCGCGCGCCTGAAGGCCAGCATCGCCGCGCAGCAGGATGCGTCGACCAAGCGTGCCGCCCAGCAGCAGCTGAGCGCCGAGGAAGAGGCCAAGAAGAAGGTCGAACTCGAGAAGAAGCGCGTCGAGGATCAGAAGAAGCAGCAGGAAGACGCTGCCCGCCAGCTCGCCACGCAGCAGGCTGCGAGCAAGCAGGCCGACGACAAGGCTGCCGCCGACAAGGCCGCCGCGGACAAGGCCGCCGCCGACCAGCGCGCTGCCGATGCCCGCGCCGCCGAACAGCGTGCCGCCGCGGCCCGCCAGGCCGCTGCCGCGCCGGCTTCGGCCGACGCCAGCGACCTGCGTCCGCTGTCGATGCCGCCGCCGCGCTATCCGCCGGAAGCCCTGCGCGCAGGGACCTCGGGCGAGGTGCAGGTCGAGTTCACCGTCTCTACCGACGGTTCGGTCACGGCGGCACGCGTGGTCCGTTCGAACCCGGCGCGCATCTTCGACCGCGAAGCGGTCAACGCCGTGCGCAAGTGGCGCTTCCAGCCGATCGACGCGCCGGTGACGACGCGCCGCACGATCGGCTTCAACCCGCAGAGCTGATCGCCCGGCGGTGGCGAAGGTTGGGGGACTGACGCCGCCGCAAGCGCTCCGCAAAGCAACGTGGTAAACGAAAGGCCCGGCGCAAGCCGGGCCTTTCTCTTTGCGGACATCCCGCAGCGACGAACCGGCTTCTTCGTCATCCCGCTTCGCCGTCATCACTGCGAAAGCCGGGACCCAGGCCCGTAGCGCGTGGGCACTCCGGTGGCGGTTCCAACCCTCAACGTCATTCCAGCGAAAGCTGGAACCCATTTTGATCTTGCTCGTCATCCTGGCGAAGGCCGGGATCCAGGCCCGTAACACGCGGGCACTCCGATGGCGCTTCCAAACCTCACCGTCATTCCAGCGAGAAGCTGGAATCCATCTGCTCCCGCTTGCTTCGGCCACTTCGACCGAGACGGCTACCGCCATCCACGGCGCGACGCATCCGACTCCGGATCGCCCGGCCCGGCCATCCATGGCCAGTCGTTCGCCCAGGCACGCGGCAGTGCCGCGTAGCGCCTGGTCTCACCCCGAAATCGCCAGCCGCTCCTGGTGATAACGCCGCACCGCCATGAACCACAGCAGCGCCGCGACGACGAAGCCGGTGCCGAGGTAGATCCCCCACGTACGCAGGTCGATCGCCTCACCGCGAATCACCTTCAGCAGCATCTGGTTCTGCGCGAGGAACGGCACCATGAACTGCCACGCCTGCGTCTTCACCGGATTCACGATCAGCGCGATCGTCGGGATCATCGGCAACAGCATCAGCCACGTCATGTGGCTTTGCGCTTCCTTCAGGCTCTTCGCAGCCGCGGCGAGGCAGGTCAGCAGCGTCGTGCCGATGAATACCATCGGAAGCAGGATCAGCAGGATCCGGCCGATCGAAGCGAAGCTCACGTCCAGCATGCGGCCTACGCCGGTGCTCATCTGCGCGCTGATCTTGAACGCAACCAGCGTCAGAAGCAGCGACAGCAGGCCCATCGCGCACGCTGCGGCGATCTTGCCGCTGACGATGGCGCCGCGCGAGGCCGGCGTCGCCAGCAGCGGTTCGAGCGACTGGCGTTCGCGCTCGCCTGCGGTGGCGTCCATGATCAGGTAGGCGCCGCCGATGAACGACATCAGGATCAGCAGGTACGGCATGATCGCGGCCAGCATCAAGCCGCGCTTGGCTTCCTCCGTCGCGAGGTCACGACTGCCGACGCTCACCGCGCGCACGACCGACGGGTCGATGCCGCGCGCGAGCAAGCGCAGCGAGCCCACCTGGCCGCTGTAGCCTTCCAGCGCCGCACGCACGCGCGCACTCGGGATCTCGCTGTCGCGACGCGTGGTATCGGCGACGATCTCCACCAGCGCCGGCTTGCCCGCGCGCCAGTCGTTGGCGTAGTCCGGTGCGATGCGCAGCGCGACATCGAACTCCTGCCGCACGATCGCCGCATCGACGTCATCCGGCGCCTTCACCGCGCGGATGCCCTGCGTGCCGAGGAACGCCACCAGGTTCGGCGCGCGTTCAATACCCACCGTCGGTACTTCGAGCGTGCGGTCCAGCTGAGTACGCGCGCGCGATTCGGCGAGCGAGCCCATGCCGATCATCAGCACCGGATACAGCAGCGGCCCGAGCAGCAGCGCGAGCGCGAGCGTGCGACGGTCGCGCGAGATGTCGCGCAGCTCCTTGCGCATCACCGACCACATCGAAGCGAACATGCCGGGGCGATTGGTCATCGAAGCGGCGCTCATGCGCGCAGGCCCTCTTCCGAACCGATTGCCTTGACGAACGCGTCCTCCAGGTTCGCCTCGCCCGTCTGCTCGCGCAGTTCATCGGCCGTGCCGGACGCGACGACCTGGCCCTTGGCGATGATCACGATGCGATCGCAGAGCGCGGCGACCTCCTGCATGATGTGGCTGGAGAAGATCACGCAACGACCTTCGGCGCGCAGTTGTTGCAGGAAGCCACGCATCGCGCGTGTCGTCATCACGTCCAGGCCATTGGTGGGCTCGTCGAGGATCACGTTGCGCGGATCGTGCACGAGCGCACGCGCGATCGCGGTCTTGGTGCGCTGTCCCTGCGAGAAGCCCTCGGTGCGGCGATCGAGGATGTCGTGCATCTGCAACGCATCGGCCAGCACCTGCGTCCGCTGTTCGATGGCCTGCTTCGACATGCCGTGCAGTTCGCCGAAGTAGGCGATGTTCTCGCGTGCCGTCAGTCGCTTGTACACGCCGCGCGCATCGGGCAGAACGCCGAGCGCGCCGCGCACCGCGGCCGGATCGCGCGCTGCATCGACATCGTCGATCAGCACCTGGCCGGCGTCGGGCTTCATCAGCGTGTAGAGCATGCGCAGCGTCGTCGTCTTGCCGGCGCCGTTGGGGCCGAGCAGGCCGGTGATCTCGCCATCGCGCGCGGTGAAACGCACGCCTTCGACGGCGCGAACCACGCCGGTCGGCGTCTTGAAACTCTTGTGAAGATCCTGGGCGACGATCATCGCGTCACGGCTCCCATCCGTTGTAACCGGTAAACGGCGGCACATAGCCGATCGAGTAAAGGCACTTCGCATCGAGCGATTTCGCATCGAGCGATTCGATGAACTGCCCAACCAGCTTCGGCATGCAGCCGGTCGCACCCACGTTGTGGCCCTGTCCGCGCAGCGCGAAATGACGGCCGTTCGGCAACCCCTTCAACACGCGCTCGGCGTAGGCAGGCGGCGTGACGGGATCCATCTCGCCCGACATCAGCAAGGACGGCACGTTCGAGCGCAGCGGCTTGTCGAACTCCGCCGGACGCGCGCCATGCGGCCACGCTTTGCATGCAGCGAAGAACGCCGGCCCGGTCTCGGCACCGAGAACGGTATCCGCGTCGGCGGGATCGGGCGCGTAGCGATCGGCATCCTCGGCGCAGATGACCGACCACTGCATCGTGCGCGACATCTGGCCATCCATGTTGCGCGTGACCAGTTGCGCGAGCGCCATCAGCGGTGCGTACTCGCCGCGGTCGGCTTCGTCGATCACAACCGGCATCAGCGACATCATCTGCGGCATGTACGAGAACAGGTGCGTCAGGCCGACGACGGTGTCGGCGGTAAGCGTGTCACGGCGACGCTGCGCGGTGGCGGGATCGCGGAAATCGACCTCCACCGGCGCCGCTTCGAGACGCTCCTTCAATCCGCGAAGCTGCGTGCGCAGATCACGCGGGTACCGCTCGCGACATGTCGGAAGCGATTGGCAATGCGCCGACTGCAGTTCGAGCGCGCGCTCGAACGTGCGCGCGAACTCGCCACCGACGACCAGGTCGTTCGGCGCGACGCCGTCGAGCACGAGCGAACGCGTGTGCGTCGGGAACTTCGCGGCGAACTGCTGCGCAACGCGCGTTCCGTACGACACGCCGACGAGGTTGACCTGCTCCACACCGAGCGCGATGCGCACCGCATCGAGGTCGCCGATCGCCTGCGTGGTCGTGTAGAAGCGCGGATCGGCTTTGCCTTCCAATGCCTTCGCGCAGCGTGCGGCATAGTCGGTGAGGGCGTCGGCATCGGCTTCGTCCTCCGTCGGAAGGCGAAGGTCCGCACCGTTCGCGTCGCGGCAGGCGAGCGGGCTCAGTTTGCCGGTACCGCGCTGGTCGATCAGAACTATGTCGCGATGCTTGCGCACATCGCGCAGGGCGACATCGATCTCGGTGGCGAACTCGGTGGCTGCCTGGCCGGGACCGCCGGCGAGGAAGAACACCGGATCGGGCGCGGTGGTGCCCTTGTCGCTGGCCGGGAGCCACGCGATGTTGAGCGGGATGCGGCGACTGTTCGGTTGCTGCGGGTTCTCCGGCACATCCAGTCGCGCGCATTGCGCATTGATGCTGGAGGACGCGAGCGCGCCGGACAGCGTGCAGGGTTCGAAGGCAATGGTGCCGAACATGCGGCGGGCCGCTTCGTCGGGCGATTTCGCGCCGTCGTCGCGCGCGGTGCAGGCGGTGAGACAACAGAGCGCCGCGAGTGCGGCGATCCATGCAGGCGAAGTACGCATCGGGTCCCTTGTGCGACGTGGAGGTCGCCAGCATGCCAGAGGACTCGGGCGGTTGGATTGCACCTGCTGTGGCGCCTGGGCAGACCGGGCGTCCGCAGACGCCTCGTCCGTCGTCATCCGGTCAGGCGAGACCTGGCCAGCAACACGCCGGCGCCGACCTTACTTGCTGCTGACGTATTTCTCGCGCCGCACCTGTGGCACCGGCAACCCGTACCCCTTCAGCGTTTCGAAACATGCATCGACCATGTTCGGATTGCCGCACAGGTAGGCGATGTCGTCGGTCGCGTTCGGCGCGAACTCCTCGAGGAACTGCTGCACGTACCCGTGGCGCACGTCGGCATGCGCGTGCGGGGAACCGTCCGCCGGCAGTTCGCGCGAGAAACACGGCACGAAGCGGAAGTGGTCCGGATGCTTGTCGGCGAACGCGCGGAACTCGTCGCCGTACAGCAGTTCGTCCGTGTTGCGTGCGCCGAACAACAGCACCACGCGCACGCCGCGCTCGCGGATCAGCGCATCCAGCTGCGGCAGCATCGCGCGGTACGGCGTGACGCCAGTGCCGGTCGCGATGAGCAGGTAACGCGCGTTCGCATCGGCGGGCATCAGGCAGAAGCGCCCGAACGGCCCGCTCGCATCCACGTGTCCGTCGTCCGTCAGCCCTTCGAACAGCGCCGTGGCCGCGCCGCCGGGCACGTAGCTCACGGCGATCTCGACCGCTTCGCCAGGACCCAGCGCGTGATCGTGGATCGTCGCCAGCGAGTAGCTGCGCTTGGTCGCGGTGCCGTCGGCGTACTGGAAATGCACCTGGATGAACTGCCCGGGGATGAAATCCAGCGGCTGGCCGTCGTCCCGCACGAACGTGTAGTGGCCCACGCTCGGGGCCAGCATGCGGCGGGAAACGAGTTTGAGCGGGAAATGCTGGATGGCCACGGCAGTACCGATGATCGTGCAACAGTGTGTGGCCGGAGCGCCCACACGCGGGCGCCTATACTACCGTCTATCGCCGCGAGGCCGCGGCGCAGGCCTTCACCGATGACCCCTGCAACTGCATTCCCGCCCGCCTCCACAGGCGCGGCCCACGCCGCTCCCGCCCTCTCCGTGCGCGAGCTTCGCAAGACCTACGACACCAAGGTCCAGGCGCTCAAGGGCGTTTCGCTCGACGTCGCGCCGGGCGACTTCTTTGCGTTGCTTGGCCCGAACGGCGCCGGCAAGAGCACGCTGATCGGCATCGTCAGTTCGCTGGTGAACCTGAGCGAAGGGTCGGTGTCGATCTTCGGGGTGGACCTGGCAAGGAATCGCGACGCCGCAATGCGCCTGATCGGCCTGGTGCCGCAGGAACTGAACTTCAACATGTTCGAAAAGCCCGTCGACATCCTCGTCAACTACGCCGGCTTCTATGGCGTGCCGCGCGAGGAAGCGCTGCGTCGCGCTGAGGTCGAACTCAAGCGCGCGCACCTGTGGGAGAAGGCGACGGTGATGAGCCGTACGCTCTCCGGCGGCATGAAGCGCCGGTTGATGATCGCACGCGCGATGATGACGCAGCCCAGGCTGCTGATCCTGGACGAACCCACCGCCGGCGTGGACATCGAGATCCGCCGCGGCATGTGGAAGACGCTGAAGGAGATCAACGCCGCGGGCACCACGATCATCCTCACTACGCATTACCTGGAGGAAGCGGAAAGCCTGTGCCGCAACCTCGCCATCATCGACCGCGGCCGCATCGTCGAGCAGGGCCCGATGAAGGCACTGCTGGCCAAGCTCGACGTCGAAGGCTTCCTGCTCGACATCGACGGCACGCTGCCCGCGCAGCTGCCGCTCATCGAAGGCACCACGCTGACCGCCACCGACGACCACACGCTCGACATCGAAATGCCGCGCGCGATGGACCTCAACCGCGTGTTCGCCGCGCTGGGCGATGCAGGCATCCGCGTGCGCTCGATGCGCACCAAGTCCAATCGACTCGAAGAACTGTTCGTGCGCCTCACTGGCGAGAACGCACAGGACGGCATCACGCAGACGCCGCCGGAGCAGGTGGCATGAACGACATGACGAAGACCCATCAGGAAATGTCCCCCACGCAACGCAACTTCGTCGCGCTGGGCACCATCGTGCGCCGCGAAGTGAACCGCATCCTGCGCATCTGGGGCCAGACGCTGGTTCCGCCGGCAATCACGATGACGCTGTACTTCCTGATCTTCGGCGGCCTCATCGGCTCGCGCGTGGGCACGATGGACGGCATCAAGTACATGGATTTCATCGTCCCCGGCCTGGTGATGATGAGCGTGATCCAGAACAGCTACGGCAATATTTCCTCGTCGTTCTTCGGCGCGAAGTTCGGCCGACACGTCGAGGAACTTCTGGTGAGCCCGATGCCGAGTTGGGTGATCCTCACCGGCTACGTCGCCGGCGCGGTGCTGCGCGGATTGATGGTGGGCGCGATCGTGCTCGTCATCGCGATGTTCTTCACCAAGGTGCGCATGCCGCATCCGCTGATCACGCTCACCACCGTGATCCTGGGCGCGACGATCTTCTCGCTCGCCGGCTTCGTCAACGCGGTGTACGCGAAGAAATTCGACGACATCGCGATCGTACCGACGTTCATCCTCACGCCGCTGACGTACCTGGGCGGCGTGTTCTATTCGGTCAAGCTGCTGCCGCCGTGGGCCGAGGCGATGACGCATGCGAACCCGATCTTCTACATGGTCAACGCATTCCGGTACGGCCTGCTGGGTGTGTCCGACGTTCCGATCTGGGTGGCGTACGCGCTGATGCTCGCCTTCGTCGCGGCGTTGGCGAGCCTGGGGTTGTGGCTGCTGAAGCGCGGCGTCGGCCTGCGCAGCTGATGCGCGTCCTCGTACTCGGCGCCGGTGGTACCGGCGGTTACTTCGGCGGGCGCCTGGCGCAATCCGGCGCGGACGTCACCTTCCTGGTGCGGCCCGCACGCGCGGCGCAGCTCGATGCGACGGGGTTGCAGATCCGCAGTCCGCTAGGCGATGCGGACCTGCGCGTGGCGCACGTCACCGCCGATGCGTTGCCGGCGCTCGCCAACGATCGTCCGTTCGACATGGTGCTGCTGAGCTGCAAGGCATATGACCTGGACAGCTCCATCGACGCCATCGCACCCGCGGTCGGCGAGAACACCTGGGTGCTCCCGATCCTCAACGGCCTGCGTCATTACGCGCCGCTGGACGAACGCTTCGGCGCGCGGCGCGTGGTCGGCGGGCTGTGCTTCATCAGCGCGATGAAAGGTGCCGATGGCGAAGTGCGCCATCTTGGCCAACCGGCGTCGATCACGTTCGGCGAGCGGCAAGCGGATGGCGACAGTGCACGCACCGCGGACTTCGCCGCGCTGTGTGCGCACGCGAACGTCGACCACGTCCGCTCGATGCGCATCGCGCGCGACCAGTGGAGCAAGTTCACGTTCCTCGCCACGCTTGCCGCCGCCACGTGCCTGATGCGCGCGCCGGTGGGCCGCATCGTCGCGGCGCAGGGCGGCGATGCATTCATGCGGGCGCTGTATGCCGAATGCCTCGCGGTGGCGCAGGTCGAAGGCGAGCCGATCGACGAATCGGCGCAGGAGACCGCGCTGGCCACGCTTACCGCAGCGGGTTCGCCGCTGAAGGCGTCGATGCTGCGCGACCTGGAAGCCGGGCAGGCCGTGGAGGCGATGCAGATCGTCGGCGACATGTTTCTGCGCGCGCGCGCCGCGGGCCTGGAGGCACCGATGCTGGCGACGGCGTGGGTGCATGTGCAGGCGTACGAAGCCGGGCGGACGGCTTCGGCCTGAGTCCCCCGTGTAGCCCGGGTGCGCTGCGCTTACCCGGGCTACAGAGGTAACGGCCGGTCGAACCGGTACCCGAACCCCGGCAGCGCATGCAGGTAGCGCGGCTGCTTCGCGTCGTCGCCAAGCGCCTGGCGGATGAGGGCGACGACCTGGCCCACCGCGCCCGGCGGCACGTCGTGGTGCCCCCAGACCTCGTCGAGGATCTCTTCCGGCGAGAACACCTGCCCCGGCGAGCGCGCCAGCAGGCACAGCACGGCGAACGAACGCGCATCCAGCAGCTGTAACTCGCCGGCCCGCAGCAGGCGTCGCCCCTTCAGGTCAAGCGTGATGTCGTCGAATTGCAGGACGGGCGGGTCGGGGCAGGTCATCGGCACGGCGGGGAAAACTCATCAACCACCGATACGGTACGCGCTATCGAACCCGGCCCCCTAGTCCCCGGCGCTGGCCGGTCTCAACGCTCCGGCAGGCGGAAGAATGCGCGCGTCGTCGCCGTCGTCAGTGCCGCCGTGGTCGCCACGTCTTCGCCGCGATCGCGGGCCAGCTCCTCGACGATGTGCGCCAGGAACATCGGCTCGTTGCGCCGGTGCGACGGCGCCGGTTTGATCGTGCGCGGCAGCAGGTACGGCGCGTCGGTTTCGATCATCAGCCGGTTCGCCGGAATGTGGCGCACCAGCTCGCGCAGATGTTGCCCGCGGCGCTCGTCGCACAGCCAGCCGGTGATGCCGATGTGCCAGTCGCGGTCGAGGTAGTCGAACATCTCCTCGCGTGTGCCGGTGAAGCAATGCACGACCGCCGGGCCGAGGCGGCCGTCGAAGTTGCGCATCATCGACATGAAATCCGCATGCGCGTCGCGCTGGTGCAGGAACAGCGGCTTGCCTGTTTCCGCCGCGATCTGCAGCTGCAGTTCGAACGCGCGCCGCTGCGCCGGACGCGGCGAGAAATCGCGGAAATAGTCCAGCCCGCATTCGCCCACGGCGACGACTTCCGCATGCGTGTGCAGTTCGCGCATTTCCGCATCGCATTCGGCCGTGTATTCCGACGCGTGGTGCGGATGCACGCCGGCCGTGGCGAACAGCTCGCCCGGATGCTGCCTCGCCAGCTTGAGCGCCATCGGCGAATGCTCGCGGCTGGCGCCGGTGATCACCATCTGCACCACGCCGGCCTCGCGCGCGCGGGCGATCACGGCCTCGCGGTCGTGGTCGAAGGAGTCGTGGGTGAGGTTGGCGCCGATGTCGATCAAATCCATGTGCGAAGTCTAGCCGAGCGCCCCGTTTAGACTGTCGTGGTGATGCGCACCGACTTCCCCATCGACCCCTTGCTGCCGCAGATCCGCGCCAGCCTGGCCGAACACCCCCGCCTCGTCCTGGAAGCGCCGCCCGGCGCCGGCAAGACGACGCAGGTGCCGCCGGCGCTGCTCGACGAGCCGTGGCTCGCGGGCCGCAAGATCGTGATGCTCGAACCGCGCCGCGTGGCCGCGCGCGCCGCGGCGAACTTCATGGCGCGCCAGCGCGGCGAGGAGGTCGGCGGCACGGTCGGCTACCGCATCCGCTTCGAGAACCGCGTCGGCGCCGCCACGCGCATCGAGGTCGTCACCGAGGGCATCCTCACGCGCATGCTGCAGGACGATCCGATGCTCGAAAGCGTCGGCGCGCTGCTGTTCGACGAATTCCACGAGCGGCACCTGTCGGCCGACCTCGGCCTGGCGCTGGCGCTCGACGTGCAGGCCGGCTTGCGCGAAGACCTGCGGATCGTGGTGATGTCGGCGACGCTCGACGGCGAGCGGCTGGCGAACTTCCTTGATGCGCCGCGACTGAGCAGCGCCGGCCGCAGCTATCCGGTGTCGATCGCGCATTTCGCATCGCGCCGCGACGAGGCGGCCGAGCACCAGACGCGTCGTGCGGTCGAACACGCGCTCGCGCAGCATCCGGGCGACGTGCTGGTGTTCCTGCCGGGGCAGCGCGAGATCTCCCGCGTGGAATCGCTGCTCGCGCCATCGCAAGCCGCAGACGTCCTCACATTGCACGGCGAACTCCCCGTCGAGGCGCAGACGCGCGTGCTGCAGCCCGACCCCGACGGCCGCCGCCGTGTCGTCCTCGCCACCAACGTCGCCGAGTCCAGCGTCACGCTGCCTGGCGTGCGCGTGGTAATCGACTCGGGCCTCGCGCGCGAACCGCGCTACGACCCGAACAGCGGCTTCGCGCGGCTGGACGTGGTGAACATCGCCCAGGCGTCGGCCGACCAGCGCGCCGGCCGCGCCGGCCGCGTCGCCGAAGGCTGGGCGTATCGCCTTTGGCCCGAGTCCCAGCGCCTGGAACCGCAGCGTCGCCCGGAGATGGCGCAGGTCGAACTGGCCGGACTCGCGCTCGAACTGGCCGCGTGGGGCGACGCGGACCTGCGTTTCGTCGATGCGCCGCCGTCGGGCGCGCTCGCCGCCGCACGCGAATTGCTGCAACGCCTCGGCGCGCTCGAAGGCGGTTCTATCACGCCGCTTGGCCGACGCATGCTCGCGCTGGGCACGCATCCGCGGCTGGCGGCGATGCTGCTCGCACCGCGTGACCGCGTCGAACAGGCGCTGGCGTGCGACCTCGCCGCGCTCGTCGAAGCACGCGATCCCCTTCGATCACGCAGCGACTCCATCGCCGAACGCTGGCAGGCACTCGCCGCATTCCGCGCGGGACGCATCGCGCCGGATGCCTCGCGTTCGTCGCTGGCCGCGCTCGACCAGGCCGCGAAACAATGGCGACGTCGCCTGCGACTGGACGCCGCGCCGCCGTCGGTCGCGCCGTCGCACCAGCTCGGCGATGTCCTGCTGCATGCGTTCCCCGACCGCATCGGGCGCCAGCATTCGAGCGATCCATACCGCTACCTGCTCGCCAACGGCCGGAGCGTGAAGCTGTTCGACGATTCGACGTTGTACGGCGAGCCGTGGATCGTCGTGAGCGAATTGCGCGACGAAGCTCGCGATGCGCGAGTGCTGCGCGCCGCACCGCTGGACGAAGCGCGCCTGCGCGAGGACTTCCCGCAGCGTTTCGTCACCGCCGATCGCGTGGTGTGGGACGCGAACACGCGAGGAATAGCCGCCGTGCGCGAAACGCATTTCGACCGCATCGTGATCGAAAGCAAACCGCTGGCGAAGCCCGACCCCGCGCGCTATGCCGACGCGCTCGTCGATGCGGTGCGCCAGCTCGGCCTGCGTGCGCTGCCGTGGACACCGGCGCA
>Ga0209256_1002353_pt1 | contig 15730 bp, 13 predicted proteins | sample AraplaCol_mCL_r2_2_FD_184270 | JGI IMG/M metagenome (GOLD analysis project Ga0209256, IMG submission 184270) | Arabidopsis root microbial communities from North Carolina, USA - plate scrape MF_Col_mCL_r2 (SPAdes) (version 3) | ecosystem: Host-associated > Plants > Roots > Endosphere | place...
ATCGACGGGTCCAGCTGGATCTTGCTGGTGATGCCCAGGCGGCGCGCGGTGGCGGCGACGTTGCTGGTGCCCACCTCGCTGGCCAGACGCGCGGCGACCGTGTTGATCGACTGGGCCAGGGCCGTCTGCAGGGTCATCGGACCCAGGTACTTGTTGGTGTAGTTCTTGGGCTCCCAGTTGCCGATCTTCACCGGTTCGTCGACCACCATCACCGACGGGTTGCGGCCCTGGTCCATGGCGGTGAGGTAGACGAACGGCTTGAAGGCCGAGCCGGCCTGGCGGCGGGCGCTGGTGGCGCGGTCGAACTGGGTCTCGCCGTAGTCGGCGCCGCCGACATAGGCGCGGATGCGGCCTTCGCCGTCGATGGCGACCAGGGCCGCCTGCTGCACGCCCTGGCCTTTGTGGCCCTGGACCCCGACCTGCACCGAGCGCTCGGCGGCGACCTGGATCGGCAGGTCCAGAGTGGTTTCGACCACCAGGTCCTCGGTCGGTTCGCCGACCAGCGAACGCACCTGGGCGTCGACATAGTCGGTGAAGTATTGGGCGCGCTGGTTGGCCAGGGTGGCCGAGACGCGGACGGGTTCGGCGAAGGCCTGGTCGCGCTGCTCGGCCGTGATCGCCTTCATCCGCACCATCTCGTCCAGGACGATGGTGGCGCGGCGCGCGGCGCGGTCGCTGGCCGAGACCGGCGAATAGCGGGCGGGGGCCTTCATCAGGCCGGCCAGCAGGGCGGCCTCGCCGACGGTCAGCTGGCTGGCGGGCTTGTTGAAATAGCGCTGCGAAGCGGCCTCGATGCCGTAGGCGCCCGCGCCGAAATAGACCCGGTTCATGTAGAGGGCCAGGATCTGCTTCTTGCTGAACTTCAGCTCCAGCCAGACGGCCAGGATCAGCTCCTGGGCCTTGCGGCGATAGTTCTGGGCCGGGCTCAGGAACAGGTTCTTGGCCAGCTGCTGGGTGATGGTCGAGCCGCCGCGCTGGGGACCGCCCTCGTGGGTCAGGTTCCAGACCAGCGAGCGGGCGATGCCCCAGGGGTTGAAGCCGATGTGGTGGTAGAACTGGCGGTCCTCGATCGCCACGAAGGCGGCCGGCACATATTCAGGCAGGGCGTCCAGGTCGACCGGCGGGGCGTACTGGCTGCCGCGCACGGCCAGCAGGGCGCCGGACCGGTCGAGATAGTTGATCGAGGGCTGACGCTTGACGTCGTACAGCTTGGACGTGTCGGGCAGGTCGCTGGCGAACACCGCGAAGAAGGCGACGACGAAGATCAGGCCCCAGACGCCCAGCACCATCGTCCAGTAGAGCAACGCCTGCAGGGGCGTGCGCTGAGGTCTCGCCGGCTTGTTCCCGCCGAAAGCGCCGTTGGCCATGTCGTCCTTAATCCCGAAAAGGCGCGAACGTCCCGAGGGCGCGCCGAAATCCGTTTAGCCGAAGCTCACGAAACGCGCGACAAGATTGACGAGGGATGAACAGCGTCAGGCCCCGTTCCTTCGCCACCTTGCGCCCGTCGCGTGTTCATGGTTCGTTTCGCCTTGTGGTCGCGACGAAGGCTGGCGACCGTCCATGCAGGGGCCGTGCAGCCGATGTCCGCTTTCAAGCCGATTTTGGGGGCCGGATCATGGCGCCGCGCTTGGCCTGGCCTCCACGCACTGTCAAAAGACGCCCGTGTACGACCAGCCTGATTCCCTCCTAGACCGGCCCGCCCCTTCGCTAGACGCGGCGCGCGAGGTCCTGCGCCGAACGTTCGGCCATTCGGACTTCCGGGGTCTGCAGGCCGGAGTGATCGGCGAGCTGCTAGCCGGGCGCAGCGCCTTGGCCGTGCTGCCCACCGGCGGCGGCAAGAGCCTGTGCTACCAAATCCCCGCCCTGGTCCGTCCGGGCCTGGGCCTGGTGGTCTCGCCGCTGATCGCCCTGATGGCCGACCAGGTGGCGGGCCTGCAGCAGGCCGGTGTGGCGGCCGAGCGCCTGGACTCCAACACCCTGCCCGCCGAGCGCGCCGAGATCTGGCGGCGGATCGACGACGGGCGGCTCGACCTCCTCTACCTGTCGCCCGAAGGCCTGATGCAGCCGTCGATGCTGGAGCGGCTGTCGCGGCTGCCCCTGTCGCTGGTCGCCGTCGACGAGGCCCACTGCGTCAGCCAGTGGGGCCACGACTTCCGTCCCGAATACCGGATGCTGGGCCGCCTGGCCGAGGTGTTCCCCCACGCCCCGCGCCTGGCCGTCACCGCCACCGCCGACGCCCGGACCCGCGACGACATCCGTTCGGAGCTACGCCTGCAGGGCGCGGCCGAGTTCGTCGACAGCTTCGCCCGCCACGAGCTGGCTCTGAACGCCGAGCGCAAGAAGGGCAAGGGCCATGACCGCGTCATCGAGCTGGTCACCGAGCGGCCCAACCGCGCCGGGGTGGTCTATGCCGGCAGCCGGGATTCGACCGAGAAGCTGGCCGAGAAGCTGATCGCCGAAGGTATACCCGCCCTGGCCTATCACGCGGGCCTGGACAAGGCCGTGCGCGCCCGGCGGCTCGAGGAGTTCCTCGAGGCTGACGAGGCGGTGATGGTGGCGACCATCGCCTTCGGCATGGGGGTCGACAAGCCTGACGTCCGCTTTGTCATCCACGCCGATCCGCCCGCCGCCATCGAGGCCTATTGGCAGGAGATCGGCCGCGCCGGCCGCGACCGCCAGCCGGCCGAGGGGATCACTCTCTACAGCTCCGCCGACCTGGCCTGGGCCGTGCGCCGGATCGAGGCCCAAAGCGCGCCCGACGAGGTCAAGGCGGTGCAGCTGCGCAAGCTCCGCCAGTTCTACGCCATGCTGGAAGGCGTCACCTGCCGCGCCGCCGCCGTCCGTCGCTACTTCGGCGAGGAGGGGGTCGAGCGCTGCGGTGTCTGCGACATCTGCGTCTCGCCACCGACGGGGATCGACGCCAGCCAGGCCGCTCAGAAGGCCCTGTCCGCCGCCCACCGGATGGGCGGACGGTTCGGGCGCGGCCGCCTGGTCGACCACCTGCTGGGCAAGACCAAGGACGTCACCCAGGCCGAGGCCCAGATGTCGACCTTCGGCATCGGCAAGGAGTTCAGCCCGCAGGGCTGGCGCGACCTGATCGACACCCTGGTGTTCGAGGGCCTGCTGCGAGAGGATCCCAACGACGGCCGCCCGCTGATCGGGCTGGGCGACGGCGAGGGCGTGCGCCAGGTCTATCGCGGCGAGCGGCTGGTCTCGCTGCGCCAGCAGCCGATGACGGCGGAGAGCCAAGGACGCTCGGGCGCGGGCAAGACGGCTCGCAAGCGCCAGGCCCTCACGGTGCCGCTGGAGGACCAGGCGCTCTTCGAAGCCCTGCGAAGCTGGCGCCGCGAAGAGGCGGCCCTGCAGCACGTGCCGCCCTACGTCATCTTCCACGACGCCACCCTGGCCGAGATCGCCGCCGCCCGTCCGGCCACGGCCGCCGCCCTGGCCAAGGCCGGCGGGGTGGGCCAGGGCAAGCTGGAACGCTACGGCGAGGCCGTGCTGAAAGTGGTGCGTGACAACTGAAGCGCTTTCGAGCGAAGTGGAAGCCGGTTCGCGTGAAGAAAGCGCGTCCAAACAAGGCCGGCGCCGGCCGTCAGCGACCGAACGCGGCGAAACGTTTTGCCGCTGGGCGTGTTAAGAGTGTTGACCCCATTTCCCCCACGGATTTCGGCACGGGATTTCGCATGACCGACTTCACGATCAAGACCGCCGCCCCCGCCCAGACCCGGGCCAAGCGCGCCAAGGCCGCTGTGACCAAAGCCGCCGAGACCGTGGCCGAGAAGGCCCACGTCGCCGCCGAGTTCGCCGCGGAGAAAGCGGGGGTCGCCCGGACCTACGCCGCCGAGAAGGCCGAGATCGGCAAGGCCTGGAGCATCGAGAAGGCCAAGGCCGCCCACGTGGTGGCTGAGGAGCGCCCCGTCGCCGTGGCGATCGGCGCCTTCGTGGCCGGCGCGGTGTTCGGCTTCCTGCTGGCCCGCAACTTCGACCGCTAGGCGTCAGGCCAAGGTCAGTCGCTCGGCGTTGACGCCAGCGGCGCGCAGGGCCGCCAGCCGGGCGAAAGCCAGGGTCAGCGCCTTGCGCCGGGCCGGCGCCAGCGGCGCGACCGGCGCCTCGCGCACGACCGCGCCGCCAAAGCCGTCGGCGACGATCAGACCCGGCTCGTCGGGCAGGATGCCCTCGGGAAAGTCCGGCGAAACCGAGAAATAGAAGGCGTCGCAATAGGGGGCGTATTCGGGCCACTTACGGTCGACCCGGAAGTCCTCCAGCCCCGACTTCACCTCGACGATCAGCACGTCGCCCTTGGGACCCAGCGCCATCAGGTCGGCCCGCCGCCCGTTCGGCAAGGTCACCTCGGCCAGCGGCGCATAGCCCAGCGACACCAGGAACCGCGCCGCCCCTCGGGTGACGATGCCGGTGGTCTCGGGCCGCGTGGGGCGAAGGTCGACGATGACGTCCATGCCGGAACCATGTTCCAGCTTTGTTCGCGGATCAAGGGGTCAGTTGGCCGCGTGCTTGGTCACCCGCAGCATCGACGTGTCGTAGCCCATGGCCTTGGCTCGCGCGGTAAGGTCGGCCATGACCTCCGGCGTTGGCGGCTTCCGGGTCAGCAGCCACAGGTATCGGCCCGAGCCTTCGCCGACGATCGACCAGCTGTAGTCGTCGGCATGGTCCAGCACCCAGTAGTCGCCGAAGAAGAACGGGCCGAAGAACGAGACCTTTAGCTTGGCGCTGGTCGCGGTGTCGGCGATCTTGGCCTTGCCCTCGCTGACCTTGGCGGGTCCATCCGGGCCGCCCTTGCGGCAGGTGTTGAGCACCCGGATCAAGCCGTCGGGTCGCTTGGAATACTCGGCCGTGACGCCGTCGCAGCCCTTCTCGAACCGCATGTCATAGCGCGCCGCCTCGTACCAGAGGCCGGCATAGCGCTCGAGGTCGACGGCCTTGGCCGGCTGAGGCGGATTGGGGTTGCCGCTGGGGCCCGACACGCAGGCGGCCAGCGAGACGGCGGTCAGCAGAGCGGCGGCCATCGGGCCGAAAGGACGACGCATCAAGACCCTCACGCCGGCGGCTGCTGGGGATATTCGAGCTTGGTGTAGCCCAGCGCCTTCACCCGTTCCAAGGCCTGGGCCTTGACGGCCTCGGGCAGCACCGGCTTGCGGGCCAGCAGCCAGACGAAGTTGCCGCCGGGCGTGGCCATGATCGCCCAGGAGTGGTCGTCCGCGCAGTCCAGCACCCAGTACTCCTGCTTCTTGATGCCGCCCAGGAAGCTCATCGTGAAGCGGGTGTTGTTCGAACCGGCGATGATCTTGCCCTTGGTGTCGAATACCTTGGCCGCGCCAGCCGCCGAGCCTTTGTGGCAGACCTGATGCACCGAGAAGCCGTCCCCGCCCTTGCCCGTGAACTCGGTGCTGGGGGCTTCGCAATCGCGCTGGCCCGCGTTGGGCGTGCGGGCGATTTCGTACCACTTGCCTGAATAGAAGCTGGCCGGGATCGCCTTGGCCGGCGGCTTGGCGGCCGCGACCGCCTGGGCGGCGGGCAGCTGGGTCGCGAGCAGGCCCGCGGCGATCAGGATCGGAAGACTGCGCATGAAGTCACCTTGCCCCACGAGGCGCCTGAAACGCAAAACGCCCCGCCGGGGTTCCGACGGGGCGCTGGGCCGTCACGTGATCGGGCCTATTCGGCGGCGATGGTCACCGGCGTGGCGCGGTCCTTGAAGTTGATGGCCTGCAGGTGGCGGATGCCTTCCTCGGCGATGTCGTCGCCGACCATCCGCTCGCCCTCGCCCTTCAGTTCGTCCAGGTCGACGTACATGGCGTAGAAGGCCTTGGTGCGATCGGTGATGATGCCGGCGTTCAGCAGCGTCTTGACCAGCACCCGGAAGATGTTGGTCTGCTCCTTCATGTTCTCCCGACGCAGGTCGTCGGTCATGATCTTCCCGTACTCCTCGACCACCTTGTCGGGATCCAGGCCGAACTCGGCATAGAGGTCCAGCTGCTGGTGCGGCGAGACCAGGTTGAACAGCAGGGTCTGGAAGCAGTGCGCCGCCCAGTCCTCGATGATGGCGTGCTCTTCCGGCGTCAGCTTGGGCACAGTGCGGTCGGCCCAGATCTTCCCGAACTTGTGGTGAAAGGCCTCGTCGGTCATCACCAGCTGCAGCATCTTCTTGCCCAGCGGATCGTTGATCTGGTTGTAGAAGGTGGCGAAGGCGCCCATGGCCAGGCCCTCCACCAGCATCTGCATGCCGATGATCTTCTTGTATACCTCGGGCGCGCCGATGATCTCGACCAGCAGCGTCTTCAGGGCCGGGCCGCACTCGACCGGCTTGCCCCAGCGCGCCTTGATGTACTTGGCGAAGGCCGTGACGTGGCGGGCCTCCTCGCGGGTCTGGTTGGCGGCGTATTCCTGGGCGCCCTGGTCCTTCAGGACGTGGCACAGGCTGGCCGACAGATTCAGCGCGCCCTGCTCGCCGTGCAGGATCGACGAGAAGCTGCGCAGCACCGACTGGTTGATGAAGCGGATGCGCTGCTTGGGATCGGAGAGGTGGTTGGAGACATAGTCGGTCGACAGGGCGATCACGAGGTCCTCGGGAACCAGGGCCTGGTTCTCCATGTCGAACGGCTCGTCGAAATCGATGTAGGTCTTGTCCAGCGGATCCCAGAAGTGGTCGTGGGTCGCGGAGATGATTTTGTCGAAGGCCGTGGAGCGGTTGTTGTAGCGGTCCAGTTCGAGCATCGACTCGAAGTCGTCCGGCGCCACCGCGTCGTACATGGCGTCCTTGGTGATGTTCTTGTCCGTCATGATCATCCTCGCCTAAGGGGGCTGGACAGGCTCCGTCTAACGCGGGTCTCTGGCCTATCTAAACACTGTCAACTCAAAGAGCCGGCGGGGTCAAATTAAAAATGACGACTGCGTCAGGTTCGCAGGAGCGCCCGAAGGCGCTGGGGAAAGCACGACCATGGGCCTGAATGTCTTCGTCCTGACTGGCGCCGGGGTCTCGGCCGAGAGCGGCCTGGGCACGTTCCGCGACACCAGCGGGATCTGGACCCAGTACGACCTGTCGGAGGTGGCGACGCCCGAGGGCTTCGCCCGCGATCCCGCCAAGGTGCGGGCCTTCTACAATGCCCGGCGGGCCAATCTGGCGGGCGCGGCGCCCAATGCGGCGCACTTCGCCCTGGCGCGGCTGCAGGCGGGACTGGCGGCCAGGGACGGACGCCTGTTCCTGTGCACCCAGAACGTCGACGACCTGCACGAGCAGGGCGGTTGCGTCGACGTGGTCCACATGCACGGCGAACTGCGGGTGACGCGTTGCCATGCCTGCGAGGCGACCTGGCCCGATACGGGTCCGTTGAGCGCCGATACCGTCTGCCTCCGCTGTGGCGAGACGGGCACGGCCCGGCCGCACGTGGTGTGGTTCGGCGAAATCCCGCTGTTCATGGACGCCATCGAGGACGCCCTGGAGGAGTCCGACCTGTTCGTCTCCATCGGCACGTCGGGCGCGGTCTACCCGGCCGCCGGCTTCGTGGCCCAGGCCCGTCGGTTGGGGATCCGGACGTGCGAGCTGAACTTGGAACCGTCGGACAACGCCCGCGCCTTCGACGAACGGCGCTATGGCCCGGCGACGGAGGTGGTTCCGGGCTGGGTTGAAGAGGTGCTGAAGGGGCTGTGAGGGCATGACGTCTCGGGCTCACGCGGAAAGCCGCTGAGGGAATGGAAAGGGCTGCGGAGCGCCGGACACCGTCCGGAGTTCTTTGTGTTTGTACCGTTTCGACGAAGCCCGTTCGCTCCGCGCCATCGTTATCCGCCAGCGACCCGGTAGGCGGCCCTGTTCAGGCCTAGCCGGGAAACCGGTTCGCCGTTTCCGGCGAGGTCCGGCGATGGGGGACGCGGATCATCAAGACACGCACGCCGATCCCCACCAACGCCGACGGCGGGCGGGGCCTGCAACGCCAGGCTCCCCGGACACGCTGAAGTAACCCCCTCCAGCCCAGTCCCGCTCGATCGCCCCCCGCCGCCGCAATGGTCGCTGGCCTTGCGCCCTTTCCTCGCGACGAGGTGAGATGATTATGCGGCCGGTTCGGAGGCGGGGGATAAGTTTGGTCGAAAAAGTTTAGGGCGTTGATTTTGCTGAACTCTGTCCACTATCCACTCAGCATAGAGGCTCGATGACTTTGAGCAGACGCCTGGCATGTCCGCGAAGGGTGGATGTCGCTTCTTCAGGCTAGCCCAACACCGATCATCCCCGCGAAAGCGGGGATCCAAGCCGAGCCTGAAACTGCAAAGGCGCCGAATGATCCCACCCGCCATTTGGATCCCCGCTTTCGCGGGGATGATCGGCGATATTGAAGGTCAGCAATGGATCCAAAGCCGACCTACCGCTCCAACCCCGCCAGCACCTTCGGGTCCTTCTTCGCCAGGTCGACGATCCGTTCGATCAGGGCGTCCTTGTCCTCCAGCGCCAGGCCGTCGCGCAGGCGGGCCAGGCGGTCACGGACATAGCCCTGGCCGGTCCCGTCCAGCAGGTTGGCGGCCACGACTACGGCCGCCTGGTGCTTGCAGGCGCCGAACTTGTCGAAGCCCGGGCAGGTGCAGGCGCCTTCGCCGTCCGGAGCGCGCAGGGTGACGACATAGAGGTCGCCGGCGCTGCCCTTCACGTGGGCGGTCACCGCGTCGTCCTCGATGGCGACCAGGTCGACGTCGCCCTGCTCGGCCATGGCCGCGCCGCTCTCGAACCAGCGCTCGTCCATGCGGCCGCGCCAGGCTTCAGCGTCGAAAAGGGTCACGCCATGGCTCATGCGTCGTCCTCGATGCGGTGGATGTCGTCGTCCGACAGGCCGAAGTGGTGGCCGATCTCGTGGACCAGCACGTGGGCGATCAGCTCGCCCAGGGCGACGTCGCCGCGTTCGCACCATTCGTCCAGGATCGGACGGCGATAGAGGAACACCATCGACGGCTGCGGCGAAGGATCCAGCACCGAGCGGCGGCCCAGGTCGACGCCCTGGTAGAGGCCGGTCAGCTCGAACGGGTCCTCGATGCCCAGCTCGTCCAGCACCTCCTCGGAGGCGAAGTCGTCGACGCGGAACACCACGTCGCCGGCCTGGCGGCGAAAGTCGGCGGGCAGGTCGTCGAAGGCTTGGCGCGCCAGGGCGGCGAAGTCGTCCAGCGACGGGGCGATGCGGTCGGTCCAACTCATGAAGGGTACATAGGCTGGCGGAACGACGCGGGGAAGACGCGGCGACAGCGGCGCTCATCGCGCTCTGGTCACGCACGGCCTAATCTGTGAAGCTGATTCGCTAACCACGTGTGCAAGCCAGGGGCCGACGACCAGCTTGATGACCTCGTCCGACTTGATCCTGGCCGCGACGGCCGGCGCGGTCTGCCTCGCCCTATGCGCCACCCTGTGGGCGATGTCGCAGCGGCGGCGGTTCGAGGACCACCTCGCCCGCCTGAAATCCCGCGCCGCCAGGCTGGAAACCCGGCTGATGGACAGCCAGGGCGCGGCCGAGGCCTTCGAGAGCGCCGTGGTCGCCATCCATGACGGCGGCGTCGACCTGGTCTCCGGCGAGGACGCCCTGGCCGACTGCGCCAGGATCCTGGACGTCGCCGCCGACGCCCAGGCCGTGGTCGTGGCCCTGACCGAGGCCGACCCCTCTTACGCCCAGAAGCTGAAGACCCTGTTCGAGCAGGGCCAGTCCTGCGCCTTCGAGGCCCGAACCCCGCGCGGCGGCGTGGTGGTCGAGGGCCGCGCGGCCGGGACCCGGGCCTGGCTGCGCCTGGCCGCGGCGGCGGCCAACGAGACCGGCCTGCCCGACGCCGGCCGCTTCGCCGCCTTCATGGACGGTCTGGTCGAGCCGGCCTGGATCTCGGGCGCCGACGGCGCGCCCGTCTGGGGCAATGCGGCCTATCTGCGGGTGGTCGGCGTGGAAACCGCCGCCGACGCCGCGCGCGACAACAAGTCGATCGACCGGGCCGCCGACGCCCTGGCCGTCGAGGCCGCCAAGGCCGGCGAGCTGCGCGAACTGGTCCGCTGGGTGCCTCTGGACGGCCGCCGCCGGGCCCTGCGCTTCTCGGCCCAACCGCTGGAAGGCGGCGGGGTCGGCGTGTTCAGCAGCGACGTCACCGAGGTCGAGGACATGCGCGACGCGCTGAAAAAGCATGTCGCCGCCCACGACGAGACCCTGAACCACATCGCCGACGCGGTGGCGATCTTCAGCGCCGGCCGTCGCCTGGCCTTCCATAACATCGCCTTCGCCGAGCTGTGGGGGCTGGAGCCGGCCTGGCTGGCCGAACGCCCCACCCACGGCGAGGTTCTGGACCGCCTGCGCCAGCGCCGCCGGCTTCCCGAAACGGTCGATTATGCGCGGTGGAAGGCCGCCGAGCTGGCGCGCTACGAGGACCTGGGTCCCCAGGCCGACGAGATGTGGGACTTGCCCGACGGCCGGACCCTGCGCGTCGTGCGCCAGCCCCACCCGCTGGGCGGCATGCTGGTGCTCTACTCCGACATCACCGGCGAGCTGAAGCTGAAGGCCCAGTACAACGCCCTGATCCAGGTGCAGCAGGCCACGCTGGACAAGCTGAACGACGCCGTCGCCGTGTTCGGCTCGGACGGCCGGCTGCGGCTGCACAACGAAGCCTTCGAGACCTTCTGGAACGTCTCGGCCCACGCCCTGGAGGCGGCGGTCGACTTCGAGGGCGTGGTCGAGCTGTGCGTGCCGCGCCTGCACGACCTGTCGTTCTGGCGCGAGCTGAAGGGCCGGGTCGCCGATCCCGATCCGCAGATGCGGGCCCCGACCTCGGGCGAGACCCGCACCTCGGACAACCGGATCATCGTCTATCAGAGCCGCCCCCTGCCCGACGGCGCGACCCTGATCGCCTTCGCCGACGTCACCGACACCCGGTCCCTGGAAAGCGCCCTGGCCGACCGCTCCGCCGCCCTGGCCGAGGCCGAGCGGCTGAAGCGCGACTTCGTCGGCAACGTCTCGTACGAGCTGCGCACGCCGCTGACGACGATCATTGGCTATTCGGAGCTGCTGGAGCGGGCCGACGGCCTGACCGAGCGCGGGCGCGGCCATGTGGCCTCGGTGCGCGCCGCCGCCACCCAGCTGGCCCGCTCGATCGACGACGTGCTGGACATGGCCCAGATCGACGCCGGCGAGATGGCGCTGGAAATCGAGGACATCCGCGTGGCGGGCCTCTTGGCCGACGCCCAGGAACGCTCGCTGAAGGCGGCCCAGCTGGGCGGGGTGACGCTGGCGGTCGAGTGCGACAAGGATGTCGGCCTGATCCGGGGCGATCACAAGCGCCTGGCCCAGATCCTGGACCACCTGATCGAGAACGCCCTGCGCCAAACCCCGCCGGACGGCGTGGTCACCCTGTCGGCGCGGCGGGCCCTGGGCGAGGTGCGGCTGGACGTGTCGGACACCGGCCGGGGCGTGCCCTTCCACGTCCAGGCCCACATCTTTGACCGCTTCGTAGGTCGCGACCGCGGCGGGCCCGGCCTGGGGCTGGCCCTGGTCAAGGCGCTGGTCGAGCTGCACGGCGGCTGGGTGGCGCTGGAGAGCGAACCCGGCGCGGGCTCGACGTTCACCTGCCACCTGCCCGAGACGCAGCAGCCTGGCGCGGCCCAGCCGGAGTTCGGGTTTTAGAGATCTAGGTTCGTGGGGGTGATCACTTGCCCCCTACGGATCGCTTCGCGATCATCTTCCCCCACAGGGGGAAGATGCATCCGCCCCCTATGGGGGCGGACAGACCGCGTAGCGGTCAGGTGGGGGCAAGTGGGTGAGCCACCGCCCCCAGAAAGACAATCCTAGTGCTGGCTTTCCGGCAGACGCACCACCAGGCCGTCCAGCGCGTCGCTGACCTTGATCTGGCACGACAGGCGCGAGTTCGGCTCGACGTTCTCAGCGAAGTCCAGCATCGACTCCTCCATGGCCGACTTCTCGCCGGTCTTGTCGAGCCAGGCGTCATCCACATAGACGTGGCAGGTGGCGCAGGCGCAGGCGCCGCCGCAGTCGGCGTCGATGCCGGGCACGTTGTTCTTCACCGCGCCTTCCATGACCGTCAGGCCCGGCTTGACGTCGATGACGTGATCCGTGCCGTCGTGCTCGATGTAGGTGATCTTGGCCATGGGTCCCCTGGAACAGTTTTGAACGGTCGTTTTACGCCGCTACTTCTTTCATGGAAATCGTGGTGTCCGCCAGCTTCTCGATGCTGACGGGCGTGCGTTTGGCGATCAACTGCTTGCCGGCCATGAATTCGGGCGGCGCGTTGACGGCTTCGACGGCCTGGACGAGGTCGCCCTTCAGATGGAAGACGGCGAACCTGGCGGCGGCCACGTCGCCGCGCACCACCTGGCGGTCGGCGTCGAAGGGCAGGCCGGCGATCTGGAGCTTCAGGTCGTACTGGTCGGACCAGAACCACGGGATCTCGTGCGGCGGCATGGGCTTGCCGGCGATGGCGGCGGCGGCCTGCTTGGCCTGCTCCAAGGCGTTGGGCACGCTCTCCAGCCGGAACTGGCGGTCGTAGATCGGCAGGGGCCGGTGGGTCAGGTCGCCGATGGCGAAGACGAACGGGTCGGCCGTGCGGGCCTCGATGTCGACCACCACGCCGTTGGCGCAGTGCAGGCCGGCGTCGCGGGCCAACTCCTCGTTAGGCACGGCGCCCACCCCGACCAGGGCGACGTCGCAGGCGATCACCGAGCGGTCGGACAGGCGCACGCCGGTGACGTGGCCGTCGCGGCCCTCGAAGCCCTCGACCCCGGCGTTGAGCACGAAGGTCACCCCGCGCTCGCCGTGATAGTCCTGGAAGAAGACCGACAGGGTCTCGCAGGCCACCCGGGCCAGGACGCGCGACTCCCGTTCGATGATCGTGGCGTGGCCGCCCAGGGCCACGGTCGAGGCCGCCGCCTCCAGGCCCACATAGCCGCCGCCGACGACGGCCAGCCGCTTGCCGGGACCCAGGGCCTCCTTCAGCGCCTCGGCGTCGGCCGCCGTGCGCAGGGCCAGGACGCCGGAGAGGTCGGCGCCGGGGATCGGCAGGGCCCGGGCGCGGGCGCCGGTGGCCAGGATCAGATAGTCGTAGGGAAGGTGTTCACCGGAGGCCAGGGTCACCGTCTTGGCGCCGCGGTTGATCGACACGACCACCCCGCCCAGGCGCAGCGAGACGCCGGCTTCCTCGTACCAGGTGGTCGGCTTCAATTGCAGGCTGTCGGCGTCGGCCTCGCCCTTCAGCCAGGCCTTGCTGAGCGGCGGGCGTTGATAGGGCAGCAGGGGCTCGTCGCCGATCAGCACGATCGGGCCGGTATGACCGTACTGGCGAAGGAAGGCCGCGGCCGAACCGCCGGCATGGCCGGCGCCGACAATTACGACGCGGGCGGTCAGGTCCCCGGTTCCAGCTTCACTCAACGCCTTCGTCCTCCGTTCGAGCAAAGATGACGGCAGCGTCACCTTTTTGCAAGCCGAGCGGCCTTGGGCTCAGGACGCCCGGAAAGGCGCCCCTGCGGCAGTGAATGAACCCCCGTCCCGAGCCCGTCGAAGGACGAGGCGGAGAGACGCGCGGTTGTTAGACCACGCGCTCCACCAGCATCTTCTTGATCTCGGCGATCGCCTTGGCCGGGTTCAGCCCCTTCGGGCAGACCTGGGCGCAGTTCATGATCGTGTGGCAGCGATAGAGCTTGAACGGGTCCTCGAGGTTGTCGAGGCGGTCGCCCGTGGCTTCGTCGCGGCTGTCGATCAGCCAGCGGTAGGCGTGCAGCAGGGTGGCCGGACCCAGATACTTGTCGCCGTTCCACCAGTAGCTGGGGCACGAGGTCGAGCAGCAGGCGCAGAGGATGCACTCGTAGAGGCCGTCCAGCTTGGAACGGTCTTCCGGCGACTGCTTCCACTCGGTGCGCGGCTCGGGCGTGACGGTGTGCAGCCAGGGCTCGATCGAGGCGTACTGGGCGTAGAACAGCGTCAGGTCCGGGATCAGGTCCTTGACCACCGGCTGCGACGGCAGCGGGCTGATCTGCACGGCCTTGCCGGGCGTGTCGGCGTGGCCGTGGGTGCAGGCCAGGGTGTTGCGGCCGCCGATGTTCATCGCGCACGAACCGCAGACGCCTTCACGGCACGAGCGGCGGAAGGCCAGCGTCGGGTCGATGGTGTTCTTGATGTAGAGCAGGGCGTCCAGGACCATCGGGCCGCAGGCGTCGGTGTCCACCTCGTAGGTGTCCCAGCGCGGGTTGCGGCCGTCTTCCGGATCGTAGCGATAGATCTTGAACGAGCGCGTGTTCTTGGCGCCGGCCGGAGCGGGCCAGTGCTTGCCGTTCTGGACGGTGGAGTTCTTGGGGAGGGTGAGCTGAACCATCGATCGTACCCTCAGTACACGCGCTGCTTGGGCGGAATGTAGTCGATGTCCTTGGACATGGTGTAGCTGTGCACCGGCCGGAAATCGATGTTCACCTTGCCGGTCGACGGGTCGAGCCAGGCCAGGGTGTGCTTCATCCAGTTCTGATCGTCACGCGTGGAGAAGTCCTCGCGGGCGTGGGCGCCGCGGCTCTCGGTGCGGTTCACCGCCCCGGCCACGGTCACGACGGCCTGGCCGATCAGGTTGTCGAACTCCAGGGTCTCCATCAGGTCGGTGTTCCACACCAGGCCCCGGTCGCTGACCTTGATGTCCTTGGCCTTTTCCCAGACGGCCGCCAGGCGCTCGACGCCGCTTTCCAGGCTCTCGCCGGTGCGGAACACCGCGGCGTCCTCCTGCATGGCCTTCTGCATCTCCAGGCGCAGGGCCGCCGTCGGCGTGCCGCCGTTGGCGTTGCGGAAGCGGTCGAAGCGGGCGATGTGCGCGTCGGTCGAGCCGGCCTTCAGCTCGGGCTGGGTCGCGCCGGGCGTCAGGATCTCGGCGCAGCGCAGGGCCGCCGCGCGGCCGAACACCACCAGGTCGATCAGGCTGTTGGAGCCCAGGCGGTTGGCGCCGTGCACCGAGACGCAGGCGGCCTCGCCCACGGCCATCAGGCCCGGGATCACCTGGTCGGGGTTGTCGCCCGACTTGGTCACGACCTCGCCGTGATAGTTCGTCGGGATGCCGCCCATGTTGTAGTGGACGGTCGGCAGGACCGGGATCGGGGCCTTGGTCACGTCCACGCCGGCGAACACCTTGGCGGTCTCGGAGATGCCGGGCAGGCGCTCGTGCAGGATCTTCGGATCCAGGTGGTCCAGGTGCAGGAAAATGTGGTCCTTGTTCGGGCCCACGCCGCGGCCTTCGCGGATCTCGATGGTCATCGCGCGGCTGACCATGTCGCGGGGCGCCAGGTCCTTCACCGACGGGGCGTAGCGCTCCATGAAGCGCTCGCCTTCCGAGTTGGTCAGGTAGCCGCCTTCGCCGCGGGCGCCCTCGGTGATCAGGCAGCCGGCGCCGTAGATGCCGGTGGGGTGGAACTGCACGAATTCCATGTCCTGCAGCGGCAGGCCGGCGCGCAGGGCCATGGCGTTGCCGTCGCCCGTGCAGGTGTGGGCCGAGGTGGCCGAGAAGTAAGCGCGACCGTAGCCGCCGGTGGCCAGGATCACCATCTGGGCCTGGAACCGGTGCAGGGTGCCGTCGTCCAGCTTCCAGGCGGTGACGCCCCGGCACACGCCGTCTTCCATGATCAGGTCGAGCGCGAAGTACTCGATGAAGAACTCGGTGTCGTGGGCCAGGGACTGGCCGTACATCGTGTGCAGCATGGCGTGACCGGTGCGGTCGGCCGCCGCGCAGG
>Ga0209256_1002365_pt1 | contig 15631 bp, 13 predicted proteins | sample AraplaCol_mCL_r2_2_FD_184270 | JGI IMG/M metagenome (GOLD analysis project Ga0209256, IMG submission 184270) | Arabidopsis root microbial communities from North Carolina, USA - plate scrape MF_Col_mCL_r2 (SPAdes) (version 3) | ecosystem: Host-associated > Plants > Roots > Endosphere | place...
CGAGGAACAGGATCATGCCGCGCTTCTGGGCGATGCCCGAGATGAAGTTCATCGCGTCGTTGAACAGCGGAACCGTCTTCTCGAGGTTGATGATGTGGATCTTGCCGCGCGCGCCGAAGATGTACGGACCCATCTTCGGGTTCCAGTAACGGGTCTGGTGGCCGAAGTGGACGCCGGCTTCCAGCATCTGACGCATGGTGATCTGGGGCATTGCTTGTAACTCCAAGGCAGTGGAACCGACCGCCTGCGTGCACGAGCACGGTGTGGTGGCGGCGCCCAGGCGAAGCCGGGGCAGGGGTTCCGGGGTTGGGCCTCCCCGCAGCGTTCGTGTCCGAAACCTCGCCGTTGACTGGCTTGGTCACCCCGGCACGAGCGTGGGCTGCGGGTGTGTATTCGCCTGCGTCCGGACGGGGCCGGCGCGCTCTCGCCCTGGCGTGGGCGGGCAGGATCGGCGGGACGCCGGTCGCTGAGCCGCGGGATTGTAGCTGGAACACGGTGTTACGGGCAACTTCGGGTGTCCGGGAAGCCTGAACGGACCGCGGATGCGCCATAATGTCGGCATGGCCATCACCATCAAGACCCCCGAAGAGATCGAGAAGATGCGCGTCGCCGGCCGACTGGCCGCCGAGGTGCTCCAGGTCGTCGCCCCGCACGTCAAGGCGGGCGCGACCACCGAGGAACTGGACCGCATCTGCCACGATCATATCGTCAACGTGCAGAAGGCGATCCCGGCCAACGTCGGCTACAAGGGATTCCCCAAGACCGTGTGCACCTCGGTCAACAACGTCATCTGCCATGGCATCCCCAGCGACGCCAAGGTCCTGAAGGACGGCGACATCGTCAACATCGACGTCACCGTCATCAAGGACGGCTGGCACGGCGACACCAGCCGCATGTACGTGGTCGGCACCCCGTCGGTCATGGCCAAGCGCCTGGTGGACGTGACGCGCGAGGCAATGTTCCGCGGCATCCGTACCGTGAAGCCGGGCGCGACGCTGGGCGACATCGGCGCGGCGATCCAGCAGTTCGCGGAAGGCGAACGCTTCAGCGTCGTGCGTGAGTACTGCGGCCACGGCATCGGCCGGATCTACCATGAAGACCCGCAGGTGCTGCATTACGGACGCGAAGGCGAAGGCCTGGTGCTCAAGCCGGGCATGACCTTCACCATCGAGCCGATGATCAACGAGGGCACGCGCTACACCAAGCTGCTGCCCGACGGCTGGACCGTGGTCACCAAGGACCGCAAGTTGTCCGCGCAGTGGGAGCACACGGTGGTCGTCACCGACGACGGCGTGGAAATCCTCACCCGCGTGCCGGGTGACGACAACGATCTATGACCGATCGCTCCGCGGCCGTCGATGAGCCTTCGGCGGCGCAGGGCGGCGTCGAACCGGCCGCTGCCATCCGCGCGGCCATCGCGAACGTGGACGCCGGCCTTGCCCGGGCGTTCGACGCGCAATCCGCCGATGCGGGCGACGCCGACATCGACCGCCTGCTCGCCGCGCGCGCCGGCGCGATGGATGCGCAGGTGCGCGCCGCGTGGAAAGCCTGCATTCCCGACGACGCACCGCTGGCGCTGTTCGCCGTCGGCGGTTACGGCCGCGCCGAACTGTTTCCGCAGTCCGACATCGACCTGCTGGTCCTTGCCGAACCCGACGCGCAGACCGCGCACGCCGAAGCGCTCTCGCGTTTCGTAGCGCTGCTGTGGGACGCCGGCCTGCCGGTCGGACATGCCGTGCGTTCGTCGACCGAATGCACGGAGGCTGCGGCCGACATCACCGTGCTCACCTCGATGCTGGAAGCGCGGCCGCTCATCGCGCAGGTCGAACACCTGCACGCGTTGCAGGCGGCGATCGCGCCCAGCCTCGTGTGGCCGGCTCGTGAGTTCTTCGCCGCCAAGCGCGAGGAACTGCGCCTGCGCCATGCGCGCTACGAAGACACTGCCGACAACCTCGAGCCGAACCTCAAGGAAGGCCCCGGTGGCCTGCGCGACGTGCAGACGCTGCGCTGGATGGCGCTGCGCATCGTCGGCACGGGCGACCTGGAATCGCTCGTCGCCATCGGCCAGTTCGGCGAGGACGAACTGGCCACGCTCGAACGCGAGCGCCGCGCACTGTCGCGCCTGCGCTTCGGCCTGCACCTGGTCGCCGGAAAGCGCGAGGAGCGCCTGCGTTTCGATTACCAGAAGGTGCTCGCGCAACGGCTGGGACATGTCGACAACGCCGACAACCTCGCCGTCGAGCAGATGATGCAGGGCTTCTACCGCAGCGCCGCGCTGGTGCTGCGCATCGGCGAACGCCTGCTGCAGCGCTTCGAGGAACAGATCGAAGGCGAGAGCACGCCGATTCCCATCGACCACGCCTTCGAACTCCGCCGCGACTATCTCGCCGCGCGCGACCCGCACTGGCCGCGCGATGCCTACGACGTGTTCGCGCTCTTCGCCATGTGGGCGTCGCACGATGCGGTACGCGGCCTGCATTCGCGCACCGCGCGCGCGCTGGCCGAATCGCTTTCGCGCGTGCCGGCCTTCCAGCAGGCCGAACCCGCGTTGCGTGAGCGTTTCATCGCACTGCTGCGCGGCCCGCATCCGGTGCATGCGCTCGAACGCATGGCGCGCCTGGGCGTGCTCGGACGCTGGATTCCCGCGTTCGCCAAGGTTTCCGGGCGCATGCAGTTCGACCTCTTCCACGTGTTCACGGTGGACCAGCACACGCTTGCGGTGCTGCGAAACCTGGCGCGTTTCGCCTCAGGCATCGCGGACGAGCGCTTCAGCATCGCGCATGAAATCTGGCCGCGCCTTCGCAAGCCGGAGCTGCTGCTGCTCGCCGGGCTCTTCCACGACATCGCCAAAGGCCGCGGCGGCGATCACTCAGAACTCGGCGCGGAAGACGCGCGCATCTTCTGCAGCACGATGGGCCTGTCGCAGGCCGACGGTGCGCTGGTGGAATGGCTGGTGCGCCAGCATCTGCTGATGTCGGTGACCGCGCAGAAGCAGGACATCGCCGACCCGGAAGTGATCCACCGATTCGCCGGCAAGGTCGCCGATCGCGAACGCCTCGATCATCTGTACCTGCTGACCTGCGCCGACATCGCCGGCACGTCGCCCAAACTGTGGAATGCATGGAAGGACCGGCTGCTCGCCGATCTCTATACCGCCACGCGTCTCGCGCTGCGACGCGGGCTCGAACATCCCGTCGCCGGTGACGAACGCGCGGACGAAACGCGCGACGCCGCGCGCGCGATGCTCGCGACGATGGGCATCGGCGACGACCAGGTCGATGCGCTGTTCGCGCGCATGCCGGAAATCGGATTCCAGCGCGGACGCCCGGACCAGATCGCGTGGCAGGCTGCGTCGCTGCGTGGTGTTGAAATCGGCGAGACGCGCGTGCGCGCTCGTGCGCTTGGCCAACATGCCGGCGCGATGGAAGTTTTCGTCCATTCTCCGGACCGCGACGGCCTGTTCGCCGCGATCGTCGCCACGCTCGATCGTTCGGGCCTGGCGATCCAGCAGGCGCGCGTGCTCGATGGTCCGAACGGCATGGTGTTCGACAGTTTCGAAGTCGTTCCGATCGATCCGCGTTGTCCGCCGTCGACGGACGACGTCGAGCAGCGCCTGGGTTCCGCGCTTGACGGCGACCTCGACCGCATCAAGCCGGCGCGTCGGGCGCAACCGCGCCACCTGAAGCATTTCCGCATCGCGCCGCAGGTCGGTTTCGACACGCTGGAAAGCGAATCGGGCACGCGCACCATGCTCAGCCTGGTGTGCACCGATCGCCCCGGCCTGCTCGCGGACGTGACGCACGCGATCCGTAGCCAGGGGCTGCGCGTGCACGACGCGCGCATCGCGACGTTCGGCGAACGCGCCGAAGACGTGTTCCAGATCACCCATCCCCATCACGACGGGCGCGACGGCGCGCTCGACGAAACGCAACGGCAGGCGCTGCGCCAGGCCTTGCTCGCCTGCCTCGAAGGAGACTGTTGAATGGCTGTACAGAAGAAGACCGTCCGCAAGACCGCGCGCAAGAAGGCCGTGCCCGCCGGCCCCGGCGTGGACGAGCTGAAGTTCATGATCGACAGCGCATTCGAACGTCGCGCGATGCTGACGCTGGACGAGATCGAAGGCTCGACGCGTCCGACGGTCGAACGCGTGATCTCCGGCCTCGAAACCGGCGAATTCCGCGTCGCCGAACCCGACGGCAAGGGCGGCTGGACGGTCAACGAGTGGCTGAAAAAGGCCGTGCTGCTGTACTTCCGCGTCAACGAGATGCAGGTCGTCGACGGTGCGCCTTCCCCGTACTGGGACAAGGTGCCGTCGCGCTTCGAAGGATTCGGCGAGTCCGATTTCCGCAAGCTCGGCGCGCGCGTCGTGCCGGGCGCGGTCGCACGTCGTGGCGCGCACATTGGCAAGGACGTCGTGCTGATGCCGAGCTTCGTCAATATCGGTGCGCACGTCGGCGAAGGCACGATGGTCGATACGTGGGCAACGGTGGGTTCGTGCGCGCAGGTCGGCAAGCATTGCCACCTGTCCGGCGGCGCCGGCATTGGCGGCGTGCTGGAACCGCTGCAGGCAAGCCCGACGATCATCGAAGACCATTGCTTCATCGGCGCGCGTTCGGAAGTCGTGGAAGGCGTCGTCGTCGGCCACCACAGCGTGATCGGCATGGGCGTGTTCCTCGGCCAGAGCACGCGCATCTACAATCGCGCGACGGGCGAGATCTCCTACGGTTTCGTGCCGCCATACAGCGTCGTCGTGTCCGGCCAGCTGCCGTCCAAGGACGGTTCGCATTCGCTGTACTGCGCGGTGATCGTCAAGCAGGTCGATGCGAAGACGCGCAGCAAGACGAGCATCAACGAGCTGCTGCGGGGACTGGCGGAGTAACCGCCTACGCTGGGGGACGCATGGAACGGATTTCGTCGGGCAGTACGTTTTTCGCCAAGAAGGTGTTTCCGGCCGTCTGGTTCGGTTTCATCGTGATATTCCTGGGGATCGGCGCGGCCACCGGGGCATGGCGCCAGTCGCCCATGTTCATCATCCAGCCGCTGATCATGGTGGCCCTGGGTGTGTTCCTCTTCCGGAAGCTGGTGTGGGACATCGTCGACGACGTTCGCGACGGCGGCGCGTTCCTGCTCGTGCGCAAGGGCGGGATCGAGGAGCGCGTGGCGCTGGCCAACGTAATGAACGTGAACGTCACCCAGTTCACCAACCCGCAGCGGATCACGCTGCGCCTGCGCACCCCCGGCAAGTTCGGCAACGAGATCGCCTTCATCCCGAAGTCGTCGTTCCGGTTCAATCCCTTCGCGCGAAATCCGGTCGGCGAGGCGCTGATACAGCGCGTCGACCGCGCACGCATGAATTCCTGAGGTTTCCCGTGACCACGCTTTACGGACTCAACAACTGCGACACCTGCAAGAAGGCCCGCAAGTGGCTGGAACGTTTCGGCGTCGCGTATTCCTTCGTCGATTACCGCGACCAGCGCCAGGCGCCGGAAACGCTGGTGGAGTGGAAGGACAAGCTCGGCGGCTGGGACGCGATGATCAACAAATCGTCGACGACCTGGCGCACGTTGCCGGACAACCGCAGGACGCCCGGTTCGGATGCCGAATGGAAGCTGCTGCTGAAGGAATATCCGCAGCTGATCCGTCGTCCGCTCGTCATCGCCGACGACGGCTCGGTCGCGCAGGGCTTCAGCGACAACGGTTTCAAGAAGCGTTTTGGAGTGGGTTCCCTTGGCTGAGCATGCAACCGACGCCGCCGATGTGCTGGCGCTGACCCGGGATCTGATCGCGCGCCGCTCGGTCACGCCGGAAGATGCCGGCTGCCAGGCGCTGATCGCGCGTCGCCTGCTGGCGGCGGGATTCCATTGCGAACACCTGCGCTTCGGAGAAGTCGAGAACCTCTGGGCAGTGCATGGGGGCGACGGCCCGACGCTGGTGCTGCTCGGGCACACCGACGTCGTTCCGTCCGGACCGCGCGAGGCGTGGCAGAGCGATCCGTTCGTGCCGGAGATTCGCGACGGCGTGCTCTACGGCCGCGGCGCGGCGGACATGAAGGGCAGCGTGGCGGCGTTCGTCGTCGCGCTGGAGCGCTTCGTGGCGGCGCACCCGGATCACTCGGGACGCGTCGCATTGCTGCTGACGTCCGATGAAGAAGGCGATGCCGTCGATGGCGTGCGCCATGTCGCCGACGCATTCCGAAAGCGCGGCGAGCGAATCGACTGGTGCATCACCGGCGAGCCTTCGTCGAAGGCGACGCTCGGCGACCTGTTGCGCGTGGGACGTCGCGGCACCTTGTCGGCGACGGTGAACGTCATCGGCATACAGGGGCACGTGGCGTATCCGGAGAAGGCGCGCAATCCGATCCACCAGGCGATGCCGGCGCTGGCCGAACTCGCGTCGCGTCGCTGGGACGAAGGGTTTGAAACCTTCCCGCCGACGAGCCTGCAGATCAGCAACATCCACGCGGGCACGGGTGCGAACAACGTGATTCCGGGCGAGCTGCAGGCGTTGTTCAACCTGCGCTTCAACCCGAACTGGCGCGCCGAGCAGCTTGAACGCGAGTGCGAGGACGTGCTGCGCCGCCACGGGCTGGAATACACGATCCGCTGGCATCGCGGCGGCGAACCGTTCTACACGCCGGAAGGCCCGCTGCGCGCGGCGGCGCGTTCGGTGCTCGGTCGATACTGCGGCGGCACGCCGGAAGAAAGCACCGGCGGCGGCACGTCGGATGCGCGCTTCATCGCGCCGCTGGGCGCGCAGTGCATCGAAATCGGTCCGGTGAACGCGAGCATCCACAAGGTGGACGAAAACGTGTCCGTCGCGGACCTGGAGCGCCTGCCGGGTCTGTATCGCGAATTGATCGAGCGAATGCTGCTGAATTGATTCCGAGCCCGCGCTCGAGCCCCTCGCCCGACGGGAGAGGGGTTGGGGTGAGGGGCAACGGAGCGACCGAGGTGAACGACCGACGCGGCGAAACGCTGCGGTGTCGCTCTCTTGCCAGGCCAGGGATTGCTTCAGCCATCGCCCGGATTACGCGACGGACCTGAAAGCGAATCGGCCTGGATCCCGGCCTTCGCCGGGATGGCGGCAGTCGTGAACGCGAGACGAGTCGTCAGCCTTTGCCGGGCACCAGCGTCATCGTGTAACGCGCCTCGCCCGGCAGGAAGGGCGTTGCGCGCCCGTGCACCCAATCGTCATGCCCCTTGCCCCAGAACGGCGACATCGGATGTCCGCTCTGGCCGCCGGGCATATGGATGATGCCGTCGGCCTCGTGACCGGGCGACACGACCATGCGTTCGGACGCGCCGAAATCCGGCCCCTGCACGCGCGGCATGCCGCTGTCGCCGGGCAGTTCGTCGGCCGCCATGCACAACTGCGGCTTCAGGAAGCCGGGCAATGCGCGCGACAGCGGATGGCAGATGCGCGCCGTGTTGCGTTCGCCCCAGGTGCGTTTCGCAAGCGGGCCGACCTTCGCCAGTTCGTCGCGCACTTCAAGCGCGGCGTCCTCGAACAGCGCGTCCCACGATGCGAATCGTCGCGGCAGCAGGTTCGCCGGACGCTGCGTGACCAGCGGCCATGCGGCGCCTTCGAAATGCGAGAGGTTCGGCATTTCGAATGCATCGCCCAACGCGGCATGCGCCGGTGCGGTCAGGCCGTCGAGCAGCCGGTCGTGCACTGCAAGACGCCATGCGCGCACGATGCGGTAGCTCGCCGAATCGGTGCTCGCGCGGCCCTGCCACGTCGATGCGGCGCTGGCGAGTTCGTGCAGCGCGGGCGTCTTCGCCGCGGCATCGCGTTCGCGCAGCAGCGTCCACCAGCGTTGCAGGAACAAGGCGCGATCATCGAGCTGGATTGCAAGCAGATCGCGTTCGGCGAAGCGGTCTTTCGCGAACAGGTCGTCGCGGATCTGCTTCGCGCGCGCACCGTTGGCATAACCGCCGTCGCCGACGCGCGCCAGCAGCGCGCCATCGACCACGCGCGAATTGGCCGTCCACAGGCGTTGCACCGTGCCGATCGGCAGCATCGTGCCGTGCGCGGTGGTGATCGGCCAGGGCGCGCAGGTGTCGGGTTCGATGACCTGCGTGGCGTCGCAACCGGCACCGCGCAGCGGCATCGGGCCGAGCAGGCGCCACGTGATGCGGCCCTGACTGTCGCCGATGGCGAGGTTCTGCGCAGGGATCGCGGTGCGGTCGGCCGCCGCCAACGCTTCCTCGAGCGAACGCGCATGCAGGAAATCGGCCAGGCCCAGCGTCATCGAGCCGGGCTGGTGGGCGATCCAGCGCAGCGCGAGCCCGCTGCCGTCGCTTTCGTGATGCAGGATCGGGCCCCACGGCGTTTCGTCGACCGGGAATTCGACATTGTCGCCGCCGGCAACGCGGATGATCTCGACCTTGCGCGTCGCGCCCGCGCACGCGTCCTGCGTGCACTTCGGCACGCGCTGCCAGTCGAGCCAGTCGCCGTAGCTGTTGGTGAATCCCCATGCGACGTGACCGTTGCTGCCGACGACGAGCGCGGGCAGGCCGGGCAGGGTGAAACCGTTCGCGTCGACGCGGCCGCCTTCGGCGCGCGGATCGGCGTAGCGCAGTCGCGCGCGGAACCAGATGTTCGGCGCGCGCAGGCCCAGGTGCATGTCGTCGGCGACGATCGCGCGGCCGTCGGCGGTGAGCTGGCCGGACACGGCGAAGTTGTTGCTGCCAACGTCGGAACGCTCCGGCACGTCGGCCGGTCGCGGGCTTTCCTGCATCGGCAGCGTGCGCAGGTCGACGCTCGCCGCATCGGGCAGCGTCGCGTCGCCGCGCGGGCGGCCTGCAACCGGCGCGTCCCAGCTCGTGCCGTCGTGCGCGAGCAGCGCGTACAACGCAGGCGGCAGGTGGGGGCGCAGGCGCCACATCGCGAGTTCGCGCTCGTTCTGCGCGTCCTGCAGGTCGAAGTACATCGCGTAGCCGGTCAGCGCCGAATCGGCGAGCGTCCAGGGTTCGGGCTCGGCACGCAGCAGCAGGTACGGCCACGGACGCACCTTCAACGCGGCACGACCCGCGTTGACGCCATCGACGTAGGCTTGCGCCATCGCGCGCTTGTCGCCGAGGATCGCGTCCAGATGCTCCGTCACGCGTGCGCGCATGCGATGCACGCGGTGCTCTTTATCGACGCCGATAGCGACGGAACCGAACAGCGCGGACAGTTCGCCCGCGGCCGTGCGTCGCAGCAGGTCCATTTCGAAATAGCGTTCCTGGGCGTGCACGTAGCCGAGCGCGCGCATGGCGTCGTTCTCGTTGGCCGCTTCGACCGTCACGACGCCGTTGGCATCGCGCAGGATCGTGGCCGGCGCCGACAGTCCGGGCAGGGCGAGCTCGCCGTCCAGCCGCGGCAGGCTGCCGCGCATCAGCCACCAGCCGGCAATCGCCGCAGCCAGCAGTACCAGCACCAGCGCGATGAGCACGCGCCTGATCCACTTCGTCATCGGCCTGTCGCCTGTGTTTTCCCCGCGCCGAGCTTATCCGATGAACGGCTGCATCGGCAGGCGCCTGCCCCCTTGCAAGCGGCGCCGGCGTCCAGCAGGATCGACCCATGTCTTCCGTCCAGGCCACTGCCTGCGCCGCCATCGCCGCCTTGCGCGGCGGCGCGCCCGTGCAGGGCCTGAACAATAACAACCGCAATAACGCCAGCCTCCCGCGGGCCGGTGATTAGCGCGTTGTAACCGCACTAAGCACCCACGAAGCCCGCGCCGAAAAGCGCGGGCTTCGTCGTTTCTGGACCCTCGAACCCCTCCCGCCCTCAAGGAAATCGTCCCATGTGCTCCATCCTAGGAATCTTCGGTCTCCAACCCGGCGACGACGTGCAGGCCTTGCGCCGGCGAGCGCTGGAACTGTCGCAACGCCAGCGTCATCGCGGCCCCGACTGGAGCGGCGTCCACCTAGACGACGGCGCGATCCTCGTGCACGAGCGCCTCGCCATCGTCGACCCGGCCGGCGGCTCCCAGCCGCTGCGTTCGGCCGACGGCGAACTCGCGCTCGCGGTCAACGGCGAGATCTACAACCATCGCGAACTGGAGGAGTCGCTTGCCGCGCCGTATGCGTTCCAGACCGGATCGGACTGCGAGGTCATCAACGCGCTGTATCGCCAGCGCGAAGACATCGGGCAGTGGCTCAACGCGCTCAATGGCATCTTCGCCTTCGCGTTGTGGGATCGCGCGCGTCGCCGCTTCGTCATTGCCCGCGATCCCATCGGCGTATGCCCGCTGTACTGGGGCCACGATCGCGACGGACGGCTGTGCGTCGCCTCGGAGATGAAGGCGCTGGCCGACACGTGCGCGGACGTCGCGCAGTTCCCGCCCGGCCATTACTACGACAGCGAACAGGGCGAACTGGTGCGCTACTACGAGCGTCCGTGGCGCGATCACGCCGTGACCCGCGGTGTCGAAGTGTCGAAGCAGGAACTGCGCGAGGCGTTCGAACGCGCCGTGCATCGCCAGCTGATGAGCGACGTGCCGTATGGCGTGCTGCTGTCGGGTGGTTTGGATTCTTCGCTCGTCGCCGCGGTCGCCGCGCGCTTCGCGCGCAAGCGCATCGAGGACAACGACACGACCGAAGCGTGGTGGCCTCGCCTGCATTCCTTCGCGATTGGCCTTGAAGGTTCGCCCGACCTGGCCGCCGCGCAGGTGGCGGCGAAGGCGTTGGGCACGGTGCATCACGGATTCACCTACACCTTCGAGGAAGGCCTCGACGCGCTACCCGAAGTGATCCGTCACATCGAAACCTATGACGTGACGACGATCCGCGCGTCCACGCCGATGTTCCTGCTCGCGCGCCGCATCAAGGCGATGGGCGTGAAGATGGTGCTGTCGGGCGAGGGCAGCGACGAAGTGTTCGGTGGCTACCTCTACTTCCACAAGGCACCCGACGCGCGCGAGTTCCACGAGGAAACCGTGCGCAAGCTCGACGCGCTCTACAACTACGATTGCCTGCGCGCGAACAAGTCGATGATGGCGTGGGGCGTCGAGCCGCGCGTGCCGTTCCTCGATGTGGAGTTCCTCGACGTGGCGATGCGCATGGACGCCGCGCACAAGATGGTGCGCCCGGGGCCGAGCGGGCGGGCTATCGAGAAGGCGATCCTGCGCGAGGCGTTCGAAGGCTACCTGTCGGATGAAATCCTGTGGCGGCAGAAGGAGCAGTTCAGCGACGGCGTCGGCTACGGCTGGATCGACGGTCTGAAGGCGCATGCGGAAGCGCAGATCAGCGATCGCGTGTTCGCCGCAGCGGCGAGCCGCTTCCCGGTGAACCCGCCGCAGACGAAGGAGGCGTACCTCTATCGCCACATCTTTGAGCAGTTCTTCCCGGGCGTGGCCTGCGCACAGACCGTGCCAGGCGGGAAGTCGATCGCGTGTTCCTCGCCGGCGGCGATCGCATGGGACGCGGCATTCGCGAAGATGGCCGATCCGTCGGGGCGCGCGGTTGCGGGGGTGCACGAGGCGGCGCTGTAGACGTACGTTCGCGGCGGGCCGTCGTTACGGCTCGTCGCGAAAGTCAATGCGACTGATTCTGATTAGAACGCGATCGGACGCAATCGGGCACGATGCATGCCTGGCAAGGAGGTTCCCCCATGAAAGGCCATCCCGAAGTCGTCGACTACCTGAAGATGCTGCTGCGTGGCGAGCTTGCCGCGCGCGACCAGTACTTCATCCATTCCCGTCGTTACGAGGACATGGGGCTGATGTCTCTGTACGAGCGGATCGGCCACGAGATGGAGGAGGAAACCGAGCACGCCGATGCGCTGCTGCGTCGCATCCTGTTCCTGGAAGGCGATCCGGACATGCGTCCGGATGCATTCGTCGCCGGTTACACGGTCGAGGAAATGCTGCAGCGCGACCTTGAAGTCGAGTACCGCGTGCGCGCCGCGCTGGCCGAAGGAATGGCGCTCTGCGAACGCGTCGGTGATTTCGTGAGTCGCGAAATCCTTCGCGTGCAGCTTCAGGACACCGAGGAAGACCATGCGCACTGGCTGGAGCAGCAGCTTGGCCTGATCAAGCGCCTTGGCATCCAGAACTACCTGACGGCGCGCCTGGCGCAGAAGCCGGCCGAAGCGTGACGAACACGTAACAACGTAGCCCGGGTCGGCGAAGCGCGCCCGGGGTGCATGCGCTACGCGAGCTTGCGGCGCAAGGCGAACACGACGGTGTCCAGCGCGGTGACGCCTTCATCGATGAAGCGCTGCTGCGTCGCGAGGATGTCGCGGCGCTCCAGCGTCGTGACGTCCCAGTCGCGCGAATAGAGTTCACGCACCTCGTCCTCGACCACGCTGAACGGCGGGCCGCTCTTCTCGTGCTGGGGGTATTCCAGATTGATGAGCAGGCCACGGCAATGCGCGGGGAGGCGTGCCTGCAGTTCCCGCACGTAGCGGCGGCGCAGGTCGGCGGGCAATGCGATCAGCGCCGCGCGGTCGAACACCGCGCCGCAGTCGGCGAGCAGTGCATCGTCCAGGCCAAAGGCATCGCCGCAGATCAAATCGATTTGGCCGGCCCGATAGTGCGTGCCGTACTTCGATTCGCTCCGCTCGGGCGTCACGCCCTGTTCGTCGAAGAACGCCTCGATCGCGATGCGCGACAGTTCCACGCCCAGGACGCGATATCCCTGTGCGGCGAACCACGCCATGTCCAGCGTCTTGCCCGCCAGCGGCACGAACACGCGCGTGCCCGGCGCGATGCCGAGCGACGGCCAATGCTTGAGCATCAGCGGCGTCGGCGTGTCCTGATGGAAACCGATCTGGTTGTCGGCCCAGCGTTGATGCCAGAAGTCGGGTTGCATGGGGGACAACGCTCCTTGCGATTGGAGATGACGGAGATCAGGTGTGAGCGCGAGCGTCCCCCGCGATCACTCCACCGCCAACCCTTCCACCTTCTGCCAACCACGCGGCAGCAGCCCGCCACGCGTCGCGCGCGCACCGATGTACGAATCCAGGTCCTTGAACGACAGCGACATCGTGCGCGTACCGGACTTCACCACCAGCGTGCCGCCCGGGGCGACGACCGCGACGGCGACCACGCGTTCGGTGCCGAGCTTCGCCTTCGGGATGTCGATGAGCTTGTTGCCCTTGCCCTTGTCGAGTTCGGGCAGCTCGCCGACCGGGAACGCCAGCAGGTGGCCGACGTTGGTGACCACGGCGATGCGATCCTGCCCGACGTCGCCGACCGGTGCCGGCTGCACGACCTTGGCGCCCGGCGTAAGCGAGAGCATCGCCTTGCCGGCCTTGTTGCGACCGGTGAGGTTCTCGAAGCGCGTGACGAAACCGTAGCCGTGGCTCGATGCCAGCACGAAGCGGGTGTCGTTGTCGCCGCTCGCGAGCGCCTGGAACGACGCGCCCGGCGCCGGCGAGAAGCGGCCGGTCAGTGGTTCGCCATTGCCGCGCGCCGACGGCAGCGAATGCACGACGGTCGAATACGCGCGGCCGGTCGAATCCAGGAACGCGACCTGCTGCGTGCTGCGGCTTTTCACGGCTGCCAGCAGTTCGTCGCCGTCGCGATAGCTGAGTGCAGCGGCGTCGACGTCGGCGCCCTTCGCGGCGCGCACCCAGCCCTTTTCGCTGAGCACGACGGTCATCGGCTCGCTGGCGACGAGTTCGGTCTCGCTCAGCGCCTGCGCAGCGCCACGCGCCACCAGCGGGGAACGACGTGCGTCGCCGAACTTCTTTGCATCGGCGAGCAGCTCGTCCTTGATCAGCTTCTTCAACTTGGCCTTGCTGTCGAGCGTGGCGATGATGCGTTCGCGTTCGGCCTTGAGTTCGTCTTCCTCGCCGCGGATCTTCATCTCTTCCAGGCGTGCGAGCTGGCGCAGCTTGGTTTCGAGGATGTAGTCGGTCTGGTCCTCGCTCAGGCCGAAGCGCTTCATCAGCACCGGCTTGGGTTCGTCCTCGGCGCGGATGATGCGGATCACTTCGTCGAGATTGAGGAACGCGACCAGCAAACCTTCCAACAGGTGCAGGCGACGCTCGACCTTGTCGAGGCGATGCTTGAGGCGGCGCGTCACCGTTTCGGTGCGGAAGGCCAGCCATTCGGCCAACAGCGCCTTCAGGCCCTTGACCTGCGGGCGACCATCGCGACCGATGATGTTGAAGTTGACGCGGAAGCTCTTTTCCAGATCCGTCGTCGCGAACAGATGGCCCATCAGCTGTTCGGCATCCACGCGGTTGCTGCGTGGAACGAGCACGATGCGCGTCGGGTTCGCGTGGTCGGATTCGTCGCGGATGTCTTCCAGCCACGGCAACTTCTTCGCGCGCATCTGCGTGGCGATCTGCTCGATCACCTTGCCCGGCGAGGTCTGGTACGGAAGCGCGGTGATGACGAGGTTGCTGCCGTCCTTCTCGTACACGGCGCGGGCGCGCACGCTGCCAAGACCCGTTTCGTACATCTGCAACAGGTCGGCGGCCGGCGTGATGATCTCGGCGGCGGTCGGATAATCCGGGCCGCGCACGTGTTCGCACAGGTCGCGCGTGGTGGCGTCGGGATCGTCGAGCAGGCGGACGCAGGCGCTCACGACCTCGTTGAGGTTGTGCGGCGGCATGTCGGTGGCCATGCCGACCGCGATGCCCGTGGTGCCGTTGAGCAGCAGGTGCGGCAGGCGCGCCGGCATCCACGACGGTTCTTCCAGGGTGCCGTCGAAGTTAGGCGTCCAGTCGACCGTGCCCTGGCCGAGTTCGCCCAGCAGCACTTCGGCGATCGGCGTCAGCTTGGATTCGGTGTAGCGCATGGCGGCGAACGACTTGGGGTCGTCGGTCGAACCGAAGTTGCCCTGGCCTTCGACCAGCGGATAGCGGTACGAGAACGGCTGGGCCATCAGCACCATCGCCTCGTAGCACGCGCTGTCGCCGTGCGGGTGGTACTTGCCGATGACGTCGCCGACGGTGCGCGCGGACTTCTTCGGCTTGGAGGCCGCATTCAGGCCCAGCTCGCTCATCGAATAGATGATGCGGCGCTGCACCGGCTTGAGCCCGTCGCCGAGGAACGGCAGGGCGCGGTCGAGCACGACGTACATCGAGTAATCGAGGTAGGCGCGCTCGGCGTATTCGCGCAGCGGGATCTGTTCGAATCCGTGGAAGACCGGACGGACGGTATCGTTCATTTAGGCGGTACAGGCCAGGTAAGTCGGAATACGGTGATTCTAAAGCGGCGCGTGCGGTAACGGCCCGGCGCGCCGCACGGTTCAGCGATGCAGCTCGCCCGCAGCTTCAGGCTGGTAGCGGATCGAGAGCACACGCAGGTGGATCGTGCGTCCGCCCGGCAGCGGCCATTCGATCGAATCGCCCACGTGCAGGCCGAGCAGAGCGCTGCCCACCGGCGCCAGGATCGACACCTTTTCCGCGCTGCCGTCGGCATCGCGCGGGAACACCAGGGTCAGCTCGTGTTCCTCGCCATTGGTTTCGTCGAGGAAACGGGCGGTGGAGTTCATCGTGATGACGTCCGGCGGCATCTGCGCGGGCTCGACGATGGTCGCGCGCTCGAGCTCGGCTTCCAGCGCGGACGTGTCGATGCCCTGCGCGGCCGGGGATTCCAGCAGCGATTCGATGCGCTCCACGTCCAGGCGCGACATCAGCAGCGGGGGCTTGGGTTCGGACATTGCAAATCTCCAAAGCAACGCGGGCGCCG
>Ga0209256_1002382_pt1 | contig 15508 bp, 17 predicted proteins | sample AraplaCol_mCL_r2_2_FD_184270 | JGI IMG/M metagenome (GOLD analysis project Ga0209256, IMG submission 184270) | Arabidopsis root microbial communities from North Carolina, USA - plate scrape MF_Col_mCL_r2 (SPAdes) (version 3) | ecosystem: Host-associated > Plants > Roots > Endosphere | place...
TCGCGCATGGCGATCTCGGCCAGGCCGTACTCGAAGGTGCGGTTGGCCAGGTGATAGGCGTTCTGGATCGAGGCGATGCGCGGCAGGCCCTTGGTTTCGGCCTCGGCCAGGAAGCGCATCACGCCCCAGGGGAACTCGTTGGAGACGCCGATCGACCGGATCGTCCCCTTCTTCACGTGGGCGTCCAGCGCCTCGAGGATGTCGCCGAACGCTTCGAAGTCCTGTTCGTAGTCCTTGAAGGTCTGGCCGCCGAACACCCGCACCGGACGGTCGGGCCAGTGCAGCTGGTAGAGGTCCAGATAGTCGGTCTGCAGGCGCTTGAGCGATTGCTCGACCGCGTAGTCGATCTGGGCCTTGGTCTGGCGGGTGGGGCCGCCGTCGGGGCGCATCCACGACAGTCCGCCGAACGCCGCGCCCCGGCCGGCCACCTTGGAGGCCAGGACGATCTCGCCGCGCTTGCCGGTCTTCTTCAGCCACGAGCCGATGTAGCGCTCGGTGTTGCCCTGGGTCTCGGGATTGGGCGGGCTGGAATACATCTCGGCGGTGTCCCAGAAGGTCACGCCCTGGCCCAGGGCGTAGTCCATCTGTTCATGGGCCTCCGCCTCGCTGTTCTGCGAGCCCCAGGTCATGGTGCCCAGGCAGCAGCGCGAGACCTGGATGCCGGTCCGGCCGAGTTCCACGTAATCCATGTGATCCCCATCGATAGATGCGCGGGACCTGAATAGAGGCTGTCGCCCGCCGCAGAAAGCGCAACATCTTGCATGATCCTGGCGCGGCCCCGATATTCGGGGAGCGTCCAAGCACGGGCGCGATGCTTTTTGCGAAGGGCTTTACCCCGATGAGCGACTTCAACCGCGGCTACGCGCGCTCGATCCCCGCGGATCGCGCCGACATGTCGGTTGACGCCGGCCTGCGTAGTTTCATGCTCGGCGTCTACAACAAGGTGGCGTTGGGTCTTCTGCTGTCCGCCGCCCTGGCCTTCCTGACCACCGCCTACGCGCCGGTGGCCAACCTGCTGTACGTCCTGACCCCGGACGGCCGCCTGGCCGGCTTCACGGTGCTGGGCATGGTGCTGCGGTTCGCGCCGCTGGCCATGATCCTGGTGTCGATCTTCGCCATGCGCAATCCGACCGCCCGCTCGTCCGGCGCGCTCTACTGGGCGCTGGTGGCCTCGATCGGCGCGGGCCTGGGCCTGTGGCTGCTGGTCTATCAGGTCCAGTCGGTGTTCACGACGTTCCTGGTCACCGCCATCGCCTTCGGCGGCCTCAGCCTGTTCGGCTACACCACCAAGAAGGACCTGACTGGCTTCGGCAGCTTCCTGCTGATCGGCCTGATCGGCCTGGTCCTGGCCTCGCTGGCCCAGGTGTTCCTGCAGCTGCCGGGCCTGAGCTTCATCATCAGCATCGTCGGCGTGTTCGTCTTCGCGGGCCTGATCGCCTACGACACCCAGAACCTGAAGATGACCTACTACCAGCTGGGCGGCGACCGCCAGTCGATGGCCGTGGCCACCAACTACGGCGCGCTGCGGCTCTATCTGAACTTCATCAACCTGTTCCAATTCCTGCTCAGCATCTTCGGCAGCCGCCGATAATCGCGGGCCCAGGACCGACGACCGGCCCCGGCGGGAAACCGCCGGGGCTTTTTTCTTGCCTAGAGCCGGTGGCGCAGCCGCTTCAGGCGGAAGGCCAGGATCACGATCAGCACGCCCAGGGCGATGGCCCACAGGCCGATCAGCCAGGCCAGGGCCACGGCGCCGGCCCGCGGCGCCAGGATCACCCCCACGCCGAACAGCACCGAGATCGCGCCCGATCCGATCAGCGACCATTCGTTGTCGATGACCTTGCGCAGGTGGATCGCGCCGATGATCTCCAGCAGGCCGCGCGCCACGGCCGAGGCGCCGATCAGGATGATCAGCAGGACGGCGGTCAGGTGCGGCCACAGCAGGGCGGCGGCGCCCGCGACGAGGTTGGCGATCCCGAGCATCACCAGCCACCAGCGCGGGATCCAGCCGCCGCCGCGCACCGCCTCGGCCAGGGCGAACACCCCGTCGCCGAGGGCGTAGACCGCGTAGAGGATCACCAGGATCAGCAGGGTCAGATGCGGCCACAGCAGGGCCAGGGCGCCGAACAGGATCGCCGCCACGCCGCGCGCCAAGACCAGCCACCAGGTGCGCGCCAGCAGATGGGCCACGGAAAGGGGTTCGGCGATCATGCGGCGCTCCCTGTCGGGCCCGGCTTGGGCCCGGTCCCATGGAAACGCCGGATCAGCCTTGATCCGCTCACGCGCGGCGGATCAGTCGACGACCTTGAACCGGCCCTTGTCGAACATGCGCAGCACCTGGGCCAGGTCGTGGCCGCGCTTGAGGGTCAGGCCGCCCTGGCCGATCACCGCCCACTCGCCCTGCTTGCGGGCCAGGGCCGGGCGTTTCTCGATGCGGTAGAGCGGCGCCTCGGCCGCGTGGCGGAACACCGAGAACACCGCGTGGTCGCTTTGGCCGGCCATGCCGTAGTCGCGCCATTCGCCCGCCGCGACCATCCGGCCATACAGCCGCAGGAGCTGGTCGATCTCGCGACGCTCGAAGAAAACGACACCAGCGACAGGTCGGGAATCCAGGGCCATCGGACGAAGCCTAAACCCAAATCAGGCCCCTAGGCGAGCGTCGCCATGCGGGGTCTTCGGAGCGTTGCCGGCGCGCTACAGTGACGCTTGATAATTTCCGGCTCGACGTGACCGGACACGAAATGACCTTAATTTCGACCCGTCCGCGCCCGCTTGCCCCATGATCTTGAGGGTGTCGGCTGATCGGACATCCTGCGGTTCAGGATCCTGAACAGCCCCCCCAGCCCCCTCGATCGTGGGCCGGTCGGCCGACAGACTATCCCAAGATATCGCTCGAGACCCCGCGTGGCGCCCCTCTCCACGCGGGGTCTTCGCGTGTGCGTCGTGCTGGCGCTTCGACACACGTCGGACACGAACCGCCGCGAAACGACCTTGATCGCGCCCTTCCAGCGCCGACTTGCCGGGCGAAAAGGTCAGGGTCGGTCGATCGGATGCCTCGGGTCCGGACCCTGATTGCCCCCCAGCCCCCTGATCCGGGCTCCGGTCGGCCGACGGACTAGACATTCCCCTCCCCTAAGAAGCCGCGCGGTGTCCCCTCCCCGCGCGGCTTTTCTTTTTGGGGTCCTCCCCTGGGGAGGTCTCGGGGGTTACTTCTCCGCCGCTTCCTGCAGCACGCCGATCACCCGGCCGCCCTTGGCGCCCTGGACGATGATCACGGTCTTCAGCGCGTCGTCGCCGGCCGCCGGCAGGCGGTACAGCTTGGGCCGGCCCGACCAGGGGCCCAGCCGGACCAGTTCGCGCACGACGTTGCGGTGGACCAGGGTCTGGCCCCGGTTGTCGCCGCGCTTGACGGCGATGTCCTGCTCGCGCGGATCGTAGCGCACCAGCCAGACCTCGCCGCCGCCGCGCGGCGCGGGGCCCGAGCCGACCGCGACGCGACGGCCGTCGCCCAGGAATTCCATGTCCGGCGGGTTGGACGCGGCCTTGGCGGCGTCCTTGACCAGGGTCTCGACCGCCTCGGCCTTGGCGCCCGAGGCCTGCTGGCGACCGGCCACCACCACCTGCGGCGTCGGCACGTCGCGCAGCGAGAACTTGGTGGCGTAGGCGCGCTGGCGGGCCGCGAAGGCCGGCTTGGCGAAGGTGTCGGTCCAGCCCAGGTAGTCCCAGTAGTCGACCGAATAGGTCAGGGCCAGGACGCCCTTGTCGTCGGCCATGTCGGCGACGACCTGGTTGGCCTTGCCGCAGGACGAGCAACCTTGAGCGGTGAACAGCTCGACCACCACCGGCGGTTTCGCGGCGAACGCGGGCGCGGCGGAAAATCCCGAGAGGGCGGTGAGGGCGAGGAAGAGCAGGGCCTGACGCATGTGCGGGGCATTTAGGCCAAGATCGCGGCGGATGGCCGTTCACGAGGCCGTGAAGGGAGGCTTCTTTGGCCTTTCAACGCGAACCGTGGCCTGAAACCAGCGGTTGGGCGCCGAGCGTCCTTCGAGGCTCGGCTACGCCTCGCACCTCGGGATGAGGACCACAGCAAGCGGGCCTGAGCGCGCCTCGAAGGACGCACGGCCGACCAGCCAAAGAAAAAGCCGGGCCCTTCCGGACCCGGCTTCGTCTTTTCGACGCTCCGAAGAGCGGTCCGTGCGGACGCTTAGTCGGCCTTGGCCAGGTTGCGCAGCACGTAGTTCAGCACGCCGCCGTTCTTGAAGTATTCAAGCTCGGTCGGGGTGTCGATGCGGCAGCGGACCGGGAAGCGGGCGATGCGGCCGTCGGTCGGGCGGTAGAGCTCGACGATCAGCTGCTTGCGCGGGGCCAGGTCCTGCAGGCCGCGGATCGAGACGATCTCCTCGCCCGTCAGTTCCAGCTTCTGCCAGCCTTCCTGGATGAACTGCAGGGGCAGCACGCCCATGCCGACCAGGTTCGAGCGGTGGATGCGCTCGAAGCTTTCGCAGATCACCGCGCGGACGCCCAGGAGCTTGGTGCCCTTGGCGGCCCAGTCACGCGACGAGCCGGTGCCGTATTCCTTGCCGCCGAAGACCACGGCCGGACGGCCTTCTTCCTGGTACTTCATGGCCGCGTCGTAGATCGACATCACTTCGCCCGAGGGGAAGTGCTTGGTCACGCCGCCTTCGATGTCCGGGGTGATCTTGTTGCGGATGCGGATGTTGGCGAACGTGCCGCGCATCATCACCTGGTGGTTGCCGCGGCGGGCGCCGTAGCCGTTGAAGTCCAGCGGATCGACGCCGTGGTCGATCAGGTACTGGCCGGCCGGGCTGGTCTTCTTGATCGAACCGGCCGGGCTGATGTGGTCGGTGGTGATCGAGTCGCCGAATACGGCCAGGACGCGGGCTTCCACGATGTCGGTGACCGGAGCGGGGGTCATCGACATGTTCGGGAAGTAGGGCGGGTTCTGGACGTAGGTCGAGTCACCTTCCCAGGCGTAGGTCTGGCCGCCGGTGATCTTGATCCCCTGCCAGTTCTTGTCGCCCTTGAAGACATCGCCGTAGCGGCTGGCGAACATCTTTTCCGTCACCGACTTGCGCTGCAGGGCGGCGATGTCCTCGTTCGAGGGCCAGATGTCCTTCAGGTAGACGGGCTTGCCGCCCTTGCCTTCGCCCAGCGGTTCGTTGGCCAGGTCGATCTTCATCGAGCCGGCCAGGGCGTAGGCCACCACCAGCGGCGGCGAGGCCAGGTAGTTGGCGCGGACGTCCGGGTTCACGCGGCCTTCGAAGTTGCGGTTGCCCGACAGCACCGAGCAGGCCACCAGGTCGGCCTCGTTGACGGCCTTGCTGATGTTCTCGGGCAGCGGGCCCGAGTTGCCGATGCAGGTGGTGCAGCCGTAGCCGACCAGGTTGAAGCCCAGCGCGTCCAGGTGCTTGGTCAGGCCGGCCTTGGCCAGGTAGTCGGTGACCACCTGCGAGCCGGGGGCCAGCGAGGTCTTCACCCACGGCTTGACCTTCAGGCCCTTGGCGACCGCGTTCTTGGCCAGCAGGCCGGCGGCGATCAGCACCGAGGGGTTGGAGGTGTTGGTGCACGAGGTGATGGCCGCGATGACCACGTCGCCGTGGCCGACGTCGAAGTTCTCGCCTTCGACCGGCACGCGGGCGTTGGGGGCCTCGGCCTTGCCGAACTCACCGGCCAGCGACTCGGCGAACTTGGCGGCGGCCTCGGTCAGCAGCACGCGGTCCTGCGGACGCTTGGGGCCGGCCAGCGACGGCAGAACCGACGACAGGTCCAGCTCCAGGGTGTCGGTGAAGGTCGGCTCGGCGACGCCGGGCTCCCACCACAGGCCCTGCTCCTTGGCGTAGGCTTCCACCAGGGCGACGCGGGCGGCGTCGCGGCCGGTGCCCTTCAGATAGGCGATGGTCGCGGCCGAGATCGGGAAGAAGCCGCAGGTGGCGCCGTATTCCGGAGCCATGTTGGCGATGGTCGCCTGGTCTTCCAGGGTCAGGTTGGCCAGGGCGTCGCCGTAGAATTCGACGAACTTGCCGACCACGCCCTTCTTGCGCAGCATCTGGGTGACGGTCAGCACCAGGTCGGTGGCCGTCGCGCCTTCCGGCAGGGCGCCGTTCAGCTTGAAGCCGATGACTTCCGGGATCAGCATCGGGATCGGCTGGCCCAGCATGGCCGCCTCGGCCTCGATGCCGCCCACGCCCCAGCCCAGGACCGACAGGCCGTTGACCATGGTGGTGTGGCTGTCGGTGCCGACGACGGTGTCGGGATAGGCGACTTCGGCGCCGTCGACGGCCGCGGTCCAGACGGTCTGGGCCAGGTACTCGAGGTTCACCTGGTGGCAGATGCCGGTGCCCGGGGGCACGACGCGGAAGTTGTTGAACGCCGACGAACCCCAGCGCAGGAAGCGGTAGCGCTCCAGGTTGCGCTCGTATTCGCGGGCGACGTTGTCGTCGAAGGCCTTCGGGTTGCCGAAGTTGTCGACCATCACCGAGTGGTCGATGACCAGGTCGACGGGGTTCAGCGGGTTGATCTTGGCCGGGTCGGCGTTCAGGGCGACCATCGCGTCGCGCATGGCGGCCAGGTCGACGACGGCCGGAACGCCGGTGAAGTCCTGCATCAGCACGCGGGCCGGGCGGAAGCTGATTTCGTGCTCGACGCCGCCCTTGTTCTCGAGCCAGGCGGCCACGGCCTTGAGGTCGGCTTCGTTGACGGACACGCCGTCCTCGTAGCGCAGCAGGTTCTCCAGCAGCACCTTCATCGACACCGGCAGCTTGCCGGCGCCGTTCAGACCCGCTTCCTCAGCGGCGCGAAGGCTGTAATAGACGTAGGTCTTACCGCCGACGACGAGTTCGCGGCGGGTTTTGAGGCTGTCGACTGACGCCATTTGGAAGGATCCCTTCTCTGTCCACGGCCGCCGGAAAACCACTCCCGGGAGCGCGCGCTCGAGGCGGACCCACAGCGTCCATCCCCGCGCCGCGTTCATCCCATCCAAATCGGAGGGTGACGGCCGAGGGCTTCTTAGCCTCGGTCAGGGGCAACGTCCATGCACAGGACAGGGTCTTGAGGTCTTCGGGCCCATGTTGAGAGCTATTCGCATCAAGGACTTAAGTCTTGTGCGCGGCGAGCGACGGCTGTTCTCGGGCCTTGATCTGGAGATTTCGGCCGGCGACGCCGTGGCCCTGACCGGGCGAAACGGGGCGGGCAAGACCAGCCTGCTGCGCGCCGTGGCCGGACTGCTGCGTCCCGCCCAGGGGACCGTCGGCTTCGAGGGCGAGGCCGGTCCGCTGGAGGCCGAGGTGGCGCGCGCCGACGCCCTGCACCTGGTGGGCCACCACGATGGCCTGAAATCCACGCGCTCGGCCTGGGACGAACTCCTGTTCCAGACCCTGTGGACCGGCGGGACCGAGGCCTCGGCCCGGGCGGCCGCGACCAAGCTCGACCTGGACCGCCTGCTGGGCCTGGAGATCCGCCGTCTGTCGGCCGGCCAGCGCCGCCGCGTGGCCCTGGCGCGCCTCCTGGCCAGCCCGCGCGCGCTGTGGCTGCTGGACGAACCCATGGCCCCGCTGGACGCCGGCCATCGCGAAGGCTTCGGGGGCCTGATGGCCCAGCACCTGGCCGGCGGCGGCATGGTGCTGGCCGCCGTGCACGACCCCCTGCCCGTGCCCTGCCGCGTGGTGGAGATCGGGGGATGAGAGCGTTCCTGATCCTCCTGCGCCGCGAACTGGCCCTGGCCTGGGGCAATGGCGGCGGACCGCTGCTGGCCCTGGCCTTCTACGCCTGCGTCGTGACCCTGCTGCCCCTGGCGGCGGGCCGTGCGCCCGAGCGGCTGGCGTCCCTGGCCCCCGGCATCGCCTGGCTGGCCCTGGCCCTGGCGGCGCTGCTGTCGCTGGAGCGCCTGTTCGAGCGCGACTTCGAGGACGGGGCGCTGGACCTGCTGGCCCTGGGGCCGGCGCCGCTGGAGGCCGTGGCCGTGGCCAAGTGCCTGGCCCACTGGCTGGCGGCCGGCGCGCCCCTGGCCCTGGCCGCCCCCGTCGCCGCCCTGGCGCTCGGGGCGCCGTCGTCGATCATCCCGCTCTTGATCCCCTGCGCCCTGGCCGGGGGCCTGGCCTTCTCGTTCCTGGGCGGACTGGGGGCAAGCCTGGCTCTCGGCAGCAAGCGCGGCGGCCTGCTGGTGGCGGTGATCGTCCTGCCGCTCTACGTGCCGCCGGTGATCTTCGGGGCCGGGGCGCTCGACGCCCTGGCCGGCGGCCTGCCGTGGACGGGCGGACTGTTCCTGCTGCTGGCCTATAGCGCAGCGGCCGTGGCCCTGGGCCCGATCGCCATGGCGGCGGCGTGCCGGAACGCGCTGGACTAGCGCCGAAACCCCTCTCTCATAGAGAGAGGGAGGGGCCCGCCGCCGCAAGCGGTGGGAGGGTGAGAGGTTTCACCGCCTACCGGCAAATCCAGAGCGGTTGGGCAAAGGGCGGTCCAGACCTCCGCATCGAGCGATCAACCCAAGTCGTCATCGTCAGAGTTTCGTTCTGAGAGGGTGTAACCTCTCACCCTCCCATGGCTGCGCCATGGGCCCCTCCCTCTCTCTATGAGAGAGGGGATTTTTATATCGGCCCGGCGCTCGCCGTCACCGGCGGCGCATGCCGTTCCCCCAGCACCACGGCGAAACTCCCCGCGATGATCATCAGCCCGCCCGCCGCCAGGGCCCAGGTCAGGTGGTCGCCGAACAGCAGCACCCCGACGCAGGCGCCCATCAGCGGCTCGATGTTGATGAACACCCCGGCGCTGGCGCTGCCCACCCGGGCCGAGCCGAACTGCCAGGCGGCGGTGGCCAGCAGGGTGCCCAGGACGCCCAGGCCCAGGATGCCGGTCCAGGCCATGGGGCTCAGCGCCAGTTTCGGCGGGCCGTGCATGGCCCAGGCGATCGGCAGGATCACGAACGCGGCGACGATCACCGTCACGGCCGGGATGGCCATCGGCGTCGGGGCCTTGGGCGCGCGGCGCAGCACGATCAGCCAGGCCAGGAAGATCAGCAGCGAGCCCAGCGACAGGAAGACGCCCAGGGGCGAGCCGGCGCCGTCGGGCTTGCCGGCGATCAGGGCGGCGCCCAGGGTCGCGGCGGCCACCCCGCCCCACGAGGCGCGGCTGACCTTCTCGCCCAGCAGCTTGGCCGAGATGGCGATCAGGGCCGGCATGGCCCCGACCAGCAAGGCCGCCAGGGTGACGCTGACATGGGCCAGGCCCTCGAACTGCACCATGAAGGCGATCCCGTAGAGCGCCCCGGCCGCCAGGATCACCGGCGACTTGAACAGGGCCCTGGCCTCGGGGGTGCGCAGGGCGAACGGCGCGGCGACCACGGCCGCCACCACGAACCGCAGCAGCACCATGTGCGCCGCGTCGGTCTCGCGCAGCACCAGCTTGCCCAGCGGGAAGCCCAGCCCCCAGCAGACCCCGGCGAGGATCAGGGCGACGAAGGCGATCTTTTTGGAGGGGCTTTGCATGGACCGGGCTTCTAGCGGCGTTCGCGGCGGGGGCGATAGGACGATCTAGCCGGTCCTGCTGTCAGGACGTGGCGGCAGTCACAGCTTCAGGCCCAGGCGCGGACCGATTGCCGTCATGCCCAGATAGAGGCCGATCGTCACCGCGCAACCCGTCCCCAGCGCCACCCAGAAGTTGACGCCCCGCCGCAGCAGGGCCGGAACGATCAGGAACATCGGCAGCGAGGGCAGCACGTACCAGAACGTCGCCTCGACATGGGTCGCCATCCGCCCGACGTCGTGGGTGTCGCGCCACAGCCAGATCATGCCCAGGATCGAGATCAGCGGCAGCGAGGCGACCAGGGCGCCGAAGCCGGGCTGGCGCTTGGCGATCTCGGACACCAGGGCGATGATCACGCCGGAAATCGCCGCCTTGGCCAGCAGGTACAGCATCTCGAAAGCTCCCGGACGCGCGTCGCCGCGAAAATCCGGCGCGCTGTCAAAGCCTTATGCGAAGCCTGTCCGTCAGTCCTGCAACATTCGCCCGGGATTCTGACATTCCAGCGTTACACGGGGACCCGAGGTTCCGGTCCAAGGGACTTTCCACGGAGCCGACCCATGCGCTTGCCAACGAGCCGCCTCGCCCTGATGGCCGCGGCCGCGATCATCCTTTCCACCACCGCGGCGGTCGCCGTCGCCCAGGACGGCCCGCCGCCGCCCGGCATGCCGCCCATGGCCCATGACGGTCCCGGCGGCCCGCCGATGATGCGCCATCATCGCCGCCTCGACCCCGAGGCCCGCGCCCAGCACCTGCGCGACGTGCTGCAGCTGCGCGCCGACCAGGACGGGGCCCTGAAGGCCTATCTGGCCGCGACCGAGCCGAAGGGCTGGGACAAGGACGGCCCCAAGCGCGACGTCGCCGACGCCGAGCCCAAGCCCCTGACCACGCCCGAGCGCCTGGACCGCGAGACCGAGCACCTGAACCGCGCCAAGGCCCGCATCGACGCCACCCGCGCCTTCTACGCCGCCCTGTCGCCCAGCCAGAAGAAGGCCTTCGACACCCTGGGTCCGATGGTCGGCGGCCACGGCCCGATGATCCGCCACGCCGAGTTCCGGCGCTTCAAGGGCGGCCCGGGTCGCCCGCCGGCTCCGCCGAAGGCCGACTGAAAGGGGGCTGGCTAGGTAACCTCCACGATTGCGGGCGCCCTCCAGGTCTTCTAAGGCGTTGGGAATGGGCGCCCGTGATCCACACCACCACCCGCTGGACTTCCTGACGAACCCCGAGCGGTTCATGGCCTTCTCGCGCTGGGCCGCGCCGATGTTCGGCGCGATCGCCGCGGTGCTGGCGGTCGTCGGCCTGGTGCTGACCTTCGCCGCCCCCGAGGACTACCAGCAGGGCGACACCGTGCGGATGATGTTCATCCATGTGCCGGCGGCCGTGATCTGCATGTTCATCTATCTTTGCCTGGGCGTCGCCAGCTTCCTGGCCCTGGTGTTCCGCCACGCCCTGGCCGACGCCGCCGCCGTGGCCTGCGCCCCGCTGGGCGCGGCCTTCACCGTCCTGGCCCTGGCCACCGGCTCGCTGTGGGGCAAGCCGATGTGGGGAACCTGGTGGGTGTGGGACGCCCGCCTGACCTCGGTGCTGGTGCTGCTGCTGTTCTATCTGGGCTATCTGGCCCTGCGCTCGGCCCTCGAGGACGAGCAGAAGGCCGCCCGCGCCGCCGCCATCCTGGCCCTGGTGGGCCTGATCAACCTGCCGATCATCAAGTTCTCGGTCGAATGGTGGAACAGCCTGCACCAGGGCAGCTCCACCCTTCTGGCCAAGCCGGGCGACGCCCTGCCGGCGGTCTATGCCTGGCCGATGCTGATCATGACCCTGGCCTATCTGTCGGCCTTTGGATCGCTGTGGCTGGTGCGGATCCGCGCCCTGGTCTGGCGGCGCAAGGCCCGGGCCCTGGCCCTGCAAGCGGCGGAGGGCTAGCCATGCACTTCGACTTCGACGCCGGAAAATACGCTGTCTACATCTGGCCGGCCTTCGCCCTGACCGCGGGCGCCTTCGTCTGGATGATCGCCGACAGCCTGGCCTCGGCCCGTCGCTGGCGGCGCGAAGCCGAGCGCTTGCAGGCTCTCAAGCATCAGGCCCTGGGGGAGACCCGCGAGTGATCAAGCGCTGGATCGGCTTCACGCCGCTGGTCGTCCTGGTTGGTCTGGGCGTGCTGTTCGCCGGCTATGCGCTCAAGCACGATCCGCGCGTTCAGCCCCAGGCCCTGGTCGGCAAGCCTGTCCCGGCGCTCTCGCTGCCCGAACTCGACAGCGGCGCCATGGTGGCGGTGAAGGACACGCCGCCGGGCCCGCGGCTGATCAATTTCTACGCCTCGTGGTGCGGGCCCTGCCGGGTCGAGGCGCCGCAGCTGATGGCCCTGAAGGCCAAGGGCGTCACCGTCGTCGGGATCGCCTACAAGGACGAGCCGGCCCGCACGCAGGCCTTCCTGGACGAGCTGGGCGACCCGTTCGCCGTCAAGCTGGTGGACCGCAACGGCCGGGCCGGCATCGACTTCGGCGTCACCGGCGTGCCCGAGACCTTTCTGGTGGGGGCGGACGGCGTGATCCTGGCCAAGCACAGCGGTCCCCTGACCGACGATGACGCCCGCGAGATGCTGGCGAAACTCCGCTAGACGTCAAAAGGCCCGGACGGCTTGCGCGGTCCGGGCCCTTCGTAAGCTCTAGAGGTTCAGGCCGTTAGCAGCGCGACCCCTTGCCGATCTGGCTGCCGGCGTAGGCGCCGACGCCCGCGCCCAGCAGGGTGCCGGGGGTGCGGTTACCGTTCGACACCGAGTTGCCCAGCAGGCCGCCGGCCACGGCGCCGATGATCGCGCCGGTCGTCTTGCCGTTCTTGCGGTGCTGGCGGCAGCTGTCGTAGCTGCGATAGCGGCTGTCGTAGCGACGATCGTAACGGCTGTCGTAGCGCTCGTAGCGATGGTGATCGCGGTAGTAGCGGCCTTCATGGGCCGAGGCGAAGCTCGGGACCGAGGCCAGGCTCAGCGCGGCCGTGGCGGCGGCGATCAGCGAAACGGTGGTCTTGGTGGCGGTACGCATCGGGTGTCCCTTTCAATCTTTCCGACCGATCGTCCCGGCCCCGATCCGGGTCGATCTTGAGGACACCCTACGCCCCGCTGTCTGAACAGCGTCGGCGACCCGACTTTCATCTGCCGTTCATTTTTCTCCGGCTTTTCCCTGATTTTCCCGCCCAGCTTTCTTGGCCTCGAACCGCGACCATTAACCGCGCGTTGACCATGCTCGCCGACCTTGCATTAACCATGATAGAGTCGCGTTCATGAGCACGATCCGCCCCACCGGCCTGCCCTCCGTCCCGCAGAGACCCGCTTCCACGCAGGGTTCTGGCGGCGCTGGCGGCTCGCGCGCGGCGGCGTTTTTCCAGGCGGCCGTCAGCGACGCCGCCGCGGCCCGGCCCACCGCCCCACCGATCGCCGTGCAACTGCAGACCCAGGCCCAGCCCCAACGCCAGCCGCCGGCCCGCCCGTTCGTCCAGCCGACCGAGCAGCCGCAGCGGATCCTGCGCCCGGGCTCGCTGCTGAATATCCTCGTTTAGGCCCTAGACGGGCCAGGTCTCCGGGCTCATCGCCAGCACTTCGCCCGCCAGATAGAGCGAGCCGCAGATCAGCACGTGCGGCGTCGGCTCGATCGCCAGCGCCTTTTCCAGGGCCGTCTCGACGCTGTCGCAGGCATGGGCCCGCAGGCCCGCCAGCTCGGCGTTGGCCGCCGTTTCAGCGGCGGAGGCGGCGGCGTGGCCTTCGAAGGTCACCGTGAACACCTTGGCCTTCAGGGGCGCGAACGGCGCGAAGAAGCCCGGGGCGTCCTTGTTGGCCAGCAGTCCCGAGATCAGGGCCACGGGGCGCCCGTCTCGTGCCGTCAGTTCGCCCAAGGCCCGGGCCACGGCCGCTCCGGCGTGGGGATTGTGCCCGCCGTCCAGCCAGAGATCCGCGCCCGCCGCCTTGGCCCGCTCGGCCAGCGGGCCGGCGGTCAGGCGCTGGAACCGGGCGGGCCAGGTGGTCGCCGCGATCCCCCGGCCCATGGCGGCCTCGTCGATGCGCGGGTCGTTCAGAGTCAGCAGGGCCGCGACCGCCAGGCCGGCGTTGGCGAACTGGTGCTCGCCCGGCAAGGACGGCGCGGGCAGGTCCAGCAGGCGATCCTGCATCTGCACCAGAAGCCGTCCGCGCTCGTTCCAGGCGTCGAACTCGCGGCCCATCAGGATCAGGGGCGCTTCGAACAGGTCGGCCTCGCGCTCGACGACGCGTTCGGCCTCTTCCTGCTGGCGGGCGCTGACCACCGGGACGTTCGGCTTGATGATCCCGGCCTTCTCCTGGGCGATCTTGCCAAGGGTGTCGCCGAGGAACTCGCGGTGGTCGATGTCGATCGGCGCGATGACGCTGACCGCCGGCATGACCACGTTGGTGGCGTCCAGGACGCCGCCCAGGCCCACCTCGACCAGGCACAGGTCGGCGGGGACCTCGGAAAAGGCCAGGAACGCCGCGGCGGTGGTGATCTCGAAGAAGGTGATCGGCTGGCCGGCGTTGGCCGCCTCGACCCGCTCCAGCACGTCGGCCAGGTGCTCGTCGGTGATCAGGGTCCCGGCCAGGCGGATGCGTTCTGCGAACCGCACCAGGTGCGGCGAGGTGAAGACGTGGACCTTCAGGCCCGCCGCCTCGGCCATGGCCCGCAGATAGGCCACGGTCGAGCCCTTGCCGTTGGTGCCGGCCACGTGGATCACCGGCGGCAGTTTACGCTGCGGATCGCCCAGGGCCGCGCACAGCCGCAGCATCCTGTCCAGCGACAGGTCGATCAGCTTGGGATGCAGGGCGTGCAGCCGCGCCAGCGCGGCGTCGTGGGGGCGAAGGTGGTCGGTCATTCGAGAGAAGATCCTCCCCCTCTGGGGGAGGGGGACCCCGAAGGGGTGGAGGGGGCTCGCGGCCGCCCTACCCCCTCAGTCGCTCCGCGACAGCTCCCCGGAGGGGGAGCATCTTTAGGCTCAGGCCGCCTTCAGCGCCCGGCCCATCATCAGGGTGCCCAGGATCGACCCCAGCACTTCCGGCAGCTCCTTGCGGGGCGTCACGCGGTCGACCATGCCCTTCTCGACCAGGTATTCCGAGCGTTGGAAGCCCGGTGGCAAGGTCTCGCGGATGGTCTGCTCGATGACGCGCGGACCGGCGAAGCCGATCAGGGCGCCCGGCTCGGCCAGGTGGACGTCGCCCAGCATGGCGTAGGAGGCGGTGACGCCGCCGGTGGTCGGGTCGGTCAGGACTACGACGTAGGGCAGGCCCGCGTCCTTCATCTCGTTGATGGCCAGGGTGGTGCGGGCCATCTGCATCAGGGACAGGGCCCCTTCCTGCATCCGCGCGCCGCCCGCGGCGGTGAAGACCACCAGCGGGACCTGGCGCTTGATCGCGGCCTCGGCGGCGGCGATGAAGCCCTCGCCCGCGGCCATGCCCAGCGAACCGCCCATGAAGGCGAAGTCCTGGACCAGCACCACGGCGTCGACGCCGCCGACCTTGCCGTAGGCGATGGCCATGGCGTCCTGCTCGCCGGTCGACTTGCGGGCGGCGGTCAGGCGGTCCTTGTAGGACTTGCCGTCCGAGAAATGCAGCGGGTCTTCCACCACGGGCGGGGTCGGCAGGACCTCGTGCGCGCCGTCGTCGAAGGTGAACTTGAAGCGCGCCTCGGGGCCGATGCGCATGTGACGCCCGGCCGGGGTGACCCACAGGGCCGCCTCCAGGTCGGAGCGGTAGATCATCTCGCCCGTGTCGGGGCATTTGACCCAGAGGTTCTCGGGCGTCTCGCGCTTCGCGAAAGCGCCGCGCACGCCGGGCGCGATCCGCGACAGCCAGCCGCCGCGACGGCCTTCCGCCGGCGCCTTCGTCTTGTCGCCCTTCTTGGGCCCCTGGGGTTCAGCCATCGCCATAGCCTTCAGCCTCACGCCAATTCGAGTCGCGCCGATCGCACAGCCTTAGCCAGCT
>Ga0209256_1002386_pt1 | contig 15481 bp, 13 predicted proteins | sample AraplaCol_mCL_r2_2_FD_184270 | JGI IMG/M metagenome (GOLD analysis project Ga0209256, IMG submission 184270) | Arabidopsis root microbial communities from North Carolina, USA - plate scrape MF_Col_mCL_r2 (SPAdes) (version 3) | ecosystem: Host-associated > Plants > Roots > Endosphere | place...
TGGAGGGGTTAATTCCAGGTACCTTACCGATTTCCTCACCAATTCGAGGGTTCGGCGGACACCCATGGGCACGTGCGACTTTGGGCTGAGTGGGAAATAAGAATATTCGCCTTCATAATCAAGCGTTTTTTTGATCTCGCCGCCAAAAAAATAATTGAACAAAACGTGCCGATTTGTTCAATATTCTAAAACGGCCTTTGAGGATTTCCATGGATACCTTGACCCGCATACGCGCCTTCATCGATGTCGTCGAGGCAGAAGGCTTTTCTGCCGCGGCGCGCCGCACCGGTCGCTCCAAGGCGCTGCTCTCCAAATATGTGCGCGAGCTGGAGGACGAACTCGGCGCCCTTCTGCTCAACCGCACCACCCGGCAGTTCTCCATGACCGAAGCCGGCCACACCTATTACCGCACCGCCTCCGATATTCTGAAGGAGATCGACAACCTTGCCGATCTCGTGCGCGAGAACAATGCACAGCTGAAGGGGCGCCTTCGCATTTCGGTGCCGCGCACCTTCGTCGATGCCGATGTCGGCCAGTCGCTGATCGATTTCGCCAAGGAAAACCCTGATCTTTCCCTGGAGATCGCCGCCGACGATCGATTCGTCGACCTGATCGAAGAAGGCTTCGACGTGGCGATCCGCGTCACCAAACTCGAAGACTCAGGCATGATCGCCCGCAAGATCTCCGATTTCCGCGTCCATATCTGCGCAACCCCTGAATTCCTCGAGCGCTATCCCAATATCGAGCACCCCAGTGATATTTCCAACGTACCCTTCATCATCGATACCAATGCCCGCACCCAGGCGAGCATCCGCTTCCACAATCCCGACAACACCTCGTTTTCCGTTGCCGTTTCCGGGCCGATAGAGGTGAACAGCCCGCATGCGACATTACGCGCGGCCCTTTCCGGCATCGGTATCGCCGTCGTCCCGGATTTCATAGCGCGCAAGCCGATCGAGAGCGGCGAGCTTGTGACGTTGTTCAACGATTATATCCCGACCGACCGCGGCATCTACGCCGTCTATCCGCATCGGCGCTATCTTCCGGCCAAGGTGAGGATCTTCGTCGACTACCTGCACAACTGGTTCAAGAAGCATCCTTGACGCGGGTCTTTGCGCAGGGTGCGACATCTCTGCCTGACACCAACGAATCCAAGGCGGGAGCCGGTCCCAATTCCGTCCCAATTTCTGGCAAGAAGTCACGGTCACCGAACAGGGCAGCGGGATAGATGAAACATTCGACACTTTTGATGGCCGCGCTTCTGTCGCTGGCGCCGGCCGCCGCCTTTGCCCATCCGCACATCTTCGTGGAAGCGCGCCTTGAAGTCGTCGCCGGCAAGGATGGCAGCGTCGAGGAGCTGCGCAATGTCTGGCGCTTCGACGAAGTCTTCTCCTCCTCAGTCGTCATGGATTTCGACAAGAACACCGATCTGAAGCTGGAGCCGAACGAGCTCGCGGAGGTCGGAAAAACGGTGAAGCAATCGCTTGCCGACTACGATTACTACATGAACCTGACGATCAACGGGAAGAACGTGACCGTCCAGAAGCCGGACACCATCCACGTCGACTACAAGGATGGTCAGCTCCTGATGTTCTTTGCGGTCAAGCCCGTGGAAAAGATGCCGCTCAAGGGCAGGCTCACTTTCGGCGTCTACGACCCGACGCTCTACACCTCGATCGACTTTCCCACGGACAATGAGCTGACAATCGTCGGCGACGGTTTCAAGGCCTGCAAGCATCAGGTGGTGCGGCCGGATGCCGACGAGGTGATCTCGCAAAACAAGCAGTCGCTGACGGACGCCTTCTTCAACGATCCCACCGGCACCAACATGTCCAAGCTCTTCGCCACCCGGCTGGAGGTCACATGCTGACGAAGCGCCTGCCCCTCGCCCTTTCGGCGGCGATCCTCGCGCTCCTGACGGCGGCAAGTCTCGCCCATGCGCAATCGCCGCTCGGCATCGGCACGGCGGAGCCGAGCTTCCAGCCGACCGGCGGGCCGCTTGCACCGCTTTTGCTCTATGTGAACTACGAGCAGCAGGCCTTCTACCGGGCACTGACCGGCGCCTTGAAGGCGATGCGCCAGGACCCGTGGCAGCTGGCGTCGCTGATCGGCCTCTCCTTCGCCTACGGCGTCTTCCATGCCGCCGGCCCGGGTCACGGCAAGGCGGTCATCTCTTCCTATATGATCGCCAACGAGATCGAGCTGAGGCGCGGCGTGGTGATCTCCTTCATCTCGGCCTTCGTGCAGGGCGTGGTCGCGGTGGCGCTCGTCGGCGGCGCCTGGCTGGTGCTGCGGGGCACCGGCATCACACTGACGGCGGCGACCCATGCGATGGAGATCGCAAGCTTCGTCATGGTCATTCTCTTCGGCGGTTGGCTGCTGTTCCGAAAACTGCGCTCGATGGTGGGCAATTTCCCGCGCCGCCGGCTTATGGCCACATCAGCCGGTCCGGTCTCCATGATGCTCGATTGGAAAGACAATGCGGCCGAACGCCAGGCCTATTCCTTCAACGGCAGCGCGCAGCCGGTGGAAGCCGGCCATACCTTCGTTCCCGGCATGGCCTGCGAGACCTGCGGCAATGCCCATGTGCCTGATCCGGCCCTGCTCGGTGGTGACAATTTCAGCGCCCGCGAAGCCTGGTCGGCCATCGCAGCCGTCGGCCTTCGCCCCTGCTCCGGCGCATTGCTTGTTATGACCTTTTCGCTGCTGAACGGGCTCTATCTCGGCGGCGTGCTTTCGGTCGCCGCCATGTCGCTCGGCACGGCGATCACAGTTTCGGTGCTTGCAACCCTTGCCGTCACCGCCAAGGGTGCTGCCGTCCGCCTCTCCGGGCGCGGCTCGACTGCCTCGGTCTGGGTCGGCAATGCGATCGAAATCCTCGGCGCCCTTCTCGTCATCCTGATGGGCGCCTTGCTGCTCGGCGCTTCGTTGCAGGGATAGGCCTACTTCTCTCTGCTTCTTTGGTAGCGCGCCCGCAGCCAGAAGACGGCGAAAAACGCCATGATCAGGCAGACGCCGACGATGATCGCCAGCACCGGCGAAAAATTGCCGATCCACAAAACGATGGTCGGCAGGAAATAGAGGACGAGGCCGGCACCGAACAGAATAATGGCGGCGGCGATCGCCTGCGAGCGGCTCTCCTGGTTCACGCGAGCCTTTCCTTTTCCAGATCGGCGCGGATATCCTGCAGGCGGCGCTTCTGGTCACCGGCGGCGTGGAAATTCTCCGGCGAAAGCCAGGCTTCGAAGGCATCGTTAATCAACGGCCATTCGGCATCGATCATCGAGAACCAGGCGGTGTCGCGGTTGCGGCGCTTGGAGATCATATGCTGGCGGAAAACGCCCTCGAAGCTGAAGCCGTAACGGACAGCCGTTGTCTTGCTCGCCTCGTTCTTGTTGTCGCATTTCCACTCGTAGCGGCGGTAGCCGAGCTCTTCGAAAACGTGCTTGGCCATCAGATAGTGCGCTTCGGTCGAAAGCGGCGACCGCTTCATCTCGGGGCCATGCGCCACCCCGCCGATTTCGACGACACCGTTTGCCGGGTCGGCGCGCATGTAGTTCGCCATGCCGACAATCTTGCCGGTGGCGTTGTCACGGAAGATATGGGTGAGCCAGCCGGACTTGGTGTAGACGGTCTCCAGCCAGTTGGCGAAATCCTCGATCCCGGAGAAATCGTCCTGCGCGAAATAAAGAAGCAGCGGATTGATGCCCATGCCGCCGAGCCCGTCCCACAGCGCCTCAAGGTGTTCCTCGCGGCGATAAGGCTCGACGGTGACAAAACGGCCCTTCAGCGTGACCGGCTTCGGCGCCGGGCAGCCCTTGAAATTTGCAAGATCGCGCATGTTCACTCCCCTTGTCTAGGAGTGGATAGGCCAGCCGCCCGGCAAAGGCAACCGGCCTGCTTGTTACTGTGACAAGGTAACCTTGGCGGAGGAGACCGTCGCCTCGATATGATCGACCAGCTGGTCGGCAAGGCCGAGCCGGCCGGCAAGTAGATCGAGGTAACCCCGCTCGGCGCGCGAATCCGGCTCGATGGTCAGCCGCGAGGCGGTGTAGAGTTCGACACGCTGTTCTTCCGTCGTCGCGGCGGCGACGAGCGCATCGATATCCGTCGGCGAAGCGAGCTCCCGTTCGATGAAGGCCGCAGCCTCACCACTGACATCGGCCGCCTTGATCTTGTCCATGATGAGGGCGCGTTCGGCATCATCGATATGACCGTCGGCCTTGGCGGCGGCGATCATTGCGCGGATCAGCACCAGCACGAATTCATTGCTGCCGGCAGGCGACGCCGGCCCGAAGCCGGATTCGGCAGGTGGCGTCAGGAGGATCGGATTGTTGGCCGAGGGTGCATCGGAGGGAGCGGCGGGCGCTTGGCCCGCCTGGTAATTCTTGTAGGCCTGGTAACCGAGGCCGGCAATGGCGGCAAGACCGCCGATCGCCAGCGCGTTTCCGGCAATGCCGCGGCCGGTCTTGGTGCCGAGAAGCACGGCTGCGATCGCGCCCGTCGCCAGCGGATTGTCCCTGGCCGTCTGCACGGCGTCACCCGCCCTGTCGCGGACCGTACCGCCGAGACCCGGCACCTGCGAACCCAAGAACTGGTCGAGAAGCTTCTTTGCGTCGAACATTCCTCGTCATCTCCCTGTTTGAGGCAGGAGGAGAACATAGGTTTGCGACGGCTGAAATACAAATTGGAGGCTCGCCGAGAAGCTTACCCCTATCTCAGAAATACGCCCTCAAGCCTTCAGCGCTGCGGCCTCTGCCGCAAGCTTGGTAATGCCGGCCCAATCGCCGGCTGCGACCAGTTCCTTCGGCGCTACCCACGAACCGCCGACGCAGATGACGTTCGGCAGCGAGAGGTAGTCATTGGCGTTCTTCAGCGAAATGCCGCCGGTCGGGCAGAACAGCGTGCCTGCCAACGGCGAGGAGAGCGCCTTGAGATAGGCCGCACCGCCAGCCTGCTCGGCCGGGAAGAACTTCAGAACCTGGTAGCCTTCTTCGCGCAACGCCATAACTTCGCTGGCGGTGGCGGCGCCGGGAAGCAGCGGCACCTCGGAATCGGCTGCCGCGTCGAGCAGTTCTTGCGTCGTGCCGGGGCTGACGATGAATTTCGAGCCGGCCTCGACGGCGGCTTTCCAATGGGCGACATTAAGGATCGTGCCGGCGCCGACTTCGGCGCCCTCGACCTCGTTGGCGACGGCACGCACGGCATCGAGTGCCGCCGGCGTGCGCATGGTGATCTCGATCGCCTTCAGGCCACCTGCGACGAGCGCACGTGCCAGCAGCACGGCCGACTTCGCATCGTCGACGATAAGCACCGGAACGACGGGCTGGAGTTTCAGGATGGAAAGGAGCTTGTCTGTTTTCTCGCCCATGGCCGTACGGTTTCCTTGAAACGATTGAAATCCGGCTTCCGAATAACGCTCCGGCGTGACCTTGTCGAGATAAAACCAGACTCGCAACATGATGGGTAGGAAATGCGTGGAAATTGGTCTACCGTGCCTGGATCGTCACAAAAGGTTCACCGGTATGGCGAAAGAGATCGAGCGGAAGTTTCTCGTGCGCAGCGACGGATGGCGTTCTGCGGTGGAGACGAAGTCGAGCCTGAGACAGGGTTACATCGCCTCGATGGACGACCGTTCCGTCCGCGTGCGCATCCTGGACGGCAAAAAGGCGAGACTGACGATCAAGATCGGCCGCAGCGCCATCACCCGTGACGAATTCGAATATGACATTCCGGTCGCCGATGCCGAAGAATTGTTGCAGGCCGCAATCGGCATCGTCATCGAGAAGACGCGCTACCGCGTTCCCCATGAGGGCTTCGTCTGGGAGGTCGACGTCTTTGCCGGCGAACATCGCGGATTGGTGATTGCCGAAGTAGAAATGACGTCGGAAACCGACAAGCCGGCCCTGCCCAGCTGGCTTGGCCGCGAAGTGACCGGCGATTTCCGCTATTCCAACCAGGCCCTCGCTACAGAATACGAGCACGACAGGCATGGGCTATCGCATACGGCCTGAGGCCGATTTCACCGAGGAATTCCGCAGCGTCGCCACGGACCAGCTTTCCCGTGCCATCACTGTTCTCGACGAGCGACCGGGTGGCGTCGACGAGGCGATCCATTCCTTCCGCAAGAACCTGAAGCGGCTGCGCTCGCTCTACCGGCTCGTCGCCCGCGAGGTGCCGGATTTCCAGAAACGTGAAAATGCAAGGCTGCGCGAGACGGCGCGGTCGCTGTCGGCAATCCGCGACGCGGCCGCACTCATCGGCACCGTGGAGTATCTGCGGCACACCGCCCGCAGCCCCGACGGGAATGAAGCACTCGGCCGCATCATCACCGTTCTGGAAGGGCGCCGGGACTGGATGGCAGAGGCCGAACGCGGGCTGGAACAGCGGCTGAAGGAGGCCGCCGGCACGCTGAAGGAGGCGATCGCCTCGCTCGACACGATCGCCTTCGACGGCAACCACCGCAAGAATGCCCGCATGCTGGGCAAGAGCTGGCGCCGCACGAGCCTGAAGGCGAAGGCGGCGCTGATGGCCTGCCATGACGAGGGAACGGCCGAAGATTTCCATGATCTTCGCAAGCGCACCTATGACTACCGGCTCTACCATACCCTTTTGAGCGATGTCTGGCCGGGCGCCATGAAGGCCAAGCGCGATGCGGCCAAGACGCTCGTCGAGGATCTCGGCCATATCCATGATCTCGTCGTGCTCTCCGAACTCGTCGAAGCCGAACCGCAGCTCTTCACCCGCAACGACGACCTGACGCATCTGCTCGACGCCATCATCTTCCGCCAGCAGGAAGACCGTCGTCAGGCGCTCGTCAAGGCCGAAGCCGTCTTCGCCGATCACCCGGACGAGGAAGCGCAGCGCATCGAGCTTCTCTGGCTGGCGACCGGGAACTGAGAAAAGGCGCCATTGGCGAAGGCATTGCGCGGCTCGCCGATTTTCTGTATTTCCGGCCCATGACCGACAGCCTGACACACACCAGCCCGTTCCTCGTGGCGGCGCTCTACCATTTCGTTTCCGTGCCGCGCTTTCAGAGCCTGCAAGGCCCGCTGCAGGCGCTCTGTGAGGAGAACGGCGTCAAGGGAACGCTGCTTCTGGCACATGAGGGCATCAACGGTACGATCGCGGGGCCGGATGCCGGCATTGTCGCCGTACTCTCCTTCCTGCGCGCCCAGCCGGAATTTTCAGGCCTAGAGCACAAGGAGAGCCGCGCTTCGAAAATGCCCTTCCTGCGCATGAAGGTGAAGCTGAAGAAGGAAATCGTCACCATGGGCGTTGAAGACATCGACCCCAACAAGGTTGTCGGCACCTATGTGGCGCCCAAGGACTGGAACGCGCTGATATCGGATCCCGATACGATCGTCATCGATACCCGCAACGACTACGAGACGGCGATCGGCACCTTTCGCGGCGCTCTCGACCCGAAGACGAAGACGTTCCGCGAGTTTCCCGATTGGGTGCGCCAGAATCCCGGTCTGCACAACAAGCCGAAGGTCGCCATGTACTGCACCGGCGGCATACGCTGTGAGAAGGCCACCGCCTTCATGAAGGCGCAGGGCTTCGACGAGGTCTATCATCTCAAAGGCGGCATCCTGAAATATCTGGAGGAAGTGCCGCAGGAGGAAAGCCTCTGGGATGGCGCCTGCTTCGTCTTCGACGAGCGCGTCTCCGTCGAGCACGGGCTTAGGGAAGGCGAACACAGGCTCTGCCACGCCTGCCGCAACCCGATCACCGCCGAGGAAATCACCTCGCCGCTCTACGAGGAAGGCGTTTCCTGCAGCCACTGCTATCACACGCGCACGGAAGAAGATCGGCTGCGCTACCGTCAGCGGCAGCACCAGATCGCACTCGCGAAAAAGCGCGGCCAGCGGCATATCGGCAGCTGAATCCGGATTCTTTTTGAGTCCGGCCTGCCGAAGCCCCCCGTAGCCGGTCAGGCAGCGCCGAGACGACGCCGGGCTTCTGGCTCCGCCGCCTGCCGCTCGTCCAGCATCTCCGTGATGAGATCGGCCGTCATCGGCTTTCCGAACAAATAGCCCTGCAGGCAATCGCATCCGAACAGGCGCATCGCCACCGCTTGCGCCTCGGTCTCGATGCCTTCAGCCGTGACGGGAATATCGAGCGAGCGGGCAAGCGCCACCGTCGCCTGCAGCATCTCGCGCTGCCGTTTGTCCTCGTTGATATCAATGACCAGCGAGCGGTCGATCTTGATGCGGTCGAAGCCGAACTGTCTGAGATAACCGATCGAGGAGAAGCCGGAACCGAAGTCGTCGAGCGCCACCTTCACCCCCAGCCCCTTCAGACGCTCGATCGACTGACGGGTGCGCTGCGGATTCTGGATCATGTAGCCTTCGGTGATTTCGAGCGTGACGCGGCCGGCCCCGATCTCCGTCTGCTTCAGCACGTATCGCACATAATCGGTGAAAGCAGGATTGCGGAACTGGCCGGGTGAGACGTTGACGGAGATGCCGAGGCCTGGCCATTGCTTGGCCGTCTCGCAGGCCTTGCGCAGCACGAACAGCCCAAGCGATTCGATGAGGCCGCTGGTCTCGGCGATCGGAATGAAAACTTCGGGTGAAACCGGCCCGTGGCCCGGACGATTCCAGCGCACCAGCGCCTCGACGCCGGTGAGCGCATGCGTCGTCGCATCGACCAGCGGCTGATAGGCGAGCGTCAGGTCGCCGCTTTCGATGGCGACCCTGAGGTCGATCTCCAGCGCATTGCGCTGCTCTCGATCGGTATCCATCGACGGGTCGTAGAGCGTCATCCGCGCGCGGCCGGCCTCCTTGGCCTTGTACATGGCAAGGTCGGAGCGACGCACCAGTTCCTCGCGTTCGATGGCGCCCACCGGCGACATGGCAATGCCGATGCTTGCCCCGACGACGACGACGCGGCGACCGATCTCCAGCGGCTCGGCCAGAAAATCGAGGATCTGTTCGGAAAGCTGGAGAGCCGCGGCGTTTTCGCCGTCGGAAAGAAAAGCGATGGCAAATTCATCGCCGCCGATGCGGGCGAGAACCGCGCCTTGCGGAATGAGCACGGCGAGGCCGGCTGCGACCGCGCGGATCAACTGATCGCCGGTGCCGTGGCCGTAACTGTCGTTGACTTCCTTGAAGCCGTCGAGGTCGAGATAGAGGAGCAGAACGTTGCGCTTGGTCTGGCGTGCTTCCACGACGAAACGGTCGACCGCGAGCCCGAGACCATCGCGATTGGAAAGGCCGCTCAACCGGTCGCGCAACGCGTCCTCGCGGGCATTGTTTTCCTCGCTCTTCAGCCGGCGGCCGGCAAGCCAGCCGATGACCAGCAGCACTATGAAGAACAGCCCGACCAGTCCGAGCGCCTGGATGACCATCGGCCGCACCTGTGCATAGCCGACATCGCCGGGCGAACGCGAGGTCCAGACGAGTTTGGCGAGCATGGTTCCCGCAGGATCGGCGATCGGCACGAAATAATCGGCTTCAAAGGCCGGCGGCGCCAACTTCAGCCCGCCGATGACATAAGTCTGGCCGAGCCCGGCCACCCTATCGTCATCGAGATGACGGGCGAAAATGAGATAGCGGTGCTGACCGGCCGGCACATCCAGCGCACCGGATTTTTTCCGCACCAATGCGACGCCGACTGCGGCAATGCCGCGCTTGGTGGCGACGAAACCGACCGCCTGGGGACGATCGGCAGGACCGGCCGCCTTGACCGTGTCGAGAAGGGTCCAGAGCGACGGTTGAAAGAAATCCGCCAGCGGCTCCTCCATCGGCTGCCCGTCGCGATAGGCGAGGATCGCCTTCTTCTGATCGTCAATGACGATTGCCATATCGAAAAGCGAACTGTTGAGCGACATCTCGCCGTAGTTGCTCACCGTCCATGCCATGCCCTCGGGCGCATAGACGTTCACGGCGGCGTCGTCCCAGGCGGCGTAGTCGTCGAGTGTCGCGCCGAGCTGATCCTCGAAAGTCTTCAACGCGCCGATCGTCGTTTCGCGCGAGCGCTCGTCATCGAGAAGATTGGCATTTTCAGCTACGCGTTCGAGCGCCGTCAGCACCATGATGGTGACGACGGCGACGATGACGGCGAAGGAGAAAAGCACGCCTGTGACGGTGATGTGACGGCCTATTCCCGATCCCTTGCTCTGCGACTTTGCGACTGTCTGCATTACGGCTCCCTGACGGTCGAATTCTGCCAGTCAAGGGTTCAAAAACGTTTAAGCAACCTCCTGTTGAAGATTTTGCGGCGATCTATTTTTGCTTTTGCCGTTGATGCAAAGCTTCAGCCAAGCAATGTCAGCCACTTAACGGGGATGAGGCCTAACCTGCTTTGTGGTTTCCCTTCGGGAATTGCGCCGCCAAGTCGCTGTACCACTTGCCGCTCTTCTTCACCGTGCGCACTTGTGTCCCATAATCGACATGGACGAGGCCAAAGCGCATGCGATAGCCTTCCGCCCATTCGAAATTGTCCATCAGGCTCCAGGCGAAATAACCGCGCAGGGGATAGCCGTCCTTGATGAGGTCGGCCACGACATTGAGATGATCGCCGACATAGTCGAGGCGCATTGTGTCGTCCACTTCGCCATCGACGACGTCGGTGTTGTCGCAGGCGCCGTTCTCCGTGATGTAGCATTCCGGCAGTTGGTAGCGGCGGTAGAGATCTTCGACCAGGAGCTTCAGTCCCGGCGCATAGATTTCCCAGCCGATATCGGTCTTGACGTCGCTTACCGGCGGCGCTTCCAGCGTCCAGGGGAAATCGCCCTTGCGGTCGGCATCGTCGAAAACACGCTCGGGCTTGTAGTAGTTCAGACCCCACCAATCGAGCTTCTGGCTGATGAGTTTGAGGTCGCCGTCCTCGATGACAGGCATGCGGTCGCCGAGCGCCTCGACGAACTCCCTCGGATATTCGCCCTTGAAGACGGGATCGAAGAAGGCGCCATTGTGGAACTGGTGCGCCCGCTCGCCGGCGGCAAGATCGGCCGGGCTGTCGGAGCCGGGAATGATCGAGGCGGCGTTGAGCACGAGCCCGACCGGCACATTGGGGGCTTCGGAGCGGATCGCCTCGACGCCGAGGCCATGGGCAAGATTCATGTAGTGCATGGCGTGAAGGGCGGCCTGCATGTTGCGCTCGCCGGGAGCATGGATGCCGTAGAGGTGGCTCAACCAGACGATGCACCAGGGCTCATTGAAGGTGGCGACCCTGTCGAGGCGGTCGCCAAGGCGGTTCATGACAGTCTTGGCATAACGCTGAAAGGCATAGGCAGTCGAGCGCGCCGTCCAGCCACCATCGCCGGCAAGCAACAGAGGCAGATCCCAATGGTAGAGCGTCGCGAAGGTCTTGATCCCACGCGCCTTGCAGCCGTCGACCAGCCGATCGTAGAAATCGAGACCGGCCTCGTTTACCGGACCGGTACCGTCAGGGATGATGCGCGGCCAGGCGATGGAAAACCGGTAGGCTTCGACACCCATATCCTTGATGAGATCGAGATCCTGCTCCAACCGGTTATAGTGATCGCAGGCGACGTCGCCATTGTCGCGATTGTAGACACGGCCGGGCATATTGCAGAAAGCGTCCCAGATCGACGGCTTGCGGCCATCGGCCCTGCTGGCGCCTTCGATCTGGAAGGCGGCGGTGGCCACGCCGAAGGTGAAGTCGCCAGGAAAGCGCTCTGCGAGCTTTTTCGGATCGATCATCTCTAAAATCCTGTCTCTAAAGCATGTCGCGCAAAAGCGTGCAGCGGTTTTGCGAACGACGACATGCGGAAAATCAAAGATCTCAAGTGTGGCAGGCGAATCTGACAGACCGTGCCACGCTTTGGGTTGAGGCCGTTATGCGGGATTTAGCCAAGCCCGAAGGCAAAGTATAGGGCGACGGCGAGAAAAACTGCAACGTTGCAGGAGGGCCTTTCTTCCAGTCCTTCGCACGCTCATAACGACAATGTCAGCAGTCGTGAGTTGCTCTCGGGGGCACGATCTTTACGCGGGAAATAGCATCATCGCTGCTGCCTGACCGAGAGCAAAACAAAACGCCGAGGTGGCCCGGAGCCGCCTCGGCGTTTTTCAATAGGCGCCGCTCACGGCGCGGATCGGTAAGATCAGACCTTGACCCATGCGCCGTTCTTCTTGGAAGACGCGACACAGGCTTCGACAAAGGCGACGCCTTTCACGCCATCATCGACTGTGGGGTAGACCACCGCCTTGTCGACGGTCTTGCCCTTCTTGCGGGCATTGATCGCATGCGCGGCTTCCGTATAGATCGTCGCAAACGCCTCAAGATAACCCTCCGGATGCCCTGACGGTACGCGTGTGACGCGGCCGGCAGCCGCGCCTGCGCCGGCGCCGCCGCGGGTGATCAGCCGCTTCGGCTCGCCGAAAGGCGTGTACCAGAGATAGTTCGGATCCTTCTGGGTCCACTCCAGCCCGCCCTTGGTGCCGTAGATACGCACCATCAGGCCGTTCTCATGGCCGGGCGCCACCTGGCTGCACCAGAGCATGCCCTTGGCCGGCTTCTCCGAGTCCTTCGCCTTGAAGCGAAGCAAGACATGGGCGTTATCATCCAGCCGGCGGCCCGGAACGAAGCTGTCGAGATCGGCGGCCAGGCTGTCGAGTTCAAGGCCCGACATGAAGGACGCAAGGTTATAGGCATGCGTGCCGATATCGCCGGTCGAGCCGCCGACGCCGGACTGCGCCGGATCGGTGCGCCAGGCGGCCTGTTTCTGGCCGGTCTGCTCGACCGCTTCCGTCAGCCAGTCCTGCGGATATTCGGCCTGGACGACTCTTATATCGCCGAGTTCGCCGTTCGCGATCATCTCGCGCGCCTGGCGGACCATCGGATAACCGGTGTAGTTATGCGTCAGCACGAAAAGAGCGCCGCTCTCATCGGCGACCTTCTTGAGTTTCTTGGCATCCGCAAGATTAGATGTCAGCGGCTTGTCGCAGATGACATGGATGCCACGCTTCAGGAATTCCTTGGCAGCATCGTAGTGCACGTGGTTCGGCGTAACGATCGCCACCGCCTCGATGCCGTTCTTCAGCTTCGCCTCGCGGATCGCCATCTCGCGATAGCTGGAATAGGTTCGCGACGGGTCGAGGCCGAGGTCGCGGCCGGATGCGATCGCCTTGTCGGGCGTCGACGACAATGCGCCGGCGACGAGGTCGTACTGGTCGTCGATACGGGCTGCGATACGGTGTACTGCGCCGATGAACGCGCCCGCGCCGCCGCCCACCATGCCGAGCCGGATGCGCGGCTCGCGGGTCTGTTCGGATGATGCTTCGATTGCCATTCTTGTCCTCCTGGAATTCAAACTTGGTGCGGATGCGGCCCCTCATCCGGCTGCCGCCACCGACCGGGGTCGAGCCACGGGTCTCGACCCGTCCTTCGGACCCCCGCCAGCGGGGCGAAGGGATATGCCGCGATGTCTACGCCCAACTCTACGGTTGGTGCGGCAAGTCCCCTCTCCCCGTCAGAACGGGGAGAGGGTTAGGGTGAGGGGCAACAAACCGGTGTGCGCTGATTAGGAAAGCCCCAGCATCCGCCGGTTCGCCGCCTGGTCCGTGCCGCTGCCGGCGAAATCGTCGAAGGCTTTTTCGGTGACGCGGATGATATGGGCAGCCACGAATTCGGCTCCTTCGCGGGCGCCGTCTTCTGGATGCTTCAGCGCGCATTCCCATTCGACCACGGCCCAGCCGTCGAAATTATTGGCCGTCATCTTCGAGAACACCGCGCCGAAATCGACCTGGCCGTCGCCAAGCGAGCGGAAGCGGCCGGCGCGTTCCACCCAGCCCTGATAGCCGCCGTAGACGCCCTGGCGCCCGGTCGGATTGAACTCCGCATCCTTGACGTGGAACATCTTGATGCGGTCCTTGTAGATGTCGATGTTCTCGAGATAATCGAGGCACTGCAGGATGTAGTGCGAGGGATCGTAGAGCATGTTGGCGCGCGGATGATTCTTCACGCGCTCCAGGAACATCTCGAAGGTGATGCCGTCATGCAGGTCTTCACCCGGGTGGATCTCGTAGCAGACGTCGATGCCGTTTTCGTCGGCATGGTTGAGGATCGGCGTCCAGCGGCGGGCAAGTTCGTCGAAGGCGGTCTCCACGAGGCCGGCCGGACGCTGTGGCCAGGGATAGATGAAAGGCCAGGCAAGCGCGCCGGAAAAGGTCGCATGCGCCTTAAGGCCAAGGTTTTTCGATGCGGTCAGCGCCATCTTGACCTGCTCGACCGCCCATTCCTGGCGAGCTTTCGGATTGCCGCGCACCTCGGGTGCCGCAAACCCGTCGAAAGCTTCGTCATAGGCCGGGTGAACGGCGACCAGCTGGCCTTGCAGATGGGTCGAGAGTTCGGTGATCTCGATGCCGTTTTCGCGGGCCTTGCCGGCGAATTCGTCGCAATAGTCCTTGGACGTGGCAGCCTTCTTCAGATCGATCAGCTGGCTCGCCCAGGTCGGCACCTGGACGCCCTTGTAACCGATATCGGCCGCCCATTTGGTAATCGCGTCCCATGAATTGAAAGGAGCGGTATCGCCCGCGAACTGGCCAAGGAAAAGGCCGGGGCCTTTGATCGTCTTCATGTCAGATTCCTCCCTGAATATCGACCGTAAACGTTTCTGAAAACTTGTAGCACGCAATTTGGCGGGCGCAAGGCGCTTCCCGCCCTTGATTCACGGATTTGGCGCGAGGCCGGATACGATGTGGCTGCGAGCTAATCATGATGGGCATTGGCGGGCAAGAAGTACGTCAAGCATTTTCAACCACATGTCGCATGCGGGCATAAAAAATGCGCCCATCCTTGCGAATGGGCGCATCGTCCGGTCAGCGGATCAGAACGGAGAATCCGGGAAGTAGAAATCCTTGGCGTTCTCCTTGGTGACGAGCGTCGCGTCAAGAATGTAGCTGCCGTGGACCGGAACCTGGTCGTAGAGCGCAGCAGCCGTCAGTTCCATCGCCGTGCCGACCATTGCCGGCGGATAGAGAACGTCGACCGGAATCAGCTTGTCGCCGTCCATGACCTTCTTGACCATGTCCTTGGAGCCGGCGCCGGCGACGACATACTTGATGTCGGTGCGCTTGGCCTGCTCGATCGCTTGGAGAACGCCGACGGCCATGTCGTCGTCCTGGCACCATACGACGTCGATCTTCTTGTACTTCGTCAGGTAGTCCTGCATGACCTTGAAGGCATCGTCGCGGTTCCAGTTGCCGTACTGGCGGTCGAGAACCTTGACGTTCGATCCGGCAATGCCCTTGTCGAAACCATCCTGGCGCTGCTGGTCGATCGGGATCGGCAGACCGCGAATGACGACGACTTCGGCATCAGGCGTGTTTTCCTTGATGTACTTGCCGGCGACTTCGCCGAGAGCCGGGTTGTTGCCGGCGACATAGAGGTCGCGCACGGAGTTGTCGTTGTTGCTCGGCGCACGGTCGACGAGGGCGACGAACTTGCCCTTGCCCTTGACTTCCTTGATGGCGTTGACGAGCGGATCCGGATCCGACGGCAGGATGAC
>Ga0209256_1002387_pt1 | contig 15475 bp, 8 predicted proteins | sample AraplaCol_mCL_r2_2_FD_184270 | JGI IMG/M metagenome (GOLD analysis project Ga0209256, IMG submission 184270) | Arabidopsis root microbial communities from North Carolina, USA - plate scrape MF_Col_mCL_r2 (SPAdes) (version 3) | ecosystem: Host-associated > Plants > Roots > Endosphere | place: USA...
GCGCAGAAGCGCGCCCGCGTGATCGCCTGGTGCTCCCAGGTCCACGCGGTGTTGCTGCCGCGGCCGCCCTGGTAGTTCTCGAACGAGGTGATCGAGGTCACCAGCAGCCCCGAGTTGCCGTTGGGCCGCAGCGCGGTGTCGATGTCGAAGAGCTCGCCCGCGGCGGTGCGGATCGTCAGCCAGGTGATCAGCTTGCGGATGAAAGCGCCGTAGATCTCGGCGGCGTTGTCGTCCTCGTCGTCGAAGAGGAAGACCAGGTCCAGGTCGCTGCCGTAGCCCAGTTCCTTGCCGCCGAGCTTGCCGTAGGCGATCACCGCCAGCCGCGGCGAGGGCCGGTGCTTCTGCTTGAGCCGGTCCCAGGCCCAGTCCAGCACGCATTGCACCGTCGCGTCGGCGAGCAGCGACAGCTCGTCCGCCACCTGCTCGACGCTGATCTGCCCTTCCACGTCGCGCACCAGCGTGCGGAAGACCTCGGCGTGATGCGCGCGGCGCACGCTGTCCAGCAGCGCGTCCTCGCTGGCCTCGCCATGCTCGGCCCAGGCGTCGTGGCGCGCCTGCAGGTCCTGGATGAAGGCCGCGCCATCGAAGCGCTCGTGCAGCAGCCGTGCATCGGCGAGCTCGTCGATGACGCCGGGATGCTGCATCAGGTAGCGCATCGGCCAGCGCGCCAGGCCCAGCAGCCGCAGCAGCCGGCCCTGCACCGCCGGCCGCTCGACCAGCAGCGCCAGGTAGCTCTCGCGGCGCAGCAGCGGCTCGATCCAGTCGACGAAGCGCTGCGCCGCGTCCAGCGTGCATTCGCCCTGGCGCACCGCCAGCGCCGCGCGCCCGACCAGCTTGGCCAGCCGCAGCCGGGAGTCCTCGCGCAGGTTCTGCACCCGCGCCTGCTGCGCCCAGCGCCGCACGTTGGCGGCCAGCTCGGGCTGCAGCTTGTCGAGGAACTCCTCGCTGTCGATCGGCAGCGGCGGGCCGCCGCACATGCCGTTCTTGCAGCTTCCCTTGCCCGGCGCGACGCCGTCGTGCAGCAAGGCGTCGAACTCGGTCGCCACCAGCTCGCGCACCTCCATCAGCCGGTCCAGCAGCGGGCAGGCGTGGCTGTTGCAGCTCAGGCAGAGGCTGCGCGCGATCCAGCCGATGTCCTCGTCCGAGGCCGGCAGGCAGTGGGTCTGCTGGTCGTCCAGGTACTGGATGCGGTGTTCGACGCGGCGCAGGAAGTCGTAGCCCTTGGCCAGCGCGGTGGCGGTCTCGGGCTTCATCAGGCCGCGCGCCGCCAGGCGCGTCAGCGCCTTCAGCGTCGAGCGGGTGCGGATCTCCGGGAACTGTCCGCCGCGCACCACCTGCAGCAGCTGGACGATGAACTCGATCTCGCGGATGCCGCCGCGCGAGAGCTTCACGTCGTTGGCGCGCTCGGGCCGGCCGGCGGCGCGGCGCTGGGCCTCGTCGCGGATCTTGCGATGCAGTTGCCTCAGGCCCTCGAAGACGCCGTAATCCAGATAGCGCCGATAGACGAAGGGCGTGACCAGGCTGCGCAGCTGCATCGCGCGACCGCTCTTGACGCTGGCGCGCGGCGCCACGACGCGGCTCTTCAGCCAGGCGAAGCGCTCCCACTCGCGGCCCTGGACGAGGAAGTACTCCTCCAGCATCGCCATGCTCACCGCGGGCGGACCGGAGTTGCCGTTGGGGCGCAGCGCGAGGTCGACGCGGAAGACCTGGCCGTCCTCGGTCACGTCGCCGATCAGCGTCGACAGCCGGCGCGAGAGCTGCGCGAAATATTCGTGCGCGGAGATCCGCTGGCGGCCCGTGCCGCTGTCCGGGCCCTCGGTCTGGCCGTCGTCCTCGTAGACGTAGATCAGGTCGATGTCGGACGAGACATTCAGCTCCCGCCCGCCGAGTTTGCCCATGCCCACGACCCAGAAGTCGATGTCCTGGCCGACCGCGTCGCGCGGCGGGCCGTACAGCGCGTCGAGCTCCGCGCGGCAGTGCGCGACGCCGATGTCCAGCGCCACCTCGGCCAGATGGGTCATCGCCTGCGTGACATCGGTCATCGGCGCGCCCTGCTCGACGTCGAGCACCGCCAGCCGCTCCATCACCAGCTGGCGCATCACGCGCAGCGCGGCGGGCAGCGCCCGCCCGCCTTCGCACAGGCGGTCGACGACGGCGCGCATGACCGCGTCATCCGGCAGGCCGGGCGGCAGCAGGGGCAATTCGGCCGCGTAACGGCGGCGGATGCGCTGAACGAATCGGCTGTGGTCCGCGCTCGCGGCCGGCGTCGAAACGCCTGCCGGATCGGCGGTTGCCGGGGCAACTGAATCCATCGGTAAAGAAAGCTCTCGCTGGCTCATGGCCGGAAATGGCTGTGCTAGATTCGGCGACCGCCGTCCCCTCTTACATGTCTTCGTCCGCCGTCACCAGTCCTGACTCCGGTTCCGCGGTCGCGAAGCGACGCTGGTGGGCACGCTGCGCCCTCTGGCTCGGTCTGGCTTCGCTGGGCCTGTTCTCCCTGCTGATCGCGGCCTGGCTGGCATTGCACTGGGCGATTCTGCCGCACATCGACGACTGGCGGCCCCAGCTCGAAAAGCAAGCCACCCAGGCATTGGGGGTACCCGTGAAGATCGGCGCCATCAGCGCCCGATCGTCGGGCTGGATCCCCACGCTGGACCTGCGCGACGTGCGCATCGTCGAGGCCTCCGGCCGCGAAGCGCTGCACCTGCCTCGCGTCAGCGCCGCGCTGTCGCCGCGCTCGCTGCTGGCCTTCGAATTGCGCTTCTCCCAACTGCTGCTGGACAGCCCCGAGCTGCTGCTGCGCCGCGACGCACAGGGCCGGGTCTTCGTGGCCGGCCTCAGCGTCGACGGCCCCTCGGACACACAGGCCTCCGAAGCGGCCACCGACTGGTTCTTCGAGCAGCACGAGTTCGTCATCCTCCATGGCCGCATCCGCTGGGTCGACGACCTGCGCGCCGCGCCACCGCTGGAGCTCTTCGACCTCAACCTGGTGCTGCGCAACGGCCTGCGCCGCCACCGGCTGCGGCTGGACGCCACGCCGCCGGCCGGCTGGGGCGAGCGCTTCACGCTGCGCGGCGAGTTCACCCAGTCGCTGCTGGACCGGCCCGGCGCGGTGCAGCGCTGGAGCGGCCAGCTCTTCGCCCACCTGCCGCGCACCGACGTCAGCGAGCTGCGCCGCTACGTGGACCTGCCCTTCGAGCTCAACGAGGGCGACGGCGCCCTGCGCGCCTGGCTGGACGTGGACCGCGGCGAGCCGCGCAGCCTGACGCTGGACATGGGCCTGCGCGCGGTGAAGCTGCGCGTCGCGCCCGGCCTGCCGGAGCTGGCGCTGGCGCGGATCGGCGGCCGGCTGGTGCTGAAGCAGACGCCGCAATCGCTCTCGCTGGAAGCGAAGCAGCTGGGCTTCCAGGCGGGGGACGGGCTGGACTGGCCGCGCTCGGACTGGGCGCTCGAGGTCAAGCGCGACGCGCGGACCGGCACCATCACCGGCGGCGACTTCCAGGCGCAGCAGCTGGACCTGGCGCTGGGCGCGCAGATCCTGGCCCGACTGCCGCTCGCCGAGGCCCAGCGCCAGTTGATCGCCGACATGAAACCGGGCGGCCTGCTCAATGCGCTGCAGCTGCACTGGGACGGCCCGCTCGACGCGCCGCGCAGCTATCGCGCCAAGGGCCGGCTGCAGGGCCTGCAGCTGGCGGCCGCGACGCCGGAGCCGCCGTCGGATCCCGCCTCCTCGCCGCCGACCGGCCGACCCGGCGTGCGCGGCGCCGACCTCCAGTTCGAAGCCACCGACCAGGGCGGCAGCGCGACCCTGGCCGTGACCGACGGCGACGTGACGCTGCCCGGCGTCTTCGAGGAAGCGACGGTCCCGCTCAAGCAGGCGCAGGCCAGCGTGCAGTGGCGCGCGCAGCGCCCGGTGGCGCTCGGCGGCGCCAAGCGCGCGCCGGCGCCCGGTCCCTTGTCCCTGCCGGCGACGCGTCCGCTGGCCGCGGCCTCGGCGGTGGCCACTGCCGCGTCGGCGCCGGCCGAGCCTGCCACGCGCTGGACAGTGCAGTTCAGCGACGTGCACTTCAGCAACGACGACCTGCGCGCGGAAGTCGACGGCAGCTGGCAGAGCGGTGACGGCAAGCGTCCGCATGACCACGGTCGCCTCGACCTGACCGGTCGCATCGACGAGATCCGCGCACCACGCGTGCTGCGTTACCTGCCGGCCTCGATGGGCCACGACGCGCGGCGCTACGTGCGCGACGCCATCCGCGACGGCACGGTGCACCGCATCCAGGTGCGCCTGCAGGGCGACCTGATCGACTTCCCCTTCGACGCGCCGCGCAGCAAGGGGCAGTTCCGCGTGTCGGGGCAGGTCCGCGGCCTGACGCTGGCCTACGTGCCCAGCCATCCGGCCGAGGGCGAACTGCCCGCCTTCCAGTCGCCGTGGCCGGCGATGGAGCAGCTCGACGCCGAGTTGGTCTTCGACCGCGCCGCGATGAGCATCCGCAACGCCAAGGCCCGGCTGATGGGCGTGGACCTGGTCAACGTGCAAGGGTCCATCGCCGACCTGTACCACCACGCGCCGGTGCTGGAGATCGACGGCCAGGCGCGCGGGGCGCTCGCCGACGCGCTGCGCTACGTGAAGGCCTCGCCGGTGGCGGCGCTCACCAGCCACGTGCTGGACACGACCACCGCGACCGGTCCGATGGCGCTGAAGCTCAACCTGCGGCTGCCGCTGATGCATGTCGACGACACGACGGTCAAGGGCCTGGTCACCTTGACCGGCAACGACGTCCGCATCCGGCCCGACACGCCGCTGCTGGGCCAGGCCCGCGCGCAGGTCAGCTTCGACCAGAAGGGCCTGCAGATCCGCGGCGGCCAGGCGCGCGTGCTGGGCGGCGACGCCAGCTTCGATGGCGGCAGCCTGCCCGACGGCACGATGCGTTTCGCCGCGCAGGGCACGGTCACGGCCGAGGCGCTGCGCAATGCACCGGAACTGGGGCTGCAGCAGGTGGCCTCGGTGATGACCGGCCAGGCGGCGGTGCGCTTCGAGCTGGGCGTGCTCAAGAACGGCCAGACCGAGATCGCGGTGACCAGTCCGCTGCAGGGCATCGCGGTCAACCTGCCGGCGCCGATGCACAAGGCGGCCGAGGAGGCCTGGCCGATGCGCATCGCCACCAAGGCGCTGGCGCCGGCCGGCGCGGCCTTGCGCGATGAATTGCGCGTCGAGGCCGGTCCACTGCAGGCGCTGTACCAGCGCGACGTGACCCATGAGGCCAAGGTGCTGCGCGGCGCGATCGCTGTGCGCGAGCGCGCGCCCGAGCTGCCCGCGCAGGGCGTGACGGCGCGCGCCAGCTTCGACCAGTTCAATGCCGACGCCTGGCAGACCGCCTTGCCGAGCCTGACCGGCGCGAAGGCCGGCGCGGAGCTCGAGGGCGCGACCGAGGGCGGCTACGCGCCGACGCAGCTGACGCTGAAGGCGCAGACGCTGCAGGTGGCGGGCCGCACGCTCAACGGCGTGACGGCGGGCATCTCCCACGACGCCGGCGCGGGCTGGCGCGTGTCGGTCGACGCGCAGCAGCTCAGCGGCCTGATCGAGGTCCGCGCGGCCAGGCCGGACCAGCCGGGCCGGGTCTTCGCCCGGCTCTCGCGGCTCTCGGTGCCCAAGAGCGATGCCGATTCCGTCGAGCAGCTGCTCGACAAGCAGCCGCGCTCGGTGCCGGCGCTGGACATCGTCGTCGAGGACTTCGAGCTGCGCGGCAAGCGCCTGGGCCGGCTCGAGATCGATGCCCAGCAGCAGAGCGAGGCCCGCGACTGGAAGCTCAACCGGCTGGTGCTCAAGAGCCCGGACGCGACGCTGAGCGCTTCCGGCAAGTGGGCGCCCGAGCCCGGCCAGGCGCTGCGCCGCACCGAACTCGACTGGAAGATGGACGTCGCCGACGCCGGCAAGCTGCTGGAGCGGCTCGGCCAGGGCCAGGTGCTGCGCGGCGGCAAGGGCGTGCTCACCGGCCAGGTCGCGTGGCAGGGCTCGCCGATGTCGCCGGACTACGCCAGCATGAGCGGCCAGCTCAATGTCTCGATGGAATCGGGGCAGTTCCTCAAGGCCGAGCCCGGCGTGGGCCGGCTGCTGGGCGTGCTCAGCCTGCAATCCATCCCGCGGCGCCTGATGCTGGACTTCCGCGACGTGTTCTCAGAAGGTTTCGCCTTCGACAACGTCACCGGCGACATCCGCATCGCCAAGGGCGTCGCGCGCAGCGACAACCTGCGCATGAAGGGCCTGCAGGCGGCGGTGCTGATGGAAGGCAGCGCCGACCTGGCCGCCGAGACGCAGGACCTGCATGTCCTGGTACTGCCCGAGATCAATGCCGGCGGCGCGGCACTCGCCTACGCGGCGGTGAATCCGGCCATCGGCCTGGGCGCCTTCCTGGCCCAGTGGCTGCTGCGCAAGCCGCTGGCGGCGGCCAACTCCGAGGAATTCCGCGTCACCGGCACCTGGTCCGATCCGCGCATCGAGCAGCTGCCGCGCCGCGCGCAGCCGCAGGGCAGCTACAACAACGCCACCACCGCGCAAGGAGAGTCCGTCCAATGAGCACCTCGACCCCGCAGGCGGCGCAGCCAGTCACGATCGCCGCGATCCAGATGGTCTCCGGCCCGCGGCTGGAGGAGAACCTCGAGCGCGCCGCCCACTGGATCGGCGAGGCGGCGCGCCAGGGCGCGCGGCTGGTGTCGCTGCCCGAGTACTTCTGCCTCATGGGCCACAAGGACACCGACAAGCTGCCCTACGCCGAGCGGCCCGGCGACTTCGACGCGCCCATCCAGGGCGCGCTGCGCCGGGCGGCGCGCGCGCATGGCGTGTGGATCCTCGGCGGCACCTTGCCGATGGCGATCGACGGCGCGGCCCTGCCCGCCGAGCGGGTGCGCAACACCACCTGCGTGTTCGCGCCGGACGGCACGATGGCCGCGCGCTACGACAAGCTGCACCTCTTCTGCTACGACAACGGCCGCGAGCGCTACGACGAGGCCCGCGTGCTCCAGGCCGGCGAGGCGCCGGTGAGCTTCGACGCGCCGATCGCCGGCGGCCCCACGCTGCGCGTGGGCCTGTCCATCTGCTACGACCTGCGCTTCCCGGAGCTCTTCCGCGCGATGAGCTTCGGCGGCCCGCGGCCGCTGGACCTCATCAGCGTGCCGGCGGCCTTCACCTACACGACCGGCCAGGCGCATTGGGAGCTGCTGCTGCGGGCCCGCGCGGTCGAGAACCAGGCCTACGTCATCGCCGCGGCCCAGGGGGGCACGCACGAGAACGGACGCCGCACCTGGGGCCACAGCCTCATCGTCGATCCCTGGGGCGAAGTGCTGGCCTGCCTGCCCGAGGGCGAGGGCCTGGCGATCGCCCGCCTCGATCCGGCGCGCATCGCACAGGTGCGCGAGCAGCTGCCGGCGCTGCAGCACCGTCGGCTCTGAGACGCGGCCCGGCCGCGTTCCGTGAGCAGGCCCGCGAGCGCGTCCGCGTTCCGGTCCTGCGATCCGGCGCCGGAATCCGGTTCAGATCGGGCGATCGGCGGCCGCTTCCTGGAGGCAAGATGCCCGGCATGATCGACCGCCGCCCTGCCCGCCCTCTTCGCTCCATGCCGGCGCTGCTGGCCGCCATGGCCTGCGCGCTGCTGGCGGCCTGCGGCACGCCGGCGCGGCCGCTGGAGTCCTCGCTGACCGACATGGAGTCGCTGCAGCTGCGCTCCTGGTTGAGCCCGCAGTTGCGGCGCAACATCGACCTGCTGCCGGTGAGCGGCGGCCAGGAGACCTCGCGCTGGTGGGGCAGCCGCATCAACGCGATGACGCTGAACCAGACCTACCAGGAATCGTTGCGGCGCCTGGGCCTCATGCCCGACGTGCCCGACACCGGCCGCTACCAGCTGCAGGTCGAGGTGCTGGCGCTGGCGCAGCCGAATGTGCCGGTGCTGCCGGAGGTGGCGATCTCGGTCCGCTACACGCTGACGGAGCGCGCCGCCGGCGGCGGCAAGGTGCTGTACCAGCGCACGCTGCGCACGACGCAGAAGGCGGGCGTCGACGACAGCCTGAACCCCTCGGAGCAGTTGCGCATCGCCACCGAGGCCGCGCTGCGCAACAACATCGCAGACCTGATCCGCGACCTCGCGTCCCTGTCGCTCCCCGTCTGAGCAACCGGAAACCCCGCCTTCCCGATATAAGAATTCAGCGGAATTCCCACCCCGGCATATGCATATAAGCATTGATTGCTTGCCAACTGCCGGGTTATCCCTAAGCATCACGGCTTTCCGCCCCAGAAAGGCGCATGCCGGCAAAAGGTCCCGAACGGCGGCCAGCTGGCGCGAGCGTCCGTCTTTCGTCCGTGATCGAACTCCAACAGCTGCACAAATCCTATGAGGTCGAGGGTCGCCGCGTGCCGGCGCTCCAGGGCATCGACCTGCGAGTGGAACCGGGGGAAGTGTTCGGGATCATCGGCGCCTCGGGCGCCGGCAAGAGCACGCTGCTGCGGGTGATCAACCTGCTGGAGCGCCCGGACAGCGGTCGCGTGGTCGTGGCCGGGCAGCACCTGCAGGCGCTGGACGCGGCCGGCCTGCGCGCCGCCCGCCAGAAGATCGCGATGATCTTCCAGCACTTCAACCTGCTGAGCTCGCGCACCGTTGCGCAGAACGTCGCCTGGCCGCTGCGCATCGCCGGCTGGGAGGCCGCGCGCATCGCGCCGCGCGTGCAGCAGCTGCTCGCCCGCGTCGGCTTGTCCGACCAGGCGGACAAGTATCCGGCCCAGCTCTCCGGCGGCCAGAAGCAGCGCGTCGGCATCGCCCGCGCGCTGGCGCTGGACCCGCAGGTGCTGCTCTGCGACGAGGCCACCAGCGCCCTCGACCCCGAAACCACCCGCTCCATCCTGGACCTGCTCGCCGAGCTCAACGAGGAGCTGAAGCTGAGCATCGTGCTGATCACCCACGAGATGGACGTGGTGCGCCGCGTCTGCGACCGCGTCGCGGTGCTGGAAGGTGGCCGCATCGTCGAGCTCGGCCCCGTGGCGCAGGTCTTCCTGCATCCGCGCTCGGACACGGCGCGGCGTTTCGTGCTGGCGGCCGAGCATGTCGACGAGGGCGAGCAGCGCGACGACTACGCGCATGTCGCCGGCAGCCTGTGGCGCCTGACCTTCTTCGGCGAGCGCACCTACGAGCCGCTGCTGGGCGAGGTCGCCCGCCGCGCGAACCTGGATTTCGGCATCCTGGCCGGCCGCATCGACCGCATCAAGCGGCAGCCCTACGGCCAGCTGACCATCGCCGTCAGCGGCGGTGATCGCCAGGCCGCCCGCCAGCTGCTGGCCGAGCGCGGCGTGCAGGTCGAGGAGCTGCGCGCATGAGCCTCACGCCCTCCCTGATCGAGACCCTGCGGACCATCGACTGGCCCGAGATCGCCACCGCCGGCGGCGACACGCTGCTGATGCTGGGCGGTTCGCTGCTCTTCACCGCGCTGCTGGGCCTGCCGCTGGGCATCGCCCTGTACCTGTTCGACCGCGGCCGGCTGGTGTCCTCGCCCCGGCTGTACGCGCTGCTGTCGCTGGTGGTGAACGTGCTGCGCTCGCTGCCGTTCGTGATCCTGCTGATCGTGCTGATCCCGTTCACGCTGCTGGTGACCGGCACCTCGCTGGGCGTGGCCGGCGCGATCCCGCCGCTGGTCGTGGGCGCGACGCCCTTCCTGGCGCGGCTGGTGGAAACCGCGCTGCGCGGCGTCGACCGCGGCATCGTCGAGGCCGGCCTGGCCATGGGCGCCAGCACCCGCCAGATCGTCGTCCAGGCGCTGCTGCCCGAGGCGCTGCCCGGCATCGTCTCGGCGCTCACCGTCACCGCGATCACGCTGGTCGGCTACACGGCCATGTCGGGCGTCATCGGCGGCGGCGGCCTGGGCGACCTGGCGATCCGCTTCGGCTATCAGCGATTCCAGACCGAGGTCATGGTCGTGACCGTGGTGCTGCTGCTGGTGCTGGTGCAACTGCTGCAGATGCTGGGCGACTGGCTGGTGACCCGCGTGTCGCACCGCTGAGCCCGTCCGGCATCGACCAGACCCCGCCTCCCCCCTTTCAGCGCCGATCGCCCCAAGCAGGCGAGCGGCATCGTTCCTCAGAGGAGTTTGCAAGCATGAAGAAGCTGTTCGCCGCCACCGTCGCGGCCCTGTCGCTGGTCACCGCCGGCACCGCCTCCGCCGAGAAGCTGAGCGTCGCCGCCACCGCGGTGCCGCACGCCGAGATCCTGAACCTGGTCAAGCCGGAGCTGGCCAAGCAGGGCGTGGAGCTCGAGGTCAAGGTCTTCACCGACTACGTCCAGCCCAACGTGCAGGTGGCCGAGAAACGCCTGGACGCCAATTTCTTCCAGCACAAGCCCTACCTGAACGAGTTCAACAAGGGCAAGGGCACGCGGCTGGTGGCCGTCGCGGCGGTGCATGTGGAGCCGTTCGGCGCGTATTCGACCAAGCACAAGACGCTGGCCGCGCTGCCCGAGGGCGGCACCGTCGCGATCCCCAACGATCCGACCAACGGCGGCCGCGCGCTGCTGCTGCTGGACAAGGCCGGCGTGATCAAGCTCAAGGACAAGGCCAACATCCTGGCGACGACCAAGGACATCGCCGACAACCCCAAGCAGCTGAAGTTCCGTGAGATCGAGGCCGCCACGCTGCCGCGCATCCTGCCGCAGGTGGACCTGGCGCTGATCAACACGAACTACGCGCTGGAGGCGAAGCTGAACCCGGCCAAGGACGCGCTGGCGATCGAGGGCGGCGAGTCGCCCTACGCCAACTGGCTGGTCACCCGCGACGACAACCAGAACGCCCCCGCGGTGAAGAAGCTGGCCGCCGCGCTGCAGAGCGAGGCCGTCAAGCGCTTCATCCAGACGCAATACAAAGGGGCGGTGGTGCCCGCCTTCTGACGACGGCTGCGGCCAGGCTTGATTCCGTACAGCGCCCCGCGATCGCGGGGCGCTTTCATTTGGGCGCTGGATATCGAGGATTTGTGCCGGGCCGCCGTCCCGGCTTCTTGGCACCATGGCGGCCTCCTCCCTTGTCCCTCGGAATGGCGCCGCCAGGATGCCGCTCCTCGCCCGTCCGTGTCCGAACTCTCCGCGGCGCTGCCGCAGTTCTTCCTGCTTCGCGATGGCGCCCCGACGCTGCTGCTCACCGGCCATTACGACGGGGCCCTGGTGCTGCTGTCGCTGGCCGTCGCCTCGCTGACCTCGGCGCTGGCGCTGCAGGTCGCCGGCATGGCCAAGCCGGCCACGGGCTGGCGTCGCCAGTCCATCCTGGCCACGGGCGCACTGGCATTGGGCGGCGGCATCTGGTCGATGCACTTCATCGGCATGCTGGCCTTCCAGCTGTGCGCGCAGATCGCCTTCAACGCCCACATCACCGCCGCCTCCATGGTCCCGGCGCTGATCGCCTCCTGGGTCGCGCTGGCCCTGCTCTCGCGCCGCGAACTCGACCGCTGGCGCCTGGTCGCCGGCGGCGTGCTGGTCGGCGCCGGCATCGGCGCGATGCACTACACCGGCATGGCGGCGATGGAGATGTCCGCCGCGCTACGCTACGACCCCGCCTGGTTCGGCGCCTCCATCGTCGTCGCGGTCCTGCTGGCGATGCTCGCGTTGTGGATCCGCTTCGGCCTGGCCGGCCGCCTCAGCCGGCCCTGGGCGATCGCGCTGGGCGGCGTGGTGATGGGCGGCGCCATCGCCGGCATGCATTACACGGCCATGGGCGCGGCGCGCTTCGTCGGCCTGGCCGACGGCCCCTGCAACACCTCGATCGAGAACGCCGGCTGGCTCGCCCTGGCCGTGACCGTGATGGCGCTGGCCATCAGCGCCATCACCGCCGGCGCCAACGGCCTGCTGGTGCTGCGCCGGCTCAACACCGAGCTGGTCGAGGAACGCGGCCGCATGCTGGTGATGGAGACCGCGCTGCGCGACAGCGAGACCAAGTACCGCACCGTGATCGCCAACAGCCCGGGCGTGACCTTCCGCTGCCGCCTGGACGAGAACTGGTCGATGCTGCTGATCAACGACGCCGTCGAGGACCTGACCGGCTGGACCGCCCGCGACTTCCTGGAAGGCCGCCAGCACTTCGCCGCGCTGATCCATCGCCACGACCAGGCGCGGGTGAACGCGGCCGTGGAAACCGCCGTCGCCGCCGACACGCCCTATGCGCTCGAGTACCGCGTCCACACCCGCGACGCCGGCGAGCGCTGGGTCTCCGAGCGCGGCCGCGCGGTGCGCGACGCGCAGGGCGCGCCGCAGTGGATCGACGGCGTGATCCTCGACATCACCGAGCCCAAGCGGCTGCAGCGCCAGCTCGAGGAAGCCAAGGAACGCGCCGAGTCCGCCGCCGCCGCCAAGAGCGCCTTCCTGGCCAACATGAGCCACGAGATCCGCACGCCGATGAACGCCATCCTCGGCTTCACCGAGCTGCTGCTGGACACCACGCTGACCGAGGCGCAGCGCCGCCACCTGACGACGGTGCGCGGCTCGGCGCGCTCGCTGCTGGCGCTGCTCAACGACATCCTGGACACCGCCAAGCTCGACAAGGGCGCGATGGAGCTGGAGTCGGTCGACTTCTCGCTGCGCACCGTCTGCGAGCAGGCGCTGAACTCGCTGCGGCTGCTGGCGCAGCGCAAGAACCTGGTGCTGCATCTCGACTACCCGTCCGCGGCGCCGCGCTTCTTCCAGGGCGATCCGCTGCGGGTGCAGCAGGTGCTGCTGAACCTGGTCGGCAATGCGATCAAGTTCACCGAGCGCGGCGTGGTCACGCTGCGCATGCGGCATGAAGGCGGCCAGGTCCACCTGGCCGTCGTCGACACCGGCATCGGCATCGCCCCCGACCGGCTGGAGCGCATCTTCGACGCCTTCGCGCAGGCCGACGCGTCGACGACGCGCCGCTTCGGCGGCACCGGCCTGGGCACCACCATCTCGCGGCAGCTGGTCGAGCGCATGGGCGGCCGCATCACCGTCGAGAGCGAACTCGGCCAGGGCAGCACCTTCCACGTCTGGCTGCCGCTGCCGGCCGGCAACGCGGCGCTCGCCGAGGCCCAGGCGAGCGAAGCGGCCGTCGCCCTCCCGCCGCTGCGGCTGCTGGTGGCCGACGACGTCGCGCAGAACGGCGAGCTGCTGCAGCTGATCCTGGGCCGCGAGGGGCATCAGGTCACGCTCGCCGCCGACGGGCTGCAGGCGCTGAAGGCCTTCTCCGACGAGCGCTTCGACGCGGTGCTGATGGACGTGCACATGCCGGGGTTGGACGGCCTGGGCGCGACGCGGCGGATCCGCAACTTCGAGCATGCGCAGGGCCGCGGCCACACGCCGGTGGTCGCGCTGACGGCCAGCGTGCTGGAGGAAGACCGGCAGGCGGCGCTGGCCGCCGGCATGGACGGCTTCGCGGTCAAGCCGGTGGAGCCGGCCCGGCTGTTCGCCGAACTCGCCCGGGTGCTGGGCCTGTCGCCGGGCCGCGGCGCCGGGGAGGCCGGGCCGGCGCCGTCGACACGCCATGCGGCGGGCCTGGGCTCAGCGGGCCCCGGCACCGAGCCGCTCGACTGGCAGCAGGGACTGCGGCTGTGGGGCAGCGTCACCGCGTGGCAACGCGGGCTGCGCCGCTTCGCCGAGGAACAGCGCGAAGGCGTCGCGCGGCTGCACCAGCTGACGCAGGCGCGGCAGTGGATCGAACTGCGCGGGCTGGTGCACCGCTGGCGCGGCGTGGCCGGCAGCCTGGCGATGCCGCGGCTGCTCGCCCACGCGCAGCCGGTCGAGACCGCCCTGCGCCTGGGGCGCGAAGAGGATCTGATGGCGCTGGTCGACACGCTGGCGCTGACGCTGCAGGACACGCTGGACGCGGTCGCGGAGCTGGATGGCCGGCCCTCGGGCTTCGCGGCCAGCGCGCCGATGCCGATGTCGGCCGATCGGCCCGCCGATCCGTCGGCCGAGGCGGCCGCGCGCGACCTGCGCGCCTCGAAGCAGCTGGTGGACCGCCTGGCGGCCGCGCTCAAGCGCAGCGAACTCGACGACGAGTCGCTGAGCGCGCTGCGGCTGGCGCTCGGCGCCGAGGCGCTGGGGCCCTTGACGCGCGCGCTGGACGACTTCGACTTCGACGCCGCCCTGCTGCTGCTGCAGTCGCTGCGCACCCGGCTGAGCACGCCGAATGCCCCGCAAGGCCTGTCGTGAACGCCGATCACCGTCCCAAGCTGCTGCTCGTCGACGACGAGCCCGCCAACCTGCAGGTCCTGCGGCATGTGCTGCAGGACGACTACCGGCTGCTGTTCGCCCGCGACGGCCAGAAGGCCCTGGAGCTCGCGAAGAGCGAGGCGCCGCAGCTGATCCTGCTGGACATCATGATGCCGGGGCTCTCCGGGCTGGATGTCTGCCGCGTGCTCAAGTCGCAGCCGGCGACGCGGCGCACGCCGGTGATCTTCGTCACCGCGCTGGCCGACACCAGCGACGAGACCGAGGGCTTCGAGGCCGGCGCGGTCGACTACATCACCAAGCCGGTCAGCCCGCCGGTGGTGCGGGCGCGGGTGCGGACCCACCTGTCGCTGGTGCGCGCGGACGAACTGCGCGAGACCCGGCTGCAGATCGTGCAGCGCCTGGGCCGCGCCGCCGAGTACAAGGACAACGAGACCGGCTGGCACGTCGTGCGGATGAGCCACTACGCCCAGCTGCTGGCGCTGGCGGCCGGCTGGACCGACCAGGACGCCGACGACCTGCTGCATGCCGCGCCCATGCATGACGTCGGCAAGCTCGGCATCCCGGACGCGATCCTGCAGAAGCCGGGTCCGCTGACCGAGGCGGAATGGATGGTGATGCGCCGCCATCCGGCCATCGGCGCCGAGATCCTGGGCGAGCAGGCGACCGGCCTGCTCGGCATGGCGCGGCGCATCGCGCTGGCCCATCACGAGAAGTGGGACGGCAGCGGTTATCCCGAGGGCCTGGCCGGGGAGTCCATCCCGCAGGACGCCCGCATCGTCGCGATCGCCGACGTCTTCGACGCGCTGACCAGCATCCGCCCCTACAAGCCGGCCTGGCCGGTGGAGCAGGCGGTGGCGCACCTGCGCGCGCAGGCCGGCCGCCACTTCGATCCGGCGCTGGTGGAGCTCTTCATCGGCGTGTTGCCGCAGGTGCTGGAGGTGCGGGACCGCTTCCTGGAGGAAGGCTAGGCCCCGCGGCCGGTTATGGCCGCCCGCCAGATCGTGATGCTCGCATTCCCGCAACACCGGGCGTGCGCGTCGCACGGCATCGCCGCGGCCCGGAATAATCCGCGCCCATGGTGCTGAACTTCATCTGGATCGGGTTCTTCCTGATCGGCTTCGCGGTCGCGCTGGCGCGGCTGTTCCAGGGCGACCTGACCATCTTCACGCAGGTGCTGACCGGCATCTTCGACACCGCCAAGACCGGCTTCGACATCTCGCTCGGCCTGGTCGGCGTGATGAGCCTGTGGCTGGGCCTGATGAAGGTCGGCGAGA
>Ga0209256_1002405_pt1 | contig 15367 bp, 14 predicted proteins | sample AraplaCol_mCL_r2_2_FD_184270 | JGI IMG/M metagenome (GOLD analysis project Ga0209256, IMG submission 184270) | Arabidopsis root microbial communities from North Carolina, USA - plate scrape MF_Col_mCL_r2 (SPAdes) (version 3) | ecosystem: Host-associated > Plants > Roots > Endosphere | place...
CTCGCTCAGGTTGTTCGGTAACGCGGCGAATCTTATTCCTGCGCAATTGCCGAAGCCAATGCCGAGTGCGCATTCGGTTATGCAAAATTTGCATAACCTGTCGAAATGGCATTGTTCTGAACTAAAACTACAGAACCCGGACCCCGATGTCTGACCCGCAGGGTCAGACACCGATACGCGGCGGCTGCGGGCTAGTGTCAGACCCTGCGGGTCTGACACTGGTTTACCGGTTTAGCGGTCCGAAGCCGGCACCCTCCGCTTCGCCGAAGCCGGCTTCTGCTTCTCCGCCAAATGCTCCCAAAGCCGCGCCACAATTGCCTTCCCAGGCCGCGCGGTACTTGGCCGTTCGCGATAAAGCCGAATCTCCATCTCGATTTCCCACTCCGCACCCCCACCATCGGCCCGCGCCAGCAGCTTCTGTTTGACTTCGCGCGTCACCGCCGACTCAGGCAGGAACGCAATTCCGCGCCCCTCCAGCGCCATCATCTTCAACCCTTCCGCCATATCGGTTTCGTAGTGCGTCTCAAGATGCAAAGCCTGCTTTGCATCCGACATGATCAAATCAACCATGCGGCCCAAATAGGCATTGGTAGTGTAGGAAAGGAAGGGCAGCGGTGAAGTCTTCCGCCCCGGCAGCACAAACTCCGGCTGCTTGGCCTTGTCGCAGCGCGCATAGGCGCGCAAGGCTTCGCGCCCCAGCACCAGCATGTCGTAGCGCCCCGGATCCAGCTGCACCGGCTGGCGCGGATGGTGATAGCAAAGAAGCAGGTCGCAACCACCTTCTACCAATTGCAGCACCGCGTCGTGCACATTGAGTGCAATCAGGCGCGAATTGATCGGCGCGAATTCTTCCTCAAGCTGCGTAATCCACTTCGGTATGAAGGTCAACGAAAGCGTGTGCGGCACCGCGAGATCGATGCTGTTCTGCGCCGCCGCCCGCTTGCCGCGCAATAGCTCGCGCACACCATTGATCTGGCTAAGCATCTCCAGCGCCTGCTCGTAGAACACCAGCCCCGCAGGCGTCACGCGCGTCGGGTAGGAGGTGCGGTCGATCAGGTCCATGCCCAGCCAGTTTTCCAGCGACTGGATGCGCCGCGAGAATGCGGGCTGCGTCACGTGGCGCAGCTGTGCGGAGCGGCTGAAACTATTCGTTTCTACCAGCGAGATAAAGTCTTCCAGCCATTTTGTTTCCATGTACGAGATCCTAAGCAGCAGTTGCGATGCGGCGCATTGGCGTGAACAGCAATGCAAGCGTAGCGCAAACCACCAGGATTACGCCACCGCCAAAGAACATTTGCGGCAACGTTGCGCTCTGCATGATCCAGCCGGTTGCCGCAGAAGACAATGGCGCCAGGCCGAACAGGATGAACATGAAGATGCTCATGACGCGTCCCATCATCTGTGGCTGCACGCGCTTCTGGATCCAGGTGAACACGGCCACCTGCACCAGGCCCACCAGCGCGCCGAGCGACAGCAGCAGCAAGCCACCTTGCCATGCCGCCGTGATCAGGCCGAGCGGCATGATCAACAGGCCCGCCATGGCATCAACCGATAATGCGAGCAGTCCAATGCGTACAGGCTTGCCTGCGTTGTACCTGGCAGTCATGCTGGAGAAGGCCATGCCCGCCAACATGCCGGCGCCGTGGGCTGCCATCAGCAGGCCGAAGGCTGAGCCATCGTGCAGGCGTTCCTTCGCCAGCACCGGCAGCGCCACCTGCATGGTGCCGCCGATCAGCACGGACACCAGGCCCCAATAGGCGAAGCAGGTACGCATCTCCACGTCGCGCCACACTGCCAGCAAACCTTCGCCGACAGCATGCAGCACGTTTTTCGGCACCGGCGGCGTGGCGCCTGCAAGCGGCACCACGCGCGACAAGGTCCAGGCGGACAGGACGAAACTCAGGCAGTCGAAGGTAAAGGCCAGGCCGAGTGCACGCATGCCGCCATTTGCATCGCCGGCCTCGCCGATCGCCAGCAGCAGCGCGGCCAGCAACGGCCCCACCAGCATGCCTACCTGGCGCACGCCCATGGTGGCGCCGTTTGCGGCTTGCAGCAGCTCGGGCGGAATTGCGCGCGGCATGATGGACGTGCCGGACGGATAGGCAAACGCTTGCGCCAGGCCGATGCCGAGCGACAGTGCATACACCAGCGGCAGCGTGGCCGCGCCAGCCAGCGTAAGCACCGCCAGTGCTCCCACCAGCAACGCGCTGGCGTGTTTGGTCAGCATCAGCACGCGCTTGGGCGAGTAGCGGTCCACGACGGCGCCGCCAACCAGGATGAAGATGGCGCGCGGTGCGCCCAACAGGGCCAGTACCAGTCCAAGGGACAGCGGGTCGCCGGTCAGTTTAAGCACCAGCCAGGGCAGGGCGATCAAGGTGAATTGGTCGCCCAGCATGGAAAGAATGCCGCCGCTGAGCAACCAGCGGAAGTTGGCATTCGTTTTCAAGCTTGGGTTGGGAGTCATTATTGTGGTCCGATCAGGTTGGCCAGAACGGCGTTCAACGGCGCCAGTTCTTCGTCATTTGAATGCCGCAGCAGGTCAGCCGCATACTCGGCGGCGGTGCGCTGGGCGTTGTCGAGCAGCGCGTGGCCGGCGGCCGTGATGACGGCGTAGCCAACGCGCGCATCGCGTTCGTCAGCCTGGCGCGCCACCCAGCCGGTTTTCTCCAGCGGCAGCAGGGTGCGGGTCACGCCGGAGGCGGTCAGGCCCAGGCGGTCGGCCAGGTCGACGCGGCGCAGGCGTCCGCCAGGCGCATTGGCCAGGCTTTGCAGCAGCATGAAGTCGCTGAAACTCAGGCCATGGTGGCCGCCGAGCACGGTGTCCAGGCGGCGAATGATGGTGGCGTGGGCGCGCGCAAGGCGCAGACAGAATTCGAGTGCGTTATCCATGAGTATTCATTGAAAAGTGCTTGAGTAATCAAGTATAGCGAAACTTCTTGCTGCGCGCCATAAAAACATTCGAATCGGTGTCAGCGGTAGACTACAGCCATGAACAACCGCAGATCCTTCCTCAAGAGTTCCGTCGCGGTGGCCTCGGCTTTGGCGCTGCCGGCGATGGCACGTGCAGCGATCGCCGCGCCGCATGAACGCAGCCTGCGCTTCTACAACACGCATACCGGTGAGACCCTGCGCACCCTGTTCTGGGCCGAAGGCCAGTTCATTCCCGAGGCGCTGCAGGACATCAACCACCTGCTGCGCGACCACCGCAACGACAAGGTGGCGGCCATCGACCCCGAGCTTATTTTGCTGCTGGACCGCGTCAGTTCACAGTTCAGCAACCATGAAGTGATCCATGTAATTTCAGGCTACCGTTCGCCGGAAACGAACCAGATGCTGGCCGAAGCCAGCGGCGGCGTGGCGAAACACAGCATGCATATCGAAGGGAAGGCAATCGACGTCCGCATTCCGGGCCGCGACCTGGAGCGCCTGCACAAGACCGCGCTGGCGTTGAAGGGCGGCGGCGTCGGCTATTACCCAACTTCACAGTTCGTGCATATGGACACGGGGCGCGTGCGTCACTGGTGACCAAGCAGCGGATACGGGTTGACCGGCTTGCCCTGCCACCAGTTCTTTTCCGGGCCCAGTTCAAACATCGCGAAATGCAGGTGTGGCGCTGCCGGATCGGCATTGCCGGTGGTGCCCACGTATCCGATCAAATCGCCGCGCTTGACCTGCTGGCCTTCCTTCAGTGCGGTCGCGTAGTGGTCGAGATGGGCGTAGTAGTAGGAGTATTTTTCGCTCGGGTCGAACTGATAGATCGTCAGGCCACCAGGCTTGCTGTTGAATAGCTTGGCAATCTTGCCGTCTGCCACCGCATACACCGGCGTGCCGATTGGCGCGAGGATGTCGAGCGCTTCATGCATGCGTTCGGAACCGCGCGGCTGGCTGAAGGTATCCTGGATTTGCGAAGACTTGACGCCCGCCACGGGGATCAGCAGTGAGGTGCCGCTGCCGCTGGCCACCAGGCCACCGGTGCCGCTGGTGTCGGCCGGCCGCATGCCTGCCAGGGAATCTCCAGCCTTGCCCGCGCCGGCGACGCGCGGCGGATCGATAGGTGCAGCCTGGGCCGGCGCGAGTGCAGGCGCAGGTGCTGCCGTTGGTTCGATAACAGGCGACGTGGCTGCTGGAACCTTTGGCGGTACAGGCGCCGGCCGGTCTCCGGGAAGCGTAATGGCGGCGGTCTCGCGGTTATCAAGCGGCACGCGGCTAAGCAACAGCAGCGTACCTCCGGCACCAAGGACGATGCCGGCAATCAGGGTGCCGAATGCGCCAATGGGTCTCATGGCAGCCTCCTATTCCTGAAGCACGACGGGCGTTCCCGGCCCCACAGCATCAGCGACGCGCGCGGCGTCCCAGTTGGCGAGCCGGATGCAGCCGTGCGACTGCGTTTTGCCGATCTTGCCCGGTTCGGGCGTGCCGTGGATGCCGTAATGATCTTTCGATAAATCGATCCAGACGACGCCGACCGGGTTGTTCGGTCCGGGCGGGATGGTCGCCTTGCTTTCGCCAGGCCGCGCATCCCAGAACAATTGCGGGTTGTAGTGGAAGGGCGGATTGCGAGCGACGCCATTGACCTTCCATTGTCCGATAGGCAGCGGGTCATGCTGGCTGCCGGTACTGGCCGGCATCTGCGCGATTACTTTGCCGCCCGCATCGAGCAAGGTCACGGTGCTGGCGCTGCGGTCAACCACCAGGCTGGCCGCTTTCGGCAAGGGGCGCTCGCCGCCGATGTTCGGCACCATGATTTGCGTGCCTGCTTTCTCGATATCCTTGCCGGGGTTGAGCTTGCGCAGCAATGCCGGGCTGGCGTGGAAGCGTTCTCCCAAAGCTTCGGCCGCGCTGGAGTAGCCAAGCGCCTGCATCTTGGCCTTCTCGGCCATGTCCTCGGGCACAGGAGCGAACGGCCCGGCGACATCGGCATCGGTCACGGTGTATTCGGCCATGACCGGCTGGCCGTCGTCGAGCGCGGCCAGCGTAGCGTCATCCGGCTTGCCCGTCTGCGGCAAGTTGTGCGCTTGCTGGAAGCCGATCAGGGCCTGCCGCATATTACTGCCGGCGACGCCGTCGATCTCTCCACCGGAGAAATGGGCCCGGTCCAGCAGCACTTGGGCGCGCACGGTTGGGGAGGGCGAATCCTGGGCCGCATGCGCGCCCGTGCTGGCTATCAACAGGGCAATCAGGGTTGTTCTCATGGGCGCAGTGTCGCGCCGTTTTCATGGCCGTTCCGTACGGTAACGTACAAAACAAAAAGGCCGCCAGGTTGCCCAGGCGGCCTTTGTTTATTGCACGCTAAAGATTAGCGGTCGCCCCAAGGACGGCGGGGTGCATCGGTGCGCGGGCCTTTGAAGCCGCCGGCGTCGCGGTCGCGGTTGCGGAAATTGCTCTCGCCGCGCTCACGGAAACCGCCTTCCTTGCGGAAGCCGCCTTCTGCAGGACGCTCAGCGCGGAAGCCGCCTTCGGAACGGAAGCCGCCGCCGTCAGCGCGGTTGCGGAAACCGCCTTCGGCTGGGCGCTCCGAGCGGAAGCCGCCTTCGTTGCGATTACGGTAGCCGCCTTCAGGACGCTCGCTGCGGAAGCCGCCTTCCGAACGCTCACCGCGGAAACCGCCTTCTGCACGGAAGCCGCCTTCATTGCGATTGCGGTAGCCGCCTTCTTTGCGCTCGCCCGCGAACGGATTGCCTTCGCTGCGATAGTGGCCGCCTTCCGAACGAGGATTCGAGAACGAACGCTGGCCTGGCTTGGCGTTGCGGCCATCGCCTGGCTTCCAGCCTGGACGCGAAGCGGAACGCGAAGGCGCAGCACGCTTTGGCTCGAAGCCCTCGATCACTTCGACCGGGATCGGTTGGCGGGTCAGGCGCTCGATGCGGCGTACCAGCATGTTTTCAGCGTGGTTCACCAGCGACACGGCGATACCGTTACGGCCGGCGCGGCCGGTACGGCCAATGCGGTGCACGTAGTCTTCAGGGAACTTCGGCAGGTCGTAGTTGAACACGTGGGTGATGTTCGGCACGTCGATGCCGCGTGCAGCCACGTCGGTCGCGACCAGCACCTTCACGTTACCGCGGCGCAGGCCATCCAGGGTGCGGTTGCGCGCGCCCTGGTGCATGTCGCCGTGCAGCGCAGCGGCGGAGAAGCCGGCGATGTTCAGGCGGTCGGCGATGGTGTCGGCGTCACGCTTGGTGGCGGTGAAGACCACTGCCTGGTCCATGGTTTCGTCGCGCAGCAGGTGGTCCAGCAGGCGGTTCTTATGCGACAGGTCGTCCACGAAGTGCACGCGCTGCATGATGTTTTCGTGCTTGGTGGTCGCGGTGTTGATCTGGATGATCAGCGGATCTTTCGTGATGCGGCGGGCCATATTGCCTACCACGCCGTCCAGGGTAGCCGAGAACAGCATGGTCTGGCGCGATTCAGGGGTGGCGGCAACGATCTTCTCGATGTCTTCGATGAAGCCCATGTCCAGCATGCGGTCGGCTTCGTCCAGCACCAGGATCTGCAGCTGGGAGAAGTCGATCTTGCCTTGTTCCATGTGGTCGATCAGGCGGCCTGGGGTCGCGACCAGGATTTCCGGATTGCGCGACAGCAGCTGCATCTGTTTCGGGTAAGGCATTCCACCCAGGATCGCTACCGACTTGATGTGGCGCAGGTGCGAAGTGTACTTGGTGGTGTTGGTCGTGACTTGCAGGGCCAGTTCACGGGTCGGGGTCAGCACCAGCATCTTTGGCTGGGCAGGGCGGAAGCGTGGACGCTCGCCGCGGGCGCGCGCCGACTGGGCTTCCTGCGCTGGGGTCTTGCCGGCAGGAGCGTACGGTGCGCTGGCCAGGCGGTGCAGCGATGGCAGCATGAAGGCCGCGGTCTTGCCGGAGCCGGTTTGCGAGGAAACCAGCAGGTCCTTGCCCTCGATCGCGGCAGGCACTGCCTGCTGCTGGACTGGAGTCGGCGCGGTATAGCCGGCTTCGGTCAGTGCGTTGAGGATGGACGTGTGGAGACCAAGTGCTTCAAAAGTCATGTATATCTTTCGTAAAAAGCGAAAAAAGCTACGCTAAACCAAAACGAAACGACTCTATTTTGTATAGAAATTTCGGCACAAAAGCTTTGCGCCGGGACGGTGTCATTGATGACGACACACAGGGCGGAAGGGCTTTTTAGGCGGCATCCAATGTTCAGGGATGCGGCAGATAGTTTCGCGAAGCTGCTATTTGTGTTTTTATTTTCAGCTGCGTTGATGTGTTGCAGCGCACAAGCGATGAATTATACATGGAATCGCGGCCGCGCGGTAGCTTTCGTTTGGGTTTGCGGCAGAGCAATATTGCATTTCATGGCCCTGCCAATCCTTACTCCGCCGCGCTACTAATTCGCCGGGTGAATACCCTGGCGTTTTTTAATTCTGTCGAGCAACACCTGCTCTGACTTTTCAATGGCTTGTTGACGAAGCCCTGGTTGTGGCTTGGTATCTGACGCTAGTTGCGGCCAGAGCAAAATAAGGCCGGCAGCTAGCCCTGCGCTGGCAATAAGTAGAACACTTTCGCATATCAGATGCCACCACTTGCTCAGCGCGCTTTTGCTTGCATGCTGAGCATTAATTTTTGCGCGAAACGTTGGAGAAAGCAGATATCGCCACGGCCGAATGCTCGCAATAAGAATATATAGGCATATCTCCAATGCGAACGAAATTAGAGAGACCAAGATTTCGGCGAAAAGTGATGCGGCAGCGGTGACCAAGGCGGGCCCTTATCTGAAAGGTGTTGCCAATATAGTACTCTTGCGGACAGTTTGACAGCAGGCGGTTTCAGCGATCAGGCCCCGCCATCGCTAGTGCTGTCAACTAGTTCGAAGTGACGGAATAAGTTTGTGGTGGATGGTAAACCGTCTCGCTCCCTTTGCCAGAACGCGTACTTCGAACGACGGCGCCACCTTCGAAGAGAAAATGAACCAGGCAATCATAAGGGCACTCTTTGTCTTCTGGAATGCGGCCGACGGATATTTCGACCATTGGCAGCGAGTAATCGAAGCATTGACCTGCTTCAGATTTGCACTGGTCCGCCGCGACCAACTTCAGTTTGATGGTCGTTAAATCTGGCTGTTCGATTCCCTCAAAAACTGCTCCCGAAAGAGTTCTGCTCACACCGCCGAACTGCAATTGCAGAGAAATGAGGTGTTCGCCATCGCTCTTTACCGATAGCTCGCGCCCATGCCGGAACTTCAAGTGGCTTTCACGTGCCTCGACCGGGATGTCGATCGCAGAATGCGAAGCGCCAGCAAGAGTCATCAGCAATGTGAACAGCAAGGCTTTTGCCACGTCGATCATCTCCTTTACTTATTGGTCATCATTTGTCGTTGAGCCGCGCGGCGCTTTTGGCTTGATGCCTCGGCGCGCCAATGCCTCGCGCAGCAGGAACTCGATTTCTGCGTTCACGCTGCGCAGGTCCTGGGCGGCCAGGCGTTGCAGTTCATCCCACAACGCCGGGTCTATCCTCAGGGGGAAGGCTTTTTTGCCGGGGCTTGCCATCTTGACTCAGTTATACAGCGTGCCTGTGTTGACGATAGGCTGGGTCTCTTTATCCGAGCACAGTACCACCAGCAGGTTGCTGACCATCGCCGCCTTGCGCTCCGAATCCAGTTCCACGATCTCGCGTTCGGCGAGGGCATTCAGGGCCGATTCAACCATGCTGACCGCGCCGTGCACAATGCGGGAGCGGGCGCTGACGATGGCCTCGGCCTGCTGGCGGCGCAGCATGACTTGCGCAATTTCCGGGGCGTAGGCGAGGTGGGTCAGCTTGGCGTCGACAGTCTCGACGCCGGCGGCCTTGAAACGCTCCTGCAGCTCGCTGCGCAGGGCAAGCGACACTTCATCCATGCCGGAGCGCAGGGTCATTTCGCCTTTCGCCAGGTCTTCGCCATCGTCGTAAGCATAGCGCGAGGCGAGGTGACGGATGGCCGCTTCCGCCTGCACGGCCACGTAGCGCTCGAAATCGTCCACGTCGAAGATGGCTTGCGCCGTATCCTGCACGCGCCAGACGATGGCGGCGGAAATCTCGACCGGGTTGCCGCGCTTGTCGTTCACCTTCAGCGTCGGCGCGTTCAGGTTGCGCGCACGCAGCGACAGGCGCTGTTTGCGGTACAGCGGGAAGGCCCAGCGCAGGCCTTCGTTGCGGTCAGTGCCGATGTACTGGCCGAACAGGGTCAGGATGGCGCTTTCATTCGGCTGCAGCATGTACAGGCCCGGTGCCAGGAAGACCGCCACGATGATGCAGGCTGCGGCCAGCAGCGGCTGGAACCCGCGCAGCAAAAGGAAGGCGAAGATCGCCAGCAGAACTACCACGGTCAACGCCAGGTAACCACTGTAAGACGAAAACGGCTTTTCGGTTCGGTTCATGATCCATCCAGGTGGGTTAAATCAAAGTGATATCACTTTAGTCTCACTTTTTGACGTTGTCAAATTATTCTCGTTTGTTTAACCCCTTTTTCCTCCCACGTCCGATTCCTGTTCAGAAGCGTTCACTTTGAAGGGAGTAATCATGTTGGCGAGGCTCATCCTGGTGTTATGCATGCTGGCCGGCGGCGCGGCCATGGCGCAGACACCACCAATCATCAGGTCCATCACGACCGGCAGCGAGGCGCCGATCCGCGTGCAAAGTGCGGCCGTGCAGGCCGTCATTTCAGGCGGCATGGCGGAAACGACGGTGAAGCTGGTCTTCTACAACCCGAACACGCGCCAGCTTGAAGGGGACTTGCAGTTTCCGCTTGGCGAAGGCCAGCAGGTAACCGGCTTTGCGCTGGACGTTGGGGGCGAACTGCGTCCGGCGGTGCCAATCGAGAAGGAGCGAGGGAGGCAGATCCTGGAGGCCGAGGAGCGACGCCGCATTGATCCCGCCTTGCTGGAGCAAACGCAGGGCAATAACTTCAAGCTGCGCATCTATCCGATCCCGGCACGCGGGACGCGGACAGTGGAGCTGAAGTACGCAGCGATGCTGTCGCGCCAGCAGAAGAACTGGAGCTACCGCCTGCCGTTGAAGCAATTCAGCATCCCGGTAGCACTGGACGTGCGAGTCATGGGAGGTGAAGATGTTCCGGTTGCTATTGGCGTGCCGGAGCGCTTCGCGCGCGCGGAGGGCGGCTGGCAGTTGGACGCGGCGAAGGCGAAAGGTGAAATCCTGGTGCGGGTACCAGCTGCGCAAGACAAGCCGAAAACGTATGTCGAGGAGTTCAACGGCCAGCAGTACTTCCTCGCCGAAGTGCCGGTGCCGGCCGAGCGCAAGCCGCGCAATTTGCCCAAGGTGGTCGGCGTTCTGTGGGACAGTTCCAGCTCGGGCTCGCATCGGGCCCTGAAGGCGGAATTGCGTGTGCTCGCAAGCTACCTCGAAGCAGCCGGCAATGTGGAAGTGCGTCTCGTGCGGCTGCGCGATAAGGCGGAGCCGGTCAAGGTCTTCAAGCTGGCCAAAGGGCAGGCGGGGACATTGCTTGATGAGATCGAATCGACCGTCTACGACGGCGCCAGCGCGTTGGCCGACTGGCAGCCGCAGCCCGACGTCGTCGAATACCTCATGTTCAGCGATGGCCTGCGAAACTATGGCACGGGTACTTTCCCGCAGCTTGCCAAAGGCCATCGGCTTTTCACGCTGAGTTCCAGCGCCGGCGCTGACATTGCGCGCCTGGCGGCATGGGCCAATACGAATGGTGGCCGGCACATCGCCATCGATCCCGTCGATGCGCACCATGCTTCGCAAGAACTTCTAACCGATGGCGTGAGGGTGATTGCTGCCCCTGGCATGCAAACCGGCGACCTGATGGTAGACGAAAGCCAGGTGCAGGCGGGCCTGCTGCGTGTGGCAGGCAAGGTCCAAGGCAGGCAGCCGCTGCTCGTTTCGCTGGAAAACCTGGGCAGGAAGTTCGAGGTCGCCATCGATGCAGCAAACGAGAAAAATGCGGCACATCCGCTTGCTGCCTGGTGGTGGGCCAACCGGCGCATCGCTCAGTTGGAAGGCAACTATGAACTCAATCGCGCAGCAATCCGGCGTCTCGGGCTGGAATTCGGTTTGCCGACCCGCGAGACCTCGCTGTTGGTGCTGGAGCAACTGGAGGACTATGTTCGGCACGATGTGACACCTCCCGAGAAGTACCGTGCCGCCTTCGAAAAATTGAAGGCCGAGAATCGCGCACAGCTTGCCGGCCAGCGTGCGAAGCACCTGGACGAGGTAGTGCGCGACTTCCAGGCCAAGATTGCCTGGTGGGAGAAGCCATTCCCCAAGAACCGGCCACCTGCGCCGAAGAAGGAAGCTGGTGTCTACCCTGTCGAATCGCGGATTGTCGAAGCTCCAATGATGGAGGCAATGCCGGCACCAGCACCGCGTCCGGCTCCTGCGGCAGCGGCGCCAGTGGTGGTCGATGAGCTGGATATGCCCGCCGATAAGCGGATCAATGGCGGTGTGAGCGTCCGGTTGAAGGCTTGGCAGCCCGATGCGCCTTACACGGCGCGCATGCGCAAGGCGGCTGCAGGCGATATGTACCGCATCTACCTGGATGAACGCCCGTCGCATACAGGCAGCAGCGCCTTTCTTCTGGATGTGGCAGGCCTGATGCTGGAGCGCGGCCAGCGCGACCTGGGCTTGCGGGTCCTGTCGAATCTGGCCGAGATGGAACTGGAGAATCGCCACGTGCTGCGCGTGCTTGCATACCGTTTGATGGAAGCTGGCGCCCCAAGGCTGGCCGTGCCCTTGCTGGAGCGGGTTCAGGAAATGGCAGAGGAAGAGCCCCAATCCTTCCGTGACCTGGGGCTGGCCTTTGCTGCCAGCGGCCAGGAGCAGCGGGCGATCGAGCAGTTGTATCAAGTGGTGCTGCGGCCCTGGGACTGGCGTTTCGCCGACGTGGAGCAGATCGCGCTGTCAGAGCTGAATGCGATCGTGTACCGTGCCAAAGCTGCAGGACGCCCGCTCGACACGCGGAGTATGGATTCACGACTGCTGCGCAATCTGCCGGTTGACCTGCGCGTGGTGTTGACCTGGGATGCGGATAACACCGACATTGACCTGCATGTGATCGATCCGGACGGCGAGCGTGCCTACTATGGCCATCAGCTGACCTACCAGGGTGGGCGCATGTCGCGCGACTTCACTGGGGGGTATGGTCCGGAGGAATTCATGCTGCGCAACGCCAAGCCAGGTGTTTATCGCGTCGAGGTCAATTACTTTGGCAGCGCGCAGCAGATTGTCACTGGTGCGACCACGCTGCAGCTTCACTTTACGACGGGCTTTGGCACGCAGAAGGCGGACGACAAGATGGTGACATTGCGACTGAAGGAGCAGGGCAGTTCCATCCTGGTCGGCGAGTTCGAGGTGAAGCCGAAGTAGCTTATTCCAGCGCTTTCAAGCGGCCTGCCAGGGTATCCGGCACCGGATAGTCCGGGTGGGCTTTGCGGAAGCGCTTCCACTGCGCCGCTGCCGAATTGGTGTCGCCATCGTCCAGCATGCGCTCAATGGATTGCAGCCAGTCTTTTGGGTTTTCAGGTTCAATCGCACCGGCGGCCGCTTTGCGCGGCGGCTCAAGTTCATCCACTTCCTTTGCCGGTGCAGGTGGTGCGGCAGCCGGCGCTGGCGCTGGCACCGGCGCAGGAGGAGGCGCGGCAACAACCGCTTCCGGCGCTTGTGCCGGCATCTCCAGCTGCGGCATGGGCGGTGCCGGCTTGGCTTGAGCGATCGCCGACTCCCGTTTCTTGTCCGCAGGGGCAGCGGCTTCGTCGTTGATGATCGCCGGAGCCGGCAGGGGGGCTGGCGCTTCCGCGATCTTCGTTTCGACGGGATAGATTTCCCGCGGTTGGTTGCTGCGCCAGACTGGCAGCAGGATAGCAATGCCCGCCAGGCTGGCGGCAAAGGCCAGCGGCGCGCGGTAGCGGCGCAGCAGGCTTGGGCGCGGCGGCGCGGTGGCCGGGTCGTTGGCGGCGGCTGGACCGGGCGCAAGGTCTTTCTGGACCTGGGCGAAGATGGCCGCGTCGAGCTCCGGCGACGGCTCGGGCTGTGGCAGGGCGGCCAGGCGGCGCGTCAGGTCAGCGTCTGCGAAATCGTCTTTGTCGACAGGCGTCATGCCGTCTCCTCCTGCTTGAATTGCTCGCGCAGCTTGCGCATGGCGTAGCGCAGGCGGCTCTTCACGGTTTCCGCCGGCGCCGCGACTACCTGCGCAATCTCATCGATGCTCAAGCCGCTGAAGTGCTGCAGCACCAGTGCCTCCTTTTGTTCGGACGGCAGCAGGCGGATGGCGGCGTGCAGAGCGAGGTTCTGCTGGCGGTCCAGCGCAGTCGCTTCCGCCGAATCCTGCACCAATTCCCAGTCGCCGCAATCGTCGATATCGGGCTGGCGCTGCATGTCGGCCAGGCGATTGCGGCCGATCTGGAACAGGTAGCTGCGGAAGCTGCCTTGCGCAGCATAGCGCGCCCGGGCGTGATGCACCGCCAGCCAGGTCTCCTGCGCCACCTCATCAGCCCATTCCGTGCGTCCGCTGCGCCAGGCAAGGAAGCGGTACAAGCCGCGGCTATGGCGGCGGTACAGCTCCTGGAAAGCCGACAGCTCGCCATCGCGGTAACGCAGCATCAATTCGTCGTCGGATTGATAGAGGGGCATGCAGGGCGGGAGGCTTCGAAGTAAGCGAAATCAAGGCGCCCACTTTAGTCAATTCATTGATTTTGCGCAAGCCAGCCAAATTCGGGGTCAGGTCTGTCATTTGGACACGCACGCCAGATCTTTGATAAATCTCAATACGGGAAAACGGTCAATTTGGCGTATTGAGATTTATCAAAAGGTTGGTTCGGATGTCCAAATGACAGACCTGACCCCGAATTTTCAGCAACAAAAAAGCCGCCCGGAGGCGGCTTTGGCTTTGCTGGGCAGCGAGGATTATTCGTAATCGCTCGAGTTCAAGCCCATCACGTGCGAGAAGCCGCCGTCGACGTACATGATGTCGCCGGTAATGCCGGACGACAGGTCCGACAGCAGGAAGGCAGCGGCGTTGCCCACTTCTTCGATCGTCACGTTGCGGCGCAGCGGGGCATGGCCGGCGGCGAAGCCGAGCAGCTTGCCAAAGTCCTTGATGCCGGATGCAGCCAGGGTCTTGATTGGGCCGGCGGAAATGCCGTTCGAGCGGATGCCGTGCTGGCCCAGGTTCTCTGCCAGGTAGCGCACGGAAGCTTCCAGCGATGCCTTGGCCAGGCCCATGGTGTTGTAGTAAGGGATCGCACGCACCGCGCCCAGGTAGGACAGGGTCAGCACGGAGGAGCCTGGCTTCAGCAGCGGCAGGGCGGCTTTCACCATCGCCGGGAAGCTGTAAGCCGAAATGTCGTGGGCCACGCGGAAGTTTTCGCGGGTCAGACCGTCCAGGAATTCGCCGGCAATCGCTTCGCGTGGGGCGAAGCCGATGGCGTGCACGAAACCGTCCAGGCGGTCCCAGCTCTTGGCCAGGTCGGTGAACAGGTTGGCGATTTGTTCGTCGCTGGTCACGTCGCAGTCGAAGACCAGCTTGCTGCCGAATTCGGCAGCGAATTCAGTGATGCGGTCTTTGAAGCGCTCGCCAACGTAGGTGAAAGCCAGTTCGGCGCCTTCGCGGTGGGCAGCCTTAGCAATGCCGTAAGCGATGGAACGGTTGGACAGGACGCCAGTAATCAGGATTTTTTTGCCTTGCAAGAAAGCCATATCTACTCCAATGGGGTTATACCGCAAGAACGGGATTGTAAACGTGCCGACGCTACCCCTGCAAGTTTGGCAAGGGGTAGCGTGTTGGCAATACGTTCAATTGCTGCGGCGGGACTTCGATTTGCCTGCTTCGTCGCGCTTCACGCGCGCTTTGACCATGCTGACGGCGGGTTTGGATTCGCCGTGGGATGAGGAAGCTTGACGGTAGTTGCTGCGTTTTGGGCCCGGACGCTCGTTTTCCACGGCCATTACGGCGTTTTCAATCACGTCGGTGGAAATGTCGGTACCGGCTGCCGAAGCCGAGATATTCGGCACCAGGATGGTCGAGCCAGCCTTCAGCACCGACTTCTGCGGAATATTGTTGGCCTGGCGGATGGCATCCGGAGTGGTGCCAAAGCGGCGTGCCAGGGAAGCGATGCTTTCACGTGCGCTGGAAATCTTGTGGGTGGTCCAGCTCGACAGGGCATGGGTCCAGGAGGCCAGGTTGGCGGCGAACTTGGCGGCATTCTCGGTCGGCAGCAGGATCTTGGTCTGCTCGTTGCCGGTGATGACGGGCTTCTTGAACTGTGGGTTCAGGGCTTTGAACTCGTCGACCGAGATTTCGGCCAGCTTGGCAGCCAGGGCCAGGTCGATATCGCGGGTCTTGTCGATCGCGGTGAAATACGGTTCGTTGTCGATCACCGGCAGGTGCACGG
>Ga0209256_1002414_pt1 | contig 15324 bp, 13 predicted proteins | sample AraplaCol_mCL_r2_2_FD_184270 | JGI IMG/M metagenome (GOLD analysis project Ga0209256, IMG submission 184270) | Arabidopsis root microbial communities from North Carolina, USA - plate scrape MF_Col_mCL_r2 (SPAdes) (version 3) | ecosystem: Host-associated > Plants > Roots > Endosphere | place...
AACGAAGCCACGAAAGGCGATCCGCGCGACACCACGACGCCGGATGCAATGCTGGATTCTCTTGGCAATATCGCGCTCGGTTCGGTTCTGGCAGAAACCTCTGCAAACCAGCTGATCGACTGGATGATTGCGAACACGACCGGTGGTGCGCGCCTGCGCGCAGGCCTGCCCGGCGATTGGAAGATCGGCGATAAGACCGGCACGGGTGACAATGGTTCCGCCGGCGATATTGCCATCATCTGGCCGCCCAAGCGCGGCCCGATCGTCGCCGCCGTCTACATCGGAGAAGCGACGGTGAAGATGGATGAATTCAATCCCGTCTTCGCCGAAATCGGCAAGATGATTACCGAGATGGTCTGAAACGGGAAAGATCCGCCGCTCGGCGGCAGCTTAGCAACCATGGTTTCGTCGCAGCAATGCAATTGAACCTGCCGGTTATCGCATTGACATCAAGTTCGTGATCAGACCTGCTTTGACTTCGAGCATCGGGCGATTGATTTCGGGTTGACCGATATCTCTCAGCTGATCGGGCGTCAGGTCTGCCAGCACCCTCCGCCTCGCGGCAGCTCTGCGCCACTGCCTCACGGCAGCGGCCAACGCCGCAGTTAATATTGTGATGTTGTTCAGCCTGGACTCGGACACCTGTTGTATCGGCGCGCTGACGGCGGCGTGAGTTTCCGTGTGAGCCATTTCCCAGTCTCCTATTTGTGAAATGTGTGAGTGGGAATGTGCCATGGGGGTGTTTTCGGCCTGTTGGGCTGGGCGTGAACGGCCAGGAAAACTTCGACAAGCCGTCGCTAAATCGGTGTTAAATCCGTCTTCCCAAATGCTATTCTGCAGCGGCGATCCAAATCGGGAGGCTTTCTGTGCGTATCAGGTTGCTAGGCGGCCTCGAAGTTACCTCCCCGGAAGACCGGCAAGTACGCTTCGCCACGCGCAAGACGTCGCTTCTTTTTGCTGCTCTGGTTCTTGCAGGGCGCCGCGGCTGTCGCCGGGAATTGCTTTCCGAAGCCTCCTGGCCGGGACGAAGCAATGAACAGGCCCGCAATAGCTTGCGGCAGGCGCTGGTCGATATCAGGCGGGCGTTTCCGGCGAGCAGCGAAGCCACTGTCTACATCGACGGAGATCAGGAGACGGTCGTCCTGATTTTCGGCCCGGACGAAGCCGACATTTCGATCTTCGACCGGAAGCTGGAGGCGGGCGGAGCCGCTGATCTTGCCTTTGCGGCAGACCTCTACCGCGGTGAGGTGCTTGCGGGCGAGTCCATTCCGGACGGGCTGGATGAGTGGTTCGGACCTTACCAGAGCACATATCGGCGCAAGGCGCTGCAACTCGTGGAGCGGTTGAGCCTCATGCTCTCCGATCCGGGCTCCGCCGAAGAGCCAGCCTGCGAAGGGCTCGCCGAGAGATTGCTCGCCTCGGACCCGACGATGGAGCCAGCCCACCGGGCCCTGATGCGGCTCCATATTCTCAGGGGACACGAGAACGCGGCCATCCGCCAGTTCGAGACCTGCCGGGCTCTCTTGAAGAAGCATCTCGGCGCCGAACCGGAAGCAGAGACGTTCTCCCTGGCCGTTTCGCTGCAGTCGCGACAACAACCCTTACATCAGCGGGCCGAACCGGGGCCTGACGTCATCTCGCAGATGCAGGCCGTTTCAGCCCCGACGAAGCATCACGATCGGCCCTCGGTCGCGGTATTGCCATTTCAGAATTTGAGCGGCGATGCGGAGCAGGAATATTTTGCCGATGGCATCGTGGAGGATATCACGATCGCCCTTGCCCAATTCCGCCATCTCTACGTCATCGCGCGGAATTCGAGCTTTACCTACAAAGGGCAGGCCGTCGACATCAAGCAGGTCGGGCGCGAGTTGAACGTGCGCTATGTGGTCGAGGGAAGTGTGCGTCGGACGGGAGACCGGCTCCGCATTGCCGGACAACTCATCGACACATCGACGGGTGCGCACCTTTGGGCAGACCGTTTTGATGGGACGCTTGCAAATATATTCGATCTTCAGGATCAGGTGGCCTCCAGCATCGTCGGCGCGATAACGCCGAAAGTAGAGGAGGCGGAGATAGAGCGCGCCAAACGCAAGCCGACGGAGAGCCTTGACGCTTACGACTATTATCTGCGCGGGTTGGCAGCGTTTGACCGGACGGTCACCAATAGATCGGTAACCGATAAGGCCCTGCGGCTGTTCATGAAGGCCATCGAGCGCGACCCGGAGTTCGCCATAGCGTATGCCCGGGCGGCGCGATGCTACGCGACCCGAAAGAGCAATGGCTGGATGGCCAATCCCGCCGAGGAGATTGCCGAAGCGACCCGACTGGCGAGAAGAGCGGTCGAACTCGGCTGGGACGATGCGGTTGCGCTCTCCTACGGTGGATATGTCCTCGGCTATGTCGGCGGCGACCTTGATGACAGTGCGGCCTGTATCGATCGCGCGCTCTTCCTCAATCCGAATCTCGCCGCTGCTCTGGGCACCAGCAGCTGGGTGAAGACCTGCCTTGGCGAGCCCGACAAGGCCGTCGAACATGCAGCCCTCGCCATGCGTCTGAGCCCTTTGGATCCCCGCCTGTTTGCCTGGCAGTTCAACACCGGCCTGGCTCATTTCTGCGCCGGACACTACGAGGATGCCGCCGTCTGGGCGGCGAGATCGTTACGCCACCAGCCGAATTATCCGAGCGCGATGCGTGTTATGGCGGCAGGTCAGGTCATGAGCGGGCGGAGTGCGGAAGCGCAGGGAACGATCGCTCGCCTGTGCCAGTTGGATCCCGCGCTCCGGCTTTCGAATCTTGCCGATATCCTGCCGCCGTTTCGGCGACCGGACGACCGTAACCGATATATCGAGGCTCTTCGAATGGCGGGGTTGCCGGAGTAGAAAAGCGGCGGAGAGTGCTTTCCGCCGCATGTCGGTTGGTGTTGCGGCCTCAGGCGGCTGGAACGTCGTCTGTTGTCGCGGTTCCGTTATCCTCAATGCCGGCGAGTTCACGCTTGATCTGCTCGGCAATTTCCTTCTCGATCGCCTCGCGCTGATCGGCAGGCATGGCCTTCAGGTCGTCCTCGGTCAGGCCGCGTGATTCCAGGTATCGGGCACGGATGAATTCGGCCGGGTCCATGTTGCTCCAGTCGGTGAATTCATCGACCAGGTTCCTGTGTGCGGCCTTGGCTTCCATTTCCGCGTCCGACGGGTTGATATAGGTCTCGTTGCCGGCTTGTACCGCCCACATCGTATTGGCGATCGACGGCGGGGTCGCGCTCGGCTGCAGGCCGGCGCCTGACTGATTGCGTGCACTGCCGCCAAATTCGTCGGCCTGCTTATTCTTGGATTTGCCCTGCTCGAAAAGTGCACCAAGGCCAGAGTAAATTGAAAGGCTGCTACCGATTTCCATGAAAAAATCCCCCTGATAAACGGTAGCAGTATGATGGGGCAAACCTGCCCGGAACTGGTGTCTCCTTCTGGCTGCACTACGGCAGCGAGTAGGCGATCACGTAGTCGCCCGGCTTGGTGCCGACCGAACCGTGGCCGCCCGCAACCATGACGACATATTGCTTGTTGTCATCGGTCATATAGGTCATCGGCGTTGCCTGACCGCCGGCCGGCAGCCGGGCTTCCCACAATTGTCGGCCGTTCGTCACGTCATAGGCGCGCAGGTAGTTGTCGACGGCGGCGCCCAGGAAGGCGACACCGCCCTTGGTCATCATTGGCCCGCCGATACCGGGCACGCCCACCTTGAAGGGCAGGGGCAGTGGCGTCATGTCGTGCACGGTGCCGTTCTTGTGCATGTAGGCGATGCGGCCGGTGCGGAGATCCACGCCGGCGACATAACCCCAAGGCGGCGCCTGGCAGGGAATCTGCAGCGGCCCGAGGAAGGGACCCATGAATACGCCGTAGGGCGCACCGTCATTGCGATTGAGGCCCTGTTCGCTGCCCTTCTCATCCTGGCCACGCGGCGGAATATCGGCGGCCGGTACCAGGCGCGAGGTGAAGGCCAGGTAGGTCGGCATGGCGAACATCACCTGGCGCTCCGGATCGACGGCGACCGAACCCCAGTTGAACGTGCCGAAGTTGCCGGGATAGACGATCGTTCCTTGCAGCGAGGGCGGTGTATAGCGGCCCTCGTATTTGTAGCGGTGGAATTCGATGCGGCAGGCAAGCTGGTCGAACAGCGAGACGCCCCACATGTCCTTTTCCTGCAGCGGCTCAGGGGAGAAGGTGAGATCGGAGATCGGCTGGGTCGGCGCGCTATGATCTTCCGGGATCGTGCCACCGGGTGCCGGAATCTCCTTGAAGGGAATGATCGGCTGGCCGGTGCGCCGGTCGAGCACGTAGATGTCGCCCTGCTTGGTAGGCGCGACGAGCGCCGGTACCGCTGTTCCATCTTCTTTCGTCAGGTCCACCAGCACCGGCTGGGCCGGCACGTCCATGTCCCAGAGATCGTGGTGAACGAATTGCTGCACCCATCGCAGCTGGCCCGTATTGATGTCGAGCGCCACGACCGACGACGAGAACTTCTCGACATTGGCGCTGCGGTTCATGCCGAGCTGGTCCGGCACCTGGTTGCCGAGCGGAATATAGACCATGCCGAGCTGGTCATCGACGCTGAAGACCGACCAGCTGTTCGGCGAATTCGTCGTGTAATGCTGGCCCTCGGCCAACGGTGTCGTCTGGTCGGGATTGCCGGAATCCCAGTTCCAGATCAGTGCGCCGCTGTTGATGTCGTAGGCGCGGATGACGCCGGACTGTTCTTTCGTCGAATAGTTGTCGTTGACCGCCCCGCCGATGATGATCTTGCCCGCGACAGCGACCGGCGGCGACGTGGAGTAGTAGTAGCCGGCCGGGTTGTATTGCATGCCGGTCTGTAGCTGCAGCACGCCATGGTCGGCAAAGCTCGCGCAGACCTGCCCGTTGGTCGCGTCGAGCGCGATGAGGCGCGCATCCGAAGTTGGCAGGTACACACGCTCCTTGCAGGGCTGGCCGGCAGGTGTCGCCTCATCGCTGTAATAGGTCACGCCGCGGCAAGTCTGGTGCTGCCGGTCCGGGTTCATGCCGGAATTGGCGTCATATTTCCATTTCTGCTGGCCGGTCTTGGCATCGAGCGCAATCGCCCAATTGTGCGGCGTGCAGAGATAAAGCGTGTTGCCGACTTTCAGCGGGGTCACCTGATAGGTGGTCTCGCCGACATCGTCAGGCCTCTTCACGTCGCCGGTCTGGTAGCGCCACACCTCATCGAGGGTGGAAACATTTTGCACAGTGATCTGGTCAAGCGGCGAATAGCGCTGGCCGTAGGGCGTGCGGCCATATTGATGCCATTCGCCGTCAGGCACATTGCCACCAAAAGCCGGCGTTGCAGCGGATGATTGCGTCGGCAGATCGCCGGCGAGGTCATGCGGATCCGTCGTCATGGAATATCCGGCGACGATGATGGCCAGAATGACCGGAATGGCCAGCGGCCAGGGATTGGCACCGTAATAGATGCCGGTCGGGCTGCGAAAGCCGAGCGGCCTGCGGATCCATGGCGTCAGCAGCCAGAGCCCGAAGAGGATGATCAGGCCGCCGCGCGGGCCGAGCTGCCACCAGTCGAACCCCACCTCCCAGATTGCCCAGGAGAGAGCCACGACGACGAGTACCGCATAGACCCACAGCGCGACTGCCTTGCGCATGAGAAGCAGGCCTGCCGTCAGCAGGAACATCAGTCCCGCGAAGAGATAGAAGACGCTGCCGCCAAGCGTGACGAGCCACAGCCCCCCGCCGCCGAGCGCCAGTCCGAAAATGATGAAGAGTATGGAGGTAATGACGATTGCCATAAGGCAGTCTCCCGCTGGTTAGCCGGATCGGAAAATGGCGAAAAACATACGCCGATCAGGCAGATAGAGCGGGAGGCCTGCCTTTCAACCGCCGCATTTGGCCGCGGTTGAAACTGGCGCGCTAGCTGGCTTTTGCAAGCTCTCGGTCGATTGCGGAAACGAGGCGGTTGTCGTCCGCCGTGACGTCAGGGGCGAATCGGGCAACGACCTTGCCATTGCGGCCGACGAGGAATTTCTCGAAGTTCCAGAGGATTTCCTTGTCGTCACCGGCAAGGCCGGCGCCCTTCAGCCGCTCACGCATCGGCCCTTCGCCTGTCGTTTTCACATCGGAGCCGGTCAGGTTCTTGTAGAGCGGGTGCTTGTCCGGTCCCTTGACGGAAATCTTCGAGAACATCGGGAAATCGACGCCGAAGGTGCTGGTGCAGAAATCCAGGATTTCCGCATCCGTGCCCGGCTCCTGGCCCTTGAAGTCATTGGCCGGGAAGCCGGCGATGACGAAGCCGCGCTCGCGCTTGTCGGCATAGAGCTTTTCAAGCCCTTCATACTGCACCGTCAGGCCGCACTTGGAGGCGACATTGACGATGAGCAGCACCTGGCCGCGATATTCGTTGAGCGTCGTCTCACGTCCTTGCACTGTCTTGACCGGAATATCGAGAAGGTCAGTCATTGTTATCTCCAATGAATATGGGGCGAGTTGAATTGGAACTGTCTGAAATCAGGTTCCGCAGAAGGTCTGGAGCACCCGCTCTTCCGGCTTCGGCGGGTCCATATAGGCTGCAAACGCCGGCTGTTCCTCATAGGGGTGCGAAAGAACTGTGAGTAGCGCCTCGAACAGCGAAAAATCGCCGTCCTCAACGGCCGCCACGATCGCCTGCTCGACCCGATGGTTGCGCGCAATGAAGGCCGGATTGACCTGCTTCATTGCTGCAGCCCGATTACTGGGCATCTGCGGATCGCGCGAAAGCCGCTCGCGCCAGCGCGCCAGCCATTCGGTGCCGGCAGCAGGCTCGCGGAAAGTCGATGTGAATACCGCCTCGGACGCCTCGTCGCCTGCAACAGCCGACAGCCGCCGGAAGGTCAGCGTAAAATCCGCGCCCCCTGCCTGCATCAGCGCCAGCAATGACTGGATGAGTTCGAGATCGCCGTCTTCGATTGAAGTCAGGCCGATCTTGCCGCGCATGCCCTGCAGCCAATAGGCGTGGAAACGCTCGCCATAGGCCTTGATGATGGCGTTCGCATGCTCGATCGCCTTGTCTTTGTCGGCATCAACAAGCGGCAGCAGCGCTTCACCGAGCCGCGCCAGGTTCCATTGCCCGATGCCCGGCTGATTGGCATAGGCGTAGCGCCCGTGCTGGTCGATCGAAGAGAACACCGTCATCGGATCGTAGATATCCATGAAGGCGCAGGGACCGAAATCGATCGTCTCGCCTGAGATCGTCATGTTGTCGGTATTCATCACTCCATGGATGAAGCCCACCTGCAGCCAGCGGGCGATCAGCGCCGCCTGCCGGTCGCAGACAGCTTCATAGAGCGCGAGATAGGGATTTTCCGCCGCCGCCAGCTCGGGATAGTGCCGTTCGATGACATGATCGGCGAGCGCCTTTATGCCATCCTCGTCGCCACCAGCGGCAAGATACTGGAAGGTACCAACGCGGATATGGCTTGCTGCGACGCGCGTGAAGACGGCGCCCGGCAAGATATCCTCACGCCGAACGCCTTCGCCGGTCAGCACGGAGGCAAGCGCCCGCGTGGCGGGAATGCCGAGCGCAAACATCGCCTCGCTGATGATATATTCACGCAGCACCGGACCGAGAGCTGCCCGCCCGTCGCCGCGGCGCGAAAACGGCGTCTGGCCCGCGCCCTTGAGCTGGATATCGCGGCGCTTCCCGTTGCGGTCGATCACTTCTCCGAGAAGGATCGCGCGCCCGTCGCCGAGCAGTGGCACGAAATGCCCGAACTGATGGCCGGAATAGGCCATCGCCAGTGGCTCCGCGCCGCCAGGCACGAGATTTCCGGAAAAAATTGCTGCGCCATCGCGCTTCAGGACCTCGACATCAAGCCCCAGTTCTCTAGCCAGCGGTTCGTTGAGCTTGATCAGCCACGGCTCGGCCACCTGCGTCGGCGCCTGCAGGGCGAAGAAGTTCTGCGGTAGCCGCACATAGCTGTTGTCGAAGCCGAAGGCGTTGTCCGGCGGGTTTGTCTGCGGGGCGGAGGTCATGACTAATAGGTAGGGCCGCAGATGCGGTCACGCAAGCCGCCTTAGGTCCCAAACCATCCGCTTCACGAAGGGCAAAAAAGTGCAAGGAATGGTGATCGGCCTTTACCTCTCGGCAAAGCAGATGTGCCATAAAAGACATAGCGCCGCCATGATTGCAGGCGTATAGCAAACCATCTCCTCTTGGCATTTTTGCCATGTCATCCCCGCGGCCTTGTCGCCCCGTGTGCTCCGCTGCGCCTTTGCGAGTGATCCCTGACGATGTCGGATCAGATTTATCATGCGCCGATGGTCCGGCGTGCAGCACCCAATTTCCGGGTGATCGCGATGATTGTCGCGAGTGCCATGCTCATGGAAAATGTCGACGCAACCGTGCTGGCGACCGCGCTGCCGACGATGGCGCGCGATTTCGGCGTCGACGCCCCGGCCATGTCGATTGCGCTGACCTCCTACCTGCTCAGCCTTGCGATCTTCATCCCCGCCAGCGGCCGCGTGGCAGACAGTTTCGGCTCGCGCACCGTCTTCCGCTCGGCGATCGCCGTCTTCGTGGTTGGCTCGATCCTCTGTGCCTTTGCGCCGACCTTGACGTTCCTCGTGCTTGCCCGCCTGCTGCAGGGCATCGGCGGCGCCATGATGATGCCCGTCGGCCGTCTGGTGCTGATGCGCAGCGTCGACCGCAAGGATATGGTCAGCGCCATGTCCTGGCTGCTGGTGCCGGCGCTGATCGGCCCGATCGTCGGCCCTCCGCTCGGCGGCTTCATCGTCACCTATCTCGACTGGCGTTGGATCTTCTACATCAACGTGCCGATCGGCATCATCGGCATGATCTTCGTGTCGATCTATATTGACGAGGTGAAGGGTAAGGCCGCCGGTCCCTTCGATACGATCGGCTTCATCCTCTCGGGCATTTCGCTCGGCTCGATGCTGTTCGGCTTCGAATTGTCGAGCCATGAAGGGCAGGGTTCCTTCTCGATCTTCCTCATTGCGATCGGCCTGCTCTTCGGCATTGCCTATCTGCGCCATGCCCGCAGGCATCCGGCCCCGATCATGGATTTCTCGCTGATGAAGGTGCCGAGCTTCGGCACCTCTGTCATCGCCGGTTCGCTGACGCGCATCACGCAGGGCGCGCAGCCCTTCCTGCTGCCGCTGCTCTTCCAGATCGGCTTCGGTCTTTCAGCCGCCGCCGCGGGGCAGATCGTCATTTCCACCGCACTCGGCGCGCTGTTCATGAAACCCCTGGCAAAGGCCGTCTTCCGCCGTTTCGGTTTCCGCCGAAGCCTTATTATAAACGGCATTCTCGGCACGATCGGTTATGGTCTCTGCGCCGCCTTCCGGCCGGATTGGCCGATGCCGCTGATCTTCATCGCGCTCGTGCTCAGCGCCTTCTTCATGTCGTTCCAGTTCACCGCCTATAATACCATCGCCTATGACGAGATCAGCCAGGAACGCATGAGCTCGGCCACGAGCTTCTACACCACCTTCCAGCAGCTGATGCTCTCGCTCGGCATCTGCATCGGCGCACTGGCGCTGCATGCCTCGATGGCGTTCAACGATGTCGAAACGCCGAAGCTTGGCGATTTCTCCGCCGCCTTCATCGTGGTTGCGATCATTTCGATCAGCGCCACCATCTGGAACCTGCGCTTCTCGCCGACGGCGGGCGAAGAGATCAGCGGCTACAGGGTCAAGCACAAGAAAGGCGCCGCAGCCTGAAGCTGAGGCGCCTTCCTCTTCGTCAGAGGCCGACAGGTTCCCGCAATCGCCTGCGCCGCAATGGACGCGCCTTGCGTTGGTCCGCCTGGAGCCCGTAGGCCATGCGGCGGTCGAGGTCCTCGAAGGCCGCAAGATCCATATCCTGCAATGCCACCTCCACAGCCGCCTCCGGTTCGGCTTGCGTCTGTTGCCCTTTAATCGCAAGCCACAGATCACGCCAGCTGCGCCGGCGTGTCATTGCCCCCACCATCGTCACGCCATGCCCTCCCGCTCACTCCGTCACGCCGCCCGGGGCAGGCACGCTTCGCAGATCGCCGCAACATGGCGGTGGTCGGTGCCGCAGCAGCCGCCGAGCACGTGTACCTGCGGCATGCGGCGAAGGAGCTCGCGGTAGCGTTGGCCGAGATCGGCAGGGTCGCCGGCATCCAGCACCTCACTGTTGTCGAGCTGTTCATGGCTCATGGTCGAAGCGTTGGCGCGGATGCCGGAAATGCGCTTTACCCAGCCGCTGCCATGATCGAGCGCCGCCTCGAAATGCGTCGGGTGGGCGCAGTTGATCATGTAGTAGGCCGGCGATCCGCCGGTGGCCGCATCCGTCGTCTCGATCGCATCCTGAAGGCTGCGGCCGGTCACCAGCCTGCCATCCGTCTCCAGCGTGAAGGAGATGGCACAGGGCATGCCGAGCGTGCTGGCTGCCCGCGCAATACCGATCGCCTCGTCGATATTGGTCAGCGTGAAGGCGGCGACCATATCGGCCTCGGTGCCGGCGAAGGTCTCGATCTGGAAGGCGTGATAGTCCTCCGCTTCGTCGGCGCTCATCACGCCCGCCTTGTAGCCGTCGCCGCGCGGGCCTATGGCGCCGCTGACGACGATTGGCTGCTCCGGTCGCTCATAGTCGTGGCGCAAGCCCACGAGCAGTTCGACGGCTTGCTCGTTTGCCGTTTGCAGCGCTTCGGTCGTATAGTTGAGCTTCTGACCCCAGTCGGGATTGGCACGCCATGTGGCGGTGTCGAGCACGAAACCTGTGCCGTGTCGCCGGGCGATATCCAGGTAGCGGCGATAGTAGTTCTTCGTGCGCTCCCGCCCGTCTTCGGATGCCAGCAATACGAAGGAGGCGAAATGCGGAAGATCGATGCCTTCTTGAAAGATCATCGTGGTTTCCATGCCGCCATCGCTAATGAAGGCGCCGCCTTTAAGCTGCGGCAACCCATGCCTGTACTTTGCCATCGTGAAACCTCTCCAGTCGAGGCGCCTGAAATGACTGCCGTCGATGGTCATGTTCTGCCGCTTATTCTGGTGTCAAACTAGGCGACTTGCGGTATACTATCACAGGTTTCGAATTTTGCGGATTGAAATCAATCCCTTGCATGGGCCGGTGCTGCCGGGGGCGCAGGCAGGCTCGATCTAGCTGTCCAGAAAACTGTACCGTGGGTACAGGAGGGGAACATGCGAAAGGGTGAAGAAACGCGGAATCGCATCCTTGATGTGGCGGAAGCAGCGGTCCTGCAGAAGGGGTTCGGCGGCACGTCCATCGAGGAATTGATCGTCGAAACCGGCATTACCAAGAGCGGCTTCTTTTACCACTTCAAGGACAAGAACGAGCTCGCGAAAGCGCTGCTCAACCGCTACATCGAAAACGACGAACGCATCTATGACGAGATCTTCAGCCGTGCGCGCGATCTGATGGATGATCCGCTTCAATCCTTTCTGCTGGGCTTGAAGCTGCTCTCCGAACTGGTCGCCGACCTGCCGAACGGCCATCCGGGCTGCCTCGTGGCGACGGTCTGCTATTACGAGCGGCTCTTCGATCGCGAGATCCAGGAGACAAACCGCAATGCCGTACTTGCCTGGCGCCGCCGCTTCGGCCGCATGTTCCGCGAGATCATGGAAGTCTATTCGCCACGCGAGCCCGTCGATGTCGACCAGCTCGCCGATATGGTTTCTTCGGTGCTGGAAGGCGGCATCGTTCTCTCAAAGACGCTGAAGGAGCCGAATACGCTCGCCGAACAGGTGCTGATGCTGCGCATCTTCGTGAGGATGCTCTTCCTGCCCGCCATCGAGTCGCCGCTCGTTGCCGTCAGACATGAACATATCTATGGCACGGTGAGGAGTGGCGACCAGCTTTAGGCTTTGCCATCTTCCAGCTCAGCCGCCAGGCCGGCAAGCTTGCGTACGGTGTTGAGGTTGCGGGACGTGCCCGCCTTCAGTGCCGGAAGCTTCAGCTTCGATCGGCCGGAGCCGATGGGATAGTGCACATAGATTTCGCGCCCGGCGAGCTTTGCTTCCTCGCCGTCGGGCGCCACCATCTTTTCCAGCGCATCCTTGGGTGCTGCCTCGGGCAGGAAATAGACCAGCAGAAAATTCGGCTTGGCCTCGGGGAAGGGCGCGTGGGCGATGATGCCGTCAAGCTCCTTGCGGCTGCGCACCATCACGCCCGGCCGCTTGCCCATCTTCTTTCCCAGCGCCTCGTCGAGCTTCGCCTCCACCGCCTTTTCGGCCCCATCCGAACGGAACAGGACGTTGCCGCTCTGGATGTAGGTCTTCACGTCGGTGAAGCCGAGCTGCTCGCAGATCGACTTCAGCTCGGCCATCGGCAGGGAGCCCGTGCCGCCGACATTCACGGCTCTCAGCAGCGCGATATAGACGGCCATTTCTCCCTCCCTTGAGCGAGTGGCGCACCAGGGCACGCCACATCCGCGCGCCCTACATCTTGGCCGCTACCTTTATCGCAAATGCATATTCGAATGCGATCTCTTCCAGCCGCTGGAAGCGGCCCGAAGCCCCGCCATGGCCAGCGTCCATGTTGGTCTTGAGCAGGATGGGTGCGGCACCCGTCGTCTTGTCGCGCAGCTTTGCGACCCATTTCGCCGGCTCCCAATAGGTGACGCGCGGGTCCGTCAGGCCACCGAGCGCCAGGATCGGCGGATAGGATTTCGCGCCGACATTGTCATAGGGCGAATAGGCGGCGATCTGCTCGTATTCTTCGCGGCTCTCGATCGGGTTGCCCCATTCCGGCCATTCCGGCGGAGTGAGCGGCAGCGTGTCGTCGAGCATGGTGTTCAGGACGTCGACGAAAGGAACGGCGGCGATGAGACCCGCGAATTTCTCCGGCGCCATGTTGGCGACCGCACCCATCAGCATGCCGCCGGCAGACCCGCCCTCGGCGATGATGTTTGCGTAGGACGTGAACTTCTCCTGATTCAGATAGTCAGCGGCAGCGATGAAGTCCTTGAACGTATTGGTCTTCTTGTCCATCTTGCCGTCTTCGTACCAGGCAAAGCCCTTGTCCTTGCCGCCGCGAATATGGGCGATGGCATAGACGAAGCCACGATCGGCGAGCGACAGGCAATTGGTGTTGAAGCCGGCTGGAATGGTAATGCCATAGGCACCGTAGCCATAGAGCAGGCAGGGAGCGGAGCCGTCGAGCGGCGTATCCTTGCGATAGAGCAGGGTCACCGGTACCTTTTCGCCATCCCATGCCGGAGCAAAGACGCGGCGGGTGACATAGTCGTCAGGGTTATGGCCCGATGGCACTTCCTGCGTCTTCAAGAGCGTGCGCTCGCGGGTGACCATGTTGTAGTCGTAGAGCTGCGAGGGCGTCGTCATCGAGGAATAGGAGAAGCGGATGACGTCTGTGTCATATTCGGCGGCACCCGAAAGGCCGAGCGAATAGGCTTCCTCGTCGAAGGCGATTGCATGTTCTTCGCCGCTCTGACGGTCGCGGATCATGATCTGCGGCAGGCCGTCCTTGCGCTCGAGCCACAGGAGATGGCGGGCATAGGCCATGTGGCTGATGATCAGCGTGCCTGGCTTGTGCGGCACGATCTCGCGCCAGTTTTCCTTGCCCGGCTTGTCAACGGGCGTTTCCATGATCTTGAAATCCTTGGCGCCGCCGTCATTGGTGAGGATGTAGAAAACGTCGCCGCCTTCGGTCAGCGAATATTCGATGCCTTCTTCACGCACCGCTACCAGCTTCGGCTCGGCGTTCAGGTCCTTCGTCGACAAGAGGCGATATTCGCTCGTCTCGTGGTCATGGATGTCGATGTAAATGAAGTCGTCGAGCAGCGAGCCGCCGACGCCCATGAAGAAGCCGGCATCCGCCTCCTCGTAAACCAACCGGTCTTCGCTCTGCGGCGTGCCGAGGACGTGGTGGAAAACCTTCGAGGGGCGGTGGTTCTCGTCGAGCGCCGAATAGAAGAAACTCTTCCCGTCGGGCGCCCAGACCCCGCCGCCACCGGTATTCTCGATCACGTCGGACAGGTCTTCGAGGCTTGAAAGATCGCGAACCCTGAGCGTGAAGAATTCCGAGCCTTTGTCGTCATAGCCCCAGATGCCGCGGCTGTGGTCCGTGCAATGATCGAGGCCGGCGAGTCGGAAATAGGCCTTGCCGGCGGCTTCCTTGTCGCCGTCGAGAAGGATTGTGCGGATCGTCTCGTCCTTCACATTGCCATCGCGCGGGATGCGGAAATAGCGTGGCTGCTCGCCGCCGGTGACAAACGACGTGCCGTAGGCATGAGGGCCGTCCTTCATCGGGACCGAGCTGTCGTCTTCCTTGATGCGGCCGCGCATTTCGGCAAACAGCACCTTCTGCAAGGCCTTGGTGTCTTCCATGGCCGCGTTCATGTAGCCATTTTCTGCCTCCAGATGGGCGCGGATATCCGCGTCGAGGATGGAGGGATCCTTGAACATGGCCTGCCAGTTGTCTGCCCGCAGCCAGGCATAGTCGTCAGTGCGCGTGATGCCGTGCCGCGTATCGGAGACGGGTCTTTTTTCAGCGGCGGGCGGGGCGGGCAGGTTCTTGAAAGCGGTCAAGGAAAGCTCCGTAAAGGGCGGTATCGGTGGGCAAGAGATAGAGGTGCGGCGGGTCATGATCAAGCGTCGGCCGGTGAACCTTATTGAGACAAAATGGCCGGCTCGTTGCCTTGATGTCACCACATTGTTTAAGAATGTCCGCTAGCGCTGCGCGAAAATTGCACCCGCGTCAGGCCTCCGGCAAGCTTCCGGCGGCATTATGATGAATACATAACAGTAAAGGTTTCTCCGTAATGCCGAAACGTCTGGTCCTGTTTATGTCGCTTGCAGCCCTTGCAGCCTCGTCCGCCCTTGCAGTCGATCCCGCCATCAAGAAGCAGCTCGAAAAGCTGGATCCGGCCACCCGCCTCGAGCAGAGCTGCGATACCGAAGCCATGAGTCGCATCAACCAGGACGGCACCGGCTTCCGGCCGGACAAGGTCATCGCGTACACATTCAAGGACCCGATCCCAAGCGATGACCGCCTCGAAGCCCCCGGCGCCGTCTTCCGCAGCAAGGGCGATTGGTATCACCTTTCCTACACCTGCATTACCGGCCCGCAGCACATCAATGTGCGTAACCTGCAGTACAAGATCGGTGACAAGGTGCCGAAGGATAAGTGGACAAAATACTATCTTTACGATTGAGCCCTCGGCCTCTTCCCGGCACTCTCGCATTCCGGTGACGGGCACAGGAATGCGGGCAGATTGAGACATGAACCGCTCGCGCCGGGCGGCGTCAGGCCACATGGCCCGCTTCGTTTCTTTGTTTTAATATTGCCTGAAACATCAATTGAATCTGA
>Ga0209256_1002428_pt1 | contig 15246 bp, 13 predicted proteins | sample AraplaCol_mCL_r2_2_FD_184270 | JGI IMG/M metagenome (GOLD analysis project Ga0209256, IMG submission 184270) | Arabidopsis root microbial communities from North Carolina, USA - plate scrape MF_Col_mCL_r2 (SPAdes) (version 3) | ecosystem: Host-associated > Plants > Roots > Endosphere | place...
GAGGTCGCGCCGGGCGCCGGTCCGGTCGCGCCGCCGGCCGACCAGGTCAAGACGCTGCTGGTGGGGGCCGCGCGTGATCTTCCGATCACCGACGCGACGCTCAAGCAGCAGGTTATCGACGACCTGCGCCGCGACCTGACCCTGACGTCCTTCTCGCCGCACCCGACCCTGCTGGCCGACAAGATCGACAACGAGCAGACCCTGGTCTTCTCGCTGCAGGCGCCGCCGTCCAAGCCGGGCGGCAAGTCGGGGCCGGGCATTGGCCGCACCGACACCGACGTCAAGCGCTTCGATCCCAACGATTTCTCGCGCACCCTGGTGCTGGGCGACACCGACCGCTGGACGCTGTCGGTCCAGAAGACCGACTTCAAGGTCGGCCACCCGTTCCACATCCACGTCAATCCGTTCGAGCTGGAATCGGCCACCAAGGACGGCGTCGACCTGACCAAGGATCCGAACTCGGAATATTTCGGCCTGACGGGCGTCTTCAAGGACACCCTGTTCGTCGAGCCGGGCGTCGTGGTGAAGGTGCGCAGCCACTACGCCCGCTACATCGGCGACTTCGTCCTGCACTGCCACATCCTCAACCACGAGGACAAAGGCATGATGGAGATGGTCCGTGTGGCCGATCGCGGTCCCGACGGCAAGCCGATCGCCCTGGGCCACGGCCTCACCGACGTCGCCGGGCCGGAAGGCGCGGCCCGTCCGCCGGGTCATATGGACCACTGAGGAAAAAGGGGGCGGCCTCGCGGCCGCCCCCTTCATTCATTTGATATCCGAAGTCCTTCAGGCTCCTCGGGGAAGTCAGGCGAAGCGCCAGGCTTCCTCGGCGGCGCGCTTGAGGGCGCGGGACTTGTGCAGGGTCTCGTCGTACTCGGCGTCCGCGTCGCTGTCGGCGACCACGCCGCCGCCGGCCTGGACGTACATCATGCCGTCCTTGACCAGGGCCGTGCGCAGCACGATGCAGGTGTCCACCGAGCCGTCGGCGCCGATATAGCCCACCGCGCCGGCGTAGCCGATGCCGCGCTTTTCGACTTCCAGCTCGTCGATGATCTCCATCGCCCGCACCTTGGGCGCGCCCGACAGCGTGCCGGCGGGCAGGGCGGCCATCAGCACGTCCACCGGATCGACATTCTCGGGCGCATTGCCCTCGACGTTCGAGACGATGTGCATCACGTGGCTGTAGCGCTCGATCGTGAAGCTGTCGGTGACGCGCACATTGGCGTGCTTGCCCTTGGAGCCGCTGTTGCTGCCGGCCTGGCCGAGCATGGCCACGCGGCCCACGTCGTTGCGGCCCAGGTCCAGCAGCATCAGGTGCTCGGAGCGTTCCTTGGGATCGGCCAGCAGTTCCTTCTCCAGCGCCAGGTCCTCTTCCGGCGTCGCGCCGCGGGGGCGGGTGCCGGCGATCGGGCGGATGGTGATCTTGCCGTCGCGCAGGCGGACCAGGATCTCGGGGCTGGAACCCACCAGGTTGAAGCCGTCCAGGTCCAGGAAGAACAGGAACGGCGACGGGTTGGTCCGGCGCAGCGAGCGGTAGAGCGCGAAGGCGTCCAGGCCGAATGGGGCGCGGAACCGGTGGCTGGGCACCACCTGGAAGATGTCGCCGGCCCGGATGTATTCCTTGGCCTTCTCGACAACGTCCCGGTAGTCCTCGCGGCTGACCGGGGTGGTGAACTCCATCGGCCCCTGCGGCGCGCGCGGGGCGTCGTGGGCCAGCGGACGGCGCAGGTCGGCCATCACCGTCTCGATGCGCTCACGGGCCGCCGCATAGGCGTCCTTGGCCGACACGCCGGGCGTTGGGCGCGCCGTCGTCGTCAGGACGATCTCCTGGGCGATGGCGTCGAACACGGCCACGATCGAGGGCCGGGTCATGATGCCGTCGGGCAGGCCCAGGCTGTCGGGATTGATGTCCGGCAGCTTCTCGACCAGGCGCACGGTGTCGTAGCCCAGCGCGCCGAAGATCCCCGCCGCCATCGGCGGCAGGCCGGCCGGCAGCTCCATCTTCGACTGGGCGATCAGGTCGCGCAGGCTGTCCAGCGCGCCGCCTTCCAGCGGCGTGAAGCGGCCGGCGGCGATGTCGCCGTCGCGGGCGATCTCGGCCTGGTCGCCGCGGCAGCGCCACACGACGTCCGGCTTCATGGCCACGATCGAATAGCGGCCGCGCCAGGCGCCGCCCTCGACGCTCTCGAACAGGAAGGCGTAGGGCCGGCCGTGGCCGATCTTCAGATAGGCCGAGACCGGGGTCTCCAGGTCGTCGATCAGCCGCGTCCAGACCAGCTGCGGGAGGCCGGCGTCGTAGCCGGCCGCGAAGGCGTCGAAGCCCGGCTCGAGGCTCATTGAGCCGCGCCCGGCTTCGTGGCCGTGTCCTTGCCGCTCTTGGCCAGGGCGTCGGTGTCGACGCCGAGGGCCTGGCGGGCCAGGGTCAGGTTGGTCTTCGGCTTCAGCTTGGCCATGGCGGCCACGCGGCTGGCCTGACCCACGTCGCGCATATAGGCCATGCTGGTCTGCGGACGCAGGGTCTCGGTGGCGCGGGCGATCTCGGCGACGTCGCCGGTGTGCACGCCCTCGATGCGGCCGACCACGTAGGTCAGCTGCGGCGCGTTCGGCGCGGCCGGAGCGCGGGCGGTGAACACCTCGCCCGGCTTGGCGTTGAAGGCGCCGATCAGCAGGTCGCGGCCCAGGGCCTGGTACTGGCGGGCGTTCTCGCGCGACAGGCCGGCGACCTTCTGCACCTTCGAGCCGGCGGCGGCGGCGACGCTGTCCAGCGACTCGCCCTTGCGGACGCGCGCGGCCAGTTCGTCGGCCTTGGCCTTCAGGCGCTTGGACAGCTCCTGCAGCATCCACTGGTTGGCCAGCGGACCCTTGATCTCGGCCAGCGGGGGCAGTGCGGCGGGGATCACCTTCACGACGCGGACGGCGAAGTACTCGCCCTTCTCGGCCTCGATCAGGTCGCTCTCGCCGCCGTTCGGCAGGGCGAACGCGGTCTTCAGCACGTCCGGCGTCAGGCCGGCGAAGGGCTGGCCGGCCAGGTCCGTGCCCTGGGCCGTGATCGGCGGGCTGGTGACCACCAGGGCGGCGGCCTTGCCGGCGGCGTCGACGACATTGGCGCCGGCGTCGCGGGCGTCCTGATAGGTCTGGGTCTGCTCATAGGCCTTGGCCTGGGCGTTCTGGACGCGCAGGTCGGCCTCGATCTTCGGACGGGCGGCTTCCAGCGAAGCGGCCTTGGCCGGGGTGATCTTGGTCAGCTTGATCACCGACTGGCCCAGCTCGCCGGCGATCGGCGGGCTGATCTGGCCCTCGGCCAGCGAGAAGGCGGCGTCGGCGACCTTGCGGTCGGGCAGGGCGGTCTTGGGCTTGTCGGCGATGACCACCGGGGTCTTGCCATAGGCCTTGGCGACGGCGGCCGGGTCCTCGCCCTTGCGCAGGCGCTCGGCGATGGCGGCGGCGGCCTTGGCGTCCGGGGCGACGATCTGGATCAGCGAACGGGTTTCCGGCGCGGCCAGGGTGTCCTTGCGGAAGTCGAAGGTCTTCTGAACCTCGGCCGGATCCACGGTCACGGTCGGCTCCAGGGCCTTGGCGCTGAAGCGCACGATCGCCAGCTGGCGCGTCTCGGGACGCGTCAGGGCGGCGGCGTTTTCCTTCATGAAGGCCTGCAGCTGGGCGTCGGTCGGCGCGGCCGGCTGGGGCACGCTGGCCGGGTTGATCGCGAAGGCGGCCAGGTCGCGGCTTTCCAGGCCGTAGACGGCCTGCAGGGCCGAATAGATGCGCGGCGTGCGCAGGCCGTTGGCGACGCTGGCGTAGAACTGCGACTGGGCGATGTCGTCGCGCAGCGAGGCTTCGAAACGGGTCGGGGTCAGGTTGTTCTCGGCCAGCAGGCGCTGGTAGGCGACCTTGTCGAACTGGCCGGTGATCGGGTTGAACGGGCGCTGGCCGGCCGGCAGCTCGCTCATCTGCTTGTGCAGGGTGGTGGCGATCAGCGTCTCGGACGGGCGCACGCCCATCTTGGCGATCAGCTCGGCCATCGATTCCTGCAGGGCCAGCTCCTGGACCATCTGGCGGTCCACGCCGCGCGCGACGGCCTCGTCGGGCGTCAGGCTCTGGCCCTGGCTTTCGAGCTGGCGGCGATAGGTGTCGAAGCGGCTCTTGAAGTCCTCGGGCGTGACCTTGCGCGCGCCGACGTCGACCACGTCGGCGGCGGGCGAGCGCTTGAAGACGTCGCTGATGCCGAAGACGGCGAAGCTGACGATCAGCAGGCCGAACAGGACGACCGCGAAGGGCGATTTAGCGAGGGAGCGAAAACCGGCGAGCATGACGTTGGAACTACCTTCTGAGTTTCGCCCGATGTCGTTCGCACGGACGGCCGCCACGGCGACGCACTCGATGCGAGCAAGCGGGTATAGTAGAGGCCAAGGCGAGTGAGCAAGCCGAAGCGGACTTGACTTCCGAAGGGACCACGTCCCCAAAGCCACTCTCATGACCGTTTCTCTGACGACGCCCCGGCCGTTGATCGCCGGAAATTGGAAGATGTTCGGCCTCGAGGCCTCGCTGGACGAGGCCCGGGCCGTCGCCGCGGCGGTCGCCGAGGCCCCGCCCGCCGCCCGAGTCGCCATCTGTCCGCCCGCCACCTTGCTGCACCGCATGGCCGAAACGCTTTCCGGCGAAACGGTGATCGTCGGCGGCCAGGACTGCCATCCGGCCCCGCAGGGCGCCTACACCGGCGATGTCTCGGCCGCGATGCTGGTCGACGCCGGCGCCCGGCTGGTGATTCTCGGCCACTCCGAGCGGCGCGGCGGCTACGGCGAAACCTGTGAATTGGTCTCGGCCAAGGTCGAGGCCGCGCTCGCGGTCGGCCTGGAGCCGATCATCTGCTGCGGCGAGACCCTGGCCCAGCGCGAGGCCGGCGACGCCGAGTCGATCGTCACCGGCCAGATCCGCAACTCGCTGCCGGCCGGCTTGGCGGGCCAGGCCTTCGCCGTCGCCTACGAGCCCGTCTGGGCGATCGGCACGGGCCTGACCCCGACCCCGGCCGACATCACCGCCATCCACAAGGCCATCCGCGCCATCCTCGTCGAGCGCTTTGGCGACCAGGGCGCGGCCGTGCCGATCCTCTACGGCGGCTCGGTGAAGCCCGACAACGCCGCCGAGATCCTGGCCACCGAGGAAGTCGGCGGCGCCCTGGTCGGCGGCGCCTCGCTGAAGGCCGCGGACTTCCTGGCGATCATCCGGGCGGCCTAGGCTTTTCCTTGCGAGGGAGCAGGACCCAGGCCATTTTCAGCAATGGCTGATCCCTCTCCCCTTGCGGGAGAGGGTGGCCTCCCGGAGGGAGGTCGGGTGAGGGGTCTCTCAGACCTCAACACTGCGTGCGGCGGCCAGGCCGGGCGGGGCGTCTCAAGTCTGAGAGACCCCTCATCCGTCGGCCTTCGGCCGCCACCTTCTCCCGCAAGGGGAGAAGGATCGCTGATGGGGATAGCGCGCCGTCGATCCCCGATGATCGCACCAAAGACCCCAACCAATCCAATCCCTTGCAACTTTCTCAGCGCTCTGGATCAGACGCGCTGAAACCCGCTGCATAATGGACCCGTCCCGTCGCAGGGAGAGGGCGCAAGGATCCGGCCCGAAGCGTGCGGCGGTGATGCGATCGAGCGGGGCCGCCGGAGCTGCGTGAGCAGGGCCGAACGGCTTAAATGAGGATGGAGGACGTAAACCCATCCATCGGGAGCTTGCCTAAATAGGCTCCCGCCCGTCCAAGGGTCCGCGCCGCATGCACGCCTGGCAGCCAAGAAACGGGGCGCACTGCATGGGGAAGGGGTGAAGGGCGGAAGAGGCCCGCGCGCCCCGGCCTGAGGGATAACGATCGCGCGGGGCGTCCAGCTTCGTCGAAACGGTACTTAAAACACACAACTCCGGGCGAGGCCCGGACGCCCCGCGCCCTCTCCACACCCTCAGCGGTTCACCGCGTGAGATCGCAAACCCGTTCCCTCTCCCCTTGCGGGAGAGGGTGGCCTCCCGGAGGGAGGTCGGGTGAGGGGTCTCTCAAACCTCAACACTGCGTGCGGCGGTCAGGCCGGGTGGAGGCGTCTCACATTTGAGAGACCCCTCATCCGACCTGCTTCGCAGGCCACCTTCTCCCGCAAGGGGAGAAGGGCCCTACAGCTCCAACCCGTACAGCCGCCCGTCCCGGCGCTCGCCGTCCCGGTCGACCTGGCCCTTCAGATAGGCCGCGCCCTTGAAGCCCAGGCGTTCCAGCAGCTTCTCGGCGCGGGCGTCGCCGACCTGGGTGCGGGCGACCACGTGCTTGAGGTCGCTGGCGGCGGCGTGGGCGAGGAGGGCGCTGACCGCCTCCTGGGCGTAGCCGTTGCCCCAGGCCTCGCGGGCCACGATGAAGCGCAGTTCGGCCCGGTGGCGGCGCTCGTCGATCTCGACGAACTCGCAGGCGCCGACGAAGGCGCCGGTCGCGGTCAGGCGGATGGTCCAGTAGAGCGCGGTCCCGGCCTGCATGTCCTCGACCTGGCCGACCACGCAGGCGGCGACCTCGTCAGGATCCTCCAGCGGCGCCCGGTCCCAGTGCGCCATCAGTTCCGGATCGCTGAGGAACGGATAGATCAGCGGGGCGTCTTCGGCGACCAGGGGCTTCAGGGTGAGGCGTTCGGTCTCGAGAATCATGCGCGCCCTAAAACTGGATTGGGGAACTTGAGTTGGCAGGCCGTCGCCCCACCTATGGCGTGCGCGCGCCGGTAGTGGTAGAGGGGCCGCTTCGTTTTTCGCAGCCGGTCCTCTGACTGCACTGAATCGAGAACTGTTTCGTCATGCTCATCGCCATCCTGCTGGCCATCAACATCATCGTCTGCATCGCGCTGATCGGCTTCGTGCTGCTCCAGCGCTCGGAAGGCGGCGCGCTCGGCATGGGCGGCGGTGGGGCGGGCAGCTTCATGACCGCCCGCGGGGCCGGCGATTTCATGACCCGGATGACCTGGATCCTGTTCTCGGTGTTTCTGGTCATCAGCCTGGTGCTGACCATTCTGACCGGTCGCATCGGCAGCGCTGATTCGGTCGTCGATAAGCTGAAGATCGACAATCTCGACACCAAGACCCTGAACGCGCCCGCGACCCCGGCCGCTCCCGCCACGACCGCGCCGGCGCCGATCCAGGCCCCGACCCCGCAGCTCGGCGCTCCGGCGCCCGCGGCTCCGGTCACGACCGCTCCGGCTCCGGCTCAGACCCCCGCCCAATAAGGGCGGGGCTCAGGCTCGGAAGCGAAACTTGTTTATGAACGTCGGTCTTTTCGCCGCGATCGCCGAATCGCGGGTAATCTGAGCGCCCATGACGCGGTACATTTTCATCACCGGCGGCGTGGTTTCCTCTCTTGGAAAAGGCCTCGCCTCCGCAGCGCTCGGCGCTCTCCTGCAGGCTCGCGGCTACACCGTCCGCCTGCGCAAGCTCGACCCCTATCTGAACGTCGATCCGGGCACCATGAGCCCGTATCAGCACGGCGAGGTGTTCGTCACCGACGACGGGGCCGAGACGGACCTGGATCTGGGGCACTACGAGCGCTTCACCGGCGTGTCGGCCAAGAAGGCCGACAACATCACGACCGGCCAGATCTACAAGACGATCATCGAGAAGGAGCGCCGCGGCGACTATCTGGGCGCGACCGTCCAGGTGATCCCGCACGTCACCAACGAGATCAAGGACTTCGTCCTCTCGCCCGCCATGGACGAGACCGGCCAGAAGGCCGTCGACTTCGTGCTCGTCGAGATCGGCGGCACGGTCGGCGACATCGAGGGCCTGCCGTTCTTCGAGGCGATCCGCCAGCTGCGCCAGGACCTGCCGCGCGGCCAGAGCTGCTACGTCCACCTCACCCTGCTGCCGTTCATCAAGACGGCCGGCGAGATGAAGACCAAGCCGACCCAGCACTCGGTCAAGGAACTGCGCTCCATCGGCATCCAGCCGGACATCCTGCTCTGCCGCTGCGAGCAGGACATCCCGGTCGAGGAAAAGCGCAAGATCGCCCAGTTCTGCAACGTGCGCCCCAGCGCCGTGATCCAGGCCATGGACAGCGCCTCGATCTACGCGGTGCCGATCGACTATCACAAGGAAGGCCTCGACGCCGAAGTGCTCGACGTCTTCGGCATGCACGACGCGCCCAAGCCCGACCTGTCGCGCTGGGAAGCCATCGACCACACCGTCCAGCATCCGGACGGCGAGGTGACCATCGCCGTCGTCGGCAAGTACACCGTGCTGAAGGACGCCTATAAGTCCCTCATCGAGGCCCTGCACCACGGCGGTCTCGCCAACAAGGTCAAGGTCAACCTCGACTGGGTCGAGAGCGAGACCTTCGAGGGCGACGAAAACGCGGCCGCGGCCCGTCTCGAGAACGCCCACGCCATCATGGTGCCCGGCGGCTTCGGCGAGCGTGGCGCGGAAGGCAAGATCCGCGCGGCCCAGTTCGCCCGCGAGCGCAAGGTGCCGTACTTCGGCATCTGCTTCGGCATGCAGATGGCCGTCATCGAAACCCTGCGCAACGTCGCGGGAATCACCGACGCCTCGTCCAGCGAGTTCGGTCCCACCGAGCGCCCGGTCGTCGGCCTGATGACCGAGTGGATCAAGGGCAACGAGATGGTCTCGCGCAAGGCCGGCGACGACCTGGGCGGCACCATGCGCCTGGGCGCCTACGACGCCGTCCTGCAGCAGGGCTCCAAGGTCGCCGAGATCTATGGCGAGACCGACATCGTCGAGCGCCATCGTCACCGCTACGAGGTCAACATCGGCTACAGCCACAAGATGGAGGAGGCGGGTCTCAAGCTCACCGGCCGTTCTCCGGACGGCGTGCTGCCCGAGATCGTCGAGCGCGATGACCATCCGTGGTTCATCGGCGTCCAGTTCCACCCGGAACTGAAAAGCCGTCCGTTCGCCCCGCACCCCCTGTTCGCCAGCTTCATCGCGGCGGCCAAGGAGCACGGTCGACTGGTCTGAGCCCCTCGGGCTCCAGCCATTGGCTTGGGAAAGGCGAGGGGGTAGCATCACCTCATGAGCCTTTCCCTGTCGCCCGAGCTGGAAACGCTGATCCGCGAGAAGGTCGCCGAGCGCGGCTATCGTGACGCCAACGAGCTGGTCGCCGACGCGATCAGCCTGCTGGACGAGCGCTCCGGCGGTCTTTCCGAAGACGTCCAGCGGGCGCTCGACGCCGGCGAGGCCGACATCCGCGACGGCCGCTTCACCGAACTGAAGACGGCCGAAGAGGTCGAAGCCTTCTTCAAGGCCCTGTGAAGCCGGTTATCGTCTCGGCCCTGGCGCGATCGGATCTCGAATCGGTTCGAAGCGCGAGCGGCGCCGATTGGAGCCCGGAGCGCCATCGACGCTATCTCGACGACCTGATGCGGCGCGTGCTGGCCATCGGTCGAAATCCGGAGCGTCATCCGCTGGTCGGCGCGTCGCGGCCGGGCATGAGGCGGGTGAAATCGGGGCGTCACATCGTCTTCTATCGCGACGAACCAGGACGCGTCGTGATCGTCAGAATTCTCGATGAACGCAGCGATTACGGGTCCCGGCTCTAACCCTGTTGCGTTGAAAGCGACATTCAGGCATAAGCGCGCCCTCACGCGGCGACCTGGGCTTTCCCGAGTCGCCGCTTCCGATTTTCACGCTCAGCGAGCAGAGTCACTTCGATGGCCGTTCCCAAAAGAAAAACTTCGCCTTCTCGCCGGAACATGCGCCGGTCGCACCACGCCCTGGGCGCTAACTCGTTCATCGAGGACAAGGACACCGGCGAGCTGCGTCGTCCGCACCACGTCGATCTGAAGACCGGCCTGTACAACGGCAAGCAGATCCTGACCCCGAAGGAAGACTAAGGTCTTTCTCGGGCGCGCCCGCCGAACCGGCGAGCGCTCCAGGATTTAGCGTCTGACGCTTCGAAAGCGCCGCCCAGCTCGCCTGGGCGGCGCTTTTCGTCGTGGGTTGGTCCAAGCGGTGCTAGAGTGGCCACCGGGTCGCCATAGGGACGATCCCAACAAAGCCAGGAGCGCGGTCAGCGCCAAAGGCGCGGCTCGACTTCGGGCGAACTGGGAGGTTCGCCATGTTTACGCGTCGCGCCCTTGCGTGCGGCCTCGGCGCATCGTTCGCCGCCGCGCCCTCGTTCGCCAACGCCTTTTCGCCCGGCCAGGCCTCGCAGGCTGCTCCGGCCGTTCTACCGCCCCCGGCGACGCCCGCCGTGCCGCTCTACATCATCGACACGGCGATCGACGATTCAGAGCGCATGACCGTAGAGACCCAGATCAACGACCAGGGGGCGTACCGCTTCGTGGTCGATTCCGGGGCCGACCGTTCGGTGATCTCCCAGACGCTGGCCGCGCGCCTGGACCTGCCGAGAGGCCGCGACGTCATCGTCCACGGCATCGGCGGCTCGGCGATCACCCCGACGGCCCGTATCGCCCACCTGTCCACCGGCGAAGCGCGCCTGAGCGATGTCGAACTGCCGGTGCTGGCGCCCGAGCGGGTCGGCGGCGACGGTCTGCTGGGCGTCGACATCCTGCAGGACCGCTCGGTGGTCATGGACTTCCGGCGAAAGCGCCTGGAGGTCCGCCACAGCACGCCCGAATACCGGTTCTTCCGGCGACCCCAGGAGGTGCAGATCGAGGCCGACCAGCGCTTCGGGCGGCTCACCGTGGTCAACTGCCGGGTCAACAACATCCGAACCCTGGCCTTCATCGATTCCGGCGCCGGTTCGTCGATCGGCAACATGGCGCTGTCCAAGGCCATCCAGGCCAAGGCCCGCAAGGGCGCCGATCCGGCCCTGGCCGTGCGCCTGCTCGGCGTGGCGGGCGGCGAGACGATCGGCGAGTACCGGGTCCTGCGGTCGATGAACATGGGCGACCTGCGGATGACCAACCTGGCCGTAGTCTTCGCCGACCTGCACATCTTCGATCACTGGAAGATCAACGAGAAGCCGGCGCTCCTGCTGGGCGTGGACGTGCTGAAGCTGTTCGCCCGGGTCGAGCTCGACTTCGGCGCCGAGCAACTGCTGTTCCGCCTCGGTTCGGGCGGGCCGCCGGTCCTGCAGGCGTGACGACCCTGCTGGCGTGACGACAGGGCGCTGACGCGACGGAACTTCGGTCCTGCCGAACGCCGGTCTTGGTTGCGGCGAAGCGGCGGCGCGGCTAAGGGGAAGCGCCTTTTCTTTCGGGAGCTCCCATGACCGAGATCGTCGACATCATCGCCCGCGAAATCCTCGATAGCCGCGGCAATCCGACGGTCGAGGTCGACGTCGTCCTCGAAGACGGCGCCTTTGGTCGCGCCGCGGTGCCGTCGGGCGCCTCGACCGGCGCCCACGAAGCCGTCGAAAAGCGTGACGGCGACAAGTCGCGCTACCTCGGCAAGGGCGTCCGCCTGGCCGTGGAAGCCGTCAACGGCGAGATCTTCGACGCCCTGTCGGGCGTCGACGCCGAAGACCAGCGCCGCATCGACAGCCTGCTGATCGGCCTCGACGGCACGCCGAACAAGGCCCGCCTGGGCGCCAACGCCATCCTCGGCGTCTCGCTCGCCGTGGCCAAGGCCGCCGCCGAGTCGGCCGGCCTGCCGCTGCACCGCTACATCGGCGGCGTGAACGCCCGCGTCCTGCCGACCCCGATGATGAACATCATCAATGGCGGCGCCCACGCCGACAATCCGATCGACATCCAGGAATTCATGATCCTGCCGACCGGCGCGGCCAGTTTCTCCGAGGCTCTGCGCATGGGCGCCGAGATCTTCCACGGCCTGAAGAAGGCCCTGAAGGACGCCGGTCACAACACCAACGTCGGCGACGAAGGCGGCTTCGCCCCGAACCTCGCCTCGGCCGAAGCCGCGCTCGACTTCATCGTCAAGGCCGGTGAAGCCGCGGGCTACAAGGCCGGCGACGACTTCCTGCTGGGCCTCGACGTCGCCTCGACCGAGTTCTTCAAGAACGGCAAGTACGAGCTGGAAGGCGAGGGCAAGTCGCTCGACCCGTCGCAGATGGTCGACTACCTGGCCGACCTCGTTTCCAAGTTCCCGATCGCCTCGATCGAGGACGGCATGGCCGAAGACGACTTCGCCGGCTGGAAGCTGCTGACCGACACCCTGGGCAAGAAGGTCCAGCTGGTCGGCGACGATCTGTTCGTCACCAACCCCAAGCGCCTGCAGATCGGCCTCGACCAGGGCCTGGCCAACTCGATCCTGGTCAAGGTCAACCAGATCGGCACGCTGTCGGAAACCATCGACGCCGTCGATCTGGCCCACCGCCACGGCTACACCAGCGTCATGAGCCACCGCTCGGGCGAGACCGAGGACAGCACCATCGCCGACCTGGCCGTGGCCCTGAACTGCGGTCAGATCAAGACCGGCTCGCTGGCCCGTTCGGACCGGCTGGCCAAGTACAACCAGCTCCTGCGCATCGAGCAGCAACTGGAAGACCAGGGCGTCTACGCCGGTCGCGCCGCCCTCAAGGGCCGTTGATCGGACGGACTGCGGTCCGAACTGAACGAGAAGAGCGCGTCGGGTTCAGCCCGGCGCGCTTTTTCGTTTCTACAGGCCTCTCTCCAGGCCTCAGGCGGGCAGGCGGCCCAGCCAGGCCAGGAACAGCCCGCCCCACACGGTCTCGGGCGCCGGCGGGCGCGAGCGCAGGGCGAAGCCGTGGCCGCCGGTCGGGAAGACGTGCAGCTCTGCGGTCCCGCCCCGGGCGACGATGGCGCTGGCGGCGTCCCGGCTGTTGTCGGCCGAGACCTTGGGATCGTCCTCGGCGTGGAACAGGAAAGCCCTCGTGGGACCGTCGAAGCCGTGAAAGGGCGTCGCCTGCGGCGGGGCCTTGGGCCGGGTCAGCCACGGATAGCCCAGGCCGATGAAGTCGGGCAGGGAAGGGGCCGCGTCCAGATCATCGACCGGCGGATAGAGGGCGGCGGTTCCGCGCGAGGCCAGGGCCGCGGCCAGGGTCCCGCCGGCCGAGAAGCCCAACGCGCCGACCATGGGAGCGCTGGTCCGGCTTCTCAGCAGGCGCAGCGCGCGCTGGGCGTCCTGCAGCGGGGCGTCGATGCGGGCCGCCCACGGATCCTTCGGCAGCCGGTAGACCAGTACGCCGGCGTAAACGCCGTTGGCGGCCAGCCAGCGGGCGACCTCGTGCCCCTCCTTGTCGGCCACGACCTTGCTGAACCCGCCGCCGGGAATGACCAGCACCGCCGCCTTCGGTTTGGCGGTCCCGGCCGGCGGATAGAGCGTCAGCGTCGGGCGCGTGACGCCCTCGATGCTGTAGTCGACGCGGCCGTCGGGCCAGTTGTAGGCCACGCGCCGTTCTTCGCCCGTCACGCGCTCTCCACCCGGCGCGGAGCCGGGCCACAGGGGCAGGACTTCCGGGACGGTCTCGGCTCTGCCCGCGCCTGCCGCGCCGAAGGCCAGCGCGCCGCCGGCCGCCATCAACCGGCGGCGATTCCAGTCGCGGTCCATCAAGGCGTCTCCAACTTATGGAATAGAGCGAGCGTCTCAGCCCTCGATCAGCTGCGCCCGGGCCTTCACATCGGCCAGGGTGACGTCCTTCTTCATGACCATGTAGCCGGTCACAGCGTGCCAGGCGTCCTCGCCCAGGCCGTCGGTCTCCGCGCCGGTCGCCGCGCCGCTGACGCGGTCGGTGGTCGGCATCACCGGACGGCCGGGCAGGGCGATCTCGCCCAGCACCAGGTCCTTGGCGTCGCCCGTCCTGCCGCGCCAGCCGCAGGTCTCGAACCGCACCAGCCGTTCCGGCGCGAAGGCCTGGGTCAGCAGCATCAGCTTCATCGTGCCGGTGGCGGCGACTTCGGCCTGCTGCATGGCCCGTGTTTCCTGGCGGGCCACCGATCGGCCGTAGGTCACCCAGCGGTCCTCGCCCTCCCACAGGGTCTTGAAGGTCGAGGCGTTCATCGGGATCACCAGCCCGCCGCCGAAGTCGAGCCTGGGCGGGTCGCCCTTGATCATGTTCGGTCCGCCCTTGCGGCCCTTCACGACGCCGTCGTCGCTGCGCTGTCGGGCCGCCGCCGGCAGCGCCAGGGCGGTGATGGCGAGGCCCGCCAGAGCGTGTCTGCGAAGCATGTCGTTTCTCTCCCCCTCGAGACGCATTGCCGACGCTGATTTCACACGCGGCGCGCGCGGCGGATCAATCTTAAGTGGCAAGTCAAAAGCGTCACAGCGGCGATTCTGAGGCGAGGGCGCCCTCAAAACAGGCGTGACCGGTGTTCGATCAAAAAAGACCGACCACATTTTTTCTAAAAGCTCAGCCGCCTTTAGAAAAACAGAGGTTTTAACCGTTCTCGCGGCTGCGAACGAAATGCCGCGATGCGGTATCTCGATGCCCCTGAAACGGTCTCATTTGAAAGTATTTTGAGCCTGCTCGCGAGCTATTTGCAAGCCCCTTGCAGGGTTGGGGATTTAGACCGTGTTAAGCACGTTCTGGCAGCCTGAACCTCCCTGTCCGGGATTCGCCGATGTTCGCTCGACTGCAACCCTACCTGCCGACCGCGGCGCTCCTTCTCCTGATCACGTACTTCGTCTTTCACGCTCTGACGGGCGAGAGAGGCCTGCTTTCCTCGTCTCAACGCAACGCGGACTTGGCCGCCAAGACGATGGAACTTAAGAAGATCCGCGCTGAGAGGATGGACCTGGAGGCTCGGGCTCGTCTATTACGCAGCGGCAGCCTGTCGGCCGATCTCCTGGAGGAACGTGCGCGTTCCCTCCTTGGATACGCCGATCCCAAGGACTACGTGATCCGCACCAAGCGCTGAGCTGGGTCGGTTCACACCGGTCCGAGGCTGTCTTGTAGACCACACTTCAGGTTGCGGCCTGTAGGGCGGTCTCGGCGTCAACATGAGCGCTATCCTGCGCCGGAAAGCCGCACAGCGGCGGCGACGGAAGCCTCTGAGATGAAGGCCGTTATGGTGATTGGCCAGGGAGAGTTTAATGGCGCGAACGCGCAAGGGTGAAGCCTCGACGGAGAAGGGCGCCGACACCGGTGTCAACGCCTTCGTCGGCAAGGAAGAGCTTCTCAAATTCTATCAGGACATGCTGCTGATCCGCCGCTTTGAAGAGCGCGCCGGCCAGCTGTACGGCATGGGCCTGATCGGCGGGTTCTGCCACCTCTACATCGGTCAGGAAGCCATCGCGGTCGGCATGCAGTCGATTTCGCATCAGGGCGACCAGATCATCACGGGCTACCGTGACCACGGCCACATGCTGGCCGCCGGCATGGACCCCAAGGAAGTCATGGCCGAGCTG
>Ga0209256_1002432_pt1 | contig 15222 bp, 10 predicted proteins | sample AraplaCol_mCL_r2_2_FD_184270 | JGI IMG/M metagenome (GOLD analysis project Ga0209256, IMG submission 184270) | Arabidopsis root microbial communities from North Carolina, USA - plate scrape MF_Col_mCL_r2 (SPAdes) (version 3) | ecosystem: Host-associated > Plants > Roots > Endosphere | place...
AACGAACAGACCCACACCTGCCTCGCGCAAGGCCCTGCGCGGCCCCGCTCGGTTCGGTCCCCATCGCCTGCTTGGGCCGGTACCAAGAGCCCTCCCCCGCGATCGGGACGGCTTTGATTATGCGGCAGGTCTGAACGCGGCGGCGCTTGTGACGCTGCTTTTTCTGTAAACGGCCGGAAAGGCTGGGGTTTGGTTTGGGATTTGCGGGGATGGACGGCGCGGAATCCCCGCAATCCGACACCCTCTCTCTTCGAGAGAGGTTGTTTTTTCGGCGCCTGGGGATTGGGCGCTGAGCTTGGGACCGCGTCGGATCGTGGTTTCCGGGCAAGTAAGTAAGAAATTCCTTCAAACTTGGAGGCCGGCCCTCCGGTTGAAATCTTCGCGCTCCGGTCGAGGCGTCGCGCCACGGACTTTCAGTCGTCGCGGTGCTCGCGTAGCGGCGATACCTGACGCGTCCGCAAGCAATGCAAAGGCGAACCGGATTTCCCTCTGTCAGTTCTGTCCCGACACGTATGCGGACTAAAACAATAAATCAGAATGTTATTTCATATTCACCTGTAACTAGACTGTATTGATGGCCGCAACCGGCCACATCTCGAATGCCGAATGCCGAAAACTTCGACATCGTCCTGTCATCGAGCGCGCCTAGGCTGAATCAAGATCGCGGCCGTGCTGACAGCGCCCAGACTATCCGGCCACCCAAGATCCAGAGACCCGCGGCGACCATCCAGAACAAAGCCCCCTTCGGAGGAAACGCATGACCACCCTGACCGCGGGCGATCTCGCCCTGATCGGCTACAGCGCCGACACCGCCGGCAAGTCGTTTTCGTTCGTGCTCCTGCAGGCGATCGACGCCGGCACGGTGATCAGCTTCACCGACAATGGCTGGCTGGCGGCGGGCGGCTTCCGCAGCGGCGAGGGGACGTTCACTTACACCGCCCCGGCGGGCGGGGCGGCGGCGGGCACGGTCATCACGGTCACCGGCCTGACGGGCTCGTTGAACCCTTCGACCTCGGGCGACCAGATCATCGCCTATCAAGGCTCGGCCGCCTCGGCGACGCCGCTGTTCGCCCTGGACTTCGCCGACGGCAACGCCACCTACGCCGGCGACGCGACCAACTCCAACACCTCGGCCATTCCGACCGGCCTGGCGGCGGGCTCGACGGCCCTGGCCTTCGCGACCGACAACGGCGCCTATGTGGGGAGCACCACCGGGACCAAGGCCGAGATCCTGTCCGCCATCGCCAATTCGGCCAACTGGTCGCTCGATGACGCCAATCCGGTGGCCTACAAGACCGGTTTCACCGTCACCGACGGCGGCGTGCCCAGCGCCAACATCTCGATCAGCGACGTCACCCTCACCGAGGGCGACAGCGGCGACCAGGTGATGACCTTCACGGTCACCCGCACCAACACCAGCGGCGCCTTCACGGTGGACTTCGCCACCGCCGACGGCTCGGCCCTGGCCGGTTCTGACTATGACGCCACCAGCGGTACGCTGACCTTCACGGCCGGCGGACCGGCCAGCCAGACGATCTCGGTGATCGTCCACGGCGACGCCACGCCCGAGCCGAACGAGGCCTTCACCGTCAACCTGTCGAACCTGGTGGTGACCAGCGGCGCGGCGGCCATCGTCGACGGCCTGGGCCAGGGCGCGATCATCAACGACGACTTCGCCCCCGTGGCGATCTACGACATCCAGGGCGCCGGGCACCTGTCGGCCTATGACGGCCAGACCGTCGCCACCCAGGGCGTGGTCACGGCCATCGACACCACCGGCTCGCGCGGCTTCTGGATCCAGGACCCGAACGGCGACGGCAACGACGCCACCTCCGACGCCATCTTCGTGTTCACCAACGCCATCCCGACGGTGCAGGTCGGCGACCTGGTCAAGGTGACCGGCACGGTCGACGAGTATAACGGCGGCGTCGCCACCAACCTGACCATCACCGAGATCACCGCTCCGACCATCACCGTGATCGGCACGGGCTCGGTGACCGCCACGGTGCTGGGCGCCGGCGGCCGCGCCATCCCCAACACCCTGATCGACGACGACGGCCTTGGCGTGTTCGATCCGGCCACGGACGGCATCGACTTCTACGAATCCATCGAGGGCATGGTCGTGACGATCCACGGCGCCCAGGCGGTGGACGCCACCACCACGGGCCAGACCTGGGTGGTGGCCGACAACGGGGCCGGGGCCAGCGGCCTCAACGACCGGGGCGGGGTCACCCTGTCGGACGGCGACAACAATCCCGAGCGGATCCTGGTCTATGCCGACAGCGGCGTGAACCCGGGCTTCAACTCGGCCTACGTCCTGGGCGACCAGTTGGGCGAGGTCACCGGCGTGGTCAGCTATTTCGGCGGCAAGTACGAGGTGATCGCCACGGCGGTCGAGAACACCACCAGCACCGGCGTCGCCCCGCGCGAGACCACCACCCTGGCCGGCGACGGCGGCCACCTGACGATCGGGGCCTACAATCTCGAGAACATCTCGCCCCAGGACTCCGACGCCAAGTTCGCGGCCCTGGCGGCCGACATCGCCAACAACCTCGGCGCGCCCGACATCCTGGGCGTCGAGGAAATCCAGGACGCCGACGGATCAGGCAATGGCACGAACTACAGCGGCGCCGACACCCTGAACAAGCTGGTGGCGGCCATCGAGGCGGCCGGCGGCCCGCACTACAGCTGGGTCGAGATCGCCCCGACCGCCAACAACTCGACCGGCGGCGAGAGCAACGGCAACATCCGCAACGCCTTCCTCTACCGCGCCGACCGCGTGGACTATGTGGAGGGCTCGGCCCGGCTGATCCAGGACACCACCGGTCCGGCCAACGCCTTCAACAACAGCCGCAACCCCCTGGCCGCCGACTTCGTGTTCCGAGGCGAGACGGTCACCGCCATCGACGTGCACAACTATTCGCGCGGCGGCAGCGACCCGCTGTTCGGCGCCAACCAGCCGGCGGCCAACAACGGCGACGACCGCCGGGCCGACCAGAGCACCGCCGTCCGCGACTATGTCGCCGGCCTGCTGGCCGCAGATCCGGACGCCCACGTGGCGGTGATGGGCGACTTCAACGCCTTCTACTACGAGCAGAGCCTGACCCTGCTGGAGGCGGGCGGCGCGCTCTACAACCTGGCTCGCACCCTGGCCCCGGAAGAGCGCTATTCGTACATCTTCGAGGGCAACGCCCAGCAGATCGACAACCTGCTGGTCTCGCAGGGTCTGCTGGCCGGCGCGACGTTCGACAACGTCCACCTCAACACCGGCCAGGCCTCGATCAACAAGCCCACCGACCACGACGCCATCCTGGCCCGCCTGCTGGTCAACACCGCGCCCGTGGCGACGCTGGACGGGGTGTTCACGGTCGCTGAGGACACGGTCCTGACGGTGGACGCCGCGCACGGCGTGCTGGCCAACGACAACGACCTGAACGGCGATGCCCTCACTGCTGTGCTGGCCACGGGGCCGACCTACGGGACCCTGGTGCTCAACGCCGACGGCTCGTTCGTCTATACCGCCAACGCCAACTACAACGGCGGCGACAGCTTCACCTACACCGCGCACGACGCCTATGGCGGGGCCTCGGGCGTGGTCACGGTCCAGCTGGGCGTCAGCGCCGTCAACGACGCGCCGACGGGCGCGGCCGACGCGGCCTTCGTGGCCGAGGACGCCTCGATCCTGGTCAATGTGCTGGCCAATGACGGCGACATCGACCTGGACGCCCTGGCCATCGCCGCCCTGTCCGGCGTCAAGTCGGCCCTGGGCGCCTCGATCAGCATCGAGAACGGCCAGGTGCGCTACGTGGCCGACGCCGACAGCTTCGACCAGCTGGCCGCCGGCCAGTCGGTGGTGGACACCTTCACCTACACCGCCGCCGACGGTCATGGAGGCTTCTCCGCGCCCATCACCGTGAGCGTGACGGTGGGCGAGGCGGGCGACAACCGCACGGTGTCGGGTTCCGCCCTCAAGGCCAACAGCTTCACCGATGTCGGCGAGTTGGACACCACCTACACCGGGGGCCTGAAGGCCGACGTGATCAACGGCGGCGGCGGATCCGATCGCCTGTACGGAGGGCTGGGGAACGACCGGCTGAACGGCGGGACCGGCCGCGACGTTCTGGACGGCGGCCTGGGCAACGACGTGCTGACGGGCGGCGCCGGCGCCGACGACTTCATCTTTGGCCTGCTGTCGGGGACCGATCACATCACCGACTTCAATCCGGGCGAGGACCACATGGTCACGCCGCTGCGCGACCAACTGGACGGTCTGTTCGGCGACCTGGGGCCGTCCAAGCGGTGGACGGACCTGGACGACCTGGTCGACCGGCTGCTGCAGCCGTCGTTCAAGAACGTCGACACGAACGGCGACCGCCATGCGGACAGCGTGCAGGTCTCCGCCCTCGGCATGGGTTCGGTGATCCTCGACAACTGGACGATCGAAACCCTGACCCAGCAGGGCTATCTTGACGCCCAGCACAAGGTGGTCGGCGACTGGCTGCTGTAAGGAACGAGTTCCTTAGATCCTCCCCCTGTGGGGGAGGTGTCGGCGCAGCCGACGGAGGGGGGAGTTGGCCGAAGTGGGTCTGCTCCCCCCACCGGCGCATGCGCGCCGCCTCCCCCAAAGGGGGAGGTTCATAGACCGCCCTAGTGCACCGTCCCGGTCGGCGTGTCGGCCTCGACCGCCACCGTGGCCAGCACGGCGCGCCGTTCGTCCAGCACCTCGACCAGCAGGGCGCCGTCCTGGGCGAACTCGTCGGCGTTGTCGCGCAGCCATTCGCCGGCGATCCGGGCGGCCTCCACCTTGGCGGCGTCGAGGTCCTCGAAGACCTCGCCCTCGTCGTCGGTCAGCACATGGCCGTCACTGAGCTGGAAGAAGTAGCGCATGGCAGGAACCCAGGGCGTCAGACCTTGTCGCGGCGGGACTTCAGGGCCTGCTCGACCGCTTCGGTTCCATCGCCCACTCCGATCACGGCGTTGCGCAGCTGGCCGGAGGTGACCCCAAACCGGTTGGTCCAGTAGGCTACGTCACGCGGCTCGTCGACATTGATCCGGGTGCGGTCCTGGGGGCCGGGGTCCTGCAGGTCGTCGGCCATGGAAGTCCTCCTTCAAGAGGAATCCCTTCCATGGCCGCCGGTTCCCGATCCTACTTCGCCCCCGCGCGCTGGGTGGCTTCCCGCTCGGCGCGTTCCTTCAGTTCCTCGTCGAGGCTGGCGGTGTCCCACGCGCCGACACCGTCGCCGGGACGCAGGCGCGCCAGGTCGGCGGTCAGCAGCTTGTCCATCGTCTGGGCGGCGTCGCGCGAAGCCAGGATGTAGGCCTCCTCCTGGCCCCAGACGGGACGCAGGTCCTCGAACGACTTGCGGTCGTGGCGGCGGAAGATGCCGGCGGCGCGATGGGCCCGGTGAGCGCGGTAGCCCAGCTTCTGCAGCGCCGTGGTTCCCAAGGCGAGGGCCGCCTCGAAGGTTTCCCGCTCGACCGCGTCGGCGCCGTTGGCCAGCAGGTCGTAGGCGTGGCGGCGGTCCCAGGCCCGGGCCAGGATCACCAGGTCGGGGAAGGCCTTGCGGGCGGTCTCGACCAGCTCGACGGTCTTTTCGCGGTCGTCCAGCGCGACGATCAGCATGCGGGCCCGCTCGATGCCGGCGGTGCGCAGCAGGTCCATCCGCGTGGCGTCGCCATAGTGCACCCGGCGGCCGAAGCGGCGCAGCAGGTCGATCTGCTCGATGTCGCTGTCCAGCACGGTCGAACGGAAGCCGTTGGCGGTCAGCAGGCGGCCGGTGATCTGGCCGAACCGGCCGAAGCCCGCGATGATGATGTCCGGCTCGCCGTCCTCGAAGTCGCCGGTGTCGGGGACCTGCTTGGGGATGGCCGCGTCCAGCGCCTGGGCGATGCGCTCGTAGAGGATCATGGCCACCGGGGTCAGGGCCATGGAGACGGCGACGGCCGCGGTCAGCAGGGCCGCCAGGGTCGATCCGATCACCCCGGCCCCGACGGTGAAGCTGAGCAGGACGAAGGCGAACTCCCCGCCCTGGGCCAGGGCGGTGGCGACCGCCGCCGCGCCCCGCGAAGGGGCTCCGAACAGCCGGGCCAGGATGAACACCACGGCGAACTTCAGGACCATCAGGCCCAGGACCAGGCCCATCAGCACGAAGGGTTGGCTGGCGACGAGCGTCAGGTCGATCCCGGCGCCGACGGTGATGAAGAACAGGCCTAGCAGCAGGCCCCGGAAGGGCTCGATGTCGGTCTCCAGCTCGCGGCGGAACTCGCTCTCGGCCAGAACCACCCCGGCCAGGAAGGCGCCCAGGGCGGGCGACAGGCCGACGACCTGCATAATGCTGGCCACGCCCACCACGATCAGCAGGGCCGCGGCGGTGAAGATCTCGCGCAGGCGGGCCTCGGCGATGAAGCGGAAGATCGGCCGCACCAGATAGCGACCGCCGCCGACCACGGCGACCACGGCGCCCAGCACCGACAGGCCCTGGGCCCACGGCGGCAGGTGGGCGATCAGGCTGGCGCCGTGTCCGCCGGCGACTTCGGCATGGACCGGGGGAGCGATGGTCGCCAGGGTCGGCAGCAGGGCGAACATCGGGATCACCGCCAGGTCCTGCAGCAGCAGGATACCGAAGGCGGCCCGTCCAATCGGGCCCTGCCGCAGCCCCTTCTCGTCCAGGGTCTGCAGCACGATGGCGGTGGACGACATGGCCAGCACCATCCCGACCGCCAGGGCTGTCTGCCAGGGCAGGCCCAGCAGGATCGAGACGCCGGCGATGACCAGGGTGGTGCCCACCACCTGGGCCCCGCCGAAGCCGAAGATGGCCTTGCGCATGTCCCACAGGGTGGAGGGCTGGACCTCAAGACCGATCAGGAACAGCAGGATCACCACGCCGAACTCGGCGAAGGTGCGGATGTCGGTCTGCTCGCCGACCAGCGACAGGGCGAAGGGTCCGATCACCACGCCGGCGATCAGGTAGCCCAGCACCGATCCCAGGCCCAGGCGCTTGGCGATCGGAACGGAGATGACGGCGGCGCCGAGATAGACGAGAGCTTGCAGCAGGAAGGGCATCAGTCAGTCATGGCCTCGCGCGTCGTGCTTGTCTTGTCGTTTTGTCCGCTCGTCATGCGCCCAACTCCGCGTCGGCGGCGGCGGTCAGCAGCGAGCCGATCCGGGCGCGATAGCGCTGAGCCTCGGCCTTGAGGTCGTCGTCATCCTTGATCGACGCGCCGTGCACCACGAACGGCGTCTCCCAGACCATCCCACACAGATAGGCGGTCTGCTCCAGCGGGCGCAGATATTCGTCCAGAGTGAAGCGGTTGTAGCCGTGGGCGTGATAGGCCTTGGCCGCCCCGCCGGTGGTGCAGGCCGCGAACAGGCGCTTGCCGGCCAGGGCGTTGCCCTCCAGGCCGTAGGCGAAGCCGTGCAGCCACACCAGATCGAACCACTCCTTCAGCAGGGCGGGCGTCGAGTACCAGTAGAGCGGGAACTGCACGGCGATGACGTCGTGCGCCATCAGCTTTTCCTGCTCGGCCTCGATGTCGATCGTGAAGTCCGGATAGGTCTCGTAGAGATCGTGGAACGTGACGCCTTCCAGCCCCTTGGCCGCCTTGGCCAGGGCGCGGTTGGCGCGAGACCGTTCAAGCGCCGGGTGCGCCAGGGTCAAAAGCACGCCCGAGGTGGCGGGCGTCCCATTCCCGGTGGTATTTGGCCCGGTGGTAGCTTCCCCTGGGTTAGCCTGTTCCGTCACGCCGTCACTCCACGCCTCGAAATTTTATTCATCAACAGTTGAATTTCTCCGTCCGCCGGTCCAGAGCAATCGGCAAACGTCGCTCCGGGAGGAACCATGGTCGACAAGGTGAAGTCCACAGCCGCCGAAGCGCTGGCGGGTCTTTTATTCGATGGCATGACCATCATGGCCGGCGGGTTCGGCCTGTGCGGCATTCCCGAGAACCTGATCGCGGCGATCCGCGAGGCGGGCACGAAGGACCTCACGATCATCTCCAACAACTGCGGCGTCGACGGCTTCGGCCTGGGCATCCTGCTGGAGAACCGCCAGATCAAGAAGATGGTCTCGTCCTATGTGGGTGAGAACAAGCTGTTCGAACAGCTCTACCTATCTGGCGAACTGGAGCTGGAGTTCAATCCGCAGGGCACGCTGGCCGAACGCATCCGCGCCGGCGGCGCGGGCATCCCCGCCTTCTTCACGCGCACCGGCTACGGCACCTTGGTGGCCGAGGGCAAGGAGACGCGCGAGTTCGACGGCGAGATGTACGTGATGGAGCGCGGCCTTACCGCGGACCTCTCGATCGTCAAGGCGTGGAAGGCCGACGCCGAGGGCAACCTCGTCTATCGGAAGACGGCGCGGAACTTCAATCCGATGATGGCCACGGCCGGCAAGGCCACCGTCGTCGAGGTCGAGGAGGTCGTCGAGATCGGCGCTCTGGACAAGGACAACATCCACACGCCCGGCATCTATGTCGACCGCCTGATCAAGGGCGCCAAGTTCGAGAAGCGCATCGAGCGCGTCACCACCCGCCCTCGTGAAGTGAAGTCTGGGGAGCAAGTATAATGGCCTGGACGCGTGATGAGATGGCGGCCCGCGCCGCCAAGGAGCTGCGGGACGGCTTCTATGTGAACCTGGGCATCGGCATTCCGACCCTGGTGGCCAACTACATCCCCGAAGGCATGCACGTGACGCTGCAGAGCGAGAACGGCATGCTGGGCATGGGACCCTTCCCCTACGAGGGCGAAGAAGACGCCGACCTGATCAACGCCGGCAAGCAGACGATCACCGAGCTGGACTCCAGCTCGTACTTCTCGTCGGCCGACAGTTTCGCGATGATCCGGGGCGGCCACATCGCCTTGTCGATCCTGGGCGGCATGCAGGTGGCGCAGAACGGCGACCTGGCCAACTGGATGGTGCCCGGCAAGATGGTCAAGGGCATGGGCGGGGCCATGGACCTGGTGGCCGGCGTCAAGCGCGTGGTCGTGGTCATGGACCACTGCGAGAAGTCCGGCGCGCCCAAGCTGCTGCACCGCTGCTCGCTGCCCCTGACGGGCGCGGGCGTGGTCGACCTGCTGATCACCGAGCTTGGCGTGTTCGAGATCAACCGGGGCAAGACGCCGGTCCGCCTGATCGAGCTGGCGCCGGGCGTGACCGTCGACGAGGTCAAGTCCAAGACCGAGGCGGCGTTCGAGGTGGTCTTATAGAACTGTCCCTCCCCCTCGTGGGGAGGGAGTAACCGTTACTGCTCCGGATTTGGCGGCAGCCCGGTCACCGGATCGCGTGGCACGGGCGCGAAGCCCTGGGCGATGAACAGGTCGGTGCGGCGCGAACGGGTCTTGTCCAGGCGTATGCGGACGATCTGCAGGTCCGAGGCCTTGGCGAAGTCCTGCTCGATCTTGGCGCGATAAACGCCTTCCAGACTGGCGACCAGGACCCGGCCGCCCAGGGCGGGGTCTAGCGGGGCTTCGGCCTCGGCCTGGTTGCGGGCGGCGATCTCGTGCACCCACATCCGCAGAGGCGGAGCCTGCGGCGTGCCGAAATAGTCGCGGCCGTAATAGGCCGCCACATTATAGAGAAAGCGGTCGTCGACGGCGACGGCGGTCAGGCCGCCGTGCAGGGCCTGCTCCTCGCGCGACCGCCCGATGATCGCGCGCACGGTCTCGTCCCAGCCGCGGGCCCGCTTGAAGCTGTTGGCCATGCCCATCGCCTCGGCCGCGCGCGGCTCGATGACCCAGGCCAGGAACAGCGCCGCCAGAACCGCCTGCAGGGCCAGGCCGCCGATCAGCCAGCGGCGGGCGTTGCCGCGCAGCAGCCAGGCGGCGACCAGGACCGAACCCGCGACATAGGCCGCGCCGGCCCAGTTGGCGTTGGCGCGCGATACGAAGGCCTGGGCCGCTACCGTGATCAGGGGCGGCAGGGCGAAGCACAGCAGCAGGATGTCGGCCGGAGCCAGCCGCTTGCGGGCCGCCAGCAGCAGGGCGCCGCCGGCCAGGACGGCGAACGGCACGGGTCCGAACACCCCGAACTGGGACCCCACGAACCGGAGCATCTGCAGAGGGTTGAACAGCTGTCCCGCCTTCCAGTTGGCGTTGGCCGCGGTGTGCTCCAGCGTCGAGAAGTGGTGCTGGTAGTTCCAGATCATGTTCGGGGCGAAGACGGCGGCCAGGGCCGCGAAGAAGGCCACGGCCATGGCGGGGGTCCAGGCCCGCCGGGCCTCCCGCGACAGGAACAGATGCGCGGCGAGGCTCGCCAGGGCGTAGATCGCCGCGTATTTGGACAGGAACGCCATGCCCAGCGCCGCGCCCATGCCCGCGGCGATCCAGACGCGGGTGCGAGGCGTGGCCTCCGGGAGGGCGACGCAAGCCCAGATCGTCAAGGCGAGGAAGAACAGCAACGGTGTGTCGGTGGTGATCAGCACCGACGACAGCTGGATGCCGGGCATCAGGATGAAGACCGCGGCCGCCGCCAGGCCCACCCACTTCCCCGCGCCCAGGGGGGCGGCTGGATCGTTTCCATAGAGCCGCGTGGCGATGCGCGAGATGACGAGGGCCGTCGCGGCGTTGATCAGGGGCGAGCCGATGCGCAGCCAGGGCTCGGCGTCGCCGCCGAGGCTGGTGGTCGCCCAGATCAGCCAGGCGATCATCGGGGGCTTGGAAAAATAGCCGAAATCGAGTCGGCGCGACCACAGCCAGTACTGGGCTTCGTCCGGGTACAGCTCCAACGGCGTGACGAACAGCGCCACGACCCGCGCAACCGTCAGCACCCCGACCAAGATCAGGGTCAGCCGCCAGATTCGCGCCTCGGTCGCCCGCGCCGATTCATCAAGGGCCACGCTGATTTCTCCCGCATAAGTAAGACGCCGCTGACTAAATGTGTTGCAAGTGGCGCGCGCGCGGCGGGTTTATCCGCCATCGTGACCTTTCCGTCACCAAACCTTCTAAATAGGTCGCTAAAGAGCCTCCTAATGAATGGTCCCGCGGGCATCATGCAACCCGCCGCGACCCGATTGAGGGGATAGATCAAGATGATGACGAAAAAGCTCGCCTGTCTGGCGTCGACCGCCCTGGTCGGCTGCCTGCTGAGCGCCACCGCCGCGATGGCGCAGTCGACCGGCACGGACGCCGTGGAACAGGTCGTGGTGACCGCCTCGACCCTGAAGAACCAGAACGGTGCGATCGTTCAGCAGGTGGTTCCGAAGTCGCGTTCGACCATCACCCAGGACTTCATCTCCCGCCAGGTGCCCGGCCAGACCATTCTGGACTCGCTGAACCTGATGCCGGGCGTGAACTTCACCAACAACGACGCCTACGGCTCGGCCGGCGGCGACATCACCCTCCGCGGCTTCGACTCGCAGCGTATCGCTCTGCTGCAGGACGGCATTCCGCTGAACGACAGCGGCAACTACGCCATCTACCCGAACCAACAGATGGATTCGGAGCTGATCGCGAAGGTCGACGTCAACACCGGCACCACCGACGTTGACAGCCCGACCGCCGCGGCCGCCGGCGGCACCATCAACTACGTGACCCGCAAGCCCACCGACGAGTTCGGCGGCGTGTTCGAGGCCCAGGCCGGCGAAGGCAACTTCCGCCGCTTCTTCGGCGTGATCGACACCGGCAAGGTCGGCCCGTTCGGCACCAGCGCCTGGATCAGCGTCGCTGACGCCATCAACGACGTCTTCAACGGCCCGGGCAAGATCCACAAGACCCAGTACAATGCGCGGATCTACCAGCCGCTCGGCGACAACGGCGACTTCATCAGCCTGATCGCCAACTACAACGAAAACCGCAACAACTTCATCAACCGCATGAGCCTGGCCCAGTTCCAGTCGAACACGGGCGTCGGCTACAGCCGCACGAACTGCGCGCGTCCCGTCCCGACGAACGGCACCGCTCAGGTCGACGTCAACGCCAGCACTTGCTACCTCAACAACATCAACCCGTCGAACACGGGCAACCTCCGCGGTCAGTCGCTGTTCCACATCGGCGACAGCTTCATCCTGACCGTCGATCCCTCGTTCCAGTACACGCTGGCCAACGGTGGCGGTCGCACCCTGTTCAACGAAAGCGGCAGCGGCACGGGTAACGGCATCATCCGCGGCAGCGCCCTGACCGGCGGCCAGGACCTGAACCGCGACGGCGACACGCTCGACACCGTACTGCTCTACTCGCCCAACACGACGAACACCCGCCGTTATGGCGTGACCTCGTCGCTGATCTGGAAGTTCAACGACACCCAGAGCGTCCGTGTCGCCTACACCTTCGACGAAGCCCACCACCGTCAGACCGGCGAGTACACGAACTTCAACAACGACGGCACGCCTTCGGACGTGTTCGGCGGCAAGGACGGCTACGGCCAGCCCTTCAAGCTCTCGGACGGCAGCATCCTGCGTCGCCGCGACCGCGTCTCGGTGGCGACCCTGAACCAGGTCTCGGCCGAATATCGCGGCAAGTTCATGGACGACAAGGTCCTGCTGAACGCCGGCCTGCGCGCGCCGTTCTTCAAGCGCGAGCTGCATAACTTCTGCTATCAGGCCGACACCTTCACGGCCTACTGCACCAATCAGACCCCGACCGCGGTGGCGGGCACCGACGACGGCAACGGCCAGACCCTGGTCACGCTGCCGGGCCAAGGCACGACCCAGTATGGTCGTCCGCGCGAGTTCACCCGCAAGTACGACAAGCTGCTGCCGAGCCTGGCCGCCAGCTACGCCCTGGCCGACTACCAGTCGATCTACGCCAGCTACGCCAAGACCCTGTCGGCGCCCCGCACCGACGACCTGTACGACAAGAAGCTGACGGATCCGGGCCCGGAAATCACCGACTCGTTCGATATCGGCTATCGCTACCAGTCGCCGACCATCCTGTTCTCGGCCGCCGTCTGGTACGCCGACTTCAGCAACCGCATCGAGCGCGCCTTCAACGAGCAGGACAACATCGCCTTCTCGATCAACGTCGGCGACGTGAAGAAGAACGGCTTCGACGCTCAATTCGGCTTCAAGCCGGAAGAGTATCTGAGCTTCTACGCCTCGTTCTCGTACCAGGACTCGGAACTGCAAGAGAACATCCCCGGCACCACCGTCGGGACGGTGCTGCAGACGAAGGGCAAGGAACTGTACGAAGCTCCGAAGTATCAGGGCGCCGTGCGCGTGGATTGGGACATCACCGAGGCCCTCAGCCTCGGCGTGCAAGCCAAGTATGTCGGTGAGCGCTGGACCAACCTGACCAACACCGAGAAGGTGCCGCACTACGCCCTGCTCGACCTGGACGCCCGCTATACCCTGGACGGCTTCGGCATGAAGGGCACCTACGTCCAGATCAACGTCAAGAACCTGGCGAACGAGAAGTATCTCGGCGACCTGGCGGTGAACCCTTCGGGCACTGGCCTGGGCCAGCCGGGCTACCCGCGCACGGCCAGCATCACCCTGCACGCCGCCTTCTAAGGCTCGCGTACAGCGTCAAGAACGAAGGGCGGTCCGGAAACGGGCCGCCCTTTTTCTTTTGTCGCACCCATTTGCTAGAAGGGCGGCTTGACCCAGCGGCCATCCCGGCCCATTTGCGCCTCCCGTTTCGATCCAGGTTTCCGCCCAGGTTTATGACCATGACCCCGACCGTTCCCGCCGAGTGGGCTCCGCACCGCGCCATGTGGGTGGGTTTCCCCAGCCACGCCGAGCTGTGGCAGGAAGACCTCGAGCAGGCCCAGCAGGAAGTCGCCGACCTGGCCCGCGCCCTGGCCGGCCCCGGCGGCGAGCGCGTGCGCCTGATGGTGGTCGGCGACGAGGCCGAGGCCGCCGCCCGCGCCCTGCTGGAAGGCACGGCGGTCGAGATCGTCCGGGGCGAGTTCGGCGACATCTGGCTGCGCGACACCGGGCCGATCTTCACCGAGACCGCCGGCGGCGCCGTCGCGGCCGGCTTCAAGTTCAACGGCTGGGGCGGCAAGTACCAGCTGGAGGGCGACGACATCGTCGCCGAGCAGATCGCCGCCGCCAGCGGCGCGCCCCTGACCCGCAACGCCTTCGTGCTGGAGGGCGGCGCGCTGGACCACGACGGCACGGGCACGATCCTGACCACCCGCCAGTGCCTGCTGAACGAGAACCGCAACGGCGACTGGGACGAGGCCAAGGCCACGGCCGCCCTGGCTTCGGCGCTCGGCGCCAAGAAGGTGCTGTGGCTGGGCGATGGTTTGCTGAACGACCATACCGACGGCCACGTCGACAACCTGGCCCGCTTCGTCGCGCCCGGCGTCGTGGCCTGCCCGATGGCCTTTGGGACCGACGACCCCAACGCCGAGGTCTATGCCGAGACCGCCCGCGCCCTGGCCGCCATGACCGACAGCCGCGGCTCGCCGCTGCAGGTGGTCCGCATTCCCTCGCCGGGCCGCATCGTCGACGAGGACGGCGAGGTCATCCCGGCCTCGCACATGAACTTCCTGATCGCCAACGAGGCGGTGATCGTGCCGATCTACGCCGAGGAGTCGGGCGCGTTCGCCGTCGAGGTGATCAGCGGCCTGTTCCCCGAACGCGAGGTGATCGGCCTGCCCTCCACCGCCATCCTGACCGGCGGCGGATCGTTCCACTGCATCAGCCAACAGGAGCCCGGCGAATGACCCGTAACCTCAGCGTCGCGGCCATCCAGACCTCGTACGGGATGAACCTGCAGACCAACATCAAGAAGACCGAACAGTTCATCCGCGAGGCCGCCGCCAAGGGCGCCCAGGTGATCCTGCCGTCCGAGCTGTTCCAGGGGCCGTACTTCTGCGTGGCCCAGGAGGAGCGCTGGTTCGCCGAGGCCCATCCGTGGCGCGAGCATCCGGTGGTCAAGGCGATCGCGCCGCTGGCCGGCGAGCTGGGCGTGGTGATCCCGATCTCGATCTTCGAGCGCGAGGGGCCGCACTACTTCAACAGCCTGGTCATGGCCGACGCCGACGGCTCGCTGCTGGGCGTCTATCGCAAGAGCCATATCCCGGACGGCCCGGGCTACATGGAGAAGTACTACTTCCGGCCGGGCGACACGGGCTTCAAGGTCTGGGACACGCGCTTCGGCCGCCTGGGCGTCGGCATCTGCTGGGACCAATGGTACCCCGAATGCGCCAGGGCCATGGCCCTGATGGGCGCCGAGGCCCTGTTCTATCCCACCGCCATCGGCAGCGAGCCGCATGACCCCAGCCTGGACACCGCCCTGCCGTGGCGGCGGGCCATGCAGGGCCACGCGGTCAGCAACGT
>Ga0209256_1002438_pt1 | contig 15197 bp, 16 predicted proteins | sample AraplaCol_mCL_r2_2_FD_184270 | JGI IMG/M metagenome (GOLD analysis project Ga0209256, IMG submission 184270) | Arabidopsis root microbial communities from North Carolina, USA - plate scrape MF_Col_mCL_r2 (SPAdes) (version 3) | ecosystem: Host-associated > Plants > Roots > Endosphere | place...
CACGCTGAAGTAACCCCCTCCAGCCCAGTCCCGCTCGATCGCCCCCCGCCGCCGCAATGGTCGCTGGCCTTGCGCCCTTTCCTCGCGACGAGGTGGGATGATTATGCGGCAGGCTGGAAGGGTGAGGATAAGTTTGGTGGAAAAAGTTCAGAGCGTTGATTTCGCTGGGGTTCGTACTCGGCTATCCAAGGATAGACGCCCTCTAGCCGCCCTATCCCTTCATCCGCCGCGCGAATCCCGCGCGGGCGGATGAAGGGGGGATCGTGAGCGGACCTTGAGAGCGTCTGAGAAGGGTGGGAAGCTGCCCAAAGCTGGCGCAACGCGAACCCTGTCGCTGGCCTGGGTTTCAGGGGCGAACGATAGAGCGCATCAACTTCAATAGGCTTTCCAGGTTGGCCGGCTTGCCCGTTCGCGGCGCCGCCCTGAACCGCTCGGGCATCACCTCAGCGCCGTAGCCACTCGAAAACACGAAGGGCACGCCCTTTTCGCGCAGCAGATCAGCAGCCGGATAGCTGGCTTCGCCGCGAAGACTGATATCGAGTACCGCACCGTCGAGCCTGCCGGCTCTGATCGCCTGCAAGACGTCCTGGAGGGCGGCGAAGGGTCCGACGACGACCGCGCCGGCGTCGAGGAGACTTTGCCGCAGCTCTTCGGCAATGAAAAACTCATCCTCGGCCAGCAAAATCCGGCGCTCATTCAGGACGCGAGTCATGTGTGCACGGGGCTCCACGGACGTCCCTCGCCGCAGACGACCTAAACGCTCAAGGCGAAAATCCAAGCGCCATAGCAACAAATGAGAATCGACTTTGCCCCCCGTTGGCGGTGGGCATTTTCCCCTATGAGTTGCAAGGCCTCCGCCGACGTGCAGCCTTCGCGCGTTCCAGGCGTTCGATGCCGATAGCCGTGCCGAGGGACTATGACCGAACGAGAGGAACTCCTTCGGCGTCAACGCGCTCTGGCTCAGTTTGGCGAGTTCGTCCTCGACCATGAGGACCTGCAAGCCATACTGACCGAAGGCTGCCGCCTGATTGCAGAGGCGCTCGGGGTCGACCTGGCCAAGGTCATGGAGATCGAGCAAGGCCAGGGCTCGGCCTTGGTGAAAGCGGGTGTCGGGTGGAACGACGGTGTCGTGGGCCAAACGCGTATCCGGCTCAACGAGCGCTCGTCCGAGGCCCACGATCAAGTCCGGCGAACCGCTCATCACGCGAGACATCGCGCGGGAGGATCGCTTCGAGTTTCCCGCGTTCATGCGCGAGCACGGCGTGATCGCGCTGGTCAACGTGCCAATCTTTCTGCCTGGCCGTGTCGCCTACGGCGTATTGCAGGTGGATGCGACGCGACCTCGGGATTTCGATGACGAGGACATAGCCTTCCTCCGCACCTACGCCATGGTGCTGGGCCCCGTTATCGATCGGTTCAACAAGGCCCGGGACTTGGCCCACACCACCGAGCGCTATCGGTTGATCGTGCAGAACGCCCGAGACTACGCCATCTTCCTGACGGACGCGGAAGACCGGATCACCGATTGGCTGCCGGGCGCTGAGGCGGTTTTCGGCTGGAGTGAGCCAGAGGCTCTTGGCCAGCCTGCCGCGATCATTTTCACGCCCGAGGATCGGCGTGCGGGCGTGCCGGAGGAGGAAACCGAGCTCGCCCGCCGCGACGGCAAAGCTCCCAATGTCCGCTGGCATGTCCGCAAGGATGGCCAAAGGGTCTTTATCGACGGACAGACAACCGCGCTCAGGCGCGCCGACGGCGTCGTCACCGGCTTCATGAAGATCGGCCAGGACGTCTCGGAGCGCAAAAAGGCCGAGGAGGCGACGCGAGGCAGCGAGGAGCGCCTGCGTCTGGCGCTGGAGAGCGGTCACCTGGCGACTTGGGACTGGGACCTCGCCAGCGGTAAGATCGAATGGTCCGAGGAGCACTTTCGCCTTCAGGGGTATGAGGTCGGCGAGGTCGAGCCGAGCTACGAAGCCTGGCTGGACCGCGTGCATTGCGAGGACCGCGCCGAGGTTCTGAAGGCTCTGGGCAACGCTCGCGATCACGGCGCCGCCTATCGCGTCGAGTTTCGCTCGCCACATCCAGACGGAACCGTCGTCTGGTGCTCGGCGCTGGGGCGCTTTTTCTACGACGAGCAGGGCCAGGCGACCCGCATGATCGGCGTCATGCAGGACGTCAGCGAACGGCGGCGTTGGGAGGCGCAGCAGGAGGTGCTGGTCGCCGAATTGCAGCACCGGACCCGAAACCTGATGGGAGTCGTACGCTCTGTCGCCGACAAGACGATCCGTACCAGCGCCGATCTCACGGATTTCCGTGAGCGGTTTAGCGATCGGATCGACGCTCTGGCTCGCGTTCAGGGCCTATTGTCGCGGCTTGGCGACCAGGAGAGGGTCGCTTTTGATCAGCTTCTCGACACCGAACTTTCGGCGATGAACGCCCATGGCAAGTCCATCGGCCTGCACGGCCCTCGAAACGTTAGGCTTCGTTCCTCGACGGTGCAGACCCTGGCGATGGCTTTGCACGAACTGGCGACGAACGCGGTCAAGTACGGCGCCTTGGGGCAAGCCGACGGCGCTCTGACGATCTCGTGGCGGATCGAGCTTCCGGCTAGCCGAGGCGAGCCGTGGTTGCACATTGACTGGAGCGAAACGGGCGTAGCGATGCGCGCCGACGAGCGGCCGCAAGGCGGCGGCCAGGGTCGAGAACTGATCGAGCGCGCCCTGCCTTACCAGCTCGGCGCCAAGACCACCTACGCCCTGACGCCAGAGGGCGTGCATTGCACGATCGCCCTGCCGGTCTCGGCCTCAAACCAGGATGGGGAAAGAACCAATGTCCGAGCGGACGCTTGAAGGTTGCCACGTCCTCATCGTGGAGGACGAGTACATGCTGGCCGAGGAGCTGAGCCTGGCCCTCAACGACGCCGGCGCCGTTGTCGTCGGCCCGGCCGCCGCGCTCAAGGACGCCCTGTCGCTTATCAAATCCGGCGAGAAGGTCGACGCGGCCCTCATCGACGTGAACCTGCGCGGCGAGAGCGCCTATGCCGCCGCCGATCTGCTGCTCGATCGCCAGATCCCGTTCGTGTTCACCACCGGCTACGATCCCCGGATCATCCCGGAAAAGTACCGTCAGATCCCAACCTGCGAAAAGCCAGTGAACCTGGCTCGCGTCACTTCAGCGATTGGGCGACTGGTGTCGTCTTGATTGGCGCTGGCGCGGGCGCCGGAAGCTGACATTGCGTAAGGCGGGGATGGGTCGTAAGCCGACCTAGCCGCCGTAGCAGAATGACGCCCCCAGCCGTTCGGCGGAGGTCGTCCTCTGAACCGTCATCTTTGAACGCTTCAGCCCCATGTGGCTCACGCCAAGCGGATGGTAGGTCCTGCGACCGATGAAGGTGAGCCGGATCGGCTGCACCGTGTAGCAGCCTCCACGGCTCAGGCTCTCCTCCATGAGCGCCTCCAGACGCGGCTGGTCCACCCACTCCAGATAGTCCCCCGCTTCCGAAGCTGGGCGCGTCTTCGGGATCGCGGTCGTGCGCGAGGCCGAGCACGCCCAGGCCGATCCATCGCAAGGCCACCGCCGGCCTCATTCCGCTGCTGACTTCGCCGCGCCGCCGCCCAGCCGCATCGCCGCGACATAGACCGCCGCCGCGATCGCGGCTCCGACGAACCAGGCGTAGTCGTAGAGCCCCGTCCACGGCGCGCCGAGCCCGGCCGCCGCCGGCAGGCCCGCCGCCTTCAGGAAGCCCGGCAGGTTCGGCGCGACACCAATCACGAAGGCGCCCACGGCCGCCAGGTTCCAGCCCTTGAAATAGGTATAGCGCCCCACCCGGTCGTACAGCGCCTCGACGTCCAGCCGAGCGCGGCGCAGCAGCCAGTAGTCGGCGATCAGGATGCCCGCCACCGGCCCCAGCAGCGCGCCGTAGCCGGTTAGCCAGACGAAGATGTAGCCCTGGGTGCTCTCCAGCAGCTTCCACGGCATGATCAGCACGCCGATGCCGGCGGTGATCCAGCCGCCTGTGCGGTAGCTGATCCGCTTGGGCCACAGGGCCGAGAAGTCGTAGGCCGGCCCCACCAGGTTGGCGGCGATGTTGCATGACACGGTGTCGAGGCTGATGATCAGCAGGCCCACCAGCACCGCGATCCCGCCGATCTCGCCCGACAGCGCCACCGGGTCCCAGACCGGCTTGCCGTAGATCAGCACCGTGGCCGAGGTGACGATGACGCTCATCGTGGCCAGCAGGGCCATGGGTCCGGGCAGCCCCACCGCCTGGCCCACGATTTGGTCGCGCTGGGTGCGGGCGAACCGGGTGAAGTCGGGGATGTTCAGGGCCAGGGTCGCCCAGTAGCCGGTCATGGCGGTGACCGCCGGCCCGAAGTCGCGCCAGAACCGGCCGGCCTTGGCGCCGCCGGCGTCATAGGCGCTAGGCTCGTGCAGGATCGGGCCGATGCCGCCGGCCTTGTCGAGCGCCCACCAGACCAGCAGACCGCAGACGATCACCTTCACGGGCGCGGTCCAGGTCTCGAGCTTGCGCACGGTCTCCAGGCCCTTGGTGACAAACAGCAGCTGGATAGCCCAGAAGGCGGCGAACGACAGCAACTGGCCCACGCCGATGCCCAGCACCGGGACTATCGGTCCGATCAGGCTCTTGCCGACCATCACGCCCAGCAGGGTCAGCAACGCCCCGCCGCCGATCCAGGTCTGGATGCCATACCAGCCGCAGGCGACGATGGCCCGGGCCAAGGCCGGCGCCCGCGCGCCGCGCCAGCCGAACGAGGCCCGCGCCAGCACCGCATAGGGCACGCCCCATTTGGCCCCTGCGTGGCCGATCAGCAGCATCGGGATCAGGACGATAACGTTGCCCAGCAGCACGGCCCACACCGCCTGGCTCGCCGACATCCCCTGCTCGATCAGGCCCGCGGCCAGCATGTAGGCCGGCACGGCGATGACCATGCCCAGCCACAGCGCCGCGAAGTGCCGCGCCTTCCAGGTGCGCTGGGCGGCCGTGGTCGGCGCCAGGTCCGGGTTCCAGAGCGTGTTGCCGGCTTGGTCGTTCATCTCGCCCCCGCGATCCTGTCCCCGAGATCGTCTCGCGGCGGAGCATGGGTCAGGGCGCGGTGGGCGTCACGAGGAAAGTGAGCCCCTCACGTTGTCATCCCGGAAAGCGCGCAGCGCTTGTCCGGGACCCAGGGGCGGCCGCACGGCTTCGTGCCCGGTCACCTGGGTCCCGGACAGCCTCTGCGGACCTTCCGGGATGACAACCATTGAGAGTTGGAGATGGATTTAGGCTCAGCCCATCCCCGCATAGGCCCAGCTGGCTAGGCCGGCGCCGAACACCAGGACCATGGCCACGATGCCGACCCGGTCCCACTGGATGCAGGGGCCGGCGTGCCGAAGCTCGGCGGCTTCGGGCTTGTTGATGTCGCACTTCTTGAAGAACACGGAACGCGCACGCACACGGGTCGCGAACACGGCGTCGGCCATGGCGATCTCTCCCTAACGAGGCCCGCCTCTCTGACGGAGGCGTGGAGCGAGGTTAGCACGGAAACTCGCGCGGGAGGGGAATTAACGAACACGGATGGCGCTGGACGCCCCCTCCGTCGGGCTTCGCCCGCCACCTCCCCCGTTTCACGGGGGAGGAGAAAGGACGCCGCATCCTCCTCACCCGTGAAACGGGGGAGGTGGCGCGTCGCGAAGCGACGTGACGGAGGGGGCGTCCCGCGCCCCTACTTCACGATCCCGTCCGCCGTCTGCCGCGTCACGGCGTGATAGAGCGGCCGGGTCTTGGCGTAGAGGCGCTTGGCGATCGGCTGGCCCCAGTCGCCCTGGGCCATCAGATCCTTGAACAGCGGGGCCACGAACTTGCGGCGGCCCTGGTCGGTCAGGAAAGCCTCCAGCGACGGCACGGCCGGGTCGTAGCGATTGGCCACGGCCAGCTCCAGCCAGACGAAGCGGATCTCGCTGTTGCCCTGGGCCGACAGGCCGAAGGCCTTGTCGAGCGTCGCCAGACGCTCCGTCGACAGCGTGCGCGGCAGGCTGGTGACGAAGCGGGTGCGCTCTGGCGTGCTCCAGGCCTTCCACTGGGCGGCCGGGGCCGCGCCGCCCTTGGCGTAGGCGGCGGCCAGGGCGTCCACCGCCGGGAAGGCGGCCGACTTGATGTGCACGGCGTTGTCCGGCAAGCCCACGTCATAGACCCACTTGTCGATGCCGATATCGGCTTCGAGCTTTGGATCGCCCTTGATCAGGTTGGCCCGCAGGTCAGCGACGAAGCCGGCCGTGGTCTGGCTCTGGAAGGCGTGGCGGGCGAAGTAGTCCTTGAGATACGCGTCCCAGCGCTCGCGGCCGACGGCCTTCTCGATGGTGCGCAGGAAGGTCGCGCCCTTCTGGTAGGCGATGTCGGTCATGCCGTCGTCGGGATCGCGGCCGGTCAGGTCCAGGTGCAGGCGGGTGTCGGCGCCGGTCGGGCCGCCGGCGTCCTGAATGGCGGCCTGCAGGTCGCTCCAGCCCAGATCGGCCAACATGTCGGCGCGGTCCTTGCCGTACAGCCTCTCCATGATCCGGTTTTCGAAATAGTCGGTGAAGCCCTCGTTCAGCCAGAAGTCCGCCCAGGTGGCGTTGTTGACGAGGTTCCCCGACCACGAGTGGGCCAGTTCGTGCGCCACCAGGCTGACCAGCGAGCGGTCGCCGGCGATGATCGTCGGCGTGGCGAAGGTTAGGCGCGGGTTCTCCATGCCGCCGAACGGGAACGACGGCGGCAGCACGAGCAGGTCGTAGCGGCCCCAGGCGTAGGGGCCGTAGAGGCTCTCGGCGGCCTCGACCATCTTCTCGACATCGACCAACTCGTTGGCCGTCTTCTTCATCACCGACGGCTCGGTATAGACGCCGGTGCGCTGGCCCAGGGGCGTGAAGGTCAGGTCGCCGATGGCGATGGCGATCAGGTACGAGGCGACCGGCTTGTCCATCCTGAAGCGATAGGCGCGGCCGCCGGGCACAGGCTCGCCGTCAGGGGTCAGCATCTGCGCGCTCATCACCGTCTTCAGGCCTTCGGGCGCGACGATGCGGGCGGTCCAGGTCTGGCGGATACCCGGGCTGTCCTGGGTGGGAATCCAGCTGCGGTTGAGGATCGCCTGGCCCTGGCTGAACAGGTAGGGCTTCTGCTTGCCGGCCGTCTGCGACGGCGTCAGCCATTGCAGGGCGGCGCCGCCGGGAGCGCTGTCGTAGTTGATCACGATGCGGCGGGCGCCGTTGAGCTGCACGGTCAGCGGCGCGCCGAGGTTCGGATCGGCCTTGCCCAACGTCCACGGCAGGGCCGCGCCCTTGTCGTCGGTGATCGCCTTGATCACCAGGCCCTTGCTGTCGAGGATCACTTCCTTGGCGTCGGGCGCGGCGGCGATGTCGAGGGCGGCCGTGCCGGTCATCTTCTGGCCGGCGAAGTCGGCGGTCAGGTCCAGGTCGACGTGCGTGACCCGCGCCACCAGCGGCTGGGCGTAGGAGTGGATGTCGCGGGCTTCCGGCGTCGCCAGGACCGCGGGGACAGGCGGCTGCGTCTGGGCCAGGGCCGGCATAGCGGCGCCACACAGCAGGAGCGCCAGCACGGCGGCGCGGGTGGTGGTCTTGAAGATCATGGACGGAGGTTCCGACTACGGATAGGCGTTAACCACCGTCTTAGCCCCTCGCTCCGCCTCTCCTCAACCGCCCATCCGACCGAGCGATCAGATGTAGTCCAGCAGACTGGTCCCGCCGGTGTTCACGCTGCCATCGGGATTGAACAGCGAGGCCAGCTTCTCCGAGAGGTTCTGCATCTCGACCATCTTGCCGTAGAGCGCCGGGGTCCAGCCGGCGGCCTGGCGCTCCTCGTCGCTCATGGCGGCGTACTGGGTGATCAGGCTCTTGCCGAAGGCCGAGCTGTCGGAACCTTGCGTGCTCTTGAAGGCGTTGGAGACGCTGTCGCGGTTGCGGGCCTTCACCTCGGCGGCGGCCTGGGCGATCTCGTGCTCCGAGAACTGGCCGCCCTTGTTCAGGGCCACCGCCGCCAGCGAACGGTCGTCGAACTTGGAGAAGTCGATCGTCCCCTCGTCCGGCGAGGTGGCCATGCCGTCCTTGGTCGCCGACGCGTACTGCTTGTCCAGCACCGAGCGGACGTCCGAGGCGACCTTCTCGATGTCGCGCGTGCGCGGGTTGGCGACCACCCCGCCGACGTCCTTCAGATAGGCCGCGACCGGGTCGCCCTCGATGCCGGTGGGCTGCACGCCCGGCTTGGCCTGGGCCTGCTTGAGGCCCTCGGTCAGGGCCGCCTTGTCCTTGGCCCACTGCCCCATGGCCTTCTCCTCGGGCCCGGCGGCTTCGAGATTGGCCAGGGCGGCCTTGTAGAGCCCGGCGTAGTCGCCGGTCACCCGCATGGCCGAGGCCGCGGCCGACAGGGCCGTGTCGCGGTTGGCCTTCATCTGCAGGCTGGCGACCACCTGCTCCTCGATCGAGAACTTGCCGCCCTTGTTGCTGGCGATGGCGTAGAGTGTTCGGCGGTCCAGGCCCGAGACATCGATCGTGGCCTTGCCGTCTTTCAGCGCGCTGGACGCCTTGGCGCCGGCCAGCAACTTGTCGAGCGCCGAGCGCGCCTCTGCGATCACCGCGTCGGTGGTGCGGTTGTCGGTCTGGGCGGCCAGGGCCGCCTGGGCCTCGGCCGACAGGGTGACGTTGACGCTGGAGCCGGTCTTGGCCGCGGCCGTGGCCGTAGCCGTGGCGTCGTTCGCTTTCGTCGCCGCCGTCGCGGCCGCTCCCGTGCTCGCGCCCGTCGCGAGATAAGGGTTCGGCGCGTAGCCGTTGGTGACGCTGCTGACCATGACGCCCTCGACAGGTCGCCGCGAAAATCACGAATCGCGACGGCGTGGAAACACGCCGCAACCAAGCCGCATCATGGTTAATCCGCGATTAACCATGATCCCCGCCCTGCCCTAGACCTGCCCCTAGACTGGCGCGCCGACCAGGGCGACCGGGACGATGTCGGTGAAGTTGACGACATCGTTCATCACCTCGGCCGAGCGCGGGCCGCCCAGGGCGCGGGCCATGGCCTCGGGGCTTTCGAAGGTCAGGTGCGCGATCAGCACGAACGGGGCCGGACCGCCGTCGGGCGCCGAGAGCCCCTTGATCACCTGCACGTCCTTCAGCGCGTCGCCGAAGGCCTCACGCGCCAGCGGGATGTGCCTGGCGTGATAATAGGCCTCGTCGAATCTCGCGCCGGCCTTGGCGGGATAGAGAACGCTGAAGATGACCATGGTCGGCTCCTCCGTCGCGGCGTGCCTTCTCGCGCGCCATCCGAAGGAAGCTAAGCACGCCGTCGGCGCCGCGCCACGCGTGCCGCGACGGCGCCTTTCCCTGGCCTGCCCGTTCTCAAGCCTGAATGTAGACGAAGGCCTTCAGGCCCGAGGCCAACTCGACCTCGACCCGCTTGTAGTCCGAGACCTCGTAGGTGTCGGCGGCGGCCAGTTCCTCGGGCGTGATCTCGAAGACCATGCCCTCGACCCGGTCGGCCGGATCTCCGCTGGGCGCCACGATCGGATGATGGTCCGCGCCGCTGGCGGCGATCACGGCGGGATCGGTGATCCGCGCCAGGGTGCGGCTATAGCCGGGCAGGGTGTCTGCGCTCCCGGCCAGCAACCGGCCGAAGGTTTCCAGTTGCACGCTCTCCAGCTGGAGGGTGCCGTAAGAGAACAGCCGGACCGGACCGCCCGACATCAGGCCTTGGCGGGCCGGCGACGGCGCGGGACACGGACCACGGCCTCGCCGTCCATGATCGGATCCTCGCCGACCAGGCCCTCGCAGCGCAGGGTCACCCGGGCGCTGGCCTCGTCGATGGCCGAGACCGTGACGCGCGCCGTCACGACATCGCCGATCCGCACCGGCTTATGGAAGGCCAGGGTCTGGGTCAGATAGATCGAGCCCGCCCCCGGCAGGATGGTGCCGACCACCGCCGAGCCGAACGACGCCGACAGCAGGCCGTGCGCGATCCGCCCGCGATAGGCGGTCTTGGACGCGAAGGCCTCGTCCATGTGCACGGGATTGAAGTCGTCCGAGGCCTCGGCGAATTGCGCGATGCGCTCCTCGGTGACGGTGACATGCTTTTCGGCGACCATGCCGACGAAGAGCTCTTCCAGGATGTAACCGCCCGAGGGGTGACGTTCGATCATGACGCGGCGTTAGCCGCGTTGCCGCGCCGTGGCCAGCAAAAATGCGCGGACGGGTTGGAAAGTGTGGATGGAGACCAGGTAGGAAGCGGAATTTCGTCTCGGTTCAGACGTTGGTTTGATCGAACCGGGTCGGGGACGGAGCCACCGCGGGCGGCGCGTGCCGGCTCCTACAGTCTGACCGTACTTCCCTCGCGCGCCGACCGGTAGATCGCCTCGATGATCCTCATGTCGCGCAGGCCTTCCTCGCCCGACACGATCGGAGAGCGATCGGCGTTGATACAGTCCGCCATGTGGTCCAATTGGCCGGCGAACTGGGTCTTGGCCGGTCCGACCGGCGGCGTGATCTCCTGGGAGCGGCCGTCCTTGCCGGTCCACAGGCGGTTGCCGTCATATCGGGTGGCCGGCTCAAGCTCGATCCGTCCCTTGTCGCCCATCAGCAGGACATGGTTCTGGTTGGCGCTATAGGTCGACAGACAACTCGCGATCGCCCCAGAGGGAAACTTGAGCAGCCACTCGATCATGTCCTCGACCTCGGTGAATCGGGGATCGGTGCGGTCCGTGGACTCTCGGGCGGTGACGGCGATCGGTTCTTCGCCGGTCATGTAGCGAGCGGCCTGCAGGCTATAGATTCCCATGTCCATAAGCGACCCGCCGCCCGACAGGGCCTTCTTCAACCGCCACTTGGACGGGTCGCCCTGGACGAAGCCGTGCTCGGACCGCACGTAGCGGATACGGCCCGCGGCGCCCGATCGGGCCAGGCGCATGGCCTCGAGATTGGTGGCCTCGAAATGGCAGCGGTAGCCGATCATCAGCTTGCGTCCCGCCGTCTTGCAGGCGGCGATCATCGCCTCGCACTCGGCGACCGACATCGCCATCGGCTTCTCGCACACCACATGCTTGCCGGCCTTGGCGGCGCGGATCGTGTACTCGGCGTGCATGGAGTTGGGCAGGATCACGTACACGACGTCGACGTCGGGATTGTTCCGGATCTGGTCGAAGGTCTCATAGCTATAGATCGAGCGCTCCGGCACGCCGTAACGGGCCGCGGTCGCGCGGGCCTTCGCCGGATCTCCGCTGACCAGGGCGGTGACGCGGCTGTGCTCACAGTTGACGAACTGCGGCAGGATGACGTTGAGGCCGTAGTAGCCCAGGCCGACGATGGCGTAGCCGACCTTGCGATCGCCGGCGGCCCTGGCCCGCCCTCCGGCTGACGCGACGGCGAGCGAGGCGGCGGCGAGAAGGAGGTCGCGGCGTCCGATGTCCATGGTCGTGATCCCCGTGATTGACGGCTCTAGGGTTTGAAGGGCTTGGGGTCGGTCAAGGGCCGCTCGTGCAGCCAGCCGCCGTCGCTCAGCCAATCGGCCAGACGGTCGGGCCAATGCTGGATCGATAGACTCTCGGTGTGGGCCGCGATGTTGAAGCCGTGGCCCATGTCGGCGAACATGTGCAGCTCCGCCGACACCCCGGCTCTGCGAAGCTGGTCGTAAAGGGTCAGGGCCGGTTCGGCGCAGCATGGGTCGAGAGAGCCCGCGGCGATAAAGGCTGGCGGCGCGGCGGCCGCAGCCTGGGCGGGAATGCCCAGGGGACCGGGATAGACCAGCACCTGGAAGTCTGGACGGGCGCTGACCGCGTCCAGCGGATCGGTCGAGGGCGGCTGCGGCGGCGCGGGGTTATCGGCGACCAGCGAGACCAGTTCACCGCCGGCCGAAAAACCCATCACGCCGATGCGGCGGGGATCCACGCCATATTGGGCGGCGTTGGCTCGCACCCAGCGGACCGCCCGGCGCAGGTCGGCGGCGGCGTCGCGGTCGATCGCGTAGGCCGATCCCGTCTCGCGCGCCAGGCGGTACTTCAGGACAAAGGTGGTGACGCCGTAGCGGTTGAGGGACTTGGCCGGCCCGACGCCCTCGTTGACGAAGACCAGCATGCGATGGCCGCCGCCCGGCACGACGATGACGGCCGCGCCATTGGCATGGCGGGGATCGGCAGGGAACACCGTCAGGGACGGGCCGTGGACATTGCGCACATAGGTGTTCTCGGCGGTCTCTGGCTCGCTAGACCTCTGCTCGGCGCCGGGCGCGCCGCGGGGCCAGAGCGGAACCGTCGCGGGGCCGCTGACGGGCGCCAGCGGAGTCTGCGCCGCCGCCGCGAGCGGCGCGCCGGCCGCTAGCGCCGCGAGGACGAGGGCGACGGCCCGAACAAGCATGGGGGAACCTCCCGAGCCGCACCTGCGGTCGCTTTTCGGCCCAGCCTGCCCATTTTCGCGCGCGTTGCTATTACGACCTTGGTCTAACGCCGGCTTCGCCTCGGCTTGGCGCAAGATAAAGTCGGGAGCCGGCAAGGGGCGTGTTCGCGCGGCGCGGACCGGCGTGGCCTCATTCCCGCGAAGGAGAGCAGCGGTGCGCACTATGGCTAAAGCCCTCACGACCTGTGCGACGTCGGCTCTGCTGGCTGTTGCCCTAGGCGTCGCCACGGCGTCCGCCCAGACGAACAACGCTCAAGCAGCGGGCCCCTCCGGCTTCGCCAGCAGCGCCGATGTCCAAGACCAGGTCAGCGAGATGCTCGCCGCGATGAAAGCCGATCAAGGGTTCATGTGGCGGCCCTTGGTTCGCGACGGCGCAACTGTGGCGGCGATCGAAATCTGGAAGAAGCCGGGCCGCCCCGCCGTTCATCCCGCCGAGGCGGAATACGCGATCGTGCTGGAAGGCTCCGGCACGCTTGTGTGGGGCGGGACCCTGGCCGACTCCAAGGCCAAGAACGCCAATCTGATCGAGGGAAGCCAGATTGAGGGCGGCGCGACACGCACGCTCGGCCCGGGCGACGTGATCCTGATCCCCGCCGGCGTACCTCACTGGTTTGGCATTACCGGCGAGCGGTTGGTGCTTCTGGGAATCAAGTTGCCCGGAGCGAAATGAGATCGGTCAGAGCGTGTTGGTGTCCGTCATAGCCGTCAGCACCCCGCTCTGAACCCCGAGCCCCCTACTCCCCGTGCCCCGGCCGACGCGGCGTCGCCCAGGCTTCCGACACGTCCGCCAGGATCACGTCCAGGCAGTCGACGGTGACCTTCAGGTCGCCGCCGCCGGCGAAGGTCAGCAGCACGGCGCCGCCCGGCGCCTCGCCCGGTTCGAAGGCGACCGAAAGCAGCTCGACCACCGCGCCCTTGGCGTCGCGGCGCAGCTTGCGGGCCTGGACGCCGGTGACGTCGCCCAGCTGCAGGGCCGAGCGGATGCGCTGACCCTTCTTGCCCCCCGATTCCCAGCGGAAGCGATTGCAGGCCAAGGTCAGGGTGCGGGCCGACGCGTCCCAGCGGATGTCACCGATCTTGGCGACCGCGTCCTGCAGGGCGGCCGAAACGACCGCCAGGTCGTCGGCGTCCTGGGCCAGCAGCTTCAGGGGAGCGGGCGCGGCGTCAGTCATTGTCGATGGCGTCCTCGGGCTCGCCCTTGATGCGGCGTACCTGGGCCCCGCAGGCGCCCAGCTTCTCTTCCAGCCGCTCGAAGCCGCGATCCAGGTGGTAGATGCGGCTGACCGTGGTCTCGCCCCGCGCCACCAGGCCCGCGATCACCAGGCTGACCGAGGCGCGCAGGTCGGTGGCCATGACCTCGGCGCCTTCCAGCCGCTCCACGCCGCGCACGCGGGCCTCGCCGCCGGACACCGAGATGTCGGCGCCCAGGCGCATCAGCTCCGGGGCGTGCATGAAGCGGTTCTCGAAGATGGTCTCGCGGATGTGGCTCTCGCCCTTGGCCGTGGTCATCAGGGCCATGAACTGGGCCTGCAGGTCGGTGGCGAAGCCCGGATAGGGCTGGGTCTCGACGTCGACGGCGTCCAGGCGGTGGCCGTTGCGGCGGATGATGACGCCGTCCTCGGTGCGGACGACGCCGCAGCCGGCCTCCTCCAGCTTGACCAGCAGGCTGTCGATCAGCTCGGGACGCGAGCGGGTCAGCTGGACCTCGCCGCCGGCCATGGCCGCGGCCACGGCGTAGGTGCCCATCTCGATCCGGTCGGGGATCACCGAATGGGTGGCGCCGTGCAGCTTGGCCACGCCGGTGATGGTGATGGTGGGCGTCCCCGCCCCTTCCACCTTGGCGCCCATGGCGTTCAGGCAGATCTGCAGGTCCAGCAGCTCGGGCTCGCAGGCGGCGTTCTTGATGACCGTGACGCCGTCGGCCAGCACGGCGGCCAGCATGGCGTGCTCGGTGGCGCCCACCGAGACGAACGGGAACGCGATCTCGCCGCCCTTCAGGCCGCGCGGAGCCTGGGCGTAGACGTAGCCCTCGTGCAGGTCGATCTTGGCGCCCAGGGCTTCCAGGGCCTGCAGGTGCAGGTCCACGGGGCGCGCGCCGATGGTGCAGCCGCCGGGCAGGCTGACCTTGGCCTGGCCGGTGCGGGCGACCAGCGGGCCCAGCACGTTGAACGAGGCGCGCATCTGGCGGACCAGGTCATAGGGCGCGAAGCCGCTGGTGATCTCCGGCGCGTGCAGCACCGTCTCCGAACCGTCCGGCCCCTCGCGCTCGTCGACGTCGACGCCCAGGCGGGTCAGCAGCTTGCCCAGGAACTTGGTGTCGGCCAGGCGCGGCATGTTGGTCAGGCGCAGCGGCTGATCGGTCAGCAGGCTGGCCGCCATCAGCTTGATGGCCGAGTTCTTGGCGCCGCTCACCGGGATGATCCCGTTCAGCTGCGCGCCGCCGGTGATGGCGATGCGATCCAATGAAAGTCCCTCATCGCGCGGCCTTCGGGGTGTGTCGCCGCGCGGTCATATGTGAAGGGGCGGTTTTACGGGTTGCAAGAGCCCGCGCAAGGGGCTGCACGGATTCCGCAAGGCTTCTCCTCAGTCAGAGGAGGATTCGTCGTCCGAACGGGGCGATTCCGGCTTGGCCGCTGCGGCGGGGGCGGCCTTGCGACGACGCAGATTGGTTCGCAGCGCCTGGGCCAGCCGCGCTTCGCGCTCGGCTTTTTCGTTACTGGGCTTGGGGTTCTGGCTCATATGTCCACAGGTGAAATCGCTGCGACGATCGGTCA
>Ga0209256_1002447_pt1 | contig 15138 bp, 10 predicted proteins | sample AraplaCol_mCL_r2_2_FD_184270 | JGI IMG/M metagenome (GOLD analysis project Ga0209256, IMG submission 184270) | Arabidopsis root microbial communities from North Carolina, USA - plate scrape MF_Col_mCL_r2 (SPAdes) (version 3) | ecosystem: Host-associated > Plants > Roots > Endosphere | place...
TGGTTGCGATGGCCTCGTCGGCGGCGCGGATCATGATCTCCAGGTCCTGCCGCACGTTCGGGTCCTGTTCGGCGGCGAGCTTCGACTTGAGCTCATCGCGCGATCTGGCGGTGGCTGCGCGGAAACGCGCGGCGAATCCGGGCTTGAGGTCGGTGACGAGTCCGTCATAACCCGGCACGCCCATGAACGACATGTCTTCCGGCGCGAAAGGCGCCTGGGCATCAAGCAGGATCTTCGCGTACTGATTGCTTCTATCCACCCACGCCGGCGCCGCTGTGGTTGCCGCGACAGTCCTGTTGTTGGGAGCAGCCAGCGCGGAGGAACCTGCGAATGCCAGCGAGAGTGCGATTGCGAGCGTCAACGTCCGGGTCATCGTCCATGTGCCGTGGCGGGTGATGGTGCAAGCATGCGAGAGGCATCACGCCATCGAACAGCGCCGAAGGTCACGCGGACCTCCGACACAACTGGAGTCGAGCGCATCGCAAGCGTGACGGGCCGCACGTCACCAGAGGTGCCTGACGCAGTCGCGCTGTTCCTCGGACGGCGAGCCTGCTGGGCCGTTGCCTGGATGTCGGGAACGGTGCTGGCCGCGTTATACGTGACCTCGTTCCGATGCCCGCATTGTTGGCGAGAGTTCTACGAGCCACACACGTTCTGACGCAAGCCCTCACGCCGCGCCCGCTGCGACGTGCCGAGGAACCACTGACGCCGTCGAAGGCACGGCCCTCCTGGACGCGAGGGAAAGGCGACCAGTCCGCCGCCTTCCCCACGCATTCGCGGTCCCTGTGCCGATGTGTCAGTACACACCCATCACCGATACGGCGGCGAACTCCGTTTCGCCGATGACGGTCATGTAGTACGTGCCTGCCGGCGGATTGGTGATCACCACCGTTTCGGCGTTGCCCGCCTTCACCGACTTGCGATCGAAATCGCTGGCTGTCGGCGTTCTGTCGCGGGCGACATACAACGAGACGTTGCCCGTGCCGCCGTAGGTGCGCAGATTCAACGAAAGCACGCCGGCAGGCACCACGAGGCGATAGGTGCGGACGTCGCCGGCCGCGCCGGACTGTCCGGTGAGCGCCACGCGGTTGGACAGAAGTTCGCTCTGGTCGGCGGGAATCTCCTCCATCGCCGCCGCCACGGCAGCGGCGGCATTGGCGATGCCGGCGCCGATGCTCTGGTTGCTCGGCGGCGGCACCACGAAGGGCGACGCGGTAGAGCGCAGGATCGTCTTCACCTGCGCCGGCGTGAGCGGATCACGTCCCGCGCCGACCGCGGCCGCCTGCATCAGCGCGACGATGCCCGCCACGTGCGGGCTGGCCATCGAAGTGCCGATCATGCCGACCGTCGCATCGCCCTCCTCGCCCGGGATGGGCGAGGTTTCGCCGTGATTGCCCAGCGACCAGATCCACGCATCGTCCGGCGAGGAACCGCTGGTTGCGTTGCCGCCCGGCGCGGCGATGGCGACGGTCGCACCATAGTTGGAGAAGTACGAACGCGCGCCGTCCACGCCGGTGGCGCCGACGGTGATCACGCCGCGGCAGCTGGCGGGGCTGTAGTTCGATGCCGGCGAGTTGTCGTTGCCCGCCGCGACCACCACAGTCGCACCGCGGGAGATTGCCGAATCGATGGCCTCCTGCGTGACAGGATCGGTGCTGCACGCGCCGTAGCCGCCCAGGCTGAGGTTGAGCACCTCGGCGGGTGTCGCGTTGTCGGGCACGCCGTCCACGCTGCCGCCGGACGCCCACACGATGGCATCGGCGATGTCCGAGCTGTAACCGCCGCCCGTGCCCAGCACGCGCACCGGCTGCACTTTCGCGCCGAATGCGACGCCGGCCACGTCCAGCGCGTTGTTGGTCACTGCTGCGATCGTGCCCGCCACGTGCGTGCCGTGGAAGCTGCTGCGGCCGCCCGGCTCCCAGTCGCCCGGATCGTGCGCGTCGGCGTCGCGTCCGTCGCCATCGTTGGAGATCGCCGCGTCGTGCACGAAGTCGTACCCGGGAACGATGTTCGCATCCAGGTCGGCGTGGTCCAGGTAGCCGGTGTCGAGCACCGCCACGACGACGCCTTCGCCGCTGGTGGTATCCCACGCGGTGGGTGCGTGGATGCCGCTCGCGGTCGAGCCGTAATGCCACTGCAGTCCGTAGTGCTCGTCGTTCGGGACGAAGTCGAGCTTGTAGCGGCGGTAATCGGGCTGCGCGTACTCCACCGACGGATCGCTGCGCAGCTGTTCGAGCAGCGCGTTGGCTTCGATCATGCTGAGCGAACGCGAGGTGCGCAGGACGTCGCCGCCGATCGCCAGTCGGCGCACATGCGATGCCGACACCGCGGGGGCGGCCGCGCGCGACACCGACAGCCCCGCGCGCGCGGCGGCGGTGTTGAACGCGCCCAGTACGCTGCTTGCCTGCACGACGCGCGCGCCGGAGGCCGTGCGGTATTTCACGATGAAGCGGTCGAAGCCGGTCTGCTGCGGCAACGTCGGCAATGCAACGGTGCGCCGCGCGGGGGAAGCGGCACCGCTGGCGGACGCGACCTGGCGCGACGATGGCATCGCCGCATCGGTGATGTTCGAACTGGCGGCGTACGCGGACAGCGTGACGACCACGGCGGTGGCGAGGGTACCGGCATACAGGCGGGTCTTCTTGCTCATGGTTCTCTCCGGGGAAAACGTCGAATCATCGAAAGGACGAAGGAGCGCCGGAACCGCTTCGAGGTCCGGCCACGGCGCCCTTCGCTTGCAACGCGGTGTGGGCCGATGCGCTCAGAGGTCGATGCCGAAGCCGACGCCTGCCGAACTGTCGTCGCTGGAGAACGCGCCGCCGATGCTCATCGACGCGCGTTCGCCGATCGCCTTGGAATAACCGATCGACAGCGCGCTCTCGCCGTTCTGCCAGCCGGCGCCGACGCCGAGGCGTCCGCGTGGACTGCGCGAGTTGGCGGCGTTGATGGCCATGTTCATCATCGCCGTGCTCATCGCACCCTGGCGGTCGATGCGTTCGTCCTGCTTGCCCAGGCGATAGCCGATGTCGTCGCGCAGGTTGGTGAACTCGTCGCTCAACGCCTGGTAGCGACTGTCCGTGTAGGTGTTGGCGCGGGTCAGCGTCTGCGTCGCGGTGTTGTCGGTGTAGGTGTTGGCCGATGCGAGCGTCGCCGCATCGCCGGCCTGTACCTGCTGCAGGTTGGTCGCATCGGTCGCGGCGGTGCCTGTCGAGACGTTGGTGACGCGGCGTTCGCTGCCCGCACTGCCGACCGAAACGGTGTTGGCTTCGTTCGCCACCGAACCCCGGCCGAGCGCGACGGCGTTGTCCGCACCCACCGACGCACCCTGCCCGACCGCCGTGCCCGATGCCGCGGTCACGCTGGTATCGGCGCCGATGGCGACCGCATTCGTGGCATCCACGCTGATCGACGAGTTGTTGCCCAGCGCCGTACTGCCATCGGCATCGACGACCGCGCCGTTGCCGATGGCGGTGTCGCGGCCGTCCTGCGCGTGGCTGCCGGAACCGATCGCCATGCCGGCGCCGGTGCCGCCCGGCACGCCGCCGCCGGGGCTGTGTTCCAGCGAACCCAGGCGGCCGATGATGCCGGTGAGCGCGGAGTCGATCGCCCCGAAGGTTTCCTGGAAGCCGGCACGCTGGTTGCCCTGGATCGCGTACGACGGGCCGGCGAGCATGCCGTCGCCGCCGATCGCCGCGCCGCCGCCGAGCGTGCGCGCGATCGACGCGAGCTGCGCGACGTTCACCGCATCGTTGTCCTGGCGGCCGGCCCGCACGCCGCGCAACGTCGTGTCCTGGCTTCCGAGTTCGATCATCGTGCGGCTCGAGTCGGTGTAGGTCACTGCGTTGGCGAGCGTGCCGGTGACGTTGCCGACCTGCATTTCGAGCGAGCCCACGCGCTCGTTCGTGGCGAACAACTGGGAGCCGTTGACCGCCTCCTTGCTGGTCGCGGTTACCTCGCCCGCGGCGACGTTGCCGATCACCGTGCCCGCGGCGCCGCCGAGCGTGACGCGTGCCTTGTCGTCGGCGTCGTAGGCGACCGTGTTGGACGCGATGTTGCCGACGTCCGCCGCCACATCGTCCAACTGCGCCTTGTTCACCGCGTCCGTCGCTTCGGTGCCGGCCGCGACATTGGTGATCTGGCGATCGAGCTTCGCATGGACGGTGCCGGCTGCATCGGTCCAGTCCTGTGCGGCACCGACGGAGACGCTGTTCGCGCGATCCGCGTACGAGCCCTGGCCCAGCGCGACGGCATTGGCCGCATCGGTCGAACTCCACGCATTGGCGCCCAGCACGGTCGCGTTGTCGGCCTGGGCAAAGCTGTTGAAGCCCAGCGACGTCGCCGAGCCGCCGACGGCCCAGGCTTCGGCGCCCACGGCGGTGGTGAAGTCGCCGACCAGCGTGCTGTCCCAGTACGAACCCGCGAACGCGCCGGCACCCAGTGCGGTGCTGTAGGCGCCGCTCGCGGCGGCCGAGGCGAACGAACCGCCGGAGAAGCCGCCCACCGCAGTGCCGTACAGTCCGGTCGCCATGGCGCTCTGGCCGATGGCGGTTCCCGAGGTTCCAGTGAACACGCTCGCGCCGGTGTCCGGATCGGTGACCCACGTGCCCGACTGCGCGCCCGCGCCGAGCGCCACGCCGCCGTCGGCGGCCATCGCACCGGCGCCGGTGGCCGTTGCGTTGAAGCCGGTCGCATACGAACCCGAACCCACGGCGGTGGACTGCCAGCCATCGGCCTCCGCGAAGCCGCCGATGGCGGTGGTGAACGGTGCGTCCGCGAGTGCGAGGCCGCCGACGGCGACCCCGAAGAAGCCGTTGTTCTCCGCGCTGCCACCGATGGAGACACCCAGCGAACCGTTGGCGATGCTGCTGTCGCCGATCGCGACCGCACCGCCTCCATTGGCCTGCGCGAACCAGCCGCCGGCGAAGCTGTTGTCGCCCTGCGCCAGCGCGTTCGCACCGAACGCGGCGCTGTTCACACCGCTGGCGACCGAGCCGTAACCGCTCGCGGTGCTGAACTCGCCGATGGCGGTCGCGCCGGAGCCCAGTGCGGACGCGCCTTCGTTCAACGCCAGTGAGCCGCTGCCGACTGCGGTGGTGTACGCACCATCGGCATAGCTGCTGCTGCCCAGCGCGACGCCCTGCTCGCCATTGGCGACGGCATTGGCACCCAGCGCGACGGCGTTTTCGCCGTTCGCCATCGCGTTGTCGCTGCCATCGCCCGCGCCATTCGCCGCGAGGTAGGCGTTGTCGTCGCCCATTGCCGCGGCGACGGCATCGAGCTGCGCCTTGTTGACCGCATCCTCGTTTTCCGTGCCGGCGGCAACGTGGGTGATCTGGCGCGTAAGGCCGTCGTCGTTGCCGACCGACACCGTGCCGTCGCGCGTGGTGGTGGAATTGGCGCCCAGCGCGACGGAGTTGGCGGCCATCGCCAGGGCGCTGGTGCCCAGTGCGACGTTTCCGTCGACCCAGGCCTGCGAGAAGGCGCCGGCTGCGAGCGAGTACGCGCCGCCCGTCTGCGCGCCCGCACCGAGCGAGGTCGTGAAATCGCCCTGCGCCGATGCGCCCGCACCGACGGCGGTGCTGTTCATGCCCCACGCGCCGGTGTTCTGTTCGATGCAGAACATGCCGTCGCAGGCCATCGTGGTGCCCAGCGCGATGGCGCTGCTTCCACCGGCGTTGCTCAGCGTGCCGAGCGACACGCTGTCCTTGCCGCCGGCCTGCGCCATGCCGCCGAGCGCGACGCTGCGTTCGCCCGCCGGTCCCCATGGGTTGGTCTGCACGCCTATCGCGATCGCGGCCCCGGCATCAGCGGTCGAGTCCACGCCGATCGCGATCGAAAGATCGCCCAGCGCCCGCGCGTTCAAGCCGACCGCGGTGCTCGCCCAGCCGGCGGCATTGCTGAGGTGGCCGGTGGCGGTGGCGTATGTGCCGGCATGGCTGCGGTCGCCGATGGAGGTGGCGGACTCGCCTTCGGCGAGGCTGTCGCGTCCCGTGGATACCGCGCCGGCTCCGATCGCCTGCGCATTGTTGCCGCTGGCGACCGACGCATCGCCGTCGGCGACCGCGCCCGAGCCGGTGGCGACGCTCGCCTGGCCGATGGCGGTCGCGCCCGATCCCACGGCGACCGCGCCTTCGGCCAGCCCGAGGCTGCCGCTGCCGATGGCGACGGTGTAGTTCGCGTCGGCGAAGCTGTTGGCGCCGTACGCGCTGGCTTCGGCGCCGCCGGCGTACGCGTTGACGCCGCTGGCGATGGCGCCTTCGCCGGCGGCGACGCTGTTCGCGCCGATCGCCGTCGCGCCGTAGGCAAGCGCCTGCGACGAATCGCCGATCGCCAGCGCGCTGTCCGCCAGCGCGGCGCTCTGGTAGCCCAGCGCGGTCGCGCGATAACCGGCGGCCACCGTCATCTCGCCGGGTCCGACGGTCCCGTCGCCGTCCATGTCTTCGCCCACGCCGCCACCGATGGCGATGGCGCCCTCGCCAGCCGCCGTCGACCAGTAACCGGCGGCGATGGCGCTGTTGCCTTCGGCCCAGCTGATGCCGCCCAGCCCCATCGCACCGGTGCCGATGGCGTAGGCCGATTCGCCCAGCGCAACGCCCGACGCACCCGACATCGCGCGCGAGTTCGCGCCCATCGCGATGCTGCCCTGGCCATTGGTGCCGGCGCCGAAACCGGCGACCAGGCTGCCATTGCCGTAAGCCTGCGTGTTGCCGCCGATCGCGGTTGCGCCGGTGCCGTAGACGACGCTGAGCGCGCCGACCGCCGTGCCGCCCTGCTCGGCATCGACTTCGGCGGAGGCGCCGATGGCGATGTTTCCCAGGCCGTTGATGAAAGGATCCGTACCCGAACCCGCGTAGGCGCCCTGGCCGATGGCGATGGTCGCGTCGCCGAAGGCCATCGCGTAGTTGCCATAGGCCGTGGCGCCAAGGCCACCGGCATAGGAGGAGGAACCGACGGCCGTGGCGGCGTTGGCCATCGCGTAGCTCTTCGCGCCGGCGGCCAGCGCGCCCTCGCCCGCGACCTGCGGGACGTCGCTGCCGTCGCCCAGGCCGTCCGCACGCAGGTAGTCGCTGCCGACGGCTGTCGCGCCGACGTCCGGCGAAGACGTGGCGCCGACGCCGGGGGCTTCGCCGGTGAACTGTTCGAACGCCGCGCAGTCGATCTCGCGCGCGGTGCCCTGCGCATCGCGGAGCGTGCAGCGCCCGCCGTCGCGCTCCAGGGTGAGTTGCTGGGCGAAGGCCGGCACGGACAGCACCGACAGGCCTGCCAGTGCGAGGACCGCCCCGACCGTTGCGGCCATGGTGCCGCCCCGCTTTCCGCGGGTGCACGCCAGTTCCGAGGCCACCACCACGGCCTGCTTCGCGTGGCTCCAGACCCGGCTGAAAATCTTGTTCATCGCTGTCTCCCACCCTGGTTCACGAACAGAAGGACAAAGCGGTGCCGTGCGGCCCGCACAACCGGAGTGCCGGTCGTGGCCGCTGCATCGCGTGCGTTTGGAAGTGGTGCTTCGACCCGTCCATGGGCCTGGTCCCGTTGCCGGCGTCCCCTCACGCCGCAACTTCCGGGGAAGCTACGGCGCCTGCAAAATCCCTGTCACGCTCGCGCTCTCACCGGGGACTCACCGGCTTCTCACCGTCGCGTTACTCTTCAGGTAACGCGGTCGCCGGCGGGCCGTGTCGGCCATCGCGAATCGCGCCGGAAGGGGAACCCGCAGCGCATGTTGAATCGGATCGGGAACTGGCTTGGAAGTGCGCCCGTGGGCGATGTGGTCGACCGCCGCAACGCACCGGTGATGCAATTGCTGCTGATGTTCTACGGCGTGGCCCTGCCGTCGGCGTGGGCCTGGCATCTTTCGTCGCGGCCGATCCCCACCGGCTGGGGCATCGTGCTGGCGCTGGACCTGACCACTTCCACGCTCGCGCTGGCGTGCGTGTGGATGATCCGACGCGGCCGGTTCCGTCCGGCGATGAAGGTGTTCCTGAGCGCACTGCTGACATCGCTGGCGCTGGCGCACTACAAGCTCGGCACGCAGTCGCAGCTGATCGACCAGTCATCGGTCATCCTGGTGCTGGTGATCAGCGGACTCGTGCTCGGGCGTCGCGCGTTGTGGACGGTGTACGCGTTGTTGATGATCGTGTTCGGCATCGGCTTCACCGTGGATGCGCACGGCGCGCACGACGCGCAATGGGTTCGCAACGCGTTGAGCAACGCGCCGACGCTGATGGTGAGCTACGCCATCATCACGCTGGTCCTGGACCGCACCATCACGGCGCTGCGCGAAAGCCTCGACGAATCGCTCGCACGCGGTGCCGAACTGCAGCAGGAAATGATGCGCCGCGAACGCGTGCAGTCGCAGTTGCTCCACTCCCAGAAACTGGAGGCCAGCGGCCGGCTCGCCAGCGGCGTGGCGCACGACTTCAACAACCTGCTGAGCGTCGTGCAGGGCTTCGCCGCGCAACGGCATCGCCTGCTCGACCTGGACGATCGCGAGCGACTTGCGGCGATGGACGATGCGCTGGAAGGCATCGAGGAAGCCGCCGCGCGCGGCCTGGTGCTGACGCGCAAGCTGCTCGGTTTCGCGCGCAACGACGTGCTGAAGATCGAGACCTTCGACGCCGCGCAGGCGCTTTCGGATCTGTCTCCCATGCTGCGTCAATTGTTCGATTCGGGCGTGCGCGTGGAGATGGCCGCGTCCGGGGACGTGTTGCCGGTGACGCTGGACCGCAACGAATTCGAGCTGATGGTGCTGAACATCGCAGCCAACGCCCGCGACGCGATGACCGCAGGCGGCGTGTTCCGCGTGGAAGCGATGCACGCTGGCGCGCAGGCCTGCATCATGCTGACGGACAGCGGCCATGGCATGGACGCGGACACCTTGGCGCGCGTGTTCGAACCGTTCTTCAGCACCAAGCCGGCAGCGGAAGGCACGGGGCTCGGCCTGTCGGTCGTGCACGATCTTGCCAGGGCGGTCGGCGGCGATATCCGTGTCGACAGCCGCATCGGCGAAGGCAGCGTGTTCACGATCCACCTGCCGCTCGCCAGCACTGCCCTGCCGGTCGAGCGAAGGCTCGCGACGGCGCACTGATCCGTCAGCGCATCTCGTCGACCAGCACGTAGCCCTCGCCGTGCACGGCATTCAGGGGCAGTACTTCGCCGCAGGCATCGGCGACCTTGCGCCGCAGGCGGTAGATCAGCGAATCGAGCCGGTGCGGGTCGAAGTCGAACACGTTGCTGGTCAGCGCCCCGATGAGCTGGTCGCGCGTGACGATTTCACCCGGCGATTGCAGCAGCCGGTCGACGAGCCGGCGTTCGGTCCGGGTAAGTGCGGCGTTCCCGCCCGCCGGGGAGACCAGGCACCAGCCGTTCGAATCCAGATGCCAGCGCCGGTGCGCGCCGCGCGGCGTCGCAATCAGGCGGCGGGCAAGGCTGTGCAGGGTTGCGGCGAGCAGGTCGATTTCGACCGGTTTGCTCAGGTACGCATCCGCCCCCTGGCTCAACCCGCGCACGCGATCGGGCGTCTCGCACCGGCCGGTGAGCATCACGATTCCCAGGTCGGGACGCGATGCGCGGATATCGCCGGCGATCGCGAAGCCATCGCCGTCCGGCAGGCAGACATCGAGCACGACGATCTCCACCGGTTGCGTGCGCAGGTGTTCGTGCAACTGTACGACTGTCGCAAGCCCGTACGCAGCGAACCCGTAATGCAGCAATCCCGGGAGCAGGATGCGATCGCGAAGCACGGCATCGTCTTCGAGCAGGACCACGTGCAACGGCGAATCCGAGTGGTTCGAAGCAGAAGCCATCGCGCCGTCCTGTCGCTGCGGGATGGGAGGAAGGTAACCAGATGTGCGGCTGTCGTTGCAAGTCGGCCACCGGCTCGCGCAACACCTATCGGGCGTCGCCGGCGATGCGTCCTCCCCGTTCAGGCGCATTCCGGTCCGGGACGGAAAACGGCGCCGCAGTGCGACCAGGAGACCGACAGCGACGCACTGCATCGGCCCCGCGGCGCGGGACCTGCACTGGATCGATCGCCCTGTCGCGAATGCGGCAAGCGGAAGAGGAAGGAAAAACAGGCACGGGCGTGCGATTCGCGATGCCAAGCGCGAACTTCGCGAGGTGATCCACATCGAACAGAGCGAAGCCCCACCGCCGGGCGACACGCCGCAAGGCACGTAGGCCCCCGCAGGCCGAAGCCCTTCGTCACCGGTTGCCGTGCGCGGCCGGTTCCGTCTGGGAGACCGAACGCCGTGCATCGCGCCCTTCCTGCATCGTCATGCCCGGCGTCCAGCCGCTTGCGTCGAGGATCGCCTTCGGATCTTCCAGCTCGATGAGCCGCTTCAATGCCGCCTTGCGATCGTCCGATCGCAGGTAATACGCCTTCGCGATGCGATAGCCGACCCAGTACCCCATGTCGTAAGGCTCATCCGAACCGGGTCGGTAGTTGTACGCCCACTTCGACAGGTCGGTGCTGTCCATGTCGCGGACGAACGCGGTTTCGATCTCGGCTTCCCTGCCCTGCGTCCAGCGCGCCAGGCCCGGATTGCCGACGCTGCCGGAGGTCAGCTCCGCGATCAGCTCGGCCACGCCTTCCAGCAGCGATACGCGCAGCACCGTCACATTCGGGTCGCCTTCCTCGAACTCGGAACCGGGCTGCTGGATGTGTCCGTATTCGTGCGCGATGACGTTGACGAAGCGGTCTTCGAGGTCTGGATTCATGAAGTCCGCCGCGCATAGCGCTTCCAACCCGATGTACAGGCCGTCCCGGTTCGCCGTACCCACGGGTTTGCCGCGCCCGACAAGGATGGCCACGGGCGGAAACCGCGCCTCGGGATACAGGTCGGCAAACGTCGCGAACGATGCGGCCAGTCGCGTCCTCACGTTCGGAAGCACGGCCATGCATGCCCTCGCCTTTTCGTAGATCGCAGGGTCCTTCGCGATACGGTCGGCGATGCTCTGCGCGGTCACGCGGCGCAGTTTGGCGAATTCGACCAGGCTTGGCGTGGCATGCGCCAGGTAATCGCGTTCGATCTGCTCGACCGTCGGCTTGCCGGCTGTCGAATCGTACAGATCGTAGAAGCGGGTTACGTCGCTGGTGAGGATCTCAGGCCCAGGCGGTTGGGCGTGGACGCCCGCCGAAACTGCGAGAACCGCGAGGGCTGCAAGCGTTGCGAAACGCGCCGATCGGCTCATGGAATCGTGTTCCCGGAAGTCCTGTGCCGATCATGCCAAGGCACCTTGCTGGCCGGGAGGATCGAAAGTCACGCACGAATCGACGCAGCCCCATCAACGGTTCACCGCTGCCTCGCCAGCGCCAGGCAAACGGCTGGATTCATGCTGACGATACAGGCGGCTCAACTGCCAGACCGACACCACGTAGGCAATCACCACGGCGATCGAAATGGCACCGACCCGGTTTTCGGGGAACAGGAACCAGGCCGTCACCACCAGCAGCGTGCGTAACAGTGCGTGTACCAGGCCGACCGGATGGCCGACGGTCCACGAGAACACGATCCAGTGCATGCCGTAGCCCACGGCCATGCTCAACGCGAAGAACTCCGGTGCGAAAAGCAGCAGCGGTAGATGCACGGCCCACAGAAGGGTCACCATCAGACGGCACTGACCGGCAAGCCTCAGGAGAGGATTGTCCGCGCCACCCGCGATCCGTTCGCCGCGCAGGCGCGCGATCGCGATGGAGATCGGGATGAGCAGGAAGTAGCAGGCGATCAGGGCCAGGTTGGCCCGATCATGGGACACGCATACGCTGGCGACGGCCGCCAACGACCACACGATGCAACCGGTGATGGGCAGCGACAGACAGCCCTTTCGCTGCTCCAGGAAATCCGCGCGCATCTCTGCCAGCGTCATTCGAGCCTCCTTCCCGTCGCCACTTCGGATGGAAAGCGGACATTAGCACTGCGGTCGGCCTGCCTGCGTGCGCTCGCGCAGATGCCCCGAACTCATTCTATTGTCCGTTATCGGCCAGCAGCGGACGTTGCTACGCCCAAAAAAATGGGTCTTACTGGACCGGCCTGCGAACCATCTCTCCGCTCACGGACGTTTTCGGTCCTACTTGACCGTCTATGGAGCGCAGAAATGCCCGGAAGCGTGCCTCCATGTCCGCGTCATACCGCTTGGTGTTCGCCGGGAGGTGTGGCCACGCCAGGCGAACGCTTGCTGCCACATCGGCAACACGGTCTCTTTTGGCGTCGAGGATCGTGTAGACCGAGTCACCCTGCCGAGCCGTCTGTCGCCAAACCCGCCACCCTTCCATTGTTTCCACGCTTGCCGGCGTGGCTCCGCGCTGCTGGACGGGAGCTTCGAAACCTTCGCGTGCAGTTGTCGAGTTGTCGAAGAGCTTGAGGATCAGGTTCGTGGAATGCGGTGTTCCCTGATCTGCCGCGTTCGGCAGTTGGAATACGACGGCAGCCACTGGCGGCTTCGTTTGCATCGAGAGCACCGTCCAGTCGTCGTCTGCGACGAAAGAAACAACGCCTCGCGCGGTTACGATCTTGAGCTGGGTCGCTGCCGATGCACTGATGCACCATGCGACAAGCAGGAGAGCAAGCAGGGACTTCCCTTTCATCGGCTGTGGTCCGTTCCGTTGGGACACTGGGTGATCGTTTCGGGTCGAAATCGGGCATTAGCACCGCCGGCCTGCTTCGATTCGGCGGATGTCCGCTATCGGCCAGGAGCGGACATTGGTTGTGCTCGCTGAATTTCTGATTGCCGCGTTGCTATAAAAGCTGAAGATCGCTGACCAAGTAGTGGTAGATCGTTGGATATACCGCGTCTGTCCTGTCCAAGCCGTCTTCTGAACCATCGACAACGTAGACGCAGTCTAGCCCCGGACGAACCACGATCTCCCAGTACTCGTAGTGCCCGATGGAGATGCATCCCTCGAAGTGCTCGGAATCCGATATCAGCTCAGAAGCCACCTCAAGCGACCGATTCCTGGTTGAGATCCGTCGATAGGTGGAGAAGAACTCGCGGGAAACCGGCCCTAGCAGCAAACCCTCGCTGCCCTCGCTGGATTCGAAGTAGAGATCGCTACGCGTCTTTAACAGCGTGGCTAGCCGATTCTTCTGAGCGTCGAGATCCGTCATTTCAAGTCCTGGCTTCATTTCCAATGCGCTCGAAAGCGAGGGGCCCGCACTACGTCCACTTGGGTCGAAAGCGGACTTGCGAGCCGACCTCACCCCTTGCCACTGGTCCATGCAGCTGAGATCACACCGCATTCGAGCTCCGGGGACCGATCGACCATTGCCTTGTCGAACTCAACCAGCGCAACGCCACCAGCAGGAATGGGCTTTTCCAGCGTCAGCAAGGCCTTTCGGCTGGCAAGTTCCGGCTTCATGCAGTCGCCTCTGAAGACACTAAACTCGAATGCCTGAAGATCCACCGTGGACACGTTCTGAATGAACACGCGCCACTTCCGCTGGTCAATGCTCCACCAGGTGACGGCGTCCGCAAGATCGGCAGTGGTTCTTTCGGGCAGCCTAGGCAATCCGCGCGGTTCCTTACTGGAAACAGTGGCCGACATGCGCGGAATCAATCCCTTATTCGCTTGGTCGCGGATGTAGGCCTGGCGAGCTTCGTACGCGCGCGGGAGTTCACCCTGCTCAGGCTCGGTCGGCTGGCAAATCACCAGCGCTCGCAGCGGTGATGCGGGGTCCAGATTAAAGACCGCTTTCCCCATGCCGTGCTTCTGGCAGATCTCGGTGTAATTCGCGAGGATCTTGACTCGCGTGGCCTCGTCCATTGCATTCACCTGCTCGGCGACCGAGGTCCCTGCATGTGCCGTACTGAGTGCAAATGCGATCACCCCCGCTACGCTGATGCCAATGTGCTCCATGCCCTCTCCTGATTCTGCAGAAGACCAACGGTTGGGAAGTCCGGATGTACGCTTTGCGTCGAAGGCGGACGTTAGCATCCAATCCGCCGCCTCGCCGGCCACTATGTCCGCTATCGGCCAGAAGCGGACGCTCACTCAGTCGAGAATGACGAAGTGTATTTCAGCCACCATCGCTCCGTCGCGAAACAGACATTGCCGCCTCTCTGGCCTTTTCTCACTGGAGCCCGGTGGTCTGCATGGAAATCCCCCTGTTCCGACTCGTATCAGCGCGGTTCAAGTGTCCACTTCGGGTCGAAAGCGGACATTAACAGCACAGTCGCCACTCGTCCCGACCGCGCTCCGCTGTCGGTCAGGAACGACCGCCGGGACGTGTCGACCGCCACTGCTGACCTGCCGCCTCGACCTCCGGCGTCGAACCAACGCCCGCCAAGTGCCGGGCGCGATACTGATTCGGATCTGAGGTGACCTGCTTTGCCAGAAGGCAGATGGACGCGCGCCCTTGCTGCGCGTAGTCCGCTGACTCCGCTTCCGAAAGTCGAAAGTCAACGTTGTAAATGGCCACGGTTCCACACAGCACGCTCAAGTACATGCCGCCCGCCCCCTCGTAGAGCCTCCAGTGCCAGACTTCCTGGTCGACGATGCGCATATCAATCTCCCCCGCCCCGGTGCTGCCCGGGGAATGTTCGGTCCCCGATCGGCCAGGAGCGGACATTGGCACTAGCGTGCAGCCACGCGATCAGCTGCGGAACGGCTCAGCGACGCGTCCCACTCCCACTCGATCCAGATCACTCTGTCGGTGGCAGGGTCATCTAATCCAATCCGATGGGGAAACTGGGCACGATAAAGTGCGGATGAAAATGACTCCATAAGCCGCGATGCCTCTACCCACGTAGTGGCAAGTGAACCCGACGCATCCATTACGTCGTGTGTTGAAGGACCCATCGCAAAGTCTGTGTCATCAAGGCCGACATAGCGCAGGATCACTTGGCCGTTGAAGCCAGACTCGTGAGACTCAAGAGGGATCAGGCAATCCGAGAGATAGGGCTCAATGCCCCTGAGGCCATGAGGCGCGAAGATCTCGATGTGGAAGTGGCATCCGGTCATGAAGCCTCGCTGCAGTTGGTCTAATAGTTCTCGACCCGAATGTCCGCTTTGGGTCGACAGCGGACACTAACACCGCCGCCCGCCGGTTCGAATGCAGGAGGCACTCAATGCCAGCTGCGCGAAGAAGAATCGTAGATATAGGACTCCCCTAGCGAGCGCCCGAACCAAACCTCGTAGCCTTCGCC